>SMVB01454503.1_pt1 | contig 25486 bp, 26 predicted proteins | sample 2456461 | NCBI WGS metagenome assembly SMVB01 (sample SAMN11095934, study PRJNA526329) | marine sediment metagenome | biome: Marine sediment; feature: Surficial sediment; material: Deep marine sediment; isolation source: Hadal surficial sediment | place: Pacific Ocean | collected 2014-05 | depth...
CCAGGGTCGCTCTATCTGAGCAGCGCGGAGGCCCTGGTGTTGGCTCTCTTGGCCGCCGGGCCGGCACGTGGCTCTCACGGCTGACGAACCTTGGTGACAGGGGCCTCGGCCGACAGTTCCTGGGGACGATTCGCGAGGAGGATGATCGCAGGCCGACCATGGAGCTCGGGATCGGCATCTGGAATGGCCCCAAGGCGAGATACTACGCAATGCCCACGGTCGAGGAACAGGATCGGGCGATCCTCGACACGTTCGAGGGGCGAAGTGTCCTGATTTATTACGATCCGACGTCCTACGCCCTAGTCGCTCACTACACGACAGCCGATGGGGTCTGGTGGGAGGACGATGTTCTGCGCCTCTCGACTGGCGACAAGATCGAGAACGGGCTCCTCTTCAACGCCGACGGCGACCAGATCGAGACGGAGGCTCCGCTACAGGTCTTCACCCGGTGGTACGGGTTTTCCCTGACCTTCCCGGCGACCGAGATCTACGGGGAGGGCTGAGGGCGGACTAGTTCTGAGCCTGAAACGTGATGGGGAGTTGGATCCAGACCGCAACAGGCACTTCGAAGTAACGGATCACGGGGTACGATATGGGCCCTGGCTCCAGGACCTGGCGCATGTCCAGAGCCGGGGTGAACCGGAAGACGTCAGCGACGTTGAGGGCCGCCTGGTCCAGCTCCTCGTGGCCGGAACTCCGAGAGACTCTCCTGTCCAAGACTTTGCCCTCTTCGGAAATGAAAAACCAAACGACCACCCGCCCGCCGATTCCGTCATCGCGAAGAAGGGGAGGATACAGCCTCATCAAGGCTTGCTGGACTTCAGCCCGGTTTCTTATCTCCGGCCGGACGGTCATCGGCGTGAACACCGGCTCCTTCAGTTCTGGCGGGATCCGTGGCGCCAGGTTGTCGGTCGCAGGGGGTGCGACGACCGGATTGGGGGCAGGCACACCGTCGGAAGACAGGAGTACCAAACTCGTCATAAGGATTCCCACCGAGAGCGAAAAACCGAGTGCTCCGCCGGCGATGATTGTCAGCACTGGGACTAGGTCGGTGCGAGAGAGCCTCATGGTCGTCTCCTTGGATGGGAGCTGAGGACTATCTGTATACTCATGTCCGAGCAAGGGGATCCTAAGCGTTGGACCAAAACGGTCGACATGAGGAGTGTCGAGGGGCATATCTTAACTTGAGGACACCTCGAGATTAGGAGATGGCCCCAGTGGAAGCATTCGCGTGGCCTGTTGTTGTTGTGGTACTTGTTTTCGGCGTCATGTTCCATCGTCAGATTCGAGGTCTGATCGATCGTACCAGACGGCTGAGCTCCAAAGGATCGGAGACCCGCGAACCTTCCCAACTGACTCCCCCTGAAGACCCAACGGCAGAGCTTGAAGAGTTCACCGCCTCCTTCGCAAACCCGTTGTTGTTGGATCAGCAGCGTATCATCAACGCCGACCTCGAAGGACGGGGTTTGAACGATCCGGGGACGGCCCGTGAGGCCCTACTCCGGAGTCTCGCGGGGAGCTACATCCTCCGGCATTTCGAGCGGGCTCAGAGCACGATATGGGGTAGCCAGATTGCGCTCCTCACTGCACTCCATGGCCGTTCCGATGTTATGACCACAGTGGAGGCGCAGGCGTTCTACGAGACGGGTAAGTCCGAATTCCCACACCGCTACAACGAATACGACTTCGACGCGTGGCTCTGGTTTCTGCAATCCAGGTGGTTTGTGGACTCCGAGGAGGAGCGTTTGACGATTACCCTCACCGGAAGGGAGTTCCTCAAATGGCGCTCGGGTGAGGGCAGGGTGGGGCCCAGCGTCGGATGACCTGTGACCTGTGATCTGTAGATCACCACCATCCCCGAGGACGACGCGGCGAACGAGTTGGCAGAGAATATGGACTTCCCGAAGTGGGGCGAAGAGAATGGCGACTGTTCATGAGCTGGATATACTTCGACATCGGCAGCCAACGACCGATGAGTATCCCGTCGTCGTACACTTTGATGATTTCGCCTTTCGCGGCAATGCTGGGAATGCTATCTGTTACGAGAAAAGAAGCCTTCTCCATGTCGAGCCTCCGAAGCAAAAGGTGCTCCCCTAAGCTCGGACGCCAACAGGCGAGCCAGAATTGGCCGGGTGGGGTGGTTCCTACATACCATAAAATGCTACTCGGGGCTTGAGTAGTAAAGGTCTACAGCACTCCTCTTCCCACTCCTCCAGACCCACCGCAACCCCCGCAGGTCGGTACCTGGCTCCTCTCATAAATCAGATTGAACAATGGCAGCGAGGGATCAAAAGAAAATAGGGTCCGGTTTTGGTATGAAGTCCGAAGCGGCTGAAGTCTTGGCCGGCATTGATCTAGCGGGCAAAGTAGCCGTGGTCACCGGAGGTTATTCCGGCATTGGCGTAGAAACCACCCGAGCGCTTATCAACGCCGGAGCCAAAGTTCATGTGCCGGTGAGAAATTCAGAAAAGGCCGCTGAAACCCTGGCTGATATCGAGGGGGAGGTGCACGTAGGTGAGATGGACCTGTCAGACCTGGCCAGCGTTCGTGCCTATGCGGAATCCATCAGTTCCATTGAGCCCACTGTGGATCTGTTGATTAACAATGCGGGCATTATGGCGTGTCCGGAAACAAGGACAGGATCGGGTTGGGAGAGTCAGTTCGCGGTAAATCATTTGGGTCATTTTGTGCTGACAACTCAACTGTTACCTAATCTGCTGCAAGCGAATCGTCCACGCGTAGTGTGCTTATCCTCCGTTGCTCACCACCGCTCGGATATCAGATGGGATGATATCCATTTTGAAAAAGACCCTTACGAAAAATGGGACGCTTATGGACAGGCTAAGACAGCCAACGCTCTGTTCGCATTGGGATTACATCTGAAGTATCACGATCAAGGCTTACGTGCTTTTTCAGTACATCCAGGGGGTATAATGACCCCGCTGCAGCGTCACATGGCGGCGGAAGAAATGATGGCATTCGGCTGGACGGATGCGGAGGGCAACCTCACGGAACTAGCGAAATCCGGGTTCAAGACAACAACTCAAGGTTGTTCTACTACGTTATGGTGTGCCACCAGTCCGGCCTTGGAAAATCGCGGCGGTGTGTACTGTGAAGACTGTGATATCGCGAATTTGTTGACCGAAAAATCAGCACCCTACGTCGATGTAGCTCCATGGGCGGCAGACGATGACAGTGCCGTCAAGCTTTGGGATTTGACCGAAAAAATGCTGGACTTCTAGCAGATCTTCTGGATTCGCGTCGTCGTTGGAAGGCACCCTTGGCCCACCTTACCCGCAGGCACCAGAAATGATAAGGATGCCGAGTGCCCGCTTTTCAGTTGGTGACGTGGTGCAACACAGACTGTTCGGTTACCGAGGTGTAATCGTCGATGTTGACCCCTGCTTTCGAGGAACCGAGGCATGGTACGATGCCGTCGCTCGTTCGAGGCCACCCAAACACCGTCCCTGGTATCACGTATTGCCCCACGGGGCCCAACATCAAACCTATGTAGCCGAACGAAACCTCGAACCAGATCACAGTGGCCTCTCCATTCAACATCCCCTGGTGGAGCGCCACTTCACTGATTTCAGGAACGGGCGGTACATCAAGGATGTTCAGATCCACTAGTGAACATGCTGCCTGGTCGCTCATCGTTGGGCCGTACATTTTCCGGGGGGAATCATGAGGACCGTGTATCTAGCACTCGCCATTCTTGGCACGGTGGTCCCGTATGTCTTCTTCATAAGCCACTTCCAGACCGAGGGTTTTGGTCTTGGAACCTTCGTGCAGGCCCTCTTCGTCAACGGCGCAGCCGGCGGCTTCACCTCGGACATCCTGATCTCCTCTGCGGTGTTCTGGATCTGGCTGTTCCGGAGCAAGGCGAGAAGGCCATGGTTATACGTCGTCCTCAACCTCGCGATCGGTCTTTCCTGCGCCTTTCCAGCGTTCCTTTACGCGCGGGAACGTGATAAAAACGCGGCCCCTGGTACCATCTGACACGCGACCGTTGCTCTCGCGGTAGGCTGAGTAGGCCAATCATCTCCCGTCCTTTCGGAAGAGGTGTCGACCGGCACCCGAAAAACTTCTGGCCCAGGGCACCCAGCGCTTCCTAAATTTCTTAATGGAGCCGTTGGTCGGTAGTGCGGCTCGAGTCTGATCACCACGTTCCCATTCGGAGACATGCCGAAGAAACTGAAAGTTGTGAGGGGCTGGGTCTGGCCTGGTCTGCTCTTCCTCCTGCTGGCTGTCCTATTGGCCACCTTCGGTGCGGATGCATCTTGGCTTCCGGCGACAACCGGATGGTATTCGTTGGTCGTGTACACCACCGGCTTCGTGCTCGCCTGGCGTTTCCGCCGCAGCCGTGTGGCTGCAGTCCTGCTCGGCCTTTTCATGATGGACCTGCTCCTTCGACCCTCGACTTCAGCGTTGCAGCCTGGCGTTGGGTCGATCTGGGACGCCAGCGGTGTGCTGTTCCTGTTCTTGATACCGGTGGTCGCAACGATGCAGGATCGGGGTGTGTCTTCGCGCCGGGGGTTCGCCCAGATCGCGATCGTCCTAGGAGGCTTGGCCAGTGGACTCCTGTTTTGGGCGGTGCGTCCTGAGTTTCTGTCATGGACCTGGCAACCGTTCCTGCCCTGGGACCTTCCCGAACTGGGGTTGTCGGACGCCGCGCTGGTCGTGGGCCTGTTCGCGCTCCTGCTCACCGGAGGATTCGCCGTAGGCCGAGGTCATCGCCTGGATAAAGGCTTCTTCTGGATCGTCATCGCGCTCCTGTTGGCTCTGCGAGGCGGACCCGAGTCCGTTGAGTCTACGATCTACCTGACGTTGGCCGGTCTCATGCTGCTCGTGAATGTGATGGAGAAATTGTACTCCTTCTCCGCTCGTGATGACGTGACGGGCCTTCCAACACGAAGAGCCTTACGGCGGGAGATCAAGGCCGCGGGACCCGCTTACGCCCTGGCCTTTGTAGGTGTCGATCACTACACGGATCTCTACGACCGTTATGGACGGGACACGAGCGACCGCGTCGTCAAGAGAGTCGCCATGCATCTGGGTAAAACCAGTGTGACGGGGCGGGTCTTTCGCTACGGCTACGAAGAATTCGCTCTCGTCTACACGGGGAGAGGGCGCGACGACGTGCTCGGCGACCTCGAGATGCTGCGGGCCGACATCGAGGACTTTCGGTTCGAGCTACGTCCCAAAGCCCACGGAAACGGCCAAGCTGGAGCAACAAACTATCCTGCCGTACGGTGGTCCCTGACGGTCAGCGTCGGCGTGGCCGAGCGAGGAGAAAAAACGGGTTGGTCGGCCAGATACAGCGCTATCGCCCGGGCGGCTCGCGGGGCCCTCCAGCGTGGTCAAAAGGCTGGCGGGAACATCGTCTCGAAGTAGAACCGGATCCGGCCTTGTTTCCCTGAACCTTCCGGGCCTCTCTTGCTCGGCTTCTGCGGTGGCATCAGTTTAGCCTGCTACTTGGGTCCACCGGAGCGCCTCATGGTTCAAAATACGTTCAGCCGTCCAGCCTCGGAAAAGGCTGCTGGTGAGTAGGGGCGCCGAGCGATCCACGATCACGGCGATCCTCAGACGTATTGATCTCAAGGTCCGCTTCAACCAGACGCTCCTCCACCTGTCGGTCGCCTCGTGTCTGGTGCTCGGCGCCCTGGTGCTTATCGAGTTGGCTCCCCGGCTGGTTCCGGTCAACATGCCGCCAGGAAGTGTGATCGTCGGTGCTGGGTCGGCTGCCTTCCTGGTCTTCCTCCTGTGGTCCCAACTCGGAGGTAGGCAGCTCGAACGCGCGGCCGGAGTCGCGGATGTGCGCGCTGGACTAAACGACGAACTCAAGAGCGCCTACTGGTTCATGAGGCAGGACGACGCTTCACCGTGGATCGATCTCCTGGTTGGACGTGCCGCGGCAACGGCTCGCCGGTTGAGTCCGAGGGGCCTGGTACCGATAGCGATCCCGAAACGTTTTGGGGTTGCGCTGGTGCTCTTCGGACTGCTGCAAGTTTTGGCGTTGGTGCCTTCGGACGGCCCGCTCCTGACGTTTGCGGTGGCATCGGACTCGATCCGGTTCGAGCGAGCGCTGGATACGTACGCCGAGGAGATTCGCGATCTGATCGATGGTGAAGGCGACGAGCTTCTGGATGAAGAGGCCCTCGTCCTGCTCGAGGAGGCGCTGAAAGAAATCGAAGCTGAAGACACGTCCTTCGAGGAGCTCCTCCGCGACTTGCGGGAAGCCCAGGACGCGCTGGACGAGGGGAATCTTGAGATGACTGCCACTCGCGACGCCCTCGACGAACTGGTAGAGGAATTTTCGGGATCGGAGGAACTGGCGGACTTCGTCAACGCTCTGAGGACCCAGAATCTTGCCGACGCAGCCGACCGTCTGCGTGATCTCGCTGAGCGACTCGTCGACCTCGACGACCTGGAGTTAGCCGATTTGGCGGATCAGCTGCAGGGGGCCTCGCAGATAGATCAGCCGGCTATCGACCAATTACTCGAGGCGCTGCAAGAGGCCGCCGACGCGATCTCTGAGGACCGGATTCCCGATGCCCAGGGGGCCTTGAACGAAGCTGCGGACGAGATCGACCAAATCACTGACCGGCGGGCCAGACAGGAAGCGAACAACCAGGCCGCCGAGCGTGCCCGGGCGCTTCAGGAGGCGCTGGCGCGGCAGCCCATGAGTGCCGAGGGCCAAACGCAGAGGGCCGAGGGCCAATCCGGCGAGCCCCAGCAAGGTGATGCGTCGGCCGCTGCTCCATCGTCCGCCATCAACCGGTCCGAGGGGGCACAGCCAGGAACCGAGAGCGGGCCGGCGGGCAATTCGACGGGAGATCCGACAGATGCCCCGCTCGAGTTGGGCGCCAGCACCACATTGGAAGCGCAGCTTGCTCTCGAGGTGATTGAGGGCGCCGCTCCCGAATTGCCCGAAGAGGACCGGGAGTTGGATCCCAAGGATCTCTTCCAGGAGGCCAGTCGTCAGCAGAGCTCCATCGTGCAGTACAGAGACGTGCGCGCGCCTTCGACTTATGCCGAGGGTTCGGCGTTGAACGTTGAGCGAATCCCTTGGCGGTACCGGAGCCTCGTGAAGAAATATTTCTTGGCCATTCGCCCTGGCCCCCATCGTGCTCCCGGCCGGTATCTCTCCGGTCAAGCCCGTCCCGACGAGAGAAAATGACGACGACACAAATCGAGAGCCAGGTGGGTGAGTTCACCGACCTGTTCCAGAGGGTCAAGGACGAGATAGGGAAGGTCATCGTCGGTAATGATGAAATCATCGACGGAACCCTGATCAGCTTGATTTCCAAGGGACATGTGCTGCTCGAGGGTATTCCAGGTATCGGGAAGACCAAGATCGTAGCGACGGTCGCGGACGTTCTGCATTTGACCTTCTCACGCATCCAGTTCACGCCTGACCTCATGCCCGGCGATATCGTGGGGAGTGACGTGGTGCACGAGAGCGACACCGGCGAAAAACATCTCTCGTTCCAAAAAGGGCCGATCTTCACCCACATCCTTCTGGCCGACGAGATCAACCGTGCCACACCCAAGACCCAGTCCGCGCTCCTGGAGGCAATGCAGGAGCGCAGCGTCACGGTCGGTACGACGACGCACAAGCTCCAACCTCCTTTTTTCGTTCTCGCCACTCAGAATCCGCTCGAGATGGAGGGGACCTATCCACTGCCCGAGGCCCAACTCGACCGTTTCTTCTACAAGCTGAAGATCTCCTATCCTGAACCACATCACATGCACGAAATCATGGATCGGACCACCCGCCGTGAAGAGCCCGAGGCGGAGATGGTACTCGACCGTGATCAGATCCTGGTGATGTGTGACACGGCCCGGTCTGTCCCGATCGCGCGATCCGTTCAGGACTACGCGATCCGCCTGACGCTCGCGACACATCCCGATACGCCGCATGCGAACCCGCTGACGCAGCGATACGTACGTTTCGGGGCCAGTCCGCGAGGAACCCAGACCCTCGTGATCGGGGGTAAGGTGAGTGCGCTGCTCAACGGCCGTGTCCATGTGTCGTGCGAAGACATTCGTGCCTTCATGCTCCCCGCGCTGCGTCACCGCGTGCTGCTCAACTTCGAAGGCGAAGCGGAGCGGATCGACACCGACACGATCCTGGAGGCTATCTTGAAGGACACCCCGGAACCCTCGGAGTAAGTCGGCGAGCCCGGCGTTATTGGATGAGTGAGAAGGGAACGCTCTTCGACGACGAGTTTTTGAAGAGGCTCGAATACCTGAACCTCGTCGCGAATCATATGATCCCCGGACACATGCATGGGGAGCATCGGGCCAAGAAGACGACCAGTTCAGGGATCGAGTTTGCGGACTACCAGCAGTACGTATCGGGTGAAGACACCAAGAACGTCGATTGGCGTACGTACTTGCGGCTCGACAAGCTCGTTGTGAGGCTTTTCGAGGAAGAGACGGACCTGCCCATCTACATATTTTTCGACGCGAGTGCGTCGATGGGTTACGGTGTGCCCGCGAAATTCGACTACGCCCGAAAGGTCGCGGCGGCGCTGTGCTACGTAGGACTCCTGAACCAGGACCGTGTCAACCTGGTCGGCTTCGCAGACGGAATCGCTCAGGAGCTCTCCGCACGCCGGGGGAAACACCAGGTCTGGCACGCGTTCCGGTTCCTGGAGTCCGTCGAAACTGGTGGGATCACTTCGATGGAGAAGGCGTTTAAGGGTTTCTTCTCCTCTCGCCGACGCCGCGGGCTTGTGGTGGTCGTGTCGGATTTCATGGACGAAGCGGGTTTCGCGAAGGGGTTCGACATGCTCCGCTACTTCCGCCAAGATCTCTTCGCCGTGCATATCCACAGCCCCGAAGAGGTGCGCCCCGACCTTCCCGACGAGGTGCTTCTCGAAGATGCGGAGCTCGGGACGTCCCAACGGGTCAGGGTTACACCCGCGCTCCTCGATGCCTACGCCGAACAGTTCGAGGAGCACTGTGAGGAGGTGGGCGGCTATTGCCGCAAGAACGGTTGGGGTTACGTACGTTCCACAACAGACGTCCCTTTCGAGGACCTGATTCTCCAGGTCTTCCGCCAGGGTCGGTTCCTCAGATGATTTTCCTTGGGATGAGCGCGGGGATGGTCGGAGCCCTGCTGGGTGGCACGGTGGCGACCGTCGTGTTCCTGTATTGGCTCAAGCCGCCACCTCAGCGAGTGATCGTCCCGTCGACGATGCTTTGGGACCGCCTACTCAAGGAGAAAAAAAGGAATACGTGGCTCGACCGACTGCGATGGTGGCTCTCTCTGATGCTCGCGCTGACGATCGGCCTTTCGGTCGCTTCCGGGATCGGGCGTCCCGAGTTTTCCTCCTTGGGTAGCGACGTCCGTAACATCACGGTCGTGATCGACAATTCCGCGACCATGGCCACGCGCACATCGGACGGGTTCACGCGCTGGGAGCACGCGGTGGCTCATGCCGGCCAGATCCTGAGGCAAGGGAGTGCTGGCGGGCGGTTCCTCATTCTCGACACGTCGGGTCAGGCTCCACCAGGGGAGCCGGGCGACCGGCGTTCGGCTCTGGAGGTGCTTGCGGGGCTCACGGTGTCCCTCGGTGGCGAACCCGAGTTCCCTGATCTGCCCGAGGGCGAGTCCGAGATCTTCTTCGTTTCGGACGGGATCATGGTGGACGAGGCGCCGCCGGAGGCCACGGTGATTTCTGTTTTCGAGCCCGCGCACAACGTCGGCATCACGGCTTTTAAGGTCCAGGCGTTGCCTTCGGAGCCGACACGTTATCATGCTTTTGTGCTGGTGAAAAATGCGTCTTATGTGGCGAAACAGATCACACTTCGACTGAGTGGAGGCAACGAAAGAGGCGTACGCGACACGTTGACCCTCCAGGCAGGTGAAACACGCTCGCGGTCCATCGATCTGAGCAGCTTCGGGCGTGGTCCCGTGCGAGCGGTGGTTACTGCGGACTCCGACGCATTCCCGGCCGATGACTACGCGTATGGGTTCCTACCGATCCGGACTCAGACTCGGGTTGCACTGATCACGCCGGGCAGCGTGTACCTCGAGAACGTATTGGCGGGCGAGCCGCGGTTGTCTCTGGACGTGATGGACCCTGCCCAATACAACCCCCAGGTCTCGGCGGACGTATACATCTTCGATCGGTTCGCTCCGCCAGAGGCACCCCGTGGGCCGGCACTGCTGTTCCTGCCGCCCGATGTGGGGTGGCTGACCCCTACGCTGGCTGTTGTGGAGGCTCCCGAGGTACTGGACTGGAATCCGGCTCATCCCGTGCTTCGTTTTGTGGCGCTCGAGGATCTACGTATCGATCGGGCTGCGCGGATCGCCCTGCCCGCAGAAGGCGAATCGGGGCCAGAGTCCTCGGTCGGTGGAGCGGGAAGGGAGCCGGCCGCCGAAGTTGTGGTCGGAAACCGGTTGCTGCCGTTGGTTTTGGTAAGCGAACAACCGGAACGGATCGTACGGGTGTCGTTCGCGCTCGAGGATTCGAACTTCGCGCTTCAGCCGGGCTTCCCGATCTTCCTCGCCAACACCTTGGGCTGGTTGATAGACGAGCAGGTTGCGCTGGCTCGAGCGCCGGGCCGGATCGAAGTGCCGCTTCCTTCGGCCACAGTTACGGACCTCGAGGGCAATGACATCGTCGCCTGGCCGCTGTCCGATCGCACGGTGTTCGTGGCGGATCAGCCGGGTCTCTATACCGTGGTGGCCGAGGACGGCAGGCGACTCCGGGTGGCCGTCAACCTGGCCAGTGCCGAACGCACTTCCGTCAACGATTCGGGCCTCGCCTCAGACGGGATCACATCAGCCATATCGACCGTGTCGGCGGGTGCCGAGCCGGGTCCCAGCGAGGAGTTATGGATCTTCCTCCTTCTCCTGGCGCTGGTCTTGGTGGTTGCGGAGTGGGTCACCTACCATAGGCGCCTGACCGTATGAGTATCGAGTTCGCTCGGTGGTGGCCGATTCTGGGGTTGGTGGCGGTTCCACTCATTTGGCGGGTGTCTCAGCACTCGACGCTGGGTTCGTCGCCCCGGCATCGTGCGGTCGGCGCTGCGTTCCGGATCGCGGTCGTGGTCCTGTTGATTTCCGCCCTCATCGAGCCTGTCTGGCACCGGTCGGGGAAGTGGATGTCGGTTGTTTACGTACTGGATGTATCGAGCAGTATCGATCCGGCGTTCGTAGGAACGGCCATCGATTGGATCGCCTCGACCAATAAGCAGGGTGATCCGGCGCACGCGGCCTTCATCGCCTTTGGTGGTTCGGCTCGAGCCGTGGCTACCGCTGAGGCGATCCGCTCGGTCGAAGTCTCGGCCGATGGAGCCAACCGTTCGATCAACCAAAGTGTTACGAATCTTGAAGCGGCCATGGTGCGTGCGTTCCGGAGCTTCGACCCGCGCTATCTCAAACGCCTCGTATTGATCACGGACGGCAACGAAAATGCGGGGTCTGTGTCCCGTGTGCTCGGGGAGGCGCAGGAAAATGAGGTACGTGTGTTTACACTTCCGGCCACGGTTCGGGGCGAGGGGGACAGCTGGGTCGAGGGGATCGATCTGCCCGATGAGATCCGCGAACAGGAACCGGTGACCGCAACCGTTCGTGTGTTCAGCCGGGTGGCGACCATCGCCACGATCGAACTCGTGGGCGACGACCAGACCCTCGAGACCCGGGAGGTCAGACTCGAGCCCGGACTCAACGAGGTCGACTTCGAGGTACGGCTTCCGGCCGGAGGCGCAGGGACGCTGTCGGGTCGGCTCCATAGTGAAAACGACCCGTTCGCCCAGAACGACCTTCATACACAGGCGATCTTCGTCGGCCCACGCCCCCGCATACTCTATGTCGAGGGTCGACTGGCCAGCGCCAGCTACCTGAGAGACGCGCTCTCTTCGGAGGGCATGGACGTCGCCGTCGTGGGGCCCGAATTACTGCCGGAGACGGCGGCGGCTCTTGAAGGTTTCGACCTCGTGTTCCTGAGTGACGTACCCATGGCGGCGCTGGGGGGCGATCAGGTGAACGCCATCCTCGAGTACGTCCGAGACCTCGGTGGCGGATTCATCTTCGCCGCCGGGGAGTCGAGTTACGGGGAAGAGGGGTATTCGGGCTCGGAGATCGAAGAATTACTTCCCGTCTGGTTCGAGATCAACGAAAAACGGAAAGAGCTAGCTCTCATCATCGTGTTGGATAAGTCCTACAGCATGGTGGGCCCGAAGCTCGAATTGTCCAAAGAAGCGGCCAAGGCGGCGCTGGATCTGCTCGAGCCGACCCACAGTTTCGGACTGATCACCTTCGATGATACACCGTATGTGACCGTACCTCTTCAACTCGCCGTCGAGAAGGACCGCATCAACGATTTCATCAGTCGCATCATTGCCGGATCCCAGACGAACATCTTTCCGGCGTTGGAGACGGCGTTCGCCGCTCTCGAGGACTCCGAGGCCGAGATACGTCACATCATCCTGCTGTCCGATGGAAAGACCTACGCGGATGACTACGAGGAACTCGTTTCGTTGATGTCGGCTTCGGACATAACCGTTTCTTCCGTCGCGGTGGGCCAGGAGGCGGACAGAGAGCTGTTGGCGAACATTGCGACCTGGGGAAGGGGGCGCGCCTACTTCATTGAGGACGCCTCGCGTGTTCCGCGAATCTTCATCCAGGAAACCCAGATCGCTTCGCAGTCCACGCTTGTCGAGGAGGCCGTCGGGACTACGGTGGTCACCTCGGTCGAGGCCTTCACCGATATCGATATGGATGCGGCGCCGCCCCTTCGCGGCTACGTGAGGACGCTGGCGAAGGAGACCGCCGAGGTGCTCATCCAATCCGATTCGGAGAACCCGCTCTTGGCGCGGTGGCGGTATGGGTTGGGCAGGACCGCTATTTTTACGTCGGACGTGAAGAACCGCTGGGCAGCCGATTGGCTGACGTGGGATGGGTATGGAAAGTTCTGGTCACAACTCGTTCGAGAAACGATGAGGCGTGACGGCGGCGAGGAGTTGGAATTCGTCGTTGAGCGGATCGGGGATGAGGCCCTCATTACGGTGAGTGCGCTCACCGAGGACGGTGCTTACCGTACCGATCTCGATCCGCGTCTACGGGTGGTTGGGATGGGAGGGGAGGAAACTTCCTTGTCCTTCCAACAGGTTGGCCCGGGGACGTTTCAGGCCCGACACACGTTAGGCCCTCCCGGGGAAGAGCCGTATCGGTTCGAATTGTCGGGCAATGGTATCGAGGGCCGCTCGCAGGCACTCTACTACAGGTATGGTGACGAATACCGGCTCTATCCTGCGAATACCGAACTTTTGGATGAAATTGCTGTGCGGACCGGGGGGAGATTTTTACCCGAGGTGGGGGAGATTTTCGACGACTACGGGGAGACGGCTTCGGTAGCAACACCCTTGTGGCCGTGGCTCTCCGCGCTGGCTCTGATCAGCTTCTTCTTGGACATCGCTGTACGGCGTGCGCCATGGTTCTGGAGACGATTCGCCGGCGAACGTCTAGGTTCGTTCGACACCAAAACGTCGACACGGACGATCTCGAGGTAGGCTGAGCTGGAGCGCTTCCTGCGGCGGGTGGGAGGGGTCCGGCTTTCGGCGCTCACCTCAGCCAACTAGGTTTAACACCTCTGCAAATCTCCGACGGGTCGAGATGAAACGAATTTCAAGCTGGTTCCGCTCGAGTAAATCCTCATCGGACCGCCGTGAGCCCGTTTCCGAGGAGCTTCTCGCTGACCTCGAGGCGAAGGCCAAAGCGGCGGGGTCGGGTTTCAGATGGGTCCCGCTCAACCGTGCGGGTGACCTGTGCGATCGTGCGGGCGACCGGGACCGGGCCCTCAAGTACTACGGCCGTGCCATTGATGTGATGCTCGAGGACGGGCAGCCAGAGCCCGCCCGTGGGCTCGCGACGAAGATCGTGCGCATCCACCCGACTGCGGTGCGAACACTTTGCACTCTGACGTGGCTCGACCTGGCTTCTCATCATATGGCTTCGGTGGTGGTTCATCTGACCGAGTACGTGAAGAGCGCGCAAGAAGGTGGAGTTCAGGAGCTCGCCGGGGAGCAAATCTACATGATGGCCCAGGTCGTTGAGGATCAAGATTTCCGGTGTGCAGCGTTAGATGCGTTGAGTGCGCTCGGACACGCGGACGATGCGGCCGAGGTGAGGGGTTGGGTGGCGGCAGGGCGCGCGCCTCACGATGGGGAGCCCGCGGAGGATTGGACCGACCGATGCTTGGGTCATGCCCTGGGGTCGAATGCTCGAAGGGTCACAGATCAAGCGAATGGGGAAGAGGCCAACGAGGGGAGTCCGGGACAGGTGGACGAGGTTCTGGCGAAGACGGATCCGACGCTCGAGGAGCTGCCCGAGGAATTTCGGACTTGACGTTCTAGAAGGCAGGCCTCTAAGCCGTCGGCGTTGCCTCGAGCACGATGAGGATGTGATTCGGATCGCCGTCGCAGTCTCTGACGAGGATGGACAGCGTACTCATGCTGAGGGTCGATCCGTCGTTCATACGAAAGTGGCGACTCTCTTTCCGAATTGGGGAGGCGCCTGCCGAGAGTTGTCGAATTTCCTCCAACACCTCGGCTCGATCCCCCTCCTCAAAAAGTTCCGGATATTCCATCGAGGAAAGATCCTTCTCGTCGTAACCCGACAGCGCACGGAAGGCGGCGTTGCCATCTTGAATTTCTCCGGAGCGGTCCAACGTGAGGATGCCGATGTGGCCACATTCGTATAGTGCCTTGTATCGTGCAGCCTCCTGGTCTGACGCGAGCGAGCTCCCCTCACGTGAGACATCCTCGATGACCCCCTCGACGTAGCCGACGTTCCCATCTGCGTCCCGATGAATCCGCGCCGTATTCCGAAGCCGGATCTGGCGGCCATCCACGCCACGTAGTTGTGTGTCGAAGCCCCGCACTATGCCAAACTCCTTCAGTCGCGCCTTGAAAATCTCTGCGTCATCGTCACTGACGTAGAATGTGGACGCATATAGCTTCTCGAGGCTGGCCGGGTCGGGGTAGCCGAGGATCCTCACCAGGGCTGGGTTGGCATCCAGGAACTCACCCTCTGGAGTACACCGGTACACACCCAATGGAAGGTGGTCGAACATCGCTCGATGGCGCTCTTCGCTCTCCCTGAGGGCCCGCTGTGCGTCCATACGATCAAGAGCATATCGAATAGAGCGTTCGAGGTCTTCGGGTTCGATCTGGCCCTTGACGAGGTAGTCCGCGGCACCCGCTTGCATCGCCTCGATGTCTACCTCATGACTGCCGCGGCCGGTTAACATGATCACCGGCGCCTGAAGCTGGTGCCGTGCGGCTTCCCGGAGTAAGTCGAGGCCCGTACGGTCTTCGAGGAAATAATCGACGAGGTAGATGTCGTATCCACCGTTGGCGATGGCGTCGTGCCCCTCCTCGAAAGTGGGGACCCAATCCAATTCGATCGTGGGGTGCGCGATTTGACTCAAAAGCCCCTTCGTAACGACAAAGTCCCCTTGATCATCATCGATTAAAAGGGCGCGGATGGTGTCTCTCAATTAGAGCCTCTCGAAGTGGAAATCACACGGACCCGGGGAGGTGTAGAACAACCGTTGCTAACAAACCTCCTGTGTTAATGATAAGCCTCCTGCCTAATCATCGTCCACCCTCGGTTTTTGACGTAGAATCTTCTTGGAGGAATGGCGTTGTTTGAGTGATAGACGCCGCTCACGAGCGCGGCGGGAGGGGCGGGTTGGAACGCGCCTTTTTTCGCGCTTGCTCAGGGCGGCGAGTCTCTTGCGGAGCGTGGCCAGGGCGTTCCGCTTGTTGGCAAGCTGGCTACGGAAACGGCGGCTGGTAACCACGGTCCCGGTTGAAAGATGTGTGAGTCGGACGCCGGTCTCGGTGACGTTCTGATGCTGGCCCCCCTTGCCACCTGAGCGAAACACGTCGACGCGGCACTGCCCGAGCAGTTCCGAGTCGGATTCGGGAATCGGAACCCGGGAATGCTCTAGGTGTTCAGCCATCAGACGTCTTCCGCTGGTACGAGCCTTGCTGTGTAGGATGGATGCCAGCGCTGGTCGATAAAAAACTCAGCTGGGGATTCGATCGCGATCATGACCTTCGGAGATTCGACACGCTAGATGATTCCGTTGCCAACCGACACCCCCGGAGCCCGCTACCTTCTCATGGGGGCATCTTTTGTCATCGTCGTAGCGGGGTTACGCGAGGGCCAGACCATCCTTCTGCCCTTCGCCCTGGCGCTGTTCCTGGCCGTGATGAGCATGCCGCTCATGTTCTGGCTCCAACTCCGGCGTGTGCCGGCACCTCTGGCCATCGCGCTCACGATGCTCGTGATGGGTGCGCTATTCGGGGCGCTCATCATGCTGGGTACCCAGACCGTGGGCGATTTCCAGGACCAACTCCCTGGGTACACCACACGCATACAGGCGCTTTACGATTCATGGGTGGCAAGCTTGAGTGCGTGGAGCGGAATCGACCTCGACCAATATCGGCTCCTCGACTTGATCGATCCCGGTGCCGCAGCGACCTGGTTCGCAACGTGGGCTGGGAGGGTGGTGGGTTTCCTGACCAACATGTTCCTGGTCCTGCTGATCATGGCGTTCGTTCTGGGTGAGGCCATGGTCTTCCCGTTCAAGTTCCGGGCGATCGTGGGGCCTGGTGAAGGCGAGCGGCGGCATGTCACGAACGCAGTGAAGAACGACCGGAGGCGTATGACGAAGATCGTCCGGGAGGTCCAGGCGTATCTCGGCATCGAGACCCTGGTGAGCCTGGCCACCGGTTTGGCGATCGGCCTGCTGGCATGGTTGTTGGGGCTGGATTTTCCGGTCCTGCTCGGACTCATCGGATTCGTCCTGAATTACATTCCCACCGTCGGGTCCATTCTGGCGGCGATTCCGGCCCTCTTTCTCAGCCTTGTTCAGTTCACCACGTTCGGCAATTTCATGTTTGTGGTCATCGGATACGGGGCGATCAACATGGTGTTCGGGAATATCATCGAGCCGAACCTGATGGGCAGGCGGCTGGGTCTGTCGACCCTGGTGGTGATCCTCTCCTTGCTTTTCTGGGCTTGGGTTTGGGGTCCGGTCGGAGCACTCCTTGCGGTGCCTCTCACGATGATTGTCAAGATCATGTTGGAGAACACCGAGGATCTGCGGTGGGTGGCGATACTCTTGGATAAATCTCCCCCACAGGTGGCGACGAGCTTCGCCCTTACGGATCCTGTTGAGCCCACGACCGGTGGCAGCGTAGACAGCCCTGACGTCACCGAGCCGGGACGAGCAGATGCCACTGCAGACGTCGCCGCGGAGGATGCCAATGCGGATGTCACTGCGGATGCCACTGCGGCCGACATGGAGGTAGTCTGATGCCGATGGTTCCGTTCGAGGCGCTTCCTGACGAATCACGCCTATGGGTGTTTGCGGTGGAGCGCACCCTCACGGAAGCCGACCAGGAGAGCTTTCTGAGCGCCGTGGATCTGTTTCTCGAGACGTGGGTGGCACACGGGGTTCCTCTGACCTGCGGCCGCGATTTCCGAAGGGGACGATTTCTCCTCGTTGCGGTCGATGAGGCTTCCGCGCCTCCTTCAGGGTGCTCCATCGATGCCATGGTCGGCGTGCTGAAAGACCAGGAGCGCCGGCTGGGCCTGAGAATTCTCGACAATACGGCGGTTTGGTTCTTGGCGGACGGAGAGGTGCGGCGAATCTCCCGACCGGAGTTCGGCCGCCTCGCGGAGGAGGGGGCGGTGGGTCCGGACACGGTGGTGTTCGATAACACGGTCACCCGCCTCAAGGATGCGCGCGGGGGCCGCTGGGAGGGTCCGGCCCGGGGGAGCTGGCACCAAAGGGTGTTCTTCAAACATTCGGGGCAGCACGAGCGGTAACTCCGCACCCCTAGTGTGCCACCGGGGATTGGCTCCCGTGTGACTTGAAGGCCACGAGCCCTTCTAGGCCACCGGCCTTCCAGGTGCCCCTTGGAGGTGCCCCGGCACGGGCGGTGCCCCGGCCAGGGGCCGGAGCGTTTTCAGCGGGCCTAGTGGGAAAAGGCTCGCTGAAGGGTGTGTTATTCGAGTCGGGTCACGTTTTCTGCAGCGGGTCCCTTCGGTCCCTCACCGATCTCAAACTGAACTCGGTCCCCTTCGGCGAGGCTCTTGAACCCGTCCCCTTGGATTGCCGAGTAATGCACAAAGCAATCCTTCTCCCCCTCGTCCGGCGTGATGAAACCAAAACCCTTGCTGTCGTTGAACCACTTTACGGTTCCCTCGGCCATGCAACTACTCCCCCATCAATCGGTGCGCGGTGCTCACGTTTTGCCAGCACCAAACTCCGTCCCTTCGGACGCCGCCACACTAGAGATTCTCGGTCTTCGGGTCAACCCATCCAGGCACGATAGGGTTCGCGTCCGAGGGGGTCGCCGAGGCCCCTTGATGCTGGTGAGCCAGGAATGACGCACTTTGCTCCTCCAACCAAAACGCCGGATTCCAAGGCGGTCCACGCTCGAGAAAACCTACATGGCCGCCAGCATCGGTGAGGACCAAGGTCAAGAAGGGGTTGGCCTCAATCGCAGAAAGGGGCAGGGCCGCCGCGGGTAGAAAGGGATCGTCCCGTGCGTGGAGGAGCAGCGTCGGGACCCGGACCGACCGAATGAAGCGGTTCGAGCTGGATTTCCGGTAGTAGTCCTCGGAGCCGTCGAATCCATGAAGCTTCGCAGTGGCGGCGTCGTCGAAGTCCCGGATCGTCGCGCTGGCCCACACGGCATCGAGATCGAGGATGTTCGCCAGGATTTCTTTCTTGGCGCGGACCTTGGCGACGAGAGAGCGAAGGAAGTAGTCGGAATAGATTTTGGCCATGCGGCCCCGCTCGAGGGCGTCGGCTCCAGCCGATAAGTCGTACGGAACCGAGATCGCCACAGCGGCTGAAAACGAGGCGGCGTTTTTCGCTCCCTGCTCCCCGAGATATTTGAGGAGGATGTTCCCTCCAAGAGAAAATCCGATCGCCATGAGCGGGCGGGTCGGGAATCGCTCGCGGAGCAGACCGAAGACAAAACCCAGGTCCTCGGTCTCGCCGGAGTGGTAGAAGCGGGGCTGCCGGTTTATCTCTCCGGAACAGCCGCGGAAGTTCAGTCCCACGGCACGTATCCCATGGGCCGCCAGCGCCAGGCACGTCTGGACCATGTAGCCCTTCCTCGTGTGGCCTTCAAGGCCGTGGAGCACGAGCACCAAGGGCGCGTGGGGATCGGTTTCGGGCATCCAGGTGATGTCCAGGAAGTCTCCGTCCGGCGTCTCGATCCGTTCGGTCGTGAGCATCCCATCTGGCGCCGGCCTGAGAAATTTCCCGGCCAGCGTTTGAGCGTGGGCACCCGCCAACCACCAGGGAGGTGCGTAGGGCCGGGCAGTCCATGTGTGCCGGGACCCGCCGTCTGCAGCGCCGTCCAATATCGGTGAAGAGTCGGTCATCGGCGGAATGTAACAACCACCATCACACATCGGGATGGCGATGGTCGAGCCTATAATTTCGGAAGTGTCACCCCGACCTGGTCCTGATATTTACCCTGCCGGTCCGCGTAGGCCACGCTTGGTTCCCGGTCCCCCTCGAAGAAGAGCAGCTGGGCGATCCCCTCACCGCCGTAGATTTTCGCCGGCAGGGGCGTGGTATTGGAAATTTCGAGGGTCAGGTATCCAGACCAGGTAGGCTCGAGGGGCGTGACGTTCACGATGATGCCACATCGGGCGTAGGTGCTCTTCCCGACGCAAAGGACGAGGACGTTCCTTGGAATACGGAAGTGTTCCTCGGTTCGGGCCAGAGCGAAGGAGTTGGGCGGGATGATACATTCGGTCTCATTCACGTCCACGAAGGAACGGTCGTCGAAGTTCTTGGGATCGACGATCACGTTGTGGACGTTGGTAAAAACTTTGAACTCGGCAGCCACCCGGATGTCATAGCCGTACGAAGACAGGCCGTACGATATGTTGCCGTCCTTTACCTGTTGCGGCTCGAAGGGCTCGATCATTCCGTGCTCTTCACACATCCGCCGGATCCAATGATCGCTCTTGATCGGCATATTTCGGTATCGGGTTGAGGGGAAAACCGTCTTTTCGAAGGGCAGAATAATCGCTTGAGGGGGACGGGCACACCCCCACCGAGCCTGCTCCCGAGCGCCGATCGTAGGATGGCTGGGTCGGAGATGGCGTATTGGAGCTTTCAAGCCTGAAAAGGGGGCCGAAATCAGGTTGACACTCGTTCGAGATTTGGAATACCTTAGTGTAGTCCGCAAGTGAACAATTTCACAAGCCAGTCCTAAAGGCCGCCATGTCAGGATCATACGTCCCGCTTCTGATCCTGTTTGGTGTATCTGCCGTGAACGCGCTTGGAATGGTCATCGTCTCCCACATTCTGAGCCCCCGGCGACCGACCCCGCAAAAATCCTTGGCGTATGAGTCGGGGATGATCCCCCTCGGGGACGCCCGCCTACGTTTCTCGGTGAAATTCTATATGGTCGCGATCAGTTTCATCGTCTTCGATGTGGAGACGATCTTTCTGATCCCGTGGGCGGTCGAAATGAGGGAGTTGGGGTGGGGCCCGTTCGTGGCCGTCAGTATTTTCGTCGCCGTTTTGGCCTTGGGGCTGGTGTACGAGTGGAAAAAGGGAGGTCTCGAATGGGACTGAGAGACGGCGAGAGCGGAGATCCGGGGAGCCCCGCTGAGGTTCAAGCGCTGGGCCAGGCGGAGACGCGAGAGGGCGGACTTCTCGGGTTCGGAAGCCCCACGTTCCTTACCACGAAAGTGGATTTCGTGGTCAACTGGGCCCGCCGAAATTCGCTCTGGCCGATGCCTTTCGGTACCGCGTGCTGCGCCATCGAGATGATGGCTTCGGCCGCCTCGAATTTCGATATCGCCCGCTTCGGAATGGAGCGCATGGCGTTCAGCCCCCGCCAGGCCGACGTGCTGATTTGTGCAGGTCGGGTTCCCTACAAGCTCGCGCCGGTATTACGTCGCATCTGGGACCAGATGATGCAGCCCAAGTGGTGTATCTCGATGGGTGCGTGTGCGAGTTCTGGAGGAGTATTCGATGTGTATTCCATGGTACAGGGAATCGATACGATCATCCCCGTCGACGTCTACATCCCGGGTTGTCCGCCGCGTCCTGAAGGTCTCATCTACGGCCTGATGATGATCCAAGAGAAGATTCGCGGCGAGAGCCTGTCGGAGCACTACGGTCTCCGGGCAGAGGATCCGGCGCTCGCGGGCCGCCCGCGCGCTGATGCGGAGGAAGTCGAGGCGCTTGCGGGACCATTTGGAAACTCAACCCAACAGGAACAGCTCAGTTCCCTCGCTCAGACCACACGCCCGGAGCGGTCGGAGGATTTACTGCCTTAAGTGTTCAGTTTCCAGATTTCGCGAGCCACCAAGAGGGCCCGGCATGGTGGATGAGAGCGGCTCCCCGTTCGACGCGGTCGAGCAAGGACCGAAGGCCTCGGGGGGCCGTATGGGCACGCCTCGCGGTAGCGACGGCGATTCTTCGGGACACCCGTCGGTGACGGCGCTTCAAAGCCGCTTCGGCCCGGCGGTCCTCCACCATGAGGTCCAGGCGGGCGATCAGCACGTCGTCTTCGTGGATGCTGCCCGTAACCGAGAGGTTTTGGAGTGGCTGAAGGATGATCCGGAGCAGCGTTATGATCTACTCGTTGACGTGACAGCCGTCGATTACGGGGGCGGCAAGCCGATACAGATCGTGTACCAGTTGTGGTCCGTGGGGCACAAGCGGGCGCTGCGAGTCAAATGCGAACTGCCTCTCGACGGCCTCACCATCGACAGTGTGGCTCAGCTCTGGAACGCCGCGAATTGGCTCGAGCGGGAGGTCTATGACATGTTCGGTGTCGAGTTCAGGGATCACCCGGATCTTCGCCGGATTCTGATGCCGCAGAACTACGCGGAGGGCCATCCCCTCCGGAAGGACTTCCCCTTGCGAGGGCGCTTTTCAAGGGCGGAACAGACGCGGCGTGCCCTGTCCCAGGACTATCACGACGACTATACACCGGAAGCGTTGGAGGTGGGTGGCGCCCCCGGGCTCGCGCCTCCAGAGCCGACAGGCTCGACGGACGAGCCGGAGGACGCACCGTGACGGAGAAGATCCTGGAGTTTCCGGAGCCGGCCATTCGTTCGGAGCCCATGCTTCTCAACCTCGGGCCGCAACACCCCGCCACGCACGGCGTTCTCCGGCTGATTTGTGAACTCGATGGCGAGACTGTGCTCAAGGTCACACCCGACATCGGCTTCCTCCATTCCTCCTTCGAGAAGCTCGGCGAATACCGGACCTGGAATCAGATCGTTCCGCTCACGGACCGCATGGACTACCTCGCGCCCCTGATATACAACTGCGTCTACGTCATGGCGGTCGAGAAGCTCATGGGACTCGAGGTGACGGAGCGGTGCAAGGTGGTCCGGGTGCTCTGCATGGAGATGGACCGGATCTTCAGCCACCTCCTCTGGCTCGGGACGACCGCTATCGACGTGGGGGCCTTCACTCCTTTCCTGTACGCGTTTCAGGAACGGGAGCGAATCTACGACCTCCATGAGGCGTATACGGGAGCACGCATCACCACCTCGGCGACCCGGATCGGCGGAATGATGGCCGACTTCCCCGATGGCTGGACCGACTCGCTCCGCGACTTCGTGAAGACCCTTCCAAAAACGCTGGACGAGATCGAGTCTCTTCTGACCACGAACGGAATCCATCTTGGGCGTACCCTCGATATCGGAGTGATCTCTGGAGAAGACGCGATCAACTGCGGGTTCACCGGCCCGAACCTCAGAGCCTCCGGCGTGGATTACGATCTCCGCAAGGACAATCCCTATTACGACTACGAGACGTACGATTTCGACGTCCCGATCGGTGAAAACGGGGACTGCTACGACCGGTATTTGGTGCGTATGGAGGAGATGCGGCAAAGCTTGCGCATCCTCGACCAGGCGCTCGACCGGCTTCCGGATGGGCCAATCAACGTTGCGGATCCTCGAGTTTCGTTGCCAAGCAAGACCGATTGTATGAACGACATGGAGTCGATGATCCATCACTTCAAGTTGATCACAGAGGGCATCTTGGTCCCGGCGGGTGACTGTTACTTCGCCGTGGAGGGTTCGAAAGGGGAGCTCGGGATGTACGTGGTGAGTGACGGTGGAGAGAAGCCGGTACGGTGGAGGATTCGCCCGCCGTCGTTTGTGAATCTGTCGGTGATCGCCAAGCTGGCCGAAGGCCATCTGATTTCTGACCTGATCATGATCAACGCCTCTCTGGACATTGTGCTGGGCGAGATCGATCGATGAGTGAGATCCCCTTCAGAAACCCCGGCTGGGCGGGGAATGTGGGCGAGTACGATCTGACCGAAGAGCAGGTTCGGGGGACCGATTTCGTGGGGATCCGTCCGCTGGAGGGCGGGCACGCTGCGGCCTCGGCCACCTATCCGTTCATGTTGGAGGAAAAGGATCCGGAGGCGACGCTCTTCGAGGGGCCGTATGAAGCGCGCTTCAAGAAAATTCTGACCCGGTATCCGACCAAGCAGGCAGCGCTGCTGCCGGCTCTCAACTTGGCACAGGAAGTACGGGGGCACATCTCTCCGCAGACCATGGATCGGGTGGGGCAGCTCCTCGAACTTTCATCCGCCTACGTGCGCGGGGTGGCGTCCTTCTACACGATGTACAACAAGCGGCCGGTAGGGCGGCACCTCGTCCAGGTGTGTACCAACATCAGCTGCAACCTGTGTGGCGCCCAGGAGGTGCTCGAGGCCTTCCTGAAGCACACGAATACGGAAGTGGGCGAGACCTCGCTCGACCGTGCGTTCACAGTGATCGAGGCGGAGTGCCTGGCAGGCTGCGGCTTTCCGACGTGCGTCCAGATCAACTCACGGTATTACGAGAACGTGACTGTCGAGGAGGTTCCGCGGATCGTCGCGTACTTGAGGGACAAAGACGATCGTGTGGCTTCCCCGGAGAGCCGTGGCGACACGACTCCTTCATCGACCTCGCCGGAGGGCGAGGAATAGCCGTGGGGTATCCCTACAGCCACGAAAGGGAAGTTCCGATCATTTCCAAGTACTTCGGCGAGCCGGAGGCCCGGACTCTGAAGGGTTGGAAGGCGCGCGGCGGTTATGAGGCGCTGAAGAAGGCGTTGGACATGAGCCCTGACGATGTGGTGGAAATCGTCAAGGCGTCGGGGCTGCGCGGCCGGGGGGGGGCGGGCTTCCCGACCGGGCTCAAGTGGAGCTTCATGCCCAAGGACAAGGCCAAGCCCCATTACCTGCTCTGTAACGCCGACGAGTCCGAGCCCGGAACGTTCAAGGACCGTGAGCTTCTGCGTTGGGTGCCCCATCTGCTCATCGAGGGATGTCTCATCGGTGCCTATGCGATGGGCGCCGAGCACGTGTACATCTACTGCCGAGGTGAGTTCTTCGAAGCCACCCAGGTGTTGGCGAAGGCGGTTGAGGACGCTTATGAGGACGGGATTCTAGGCGACGACGTCCTGGGCTCCGGGCAGAAGATCGAGGTAACGGTTTTTGCGGGTGCAGGTGCGTACATCTGCGGCGAAGAAACCGGCCTCATGAGCTCTCTCGAGGGGCGTCGGGGCGAGCCACGTGTTAAGCCGCCGTTTCCGGCAGCCGTGGGGGTCTTCGGCATGCCGACGACGATCAACAACGCCGAGACTCTTGCGGCGATCCCACCCATCGTTGCGAACGGCGGTGAGTGGTATCGCCAATGGGGCACGGAGGAGAGTCCGGGCACGAAGCTGTTCTGCGTGAGCGGCCATGTGAAACGCCCGGGCAACTACGAGCTTCCGCTCGGCTTCCCGCTCAAGGATCTCATCTACGACGTGTGCGGCGGCATGATCGAGGATCGGGAACTGAAGGCCGTCATCCCGGGTGGCAGCTCCGTTGCGCTCTTGTCCGCCGCCGAGTGCGAGAACTGCACGCTCTCCTATGAGGGGGTGATCGAGGCCGGATCGATGCTGGGGTGTGCCTCCGTGATCGTCATGGACGAGACCACCGACATCGTGCACCAGGTCACGCGCATGGCGTCGTTCTACGCGCACGAGTCGTGCGGCCAGTGCACGCCGTGCCGAGAGGGCACGGCATGGGTCACAACGATCCTCAAGCGCATCGAGGACGGACGCGGCACAGAGGATGACCTCAACACGCTCATCGAAGTCACCGACCAGATGGTCGGTACGACCATCTGCGTGCTCTCGGACTCGGTGGCCCCTCCGGTGCAGTCCTCCATCGAGAAGTTCAGAGACGAATACCTCGCGCTGATCCGCCGTGGCGAACGGGTGGGAGCCGCATAGGGCGATGGCCAAGAAGACCACCAAGGTCGGCGGTGCCAAGGCCAAGAAGACCACCAAGATCGGCGGTGCCAAGGGCAAGAAGACCACCAAGGTCGGCGGTGCCAAGGGCAAGAAGACCACCAAGGTCGGCGGTGCCAAGGGCAAGAAGACCACCAAGGTCGGCGGTGCCAAGG
>SMVB01107950.1_pt1 | contig 25482 bp, 20 predicted proteins | sample 2456461 | NCBI WGS metagenome assembly SMVB01 (sample SAMN11095934, study PRJNA526329) | marine sediment metagenome | biome: Marine sediment; feature: Surficial sediment; material: Deep marine sediment; isolation source: Hadal surficial sediment | place: Pacific Ocean | collected 2014-05 | depth...
AACGTGGTACTCGAGTCGTGCGTGTACACGCCGCCCCCGATTCGTGCAATGTTCTCGCGGAAGACACAGTCGCGGATCGTCGGGCTGCTCGAGACGATGCGCATCCCGCCGCCGTCGTCGCCGATGTCCGTGCCGGGGTTGCCGCCGAGGATCGTGAAGCCGTCGAGCACTGTCGCGGCGGTCTCGCCGCTCTCCGCTCGGACGACCGTGGCGAGGAGCGCCGAGCCGTCGATCGTCGTGGCGCTCGGCCCTTCCGAGCTCTCGACGGTGATCTGCTTGCCGAGGAAACTGAGCGTCCCGAGCTCGTAGTAAGTCCCCGACAACACCTGGACGAAGTCGCCGTTGGCGGCCGCGTCGATCCCTTCCTGGATAGTGTCGAAGGGATGCACGGGCGTGCCGTCCTCGTCGGGGTCGCTGACGAACGGGTTGCCCGGGCCTGGGTCCGAGGGAGCGTCGTCGTCGACGTACCAGGTAGTCTGGGCGGTAGCCGAAGTGGCGAAGAGGGCGCTCAGCGCGCAGGCGAGCGTGATCGAAAGTTGTTTCTGCATGGCGTTCTCCGTTGGATGTTGCGTGGTCTCGAGCCCATCTCGGGGCTGCCCGAGGACGCGACGCGGCCTCCGCCGACGAATCACGAATCTCCGGAATTCCACGATTTGGTCCTCGATGCGAGGAATCGCAGATTCCCTGATTCACTTCGGGTGCTCGCGGCGCGTGCATGGGCGCATGCACGATTGGGGACCGAATCGGATCTCGGTTAGATTGATCCCTGAGTCCGCACGCCGAGAACGAACCATGACCAGTGAAGCCTTCGACCACGCCGCCGAGCTCTTCTCCGAGCTCTTGGAGCTCCCCGCATCCGAGCGGGGCGAAGAGCTCGTTCAGCGGGCGGCCGACGACGATGTCGTCCTGGGTCTCGTGCGGGACATGCTCGCCGGCGAAGAACTGTCTCCGCGGAACCTCGAAGCCGGAGCCGTCGCCTCGAGTCCGCGACTCGAAGTACCGGAACGGATCGGTCACTACGAGATCCTTGGCATCCTCGGTGAGGGCGGAATGGGCGTCGTGTTCGAAGCGCGACAGGCCACACCCCAGCGCACGGTCGCGCTGAAGGTCTTGCGCGCCGGGCTCGTGACCGACTCCCTTCTGCGCCGGTTCCGACACGAGGCCGAGGTCCTCGGCTGGCTCAACCACCCCGGCATCGCGCAGGTCTACGAGGCGGGCACCGAGACGACGGGCTCGGGCACGCTGCCGTTCATCGCGATGGAGCTCGTCCGCGGTGAGCGCATCGACCGGTACGTCGCGCAGCGGGACCTCCCGCTCGAGGACCGCCTCACGCTCGTCGCCGACCTCTGCGACGCCGTTCACCACGCCCATCAGAAGGGCGTCGTGCACCGCGACCTGAAGCCGGCGAACGTGCTCGTCACGGAAGACGGGCGCCTCAAGGTGCTCGACTTCGGCATCGCGCGGATCACTTCCTCGGACCTGTCGGTGACGACGCAAGGCACGCGCGTCGGCGAGGTGCTCGGCACGTTGCCGTACATGAGTCCCGAGCAGGTACAGGCCGAGCCCAGCCGCATCGACACGCGCTCGGACGTCTACGCGATCGGCGTCATCGCGTACGAGCTGCTTGCGGGCGAGCGGCCGCTCGACGTTGCCGGTCGCAGCCTACCCGAGGCGGCGCGCGTCATCGTCGAGGAGGAGCCGACGACGCTCGGTGCCGTCGACGCGCGCCTCAAAGGCGATGTCGAGATCATCGTCGGCAAAGCGCTCGCGAAGGAGCGCGATCAACGCTACTCGTCGGCCGCGGATCTCGCGCGCGACATTCGCCGCTACCTCGCCCACGAGCCGATCGAGGCGCGTCCGCCGACGCGCGGGTACCAGCTCGCAAAGTTCGCGCGGCGCAACAAGGGACTCGTCGGCGGCCTCGTGGTCGCATTCGTCGTGCTGCTCGCCGGCGCGGTCACGTCGACGGCGCTGTTCTTCCGATCGCAGACGAACCTCGTTCGGGCCGTCGACGCGGAGAGGGAGTGGAAGTCGGCCGCGCTCACTGCCAGCGAGGTGGCCGACTTCGTCGTCGACCTGTTTCTCGTGTCCGACCCGACGGGCGAGGCAGGGGCGAAGATCACGGCCCGAGAGCTGCTCGACCGTGCCCGACGCGACCTCGAGACGCGTCTGAAGGATCAGCCCGACGTCCGTTACGCGATGCTCGGTACGCTCGGACGCGTCTACCACAACATGGGGCTGGGCAATGATGCACTGCCCCTCCTGGAAGAGACCGTCGAGGCGCGGCGCGCGTCCGAGAGCACGACGCCGCGGGAGCTCGCGGCGCTCCTCTTCTCCCTCGGCGAAGTCTACCACTACCTCCGCCGATACGACGAAACGCTGCCGCTGTACGAGGAAGCGCTGGCTCTCCGCGAGGAACATCTCCCGGCGAATCACCCGGACATCGCCCGCAGCATCGACGTCCTCGGCCGGCTGCATCGCGACACGAAGGATTTCGCGACGGCGCGCGTTCTGATTGAGCGCGCCCACGCCTTACGGAGCGCGGGTCCGAACGTCGATCCATTCGAGCTATCGGAGAGCCTGCAGAGCCTCGGTACGCTCGCCTACTGGGAAGGCGACTACCATGAGGGCGTTGATTGGATCGAGCGCGCGCTCGCGGAACGCAAGGCCGCCGGCCCAAGTGCTGCTTCACGCATCCCCGAGCTCCTCCACACGCTAGCGACGATCCGCCGTTTGCTGGGCGACGTCGACGTCGCCATCGAGCTCCTTTCGGAATGCGTCGAACGCACCCTCCAGACGTACGGCGAGACACATAGGTTCGTGGTGATCAGTCTGGCCGGCCTCGGTGATGCGCTCGCGAGTCGGGGGGACCTCGACGCGGCGGGAGAGCGGTACGAGCACGCCCTCGAGATCAGTCGAGACGACGATCCGTTCCGACCCACCCTCCTGGCGTCGATCGGAGTGTTCCGTCACGACCGGGCCGATGCCGCGGAGCCGGGCTCCGCGGAGCAAGCGCACTGGCTGGAGCAATCGGCCGAGGCTCACATTGAGTCCAGGGAACTCTACATCCCGCTCTTCGGCGAAGACTGCCATGAAATCGCAGTCGAGCTAAGCAATCTGGCTCTAGTCCGCCAGGACCAGGGTGAGCTCTCCGAAGCGGAGTCGCTGACCCGCCGCGCAATCGAGCTGCACCGAAAGTGGCTCCCCGCCGGCAACCCTTCGACTGCGTTATCGCTCGGCAGCCTCGCGCGGATTCTGTTGGAACTGGAGCGAGCAGACGACGCGCTCCCGTTCTCACTCGAGTCCGTGGAAGTCCTCGAATCCTCCTTAGGGCTCGAGAGCCCCCGGACGCAATCCGGAATCCGAACGCTCGTCCAGATCTATGAGGCCCAAGGCGACGGCCCTCTGGCGGAGAAGTGGCGATCGCGGCTGTCGGCGACATCGGCCGGGAATCGGTGAGCTCGACGTAGCCCGAGGGCGCGCGCGGCCGAGGTTCTAATCCTCCGGTTTGGTTCCGTTGCCGTGCTCATGAGCGGCCAACCAACCGTCGGTAGTCTTGACGAAGACAAGTGCCTGTCGTCCGTCGGCCGTCATCATGTTTCCAAGTAGTGCCTCCTCCGTTCTGGAAGTTCCCTTCCCCTATGGACTGAACACCAAGTTCAGCCCATTCGACAGGTCGAAGGACGCCCCGCCAGGCATCGGGTCACGGAACCACGCCTGGAAGTTCCAGGTGGAGCCCGGCGTGATCTGCGTCGCCGCGCTGGGCGGGCTCGTGTTGTCGAGCACGACGGTCATGACGTTGCCCACTGCATTGACGACGTCCAGCCGCCCAACTCGACCAGCGATGCAGGGCGTCCCATTGCCGAATGAGGTGCTCGCCTGCTGGGCGCCGTAGAAAAAGATGCCTGGCTGATTAGGCACAGGTCCGGCGCCGAGGACGAGGTCATTCGCGGCCACGCTGGCGCTGCCGGAGGCGAATATCGCGGCCGGGGCGCCCGTCGAGTTGGGCGTGGCAGTGCAATACGATTCCGCCGCGCAGTGGATGCTCGCCGCGGGGAACGACGCGCGCACAGCGAGGTTGCCGGCCGGCGTGCCGCCCATCTCGAAGAACTGCCCTCCCGCGTACAGGCCGGGGCCCGTACCGTCGTCGTGCGTGCCGAGACCGAAGACCCCGTTGATCGGCCCGGGACCAATCCCACCGTCCAGGTTCGACCAGGTGCCGCCGTCCCACGCGGCGACTCCACTGGCGGGGGCTCCCCCAGCCTCGGTGAACCAGCCACCGGCGTAGAGCCTGGGGCCCATCCCTGTATCGAACGTGTGCAGGTCGATGACGTTCGCAGGGTTGATGCCGGCGATCCCGACCCCGCCGATTCCCAGGCCGAGCGGACTCCAACTCGCACCATTCCAGCGCGCGACGTTGTGGGCCACGGCAGTGCCGGTGGCCGTGAAGGCGCCACCTGCGTAGAGCGCGGGGCCACTGCCGTCGTCGAAGACCTCGAGATCCTCGATACCACCGAGACCGGCCGCGAATTGGGATCCGACGACCGTCGCCACGGAGGTCCACATCGTGCCGTCCCACTTCCAGAGGCTACCGCCACCCGCGAACAGCGCCGGCCCGGTTCCATCGTCGAAGACCGCGAGCGTGCGGCCGCTGACACCAGCGGAGCTCGAGCCCACGGCCGACCAACTGGTCCCATTCCACCGCGCCACGCGGTTGACCGGAACGCCGCCCGAGCTCGTGAAGGAGCCGCCCGCGTAGAGCGCGGGTCCACTGCCGTCGTCGTGGACCACGAGCGCATCCACCACGTTGAGTGTGGGATCCGTCAGACCGGCACCGAGCGGTGACCACGTCGTCCCATTCCATCTTGCGATGTTGTTGACGATGACTCCCCCGGCGACAGCAAGAAATTCCCCCCCACGTAGAGCGCGGGACCCGTGCCATCGTCGAAGACGGTGAGCGCTTTGACCACGATCCCGAGCCCGCCGCTCAAGTCGCCAAGGTCCGTCCAGGCCGAGCCGTCCCAGCGGGAGATCCACCCGGGGGACGGCATCGGTCCCCCGACGAAGAGCGCTGGTCCGCTGCCGTCATCGAAGGAGGCGACGACCTCGACCCGCGGAACCCCATCGCCGACTGACGACCAGACCTCGCACTGAGCGTGCGCACGCGTCGCGCAAGTGCAAGCGAGACCGGCCAGCAACATCAATCTTCGGTGCTCGTAGGCCATTCCTCGACTCCTTGCATTCGGTTCCGATGGTACCCCACTAGCTCGACCGGCGTGGTGGGTCACAGGCCGGAGTCCGGTTTCCGTACTGTCCCTATGCACGACCGCGGCACGCCCGCGCCGCAACCGACGGCCAGGGCTTCAAGTCCGCTCGGGGAACCCATGGATCCCCGAGCGGTCCTCCATTTGCCGGTGGTCGCGGCATCGCCGGTCGACGACTTCGACCCAACCCAACCCGCGTTCTTGCCGTGGATCGTGATCGTTGCGACGAGGGTTCGTCCGCTCACGCGGAGCGTCCTGGCGCGGGGCGACCCTGTCGAACACTGGCGCTTCGACCCGCCCACCTGCGGAGGCGACCCAAGGTTCCGCTCTGGCGTGGTCCACGGCGAGGCCGCTTGGAGCACCTTCGCCCAAGGAGAGCGACCCGGCGGACTCCGTGCTCTTCGACGCGCAGGGTGTGCTCCTCCTGCCTGCGGGCACGCGCTCCTCACCGGGAGGACTTCCAGGAGGCGCCGGGCGCGGCTACACTCGCTCCTCGATGGGTGCGGGAGGCCAACGAGGGTGAGCGAGCCAGAAGGCGTTCGACTGCTCGCCATCGGCGACGTCCACCTCGGCACGCGCCCGGGGAGCCTGCCGGTCAACCTCGCGGACTTTGGCCTGGAGGTGTCCGACCTCACGCCGGAAGCGGCCTTGAGCGGCGCGGTCGAGCGCGCGATCCAGGAACGCGTCCACGCGGTGTTGTTCGCCGGGGATGTGGTCGACAGCACGAATGCGCGCTTCGAGGCTTTGCGGCCGCTGGAGCAGGCGGTGGCCGACCTGCGCGCCGAGGGTATCCGGGTGCTGGCCGTCGTGGGCAACCACGACGTGCAGGCCCTGCCGCGCCTGGCGAAGAAGATCGAAGGGCTCGAGCTGATCGGGGCGGGTGGGCACTGGGAATCGCGGGTGGTCGAGGTCGCGGGGCGGCCCGCGGTCGAGGTCGTGGGCTGGTCCTTCCCGCAGGCCGCCGTGGGTACGAGTCCGGTGGACGCGCTCAACCGCGAGCCACTCGCGCGCGAGCACGCGGGGATCCCGCGGCTCGGCCTGCTGCACGGCGACCTGGACGCTTCGGCTGGACCGTACGCGCCCTTTTCCCGCGCAGAGCTGGGCGCCGCCGACGTCGACGCCTGGCTCCTCGGGCACATCCACAAGCCCTCGCTGGGTGGCGGCGCGCGCACTGGGAGCGGGCAGCTGTACGGCTACCTCGGCTCGCTCGTGGGGCTCAACCCGACCGAGACCGGACCGCACGGGCCGTGGCTCATCCGGGTGGACGCGGCCGGAAACGTCGTACCCGAACAACTCACCATCGCGCCCTTGCGCTGGGAACACATCGACCTCGCGGTCGGTAAGTCGGAAAGTCCCGAAGACCTGGGGGATCGCCTGCTCGAGGAAGCGAAGCGGGTCGCACGCGAGCTGAACGAACAGGGGCACAGCCCACGGGCGCTCGGCCTGCGGGTGTGCGTTGTCGGGAGCACGGAGCGCTTCGACGCGCTCCGCAAGTACATCGAGGATGCCGACTGGCAGAACCATGTGGGGCAGGAGCTCGAGACCGTCGTCTTCATCGATAAGGTGACCCACGCGCTCGCGCTCGCGTTGGACCTGGAGCAACTCGCGCAGGGGGACGACCCGCCCGCGCTGATGGCGCGCAAGCTCATGGTCCTCACCCGCGGCGGCGCGGAGCGAGACGCGCTGCTCGCAGAGGCACGCGAGCAGCTGCGCAGCGTGGCGGACGAGTCGTGCTGGCGCCGCCTCGAGCGCCTGCGCGACGCCGAGGACCCGCTCTCGGACGAGCGGCTCGGTGCTGCGCTGCTGCAGTCCGGGACGAGCGCGCTGAAGGCGCTCCTCGACCAGCGCCCGGCCGCGGACGTGCCTCTGGAGGCGGCGCCGTGAAGCTCAAACGCCTGGTGATCCGGAGCCTGCCGGGCATCGACGGCCGCTTCACCGTCGACATCCCGGGGGCTGGGCTGAACGTGATCATCGGGCCCAACGGGATCGGCAAGTCGAGCCTGTGCCGCGCCATGGCGGCGCTGCTGTGGAAGGACGGGGCGCAGGGCGCGCACGTGACGGCGTCCGCCTGCTTCGAGCTCGAGGGCGGCGAGTGGACGGTCGAGCGCGATGGCGGATCATGGCGCTGGTACCGCGACGGGAGTGAGTGCCCCCCGCCGCGGCTGCCGGCGGAGCACCTCAGCGACAACTTCTTCCTGGGTCTGCGCGAGCTCCTGGATGCCAAGCGGGACGCAGGCAACGACGTCGCGCAGGCGATCCGCGAGCAGATGTCCGGGGGCTACGACCTGACCGCCGTGGCCGAAGCTTTCGCAACCGCTCCGCTCGTGCGCAAGGGCAAGAGCGCGCGCCAGGCGTGCGACAAGGCGGAGCGAGCGGTCGGCGAGGCACAAGGGCGGCAGAAGGGCCTGCACGACCGCGAAGCCATGCTTGCCCAGCTCGAGCAGGAGAAGGACGAGGCCGAGGGTGCCGTGCGCACGCTCGGCCACGTGCGGAGCGCGCTCGACTTGCACGCCTGGCGCGAGGAGCTGGAACAGCTCGAGACGCAACTCGCAGCTCTACCGGGTGCCCTCGAGCGCCTCTCGGGCAAGGAGGGCGAAGAGCTCGAGGAGCTGGAACGCCAGCTCGTAGCCAAGGGTGCTGACCGGACGAAGACGGCGCAGGGAATCGAGGATGAACGTACTGAGGCTGGGCGAACCAGGCTCACGGTGCCCCTCGATGACGCGCTCCTGGCCACCGCCGGCAAGCGCGCAGAGGCTCTGAAGGACAAGGAGCGCGAGCGGGACCAAGCCCAAACGGAATGGAAGGGAGAGGGGCGTGCGGTCGCCGAGGCGAGCCGGGCCGTCGGCGGGTACGCGGAATCGCCGAGCGAGTTCGACCTCGGCGAAAGCGCGGACCTGTTCGCATTCCTGAGGGACGCCCAGGCCGCGGAGACGGAGCTTGGGGCGCTCGATGAGCGCTTGCAGTTGCTCGATCCATCGAGCTTTTCGGAGGAGGCTGCCCAACAGCTCGAGCAGCTCCGGCGCGGTGTGGATCAGCTACGGGCTTGGCTGCGCTCGCCCCCCGTGGGCGCCGCGCCCGAGCACGAGACGCCGGGACCTGCGCGCCTGCTCGAGAAACTCGCGGCTGCGCTGCTCGCCGTGGGTCTCGGGCTGGGCTTTGCCGTGGAGCGGACCTTCTTCGCCGTGGCGGGTGTCGGCCTGGGGCTCTTCATCGCGGTGCGGCTGATGCGCGCGCGCCGCGGCCCGGAAACGCCGACTGTCGACGCGCGCGGGCACGCCCGGAGCGAGTTTCCCCAAGGCCTCGAGCCGCCCACCGAGTGGACCAACGAGGCAGTCACGGCGCGTTCACGGGAGCTCGATGAGGAGTTCGCCGACCTGCTGGTCACGACGGAACGCGAGCGTGATCGAAATAGGGATCGGGAGAGTCTCCAGAACCGTCGCGAGATCCTCGTTGCCGACATGGCGCAGCTGGAGGATCGCCGCGCACAACTGGTCCAGGCACTGCACCTGGAAGCAATCCGTCCGGACGTAGAACTAGTCGACACGGCCGTGGCGCTGAACCAGCTGCGGGCCGCCCGCGAGCGTGAGGCGAGAGCGGCCGCTGGCGTTCAGTCGCTCGAGAAGCAGTGCGCCGCGCTCATCGCTGAGCTCGCCGAGGTTCTGACGTGCCACGGGGAAGCTGCCCCGGTCGATGCCAGTTCCGCGCGGGCCGGCGTCGAGAGCCTGGAGCGTCGCAACCGGACTCTCCGTGATACACGCAAAGGGCAGGCGCTCCTGGAGCGCCACCTCGAGCAGTGCGACGCGGACCTCGAGCGCATCGAAAAGGCCGCCAATGCCATCTACAAGCTTGCGGAGCTCGAGGTGGGCGACCGCGGTGGGCTCAGTTCGCTCCTGAGCAACCTCGACCGCTACCGAGAACTTCGGCCCAAGCGCGACGCACTTTCGAATGAGATTGACCGGACGGAGAAGCATCTCGACGAGGCCGGCCAGGCAGCGCTGGGCGAGTTGGATTCGGATTCGCTGCAGGAGCGACTGCGCGAGATCGACAAGCACGATGCGGAGCTCGAGAAAATGCACTCCGAGATCGCGGACATCCGGTCCGAAGTGCGGACAGCACGCGCCGGCCATGTGCTCGAGGAGGCACTCGCCGCGCGTGACGAGCAGCTCGAACAGCTCCGCGTAAGACGCGAGCTGGCGATGCACGCCGCAGCCGGCCAGTTCCTGATCGAGCGAGTGCGCAACGAGCACGACACGGATCAGATGCCGCGCGTGCTCGAGCGGGCACGCGAGCTCTTCGGCACGTTCACGAACCACGCCTACGAGCTCGAGGTCGCGCGCGAAGACGGGACCTCGTTCCGCGCGCTCGAGACGAGCAGCGGTGAGCGGCGCTGGCTGAACGAGCTGTCGGACGGCACTCGGGTTCAGCTCGCGCTCGCCGCGCGCCTGGCCTTCGTGGAGGATGCGGAGCAGGGCGAGCCCCTGCCGCTCTTTCTCGACGAGGCCCTCGACCACTCCGACTCGGAGCGCTTCCAAGCGATCGCGCGCAGCCTCGCGCGCATGGCGCAGGACGACGGCCGTCAGATCTTCTACCTCACGAGCGACGAGCACGACGCCGAGCGCCTCCAGCTCGCCCTCCGCGAAGAGGGCTGCGAGCGGGCCCCGGTGATCGACCTGGCCGCCGTTCGCGGACGCGAGTGGGCCGTCCGCGACCGCGACGCGCTCACCGTCCGTCCCCTGCCCACCGTCCCGGAGCCCGGGGGCATGACGGCCGAGGCGTACGGCGCCGCGCTCTCGATCCCGCGCTTCGACCCGCGCCGGGGCCACCTCGACCAGCACCTGTACTACCTGCTCTCCGACGACCTACGGCTCCTGCGCCGGCTCCTCCAGAACCGGATCGAGAGCGTCGGACAGTGGCTCGCCCTCGCGCGCAGCTCCGCTCCCCTGGCGGAGAAAATCGCGGTCTGCCCCGGCGCCGGCGAGCAGCTGGACGCGCGCACCAGGCTGCTCGAGGTCTACTGCCAGGTGTGGGCGGAAGGCCGCGGAAGGCCGGTCGGACGCGAGGCGATCGAGGCCAGCAAAGCGATCACAGACAATTACTTGGAGGTCGTCGTGCAGATCGCGAGCGCTGAGCAGGGGGATGGAGAGCGGCTCCTCGTCGTGCTGCTAGAACGCGATTACCCAGGCCTGAAGGGCTTCCGCGACAAGAGCAGGGAATCCCTCGCCAGGTACCTTGCCGAAGAAGGCTACACCGACGAGCAGCCGATCCTGGAAGCGCCGGAGGTCGAGCTGCGCATGCGGGCGGCGCCGGCCGCGGGCGAGCTGCCTGAAGAGCTCACCACGCGCCTCGTGCACACCTGGTGCCGGCTCTCGCCAGCCCAACCGCTCGACGACCGGGACACTTCCTGAACGCATGACCGAGAGGAGTACGAAGTGGACGTCCACGGCGACCTGGCAGAGCGAGTGAAGGCGAGTGGTGAGCGTGTCGCGGAGCGGCTCGAGCTCTTGCGAATCCTGCGGCAGCTCGAGGGCGCCGAGGAGCTGGCCGAGCTGGTGGAGAAGCACGACAGCGCCATCGAAGCGGCCGCGCGGCGAGTCAGGGATGTGCTCCCATGAGCGCGGCGCCTTTTCCGATCCATCCGCTGTCGCTCGCGGCCGAGAACTTCCGCGGCCTGGGCGGCACCCACACGCTCGACTTCAGCCGCGGCCTGGCCGTGCTCGTCGGCAAGAACGGCGCGGGCAAGAGCAGCTTGCTCGTCGCGGTGGAGTGGTGTCTCTTCGGCCAGCCGACCACGAAGAAGACGGACTCGGGCATCGCCGAGCGCGGTGACTGGGCGCTCGCGCACTACGGCGCGACGGGCGATGTCAGCGTGTCGCTGGAGCTCGCGGTCGAGGGCGGGCGCGCGCGCTTGACGCGCCGCCGCGCGGTGGGGGCCAGGGCGCGCGACGAGGACGACGTCCAGCTGGAACTCCCCGAGCACGAGGTGCTGAGCGGTCACGAGGTCGGTGACTGGCTGGCGTGGAACAACATGCCCGACTGGAGCACGTGGAAGCGCTCCTTCTGCCAACACCAGGAGCAGTCGCGGGCGCGCGTGACGGACACGGCCGACCGCTCGACCGCGATCGCCGCCATGTTGGGTCTCGAGGAGTTTCGCACGCTGAACGACGACCTGCGGAAGCTGAGGGTGAAGAAGCTCGAGCAGCGCGCCGCCGACGAGCTGGCCCGATTGCAGGAGGAGCGACGGCGCGCGCTCGAGCGGCCGGGGCTCGTGCTGCGCGAGCTGGAGGGCCGGCTCGCAGAGAGCGGCGTCGGGGCGGGGCAGGCGGGCGAAGCCGAGCTCGCGGAGCGCAAGCGGAAGCTCCTGGACGACGCAGCCGAGGTCGCGGCGCGGATCGGCCTGGGCGATGCGCTGATCCCACCGGCGAGCGCGCCCGCGGACGAGTGGATCGCCTGGGCTCGCGCGTGGTCCGGCGAGGTGCGGCGCAAGGTGGACGCGCTCGCGCGCGAGCGGGTCGAGCTGTCCAGCCGGGCCCAGATGCTCGCGGCCTCGATCGGCTCCCTCGAGCCGGCGCGGACGGCGGCGAGCGCCGCGGAGCATGCTCGGGATCGGCTCGAGCGGGAGCTCGGATCGGCCCCGGAGCTGACGAAGAAGCGGACGGAGCTCGAGGGCGAGCGGCGGCGCCTGGACGCGGCCGGCAAGCTCATCCAGGACGCGCTCGATGTCGTGCAGAGCGCGCCGAACCCGCACGTGTGTCCGGTGTGCGACCACGAACGAAGCGACCTCGAGCAGGTGGTGCAGGGGAAGCTCGACGCGCGCGGGTCGGATGCCCGCGCGGCCGAGCTCGAGCAGCTCCGAGCGCGCGACGAAGACCTGCGAGCGCAGCTGGACCGGGTGGAGTCCGCCGCGAGCGCCCAGACGGCTGCTCGCGCGCAAGTCGCCGCCTTGGAGCGAGGACTCCGCGACCAGCTCCCCGAGCGGACGGGCGAAGGGGCCGCCGTGGACGAGGTCCTGCGCGCCTGGCGCGCGGAGGAGCGGGAGGTGTCGGAGGGCTGCGAGCTCGCCGAACGGCACGTCGCGCGCCATGGGGAGAGCCTCCAGCTGCTCGAGCTCATGCTCCAGCTGGACGGTGCACGCGCGCGAGCGAGTGTCCCGGCCGGTGAGCTCGCCGACCTATCCGAGTTCCAGGAGCTCCAGCGCGTCATCGAGGAGGCCGCCGACTTCGCAAGCGACATCAAGGCGCTGGGCGACATGGCCCGCGGCCTCGAGGACGAGCAGGCCGAGGAGCAACTCGCGGCGGTCAACGCGTCCATCGACACGTACTTCGCCACGATCACGGGCGACTCGGGGCGCGGCCGCGTGCGCGTCCAGTCGAAGCGGACGCCGACGAAGGTGTCCTACCAGCTCATCGATGAAGCGGGCCGCCCCATCACGAGCCACCTCAACCAGGCCGCGTTCAACGCCCTCTCCCTGGCCACGCTCTTCGCCTCCGCCGACAGCCGGGCGCGGAGGGGCCTGCCCCAGTTCCTCGTGCTCGACGATCCCGGCCAGAGCCTCGACGAGGACCACCAAGCGGGTCTCGCGCGGGCGCTCACGAAGTGCGCGTCCTTCGCGCCGGTCCTCGTGGGGACGGTCCCGGGAGCCCTCGCGGACGCGCTGTCGGGCGCCGGCGGCGCCGACGCTCGCACGTATCAACTCGCACGCGCGGAAGACGGCATGAGCACCATCATTCGGGAGGAATAGCCCAGGGTCAGCGTGGACGCTTGCGGGCCCCCGCCATCGCCTTACCGCCTTGGCCGATTCAGGGGAGGAGTACGACCTCGACTCCGTTGGACAGGTCGCCGGTCGTGCGCACGGGGACCCGCTCCGGTCGCGGTACCCGACCTGGAAGAAACAGGAGCGTCCCGAGGGCACGAGAAGCGTCTGGGTGCGCCGGTACGTCGCGGGTCTGAGTTGGGGGGCGCCCGTGGTGATCCAGGACGTCGGCGGGACGTGCGCCGTCGCGCCGATCCTGACCCTGGCGCGCGATGGCCGTGCGTTCGTGGCGTGGACGTCCACGGTCGCCTGCGACTTCACGCAAGGCTTCGGTAGCTACGTCCGGCGCTTCGAGTGACGCCGCGCGACACGGCCGCGCGGACACCGATCCCGACTCGTGGTACGCTCGGCGTGCCTCGCGACGATCTCATGCGGGTCACGCGCGGGCGGAAGCCAGGCGACGACATGACGAAATCGCATCTGATGTCCGGCGCACGTCACGCACAGCGCGGCCTGTCACTCTTCGTGCTCGTTATCGCAGCGGTGCCGGCCGAGGCCCGGACCCGGTGGCACGTGAACGCCGCGGCGCCGCCCGGCGGTGACGGACTCGCGTGGGCGACTGCGTTCGACTCGCTCGACTCGGCGCTTACCCTCGCCGCGGTCGGTGACGAGGTCTGGGTGGCGCAGGGCACCTACCATCCGACGGTCGAGCTCGAGCCGGGCAACCCGCGCTCGGTGTCGTTCTCCGTGCCGCAAGCCGTGCGCGCCTACGGTGGTTTCGACGGCACGGAGACGGCGCTGGACCAGCGCGCCGGGCTGTTCGAGTCGACGGTGCTCTCGGGGGACGTCGGATTGCCCGGTGATTCCTCCGACAACGCCTACCACGTCGTGCATGTGTTCCATCCCGGCGGGATCCCGCCCGGGTTCGTGACGATCGACGGGTTCAAGATCACGGGCGGGAACGCGAACGGAACATCGATGGCCGGCGTCGGCGGGGGCATCTGCTGCTTCAACAGCGGGCTGCTCCTCGCCCGCTGCACGATCACGGACAACTGGGCGAGAGTCGGCGCCGCCCTCCACGCCCAGCCCGGTTTGGTCCGCATGAAGTGGTGCAAGGTGACGGACAACCGGGCCGGGGATCGCGCGGGAGCGATCTGGGGTCATTTGATCAACCTGAAGATCTTCCACTCGGTCTTCGCACGGAACAGCGCAGGGAATCGCGGTGGCGCCATCTTTCTGAACTCGATCGTGGGCGGCAGCTCCGGAGTCGAGCCGGTGGTCCTGTTCGAGAGCTGCCTGTTCTATGACAACTACGCCGGACACCGCGGAGGGGCCGTGTTTCTCGGCGGTGGGCCGTTCTCCGCGGGCAAGGGCACCTGGGTGAACTGCACGTTCGCCTTCAACATTGCCGGCGACAGCGGCGGGGCGATTCACGCCGTGACGAGCCTCGACAACCCGGGCCATGCGGACCTCGCCAACTCGATTCTGTGGCAGAACCAGGCGCCCGTGGGGGCGCAGGTCAAGGGCCGGGTCCGGATCGCGTACTCCATCGTCCAAGGCGGTTACTTCGGCGCGGGCAACCTCGCCCTCGATCCCGTCTTCGTGGATGCGGTCGGACGGGACCTGCGCCTCGGGCCGGGCTCGCCGGCGATCGACGCGGCGAACAACTTCGCCGTCCACTTCGACCTCGCGGATGTCGACGACGACGGATCGACGCAGGATGCGGTGCTGCTCGATCTCGATGCGGACCGTCGGTTCCGCGACGATCTCGGCACTCCGGACACGGGTCTTGGGCTCGCCCCGATCATCGACATGGGGCCGTTCGAGCGCTAGGAGGCAGTCGGAGTAGTCGGGTCGCCGCCCACGCGAGGGCATGTCTGCTCTCGGAGCTCCGGAACCTCGCGACGAAAGGTGCCTGCGGGTGCCGAAGACCTTCCATCGCGCCGTCGTGAGGCCCGGTCATGCCGCCCTTGTATAGCCCTCATGCAAGCCGCCGGGGTGGGCCGCCGCCTTGACCGAACCCGTCATCTCGACCTCGCGGTGCGCAGGCACGTCGCCGTCCAGCGCCGCGCAACACCGCGCTCCGTTGTAGTAGGTGGCGAACTCCGCGAGAATCTGTCGCGCGGGCTCCTTCCCCATCACAATGACGTGGTCGAGGCACTCGCGGCGAAGCGTGCCGAGCGGACGTTCGACGTAGACGTCCTGAAGGGCGTCTTGTACGCCGTGACGAGCTGTCGCAGACCGAGCCGCCGCATCATCGCACGGAACCCTTCTCCGTAGATCGAGTGTCGATCCCGAAGGTAGGTGAGGTCGCGGCACGGTGCGCTTCAGCACGGCGACTTGTTGTCGCAACGCCACGTTCTCCAAGGCCAAGGATGCCCGCGAGCTGACTAGCGCCCGGATCAGCGTGAGGATCAGCATTCGCGCAGTTCCACGGCGCGCTCACGATCGTCGCGCGTCGCCCCGGAACGCCTCGCCAATAGGTACGTTGGGGTTCTTGGCACCCACAGGGGCCTCGTCGTGTGGGTGTGGACCGTGGACGATCCCGAGCGCGCCGCGGAACTCCAGGCCATGGGCGCCGACGGTCTGATCAGCAACCGCGTGAGTGCCCTGCGGAACTGTCAGGACTGACGCTCTTCGAGGAACCCGAGCGTGGCTTCGAACACCCGCTCCAGGGGTTCGGGGACCGTTTCGAGCGGGTGTACGCCGCCGAACGTGTGCCCGGTGCCGGCGAGGATGAGCCGCTTGCGCCCGGCCGCCGGCAGCGCGGTGAAGAGGGTCTCGGCCGCCGCCACCGGGACGGCTTCGTCGTCTGCGCCGTGGATCACGAGCGTCGGAGCCGCGAGCCGCGCACAGGCCGCCGGGATGTCGAACCGAGCGCGGTTGCGCTCCCAATCCTCGAGCACGCACACGTCGAGGCGTAGGACCTGGCCCGTACGCGAGTTCGGGACCGGCAGGGAGCCCGTCGCGCGCCAACTCGCCTTCGCCGCCTCGTCCATCCGGTCGACGCGGTCGATCGCGGCCCAGGTGACGACCGCGCGGTAGTCGCCGTGCTCGGCCGCGTGCAGGAGCGCCGTCCCCCCGCCGCGACTGTGGCCGACGATCGCCCCGCGCTCCGGATCGATCCCGGGGAGCGTGCCCGAGCGCACGAGGGCTCGGACGCGGTCGAGGTCCTCGAGTTCGCGCGTGACCGTGTTCCGGGCGAAGGCCTCCTCCTCCGTGAAGTTCAAGAGGTCCGCTCCGATGCCGCTGCCCGAACCGTTGAAGGCCACGCACACTATCCCCGCACGCGCGATGCGCCGCGAGAACTCGGGGAAGAAGCCCCAGTGCATGAAGCCCTTGAAGCCGTGAACGACGAGGACGTACGGCAGCGGCGCGCCGCGCTCGTAGCCCTCGGGACCCTCCACGCGCACACGGATCACGCGTCCGGGCTCGTCCTCGTAGGTGATCGTCTCCAGCGTCGCATGCGTATCGCTCATGGTGCTTCTCCGCGCCTGCTTGCCTTCGGAATCCACTTTGCTGCACGTCGTCGTCTCGTGCTGGGGCCTTCGGCAGCCCGAGTACCGACGCATCAGAACCGCATGTTCGGGCGCAGTCCGCCGACGACGATCGTGTCGTCGTCCGATGCGAGCCCGGGATCGAAGATCACCTGGATCGAAGGGGCCAGGAAAACGGAAGGTGACAACTCGAGTTGGTAGTACGCCTCGATGAGCGTCTCCGACCGCACGTCCGCGCTGTCGCTCGGGTCCGACCACGCCACGGCGGCCGCGACCGTGTCGCCCGTGCCCAGGGCCTGGTCGAAGCTCGCCCCGACCCCCCAACAGTCCTCGTCGGCCAGCTCTTGCTTCCAGAAGAGCTCATCCACGATGGCCGGTTCATCGAGCAAGTCACTCAGGTTGACCGTCGAGATCGTCCCGACGTTCGCCGACAGTGACTTCGAGTCGATCTCATAGCCGAGCCCCACGCCACCGAAGATATCCCACGCCAAGAAGCCGTCGTTCGAACCGTCGATCTCCAGCACTTTCCAGTCACCCATGATCTCCCACGAGAACGTGGTCAGCGAGTCATCGCCCATGTCCACGTCACTCGCCTTGTGCCCCAAGAAGGCGAGCTCGATGTCGTACATGCTACCAAGCTCTTTCAGCTGGGCCTTCAAGGAGCTCATCGGCCCCGCGAGCGGATTCCCGTCCTCGGCGGGTGGGTGCGTCGGATGCCGCGGGCCTTTCCGCGCGCTGCGTCGGGGAATGTGCCAACGGTGTTTGGCCGTGGTCGCGTCGTCCCCGGGTGGTGAGGTGTCGGGCGTCGTCTCGGAAGACTCGGCCGGATCCTGGGGAACCGCCTGGGCGACCGGGGCGGCGAGCCGGGCGAGCATGACGAGGCTGATGCAGACGACTCTCATTCGATAGGCGGGTAGTGGATGCGACGTGGGCTGGATTGTGGCCAAAATAACGCCGGGAATCAGCCGAATAGTCGTCCCTGACCCTCCGTGCGGGTCACGGCTGCGAGGTGTGGGAAGCTGTCGACGAGCTCCTCGGGCGCGGGGACGGGAGTGCCGCGCAGGAGCGCCAGGACGTCGATCGCGTTCGCGACGGCCTGCCCGCCGAAGTGGTTGTTCGTGACGACGAACGTCTCGTCGCTGTCGCTCGCAATGCGCTTCGTCTTCGAGACGACCGCGCGGATCTCATCGGCCGTGTAGAGGTAGTCGTAGCGGTCGTCGCGCGATGCCCCCCTCCGGAACCACTCGGTCGAGTTGCGCCCGTGCAGACGCACGTAGCCGATGTGCCCGGTCGGAGCATGCCAGGTCGGCGGATGGTTCCATGCCGGAGGCATGTCGATGTAAGCGAGCGAGAAGCCGAGCCCGCGAATCGTATCGAGCGCGGGTGGCGTGAACCACGACTGGTGTCGCACTTCGAGCACGAGCGGCGCGGCGTCGATGAGGGCGCGGATCCGCCCGAGGCGCCGAACCTCGCGCGCGCCGTGCTGGAACGTCACCGGAAACTGGACGAGGACCGCGGAGAGCAGGCGCGCGTCGCGCAGTGGGGCGATCCCGCGCGCAAAGGTCTCGGCCTCCGTTCGCCACGCGGCCGGATCCTCGGGCACCGGCGCGTGCGTGAAGCCCTGGAAGAGCTTCACGATGAAACGAAAATCGGGGTGGTCCGCGACGAGCGCCGCCCAACGTTGCGAGTGCTCTGCACGCGGCTGAGCGTAGAAAGTGCTGTTGACCTCGATGCAATCCACGAAGCGCGCGAGGAACGCGAGCGGATGGAAGTTCCGGGGCTTGTGGCGTGGGTAGACGCGCCCCTCCCAATCCGGATAGGACCAGCCCGCGGGTCCCACGCGAATCAATGGTCCGGCTCCAGTCCGAGGTGGGCGAAGGCGGCGCGCTCCATGCCCGCGATGATCGCCGCGAACACGTGCTCGCTCCGGGCGTCGCTCCCGAACTCGAGCACGAGTTCGCCGCCGAAGGTCTCAGCCAGGAGGTCACCCTGGATCGCTTCGGTGGAGCGGCCGTACTCGCGGTCCCTGGCGCCATGCGCGTTCATCAGCCCCTGGACGTCCGGCAGCTCGATGTACGCGAGGGCGCCGGAAGGGTTCACGGCCGTGTGCCCTCGGCTGGGGAGAGCAGCGCGGAGCAGACCAGGAGGAGCATGGGCATGGCTCGGTGTGAGCCTCGGCTCAGAGCCCCGCGAACTCGAGGAGATCGTCGTCGGCTTTCGCGATCGCCTCTTCCAGCGCCTGGAAGGCGCTGCGGGGGTCCTCGCCCTTGCGGATGGTCTCCATGAGGATCTCGTGGCGTTCCTGTACGGGTTTGCAATCGCCGTCGAGCACGAACGCGACCACCAGGCCGACCTCGTTCAGGAGGTGCTTCGACTCGCGCCCCGCGTCATCGAGCTCGAACTCGAAGATGGTATCCAGCGTGTCGAGGCCCCTGCTGCTCGTGATGTTCTCCGTCGACCACTTGCGCGTCCACCACGGGTCGCCGCCACCGACACTGTTGTCGTGGTAGTAGCGCTCGACGTAGGAGGCCGCGCCGTATCGGAACCAGCGCGGAATGCGTTTCTCCGCCAGGAAAACGGCGACCCAGGCGGCGTCGAGGAGCGGGCCCTTGCCCCGCGCGTGCGACGCGATCTTGAGTGCGCGCTCGATCGCCTTAGGGCTCGGGTCGAGCGCCTCCACGAAGGAGAGCCCCACGGCGTGCCGGACCGAACAGACTCCGTAGCGCGTCTTGATCTCGGTCGAATCATCCCAGAACGAGGCCCCCATCCCCTCGTACTTGTCCGCCTCGACATCGACCCAGCCCTCGGTGAAGAAAGCGTGATGGCGGGCTGCGAGGCCCGTGATGTCCGTCTGTGGGACGCTGGTCCCCGCGCGACCCGCGGCGAACCGATCGTATTGTTTGGCGCTTCGCAACACGGTGACTTCGATCGAATTCGTGGGTTCGCGACCGTAGATCCGCGCGAGATCATCACAGGCACCCTCCATCTCGCGGATGGCGCGCAGCGCAATCCCGCGGTCGCAGGTGGTGCGGACGATGAGGTTGCGACCGGGGATGCGCCACATGTGGTCGACGTCGGCGTGGAACCGGTTCGCCTCATCGAGCGGCAGCCAATCGTCGCCGCACTTCCATAGTCCCGCCGCTATCTGCGGAATCTCGGCGGGCGGGATCCAGCGGAGGTCCTGCCGGACGTAGCCCTGGCTCAACCAGCGATACTCGCGCTTCGTGATCCACAGACCGAGGTCGTCGCGGACGAGCCCCCGTTTCAGGTACGGAAGCTCCTCGGGCTGCACCCACTCGCCCTTGAACTTGACGAGGCCGGCCGCTTCCGCTCTCCGTACCTTCTCCTTCGCGAGGTACGATTCAAGCTTCTTGCGCGTCGGAAACCACCTGTCCTCGTGCTCGACATGCCCGAGCTTCTCGTGGGCTCGGCGGTGTCCAGGCTCGAGCTTCACGAGCCGGCGCAGGACCGTCCGCGCTTCCTTGTCGCGCTCGGTCGACTCGCACCAGATCACGAGCTCCCAGAGCTTCTCGGGATCCTCGCCCGCGCGGGCCAGGCGTTCTTCGTAGGCTTCGTCGCCCAGCGCGCGAACGAGCGCCGGCGCAAGGACAGCGTGCGGGGCCGCCGGGAGGAGCGTCGGGAGCAGTAGGAAGACTGAGATCATGAATGGCCACACACAGGGGATGGGCACCGCAGGCTGAGTGCCGAGTACCCCGCTGCCAGATCGTATCCAGATCGGGCATTCCCAGTTCGATTCCGAGGCCTGCGGGAGGATCGAGGTCCGACTCGTTGCGATTCGAGCCAGCCCCCTATGAGTACTCGGCCGCGCGTGCGACGGCCAGGCCACCGGGCGCTTCGTGCTCACTATTCGTACGCCGAGCCGCGCCACCCTCACTTGCAACTTCCGTGGGGCCGCACGCTCGCCGTCAGCCCCCCATCGCCCTCCCACCCGCGGCGAGAGACTCCAAGCTGGCACAACATATGGAGCCCACACAAGTTACGGTCGTCGAGCACGAGCGACGATCCGACTTCCGCGAGTGGGTCGACCGCAACAGGATCAAGGCTGCCGTCCTGGCGATCGCGATCAGCGCCGTCATTCTCGGCGCCCAGTACTCGGACCAGGGAGCCGAATCGGTGCACGCCGCCGAGCGGGATCTCCTGAACACGGCTTCCGAGGACTTGGGTGGCGCGAGCCCCGCGAGCCTCGACGGGCTGCTGGGGGAGCCCGAGGGCACGGCGGTCGAACCCTGGGGGGCGTTGGCCCAGGTCTATTCGGTCTGGATATCCTGCGCTGCAGGGGTGTCGCACCCACCGCCGCTGGATCGCGCTGATCACCGAGCGACCGGTCATCGTGGCGATCCTGGCACACCTCGGGCTCGAGGCCGCCTGGGATGCCTTGGGAGGAATCGGGTAGAACCGACGGTATGCGAACGTGCTGTTCACGCCTGGGTCTGCTCTCCGCCGCTCTGGCACTCGGCCTCTCTGCGCTCCCCGCCGCGGGGCAGGAGGGGACGGAGCCGGGGCGGAGCGACACCGCGGAGGCCGGGCAGGCGACGATCGTGCTCGTGGTCGGCGCCGAGGGCACGCCGGAGTACGGCGCGCAATTCGCGAGCTGGGCCGAGCGCTGGGGGGCGGCGGCCGCCGCGGGCGGGGCGCGGCTCGAGCGCGTTGGACCGGGGGCGCCGTGGGGCCTCGATGTGGCGGACAAGGACCGACTGCGGTTGCTCCTGGGCGCGCTCGAACCGGCCGGCAACGCGCCGCTCTGGATCGTGCTGCTCGGCCACGGGACCTTCGATGGCACGAGCGCCAAGTTCAACCTGCGCGGCCCGGACGTCAGCGCCCGCGAGCTCGCCACCTGGCTCGAGCCCGTGCAGCGCCCGACGGCGATCATCGTGTGCGCCGCGGCTTCAGGCCCGTTCCTGAGCCGGCTCTCGCGTCCGGGGCGCACCGTCGTGACCGCGGCGAGGAGCGGGGACGAGTACAGTTGGTCGCGATTCGGAGCGCACTTCGCCAGCGCGATCGGGGACGAGAGCGCGGACCTCGACAAGGACGGCCAGGTGTCGCTGCTCGAAGCGTTCCTCGTCGCCTCCGCGGGCGTCGCTGAGTTCTACGAAGACGCCGCGCGCCTCGCGAGCGAACACGCGCTCATCGACGACAACGGCGACGGCCTGGGCACGCCCGCGGCCTGGTTCCGCGGGGTCCGCTGCACGCGCGAAGCGCAGGACGGCCGCCTCGCCGACGGCGTGCGCGCGCACCAGCTCCACCTCGTCCCGAGCGCGAGTGAACGCGCCCTCCCGACCGAGCTGCGCCGTGAGCGCGACGCGTTGGAATTGGAGGTCGAAGCGCTGCGGCGCGAAAAGGGCGCGCTGGGCGAGGACGAATACTACGCGCAGCTCGAGGTCGTGCTCCTCCGGCTCGCGCGCTTGTACGAGTAGGTCGACGCTCGCGCTCCTAGCTCGAATCCATCACCAAGACGGTACCGTTCGCCCTACTCGCCGATGCAGTAGAGGAACTCCTCCGTCCGCACGTACAGGCGGTTGCCGCTCGCTACGGGCGAGGGAGAGGCGTCATTGCCCTTCATGTGCAGCTCGCTGCCGGTGTCCAACTCGCCTTTCCACAAGAGCTCGCCGTTCGACTTCGCGAAGCAGAGCAGGAGCATCACGTTGCCGCCCGGACTGCGCCCGCCCCCGCGGCGGCGGCGTCCACGTCCGCCCTCCCTGGGCCTCGCGCGCGCGTCGCGCCGCTTCCGCCTGCTCGACTTCCTCGGGTGTCAGGCCCGAGGGGGACATGACGAAGATCTGGTCGCCCCAGATGATCGGCGTCGCGCCGCTCCACGACGGGAGCACTGCTTTCCAGATGATGTTCTCCGCGAGGCTCCACTTCGTCGGCAAGCCTGTCGCGGCGCTGACGCCGTCCTGGTTCGGGCCGCGCCATTGCGGCCAGTTCGTACCTTCCTCGTCGGCCGAGGCGAGCGCGCGGGCGAGGAGCGAGAGCGCGCGGGCGCACGGAGGAGATGGGGATTCACGCGGGGTTCTCCAGGAAGGGTGCGGCTCAGGGCTCCCAACGGGGCTCTCTTCCGAGCAGGTGGCGTACGAAGAAGTCGCGTCGCCGGCGCTCGCCGTAGGCACCACCGCCGCCGTGACCGGCGCCGGGGAGGAGGATGAAGTCGAAGTCCTTGTCCGCCCGGATGAGCTCATCGATTACGCGGTAGGTCGACTCGGGCGGCACGTTCGTGTCGAGCTCGCCGAGGATGAGCAGGAGCTCGCCCTCGAGGTTCTTGGCGTGGGTGACGTTGGACTGCTCGGCGTAGTGCGGGCCGACCGGGTAGCCCATCCACTGCTCGTTCCACGAGGCCTTGTCGAGGCGGTTGTCGTGGCAGCCGCAGGCGGAGACGGCCACCTTGTAGAACTCGGGGTGGAACAGCAGCGCACCGAGCGCGTTCTGGCCGCCGGCCGAGACACCGTGGATCCCGACGCGCTCGAGGTCCATGTAGGGGTAGCGCTCGGCGGCCGCGCGTATCCAGGCGATCCGGTCGGGGAAGCCGGCGTCGGCGAGGTTGTGCCAGCAGACGTCGAGGAAGGCCTTCGAGCGATTGTTCGTCCCCATGCCGTCGATCTGCACGACCACGAACCCGAGCTCGGCGATCGCCTGTGCGGAGTGCAGCGCACGGAAGCTCTTCGGAACGTGCGAGTCGTGCGGCCCGGCGTAGATCTGCTCGATCACCGGGTACTGTCGCGACTCGTCGAAGTTCGTGGGCCTGTGGATCACGCCCCAGATGTCGGTCTCGCCGTCGCGGCCTTTCGCGTGGAACACCTCGGGCAGGCGCAGGCCCGCCGCGAGCAGGTCGTCGATGTTCGCCTCCGACAGCTCCATCACGAGCGCTCCATCCGCATCGCGCAGGACGCTCTTCGGCGGCGCGTCGACGCGCGACCAGGTGTCGACGAAGTACGCGCGACTGCGCGACCATTGGAGCTGGTGCGTGCCGTCACCTTCGGTCAGGGTGACGAGGTTCGTTCCGTCGAAGTCGATGCGGTAGTGGTGAAGGTGATAAGGGTCCTCGCCGGGGTTCATGCCGCTGGCGCTGAACCAGATCCGGCGCGCCTCCGAGTCGACATGGTCGACGCCGCGGACGAGCCACGGGCCCGCGGTGACCTGATTCACGAGTCCGCCCGCCACCCCGTCGTAGAGGTACAGGTGGTTCCAGCCGTCGCGCTCCGACGCCCAGAGGAGCTCCGCGCCGTCGCTGACGTACATGAGGGTGTGCTTGTGGTATTGGTCGATGAACGTGTCCGCCCGCTCGTCGATCAGGGTCCCGGCCGCGCCGGTCGCCACGTCCACGGCGAGGACCCGCGCGCGTTGGTGTCCACGGTCGCGCTTCTCGTACGTGAATGAGTTGCCGTCGGCCCGCCAATGTAAGCGCGGGGGACCCTGGAAGTCGATCGGCTCCACGTCCGCCCGCAGGCCCTCCTTCGTCGCCACCGAGTACACGTGCAACTCGTACGCGGGCAGGCGATCGCCCGGACGCGCGTAGCTCTGGGAGTGCAGCTTGGCCGCGAGCTGGTCGGTGGGCGAGGTCTCGATCGTGTACACGTCCTCGACGTCGCCGGGCGTGATGCGGTAGGCGACGATGTGCTGGGAGTCGGGTGACCAGGTCGCCGCGCCGTAGGGGCGCTCTTCCGTCCCGTCGTGGCTGAGCCGGAACTCGCGCGCATCGATCAGCGAGCGCAAGTGGATGTCGTGGTCGCGTACGAGCACTTCGAAAGTCTCGTCGGGCGCGGTCCACGGGCCCTCGAGCCGCCGCCGGCGTGCCTCGCGCCGTTGTTTGCGCCGTTCGGCGCGTCCGCTGCGTTCATCGCGCGGCTCGAGCTTGTCCCCGCGGGCGCACGTGTAGTCCGCGAGCTGACACGTCCACTCGTAGCCCTCGAGCTCGAATTGGATCCCGCGCCCTTCAGCGACGAATTCCAGCTCGCGGAAGGGCAGGTTGCGCGCGTCGAATGTCGTCTCCGTTGCGCCGGAAGCCGCGAGTGCCGTGGTGAGGCCGGCGGCGAGAAGCTCGTGGTCGAACGCCGGTTCCCGCGCGCCCTGCTGCGCGTCCACGAGCAGGAATTGCTTGCCTTCGCGTCCGCGACGCACGTACCAGAAACTGTCTGCGTCCGGCAGCCAGTGAGCGTCGATCGCAGCGTCGAGCACCTTGTCTCGCGCGAGCTCGCGCAGCGCGTCGGCGCGCTCGTAGTCCGCGCGCGAGCCTTGGGCGGCCGACGCGGAGTTCAGTGGCGCGAGGAGGAAGAAGACGAGGAGTGTGGGCAGGCTGTTTACTCGGTGCATCGCGGGGCTCGGGTTCACCGCCTCGGACAATCGGGACGATCGGAATAGCGATCGAATTATAGGGTGAGGGTCGCGATCACTTCCGAGCGCGCACCTATTCCCGTGACCCAATCCAGCGTAAGACGTGCGTTGATCTCGCTCAGGTGGGTCAGCACATCGTGCGCACCTCCGCGACCAGGCAGCGCGTGACGGTAGGCATCGATGCCGAAGGGGCCGAAGTACCCAGCGTGCGCGAGGGCCGCGCCGGCCGCGGCGGCGGTCTCCTCCAGGCGCGAATCGTCCCTGCGCGAGACGGCTCCGCGTTCCGCACGTTCGGTGCGCGTCCACGCGCCTTCGGGCCTGGTCGCCTGGAAACACGGCGGCGAGATCAGGACTTCACCGCTCGTGCTCACGAACGCCGAGCGCATGTGCTCGCGCGTCACGCGCACCGACGGCTCGACGAGCAGCGGGCCACGGCGGAAGCCCGATACGAGCCCGCGTAGTGACCCGCCCCACCGTCCTCGAGGTCGACGCTCGTGATGACCACGTAGTCGAGATCCAGCTCCCCCACCGCGCGCCCGACGTGCTCGGGCTCGTCCGGGTCGGGCGGCGCGGCCGCCTGGACGGTCTTGACGGCACAGAACCGGCAGCGCCGCGTGCACTCGTC
>SMVB01295687.1_pt1 | contig 25468 bp, 24 predicted proteins | sample 2456461 | NCBI WGS metagenome assembly SMVB01 (sample SAMN11095934, study PRJNA526329) | marine sediment metagenome | biome: Marine sediment; feature: Surficial sediment; material: Deep marine sediment; isolation source: Hadal surficial sediment | place: Pacific Ocean | collected 2014-05 | depth...
ACGCAAGTTCCTGCCCTGGGTCTACCTGTTTTTCATCTGCAACATCCTGATTTTCTGGGCCGTATTTTCGATAGCTAAAGACCAGGGGCAAAGCGACGTTTGGCTTGGCCGTATCTTCTTCGTCTGGATCAGCGTTTTCAATCTGTTCATCGTCTCCGTGTTCTGGAGCTTCATGGCGGACATTTACACACGCGAGCAGGGACGACGACTGTTCGGCTTGATTACCGCAGGTGGCAGCTTCGGGGCAATAATCGGCGGCGCTGCAACGAGCTTGCTGGTTGTGCACATCGGAAATTCAAATCTTTTCCCGATTGCGGCTGTCTTACTGACGGCCGCGATTTTCTGCATACGGCGGCTTCGCGAGTGGGTTTCGAACGAGAGCAGTATCGTGCCACCCAGCGCGCTCAGAAAAGGCAAGCCGCTCGGCGGCAGCCCTTTCGCCGGTATCACCCACCTGCGAGGGTCTGCGTATTTTAGCGCCATTACGCTGTCTTCAATCCTGGCCAGTTTGCTGGGCACGGCGTTGTACATGTTCACGGCGCAATTGGTCGAGCAGGCAATCGCCGATCCTAATGTGCGAACACAGTTTTTCTCCAACATCAATATTGCGGCGAACACGCTGGCGCTTATTGGTCAATTATTCGGCGTGAATCGCGTCGTTCGTCGTTTCGGTATCGGCGTCTCATTGGCACTGATGCCCGTTGTGTCCATCGCAGGATTCGCGATACTGGCGATTAACCCGACGCTTGCAGCCATCGCAATTTTGACCGTAATCCGACGTGGACTGGGCTTTGGATTTACAAAACCCACCAGCGACATGTTGTACTCGGTTGTCACACCCGAAGAAAAGTACAAGACCAAGAATTTCATCGATACTGCGATCTATCGCGGTGGAGACATCATTGGCAGTTGGTCGATCAAGGGCCTGATGGCGCTCGGCATGGGGCTATCAGCAATCTCGTGGGTCATGGTGCCCTTTACGGCATTGTGGGCGATCGTCGCACTATGGCTCGGCCGCGACTATCGGCGCCGCGCAAAACTAGGAATCGGAACCAAGCAATCATGACACTATGAAAAACTGCAGTCTTCAACGGCGCTTCGCCGCAATTCTCTACGACGCACTCCTGATGCTCGCATTAGTGTTCCTGATAACGTACCCGTTTATCGCTGCGCGCGGTGGCGAGGCGGTCGAGACAAACGACAACACTGTGTATCAGCTAACTCTGGCAGTGATCTTGTTTTTGTTCTTTACCGTATTCTGGAGTCGCTCCGGACGCACACTCGGCATGCAGTCCTGGGGGCTGCGACTGGAAACGGCCGACGGAAAGGTACCGACGTTTAGCGCCGCTACCGTTCGTTTCTTTGCCGCGATGCTGTCGTGGTTACCGTTTGGCCTGGGATTCGTCTGGCAGTTGTGGGACAAGGACAAGCTTGCGTGGCATGACCGCTTGAGTGGCACGCGGCTGGTGCATTATCCAAAGCCGGGGAAGAATCGCGATTAGCGTATTCGAGTCAGCGCGTAGACAGTCACAATCGCGAGTATTCCCGACGGTAACCAGGCGATGACGGCAGGATTCAGGTTGAAGACCTGACCGGAGTTGGCCAACATTTCACTCGCAAGATAATAGGCAAGCCCGACGATGATGCCGATCATCAGGCGCGCACCGGCGCCGCCAGTACGCAGCGAACCAAACACAAACGCCAGCGCAAGAACAGGCATGATCACGATCGTCACTGTGCGTGCAATCCGATACCACAATTCCGTCTCGTACCGATTCGCGTCCAGACTATTGCGCTTCAGGTAGCCGATGTAACTCAGCAGCCCTCGCCCGGACAAACTCTGCGGCTTAACCAGAGAAATTCCCAGCACCTCCGCATCGATGTCGAACGACTCCACCGCCAATGATGACTCCACGACATGAACACCATCGTCCTGAAAGCGGGTCTCGCGAAAATTCTGCAGTAACCATCGATCCTGGTCGTCGATGCCGGAGTTTTCGGCCTTGGCTATCGACAGCAGTTCGTTTTCATCATTAAAGCGAAACACGTAGATGCTGCCGAATTCGAATTCAGAACTCACTCGCTCGAGATGCAGTACTACGGTGCCGTCTTTGATCCACGTTTCATTGCCCAGACGAGCGTCGTCGTGTTCATACCGCGCTTGCAGGCGCATATTGCGCGCGTAGTAGTCCAGCGGCGGGCCAATGAATTCGCCCAGTAAGCCGGTAAAAATCAGCAGCGCGAAGCCGGTAATCGCGACCATGCCCGAGAGCCTCTTGATCGACAGGCCGGACGATCGCATGACGATGAATTCGCTGTTCGAGGCCAGCGCGCCAAGTCCCAGCAATGACCCGATCAACGCCGCCACCGGCAGCATTTCAAACGCGAGCTGCGGCAACCGCAATGCCGTGTACAAGATGATGAGCGGGGTCTGATAATCGCCCTGTGCATCGTCAAGTTCGGCGATAAACTCAAACAAGCCGGCCAACGCCAATAACACCACCAGCACCAGCGCCGTCATCGCGATAATGGTACGCATCATGTACTGGCTCAAAATGCCGTTCACGAACGCAGCCTTCGATAAATGGAATTGTGCGCACCGAGCATGCCGAGCGCGAACACCAACATGACACCGTGGACCCACCACAATCCAACCGCGGGCGACAGGGTACCCTGCTCGATCCAGGCTTTGGACGCGCTCATCATGTTGAGGTAAATAATAAACACCAGCAGGCCGACCGCGATCCTGCCGTAGCGTCCGGTTCGTGGCTGAGTCCTGCTCAGCGGCACGGCAAGAATGCTCAGGATGATCGTCGCCAACGGGATTCCGATGCGCCACTGCATCTCGGCAATATGTTCGAGTTCACCGGCTCGATACAGATTCATGAACGTCATGGCACGCGGCATTGGTTTCGGTGTATCGAGACTCGGCAGCCGATACGGAATGCCATGCTCAACGAATTCGACCACTCGAAATTGTGATGTCCCCGGCTTTCCTTCGTAGCGGCGCCCCTCGTGCAATACGAGATACCGCACATCCGGGTCATCCGACTCCACTTGTTCGCCGCGCTTCGCGACGACGATTTCCACAACACCGTCAGCGCTCAATCGGTGCAGAAAAACGTTCTCCATCACTCCGTCTTCCGAAATACTCTCGCCGTAAATGACAGCGCTGTCGGGGCCAATCTTGGTAAAGCGACCCGGCTCGATACTGGCGAGGTCTGCTTCACGCCGCGCTTCGGCACCAATGCGATCGACGGCCTGCAACGCCCGCGGTGCGAGATCGATCGACAGCCACGCAACTCCGACCACGAGTGGCACCAGCAACCACATCAGCGGGCGATAAATACCCGCAGGACCGACGCGACACGCCATCATCGCGGGCATCTCGCTGTCCCGATACAATCGTCCGAGCGCGAGCATGATCGACAGAAACAGACCGATGGGCACGATAATCGTCAGGTATTGAGCGGCCGACAAACCAATGACGTCCCAGGCGGCGCCCTTCGGCAAATTGCCCTTCGCAACGTCGCCAAGCACGCGTGCAAACTGGTTCGTCAGCAGGATTAGCAACAGCACCATCGTGACGCCCAGCCAGGTCGAAGCGATCTCGCGAAATATGTATCGATCAAGTATGCGGCGCATCGAAGTCCGTGATTTTCTAACGAAAAACAGCCTAATCAGTTAGACTACCGCTTTTGTTTTGCTTGGGACAGTCTCCGTTTTTCTATGAAATATTTTACGACTACGAGCAAAGCCTCCAAACGCGCCGCTGATTGCGTCATCGTTGGCATTTACGAGCGTGGCAAGCTAGGCGCTGGTGCCATCGATATCGATGCCGCCAGTGGCGGCACTGTCAAACGGCTGATTAAGAACGGTGACTTGTCCGGCAATCTGGGCAATTGCACGGTGCTGAACGATGTGGCTGGCGTTCGTGCCGCACGCGTCGTCGTCGTCGGTCTCGGCAAAACAGGCGCATTCGATCTCGCCAAATTTGGCCGGGCATTCGCGGCGGCCCTGCGGGCCATTTCCAGAACCAAGAGCCGGCAGGTACTGAACTGTCTTACGCTCGAAGATGCCGGCGGCGCCGGTAGCTACTATCTCGCGCGGCAAACTGCGCAGGTCGTCGGTGAGGTGCTGTACCGGTTCACGCAGATGAAAAGCGTCAAGAAAAACGCGGGCATGCCGTTATCGAAGGTTGGTCTGGCCATTGCCGGGCGCGGCGATGCATCGAAATCAATGCGCGGTGTGGAGCACGGCAGCGCCATAGCCTCCGGCATGTCGCTGGCGAAGGACCTCGGCAATCTGCCGCCGAATATTTGTACGCCCAGTTATCTTGCACGAGCGGCGCAGAAACTCGCCCGAGAGAATAAGAAAATACAGACGCGCGTGTTGAGTGAGGCCGAGATGAAGCGTCTCGGCATGCATTCCTTGTTGTCGGTCACCCATGGCACCAACCAGCCGGCCAAACTCATCGTCATGCAATACAAAGGTAAGGCGGGCGCGAAGCCCATCGTCCTCGTCGGCAAAGGCGTCACGTTCGACTCCGGTGGCATCTCGCTGAAACCCGGTCCCGGCATGGACGAAATGAAGTTCGATATGTGCGGTGCTGCGGGCGTGATGGGCACGATCGCTGCCGTCGCGAAGTTGAAGCTGCCCATTAACGTCAACGTCGTTATTCCGACGGTGGAGAACATGCCCGGCGGACTGGCAAGCAGGCCAGGTGATGTCGTCAAGAGCATGTCGGGCCTAACGATCGAAATTCTCAACACCGATGCCGAAGGCCGGCTGATTTTGTGCGACGCCCTGACCTATGCGCGTCGCTTCAAGCCCGAAACGATTATCGACGTCGCGACGCTGACCGGAGCCTGTGTGGTTGCGCTTGGGCACCACCGGACCGCGGTCATGAGCAACAACGACAAGCTGTCCGCAGAAATAGTCAGTGCCGGAATTGCCGCAGAAGATCGTGGCTGGCCACTACCGCTGGCCGACGAGTACGCAAAGCAATTGGACAGCAACTTTGCCGACATGGCTAACGTCGGTGGACGCGATGGCGGCGCCATCACGGCCGGGTGTTTCCTGGCCAAGTTCACAGACGGCATGAACTGGGCGCACCTCGACATCGCCGGCACCGCCTGGAAGACGGGTAAGCAAAAAGGCGCTACCGGGCGACCCGTACCGATGCTTACAGAATTCGTGCTGGCACGTTGCGGTGCCTTGCCTTAATGGCCAGGATCGACTTCTACTTACTCAGTCAGGCCGGCCACAAGTCACGCCAAGCATTCGCCTGCCGCCTCGCGGAAAAAGCCTATCGCCTTGAGAATACGGTGCACATCCACGCGGGCAGTCGCGAAGATGCACAGCGTATGGATGAGTTGCTCTGGACGTTTCGCGACGGCAGTTTCGTCCCGCACAACATCGTTTCGGCAACTGATGAGGGGCGACCATCGCCCGTCACGATCGGCAGTGGTGACGAGCCGATAGAACCGCGGGACTTGTTGATCAATCTGGGCGACGAGATTCCTGCTTTCGCCAAGGCTTTCCCGCGCATAGCAGAGCTTGTAACCTCTGACGAAGACTGCAAGCAACTGAGCCGCAAACGCTTCACCGAGTACCGAGACCAGGGACATACGCTCGAGACCCACAACGTATAGCCCTCCAGAGCATGGACAAGTCCTACCAACCACACGATATCGAACAGCGCGTCTACACGCGCTGGGAAGAGAACGGTTACTTCGCCCCACAAGGCGACGGCGATCCGTACTGCATCATGATCCCGCCACCGAATGTGACTGGCACGCTGCACATGGGGCACGCGTTCCAGGACACGATCATGGATGCGCTGACCCGCCACAAACGCATGCAGGGTCGCAAAACGCTCTGGCAACCGGGCATGGACCACGCCGGTATCGCCACACAGATGGTGGTCGAGCGCTTGCTCGCCAGTGAGGGCACGTCGCGCCACGAGTTAGGTCGTGAGAAATTCGTCGAGCGCGTCTGGGAGTGGAAAGAAGAATCCGGCGGAATAATCGCCAATCAAACCCGCCGCATGGGTGCCTCGGTGGACTGGAGCCGGGATCGGTTCACGATGGACGAGGGTCTGTCCAATGCCGTTACTGAGGTATTCGTCAAATTATACGAAGAAGGCCTGATCTACCGCGGCAAACGCCTGGTCAACTGGGATCCTGTGCTACACACCGCACTGTCGGACATCGAGGTGCTTTCGGAGGACGAAAACGGTCATCTTTGGCATTTTCGCTATCCGCTGGCCTCCGGAGACGGTTACCTGGTCGTCGCCACGACGCGGCCTGAAACAATGCTCGGCGACAGCGCGGTGGCCGTGCACCCTGAGGACAAGCGCTACAAGGCACTGGTCGGGCAGGAAATCATTCTGCCCATCGTCGGCCGCCGTATCCCGATCATTGCCGACGACTACGTCGACCCGGAATTCGGCACCGGTTGCGTCAAAATTACACCAGCGCATGACTTCAACGACTACGACATCGGCAAGCGTCACGACCTGCCGGTGCTCAACATATTTACCGATCACGCCGCACTGAACGACGACGTTCCCAAAGCGTATCGCGGTATGGATCGTTTCGCTGCGCGCGCTGCGGTCGTTGCCGAATTCAAGCAGCTCGGCTTGCTCGAAGCCGTTGAGGACTACGTCGTCAAGATTCCTCGCGGTGACCGCAGCGGCAGCATCGTTGAGCCCTACCTGACCGATCAGTGGTACGTCGATATCAAGCCATTGGCGAAACCCGCGATCGATGCGGTCAAGTCAGGTCGCATTCGTTTCGTCCCGGACAATTGGTCGAAGACCTACTTCGACTGGATGCACAACATCCAGGACTGGTGCATCAGCCGCCAGCTTTGGTGGGGACACCGCATCCCGGCCTGGTACGACAACGATGGCAACATCTACGTCGGCTATTCGGAAGACGATGTCCGTGACAAGAACAAGCTGGACGCGAAACTTGAGCTGCGCCAGGACGACGATGTACTCGACACCTGGTTCTCGTCTGCGTTGTGGCCGTTCAGCACGCTGGGATGGCCCGAGAAAAACGAGTCGATCGATGCGTTCTATCCCGGCAGCGTGCTCGTCACCGGTTTTGACATCATCTTCTTCTGGGTTGCGCGCATGATCATGATGGGCCTCAAGTTCATGGGCGACGTCCCGTTCCGTGAGGTCTATATGCACGGGCTCATCCGCGACCAGGATGGTCAGAAGATGTCGAAGTCCAAGGGCAATGTCCTGGATCCGCTCGACCTGATTAACGGCGTCGATCTTGAAACCCTGCTGGCAAAACGGACCAAGGGCCTGATGCAGGAGCACATGCGTCCGAAAGTCGAAGCCGCAACGCGCAAGCAGTTTCCGGACGGGATCGATGCCTACGGCTGCGACGCACTGCGCTTCACGTTCGCAGCGCTCGCCACGACCGGTCGCGACATCCGTTTCGATCTCGGCCGCGTCGAGGGCTACAAAAACTTCTGCAACAAACTCTGGAACGCAGCTCGTTATGTGCTGATGAATACCGAGAACATGAGCGACGGCGATGTCGAATTCACGGCAGCCGACCGCTGGATACGCTCACGATTCGACCATGCCGTTGCAACCGTGGACAAGAGCTTTGCGGCGTATCGACTCGATCTCGCCGCGCAGGCGATCTATGAATTCACCTGGCACGAGTTCTGCGACTGGTATCTCGAATTGTCGAAACCGGTTTTACAATCGGATGACGTGTCGGCCGACGTCAAACGCGGTACGCAACGCACGCTGATTTCGGTGCTCGAGTCGCTACTGCGCCTGCTGCATCCACTCATGCCGTTTATCACCGAAGAAATCTGGCAACAGGTCGCGCCGCGCGCTGGCATCGATGGCGATACCATCATGCTGCGACCTTATCCTGAGGTCGATACCGAATCCGACGTTGAAGATGCGGTGGCCGACATCGAGTGGGTGCGTGAATTCATTCTGTGTATCCGGCAAATTCGCGGTGAAATGGACATATCGCCGGGTAAGCCTTTACCCGTAATCTTGCAGCACTCCAGCGACACCGATCGCCGACGTGCCAAGACTCATGCAAGCCTGCTTCAGGGCGTCGGCCGCATCGAGTCGGTGACATCGCTTGGCGACGGCGACGAGCCACCCGCGTCCGCAACCGCACTGCTCGGCGATATGCGCCTGCTCGTGCCATTGAAAGGTGTCATCGATGTCGACGCCGAACGGGCCCGTCTCGAAAAACAGCAGCAACGCTTGTCCGTCGACCTTGCCCGCGCACGCGGCAAACTCGACAACGAAAAATTTGTGAACAATGCCCCGCTCGAGGTGGTCACACAGGAGCGGCAGCGGGCCGCTGAATTCGAAAAGGCGATCGGGCAACTGACCGAGCAACTTGAGAAACTGGCGGACCTCGCGTAGCCAAGCGCTCCGAAATCTGAGCACTGCATCACAATCTGGTCCGTAGTGAGTGCAATCAGGCCCCGCATCCGCGAGGATGAGCACTCTAACCGAGGAGTCCTGCATGCCGAGCGGAAGCACCATCGAAAAACTACCTCTGAGCAATGAGGCGGAGCGCCGAGCTCTCGAACAGGCGCAACGAACGCTCGGCAATATCATTCTCGGCAAGGACAGCCAGATCGCGCTGGCGCTTGCCTGCTTGCTCGCCAAAGGTCACCTGCTGATCGAGGACCTGCCTGGCCTTGGTAAAACGATGCTCGCCAAGGCGCTGGCCCGCACGCTCGGTCTGAGTTATCGCCGCATCCAGTTCACGAGCGACTTGCTTCCCGCCGACATCGTCGGCGTGTCGGTATTTCGGCAAGACAAAGGCGAATTTGAATTTCAGCCCGGGCCGATATTCTCGCAACTCGTTCTGGCCGATGAGGTCAATCGCGCAACGCCGAAAGCCCAGAGTGCATTGCTCGAGGCGATGGAGGAATACCAGGTTTCGGTCGACGGCAACACGCGACCTCTTCCGGATCCGTTTTTTGTCGTCGCCACGCAGAATCCGGCCGACCAGATCGGCACGTTCCCATTGCCCGAGTCGCAGCTCGACCGCTTTTTGATGCGCCTCGAACTCGGCTACCCGAACGCCGAAAACGAACGCGAATTACTGACCGGCGAGGATCGTCGCCTGATGCTCGATGACATCGAGGCAGCCACCTCTCCGGAGATGCTGCAGAAGCTGCAAAATTCTGTCGCCAACATGCATATCAGCGACCCGCTGATCGATTACGTTCAGGCCCTGGTACGCCAGACTCGCGAGTCTCCTGACATCGATATCGGACTGTCGCCGCGCGGCGCGCTCGCCCTGGTCGCTGCTGCCAAAGCGCACGCGTTCGTCGAACATCATTCGGGTGTTTATCCTGACGACATTCAGGCTGTATTCGCGGCTGTCGCGGGGCATCGTCTGAAGCCGGCAGGCAGCACCACCTACCGTTCCGCTGCCGAGCTTTGCCAACATGTCCTCGATTCTGTGGCCATTCCCTAAACTCGCGCTCCGGAAAACCCTGGCTACAGCCGCGAACAAGCGGGTAAAGCGCTGGGCCCGGAAACGTCAGGGTCTCGATCCGACCGTGACCGAGCTGCGGCCTGGCCGCGTCTATATTCTGCCAACCGGCGTTGGTCTCATTTTCGGGCTGATGACATTTTCAATGTTGTTGGGCTCGATGAATTACAACAACAATTTGTCATTTTTATTGACGTTCATCCTCGCCGGCCTCGGCTTTGTGTCGATGCACCAGTGTCAGCGCAACCTCGTCGGCCTGGAGTTGAGCTTCGCGGGCGTCGAACCGGTATTCGCCGGACAGTCGGCCCAGTTTCGCGTCGCGGTGACGAATAAGGCCAAGACTGCCCGCCACGGAATCCGCTTGTACGTGGACAAGACAGCCAGCGAGATACACGACCTGCTGCCGGGCGAGAGCAAAGTTTTTTCGCTGGCCGTGATCACGAACAAGCGCGGCTGGATCTCTCTGCCGCGATTCGGCATTCGCACGTTGTTCCCGTTCGAGCTGTTTGGTTCCTGGGCCTGGTTGCACATGGACCTTCGCGGGTTGGTTTACCCGGAGCCTGCGGATCAACCGCCACAGCCGCCTCCGACGCAGACCGCACACGGCCATCGCCAGCACGATGCACGCGGTGAGGAGGACTTCGCCGGTCTGCGCAAGTTTAATGTGGGCGACTCACCACGGCACGTCGCGTGGAAGGCCTACGCGCGCAGCGGCCAGCTTCTGTCGAAGCAATTCGCGGGCGCCGATACGAGCAGCCAGTGGTTCGACTTCAACGACGTCGTTGCTGACGACGTTGAGCTCCGCTTGTCGATTTTGACGAGTTGGATCATCGCGGCCGACCGAACTTTTGAAGACTACGGTTTGCGCATGCCCGATGCCGCTTTTCAGCCATCCCATGGCGAATCGCACCGGCGCAAATGTCTCGAAGCGCTCGCAACCTTCGGACTGGAGGCGCGCTGATGGCCAGGCCGAGAGGAACAGACGGGTCGCTGCTGGCGAGCCTGCCCTGGACACTCGCTGCGCTGGCTGTGACGCTGACACCTCACGTTCAGTTTTTGCCCCTGTGGATCACGGGCGCGATCATCTTTTGTTCGGTATGGCGCTACACAATCGAAAAACGCCGCCGTCCGCTGCCGCCGACCTGGTTACGCGTGGGTCTTGCGCTGACCTGTTTCCTGGGCGTACTGGCTGCCTATTCGTCAGTCAGCGGTGTCGGTCCGGGATCCGCGCTACTGGCCATCATGGCAGCCCTTAAACTGCTCGAGACGCGCAAACGACGCGATCAGTTCGTGCTGCTGTTCATTTCGATTTTTCTGTTGATGTCGTCGCTGCTGCGCGAACAATTCCTGTGGTCTTTGCCCTACCTGCTGGTCGCCGTGACCCTGATCATGACGGCATGGTTGCGCATGTCGGCCGCGCCACAGGACCGCGCCAGGCAGAGCCTCAAGACCAGCACTCGCCTCATCCTGTACGCGGCGCCACTGGCGCTGACAATGTGGATCTTTTTTCCGCGCATTGCGACGCCGTTTTGGTCGATTCCCATCGAAACCGGTACGGCGATATCCGGACTCAGCGATTCTATGAGCCCCGGCGATATCAGTTCGCTGTCACTGTCCAACGCCGTCGCTTTTCGCGTGAAATTCGAGACGGAGATTCCCGCCCCGAGAGACCGCTACTGGCGGGGACTGGTCCTGCACCGTTTCGACGGTCGCGCCTGGACTAGCAGTGAACCGATGATCGGCAAACGCACGCGGGACCAGATTTCCGTCAGCGGCGAACCGGTCACCTACGAGATCACGCTCGAGCCCACGCAGCAGCGGTGGGTATTTGCGCTGGATATGCCGTACAGCTGGACATTGCCGCGGACGTTCATGGGGCCGCAGCAGCAATTGGTGAGTACGCGCCCGATTGACCAACGCGTGTCCTACGTCGCAACGTCCTACATCGAATATCGCGCCAACATCGACGACAGCAAATTGTTTCGCTCCTGGTATCTGCGCATGCCCAGCGGCAGCAACCCGAAGACGGTCGCACTCGCACGACAGCTACGCGCAGACAGTGGCTCTGATGCCGAGTTCATCGAGACCGTGCTGATGAAATTCCATTTAGAAGAGTATTTCTACACGCTCGAGCCGCCGCCGCTTGGCAACGATCCGATCGATCAATTCCTTTTTGACACACAACGCGGTTTTTGCGAACACTACGCATCGGCGTTCGCCGTCATGATGCGTGCGGCGGGAATACCTGCACGAATCGTCCTCGGCTACCAGGGCGGCGAACTAAATCCCCTGGGAAACTATCTGATCGTCCGCCAGGCGGATGCCCACGCATGGACCGAGGTTTGGCTCAGCGGCGTTGGCTGGCGTCGCGTCGATCCGACTGCCGCGGTCGCACCCGAACGAATTGAGGACGGCATCAGCGGCGCTATGTTCACCAGCATCGGCGCAGCCTGGGGGCTGTCCGCTCCGTCTGAATTCCTGCATCGTCTGACGCTGACCTGGGACGCAATGAACGCGAAGTGGAACGAGTGGGTACTCGGCTACGGCCCCGAGAATCAGGATCGCTTGATGAAATGGCTCGGTATGGACGACCCGGACTGGCGCAAGATGATGTTGACCCTCGTCGGCATCGTCATCGGCCTGATCCTCCTGATCAGTATCCTGCTGAGTCTGCGCTACCGGCCGCCAGGCAGCGATCGCGCAGCGATCCTGTACCGGCGATTTGTACACAAAGCGGGCGTCGAACCGCTCGTCGGCGAAACGCCTGCCGTCTTTGCAGCAAGGGCCGAATTAGAGTCACCACTTTCGGGTGAGGCGATTCAGACAGTTACGGCGTCGTACCTGGATGCGCGCTACGGTCCGACCGACCCGGCATCACTGCAGCGGCTGGAATCAGCCGTAAGATCACTGCCCCGCCGATGAACAGCGGCAGCAAGGAGAGCAGTACGTATTTTGGCTCATCAGAAAACGTCGCTGCAATACCGACCAACATCGGGCCCAGCACGTGCGACAACTTGGTCACCATGTTGTAAAAGCCGAAGAACTCGCCCGGTTGCTCCGGCGGGATCAGCGATGCATACAAGGAACGACTCAATCCCTGTGCTCCACCCTGAACACAGCCAATGATAATCGCCATGACGTAGAACTGGTGCACGTCGGTCATGAATGCCGCCCAACTCGACACCGCAACGTAGACTGCCAGCGCGAAATAGATACCGATTTTCGGACCGTATCGATGGCCGAAGAATCCGTACAGCAAGGTCGCCGGAAAACCGACGAAATTCGTAATCATCAGCGCTTTCACGAGGTCTTGCTGACTGAACCCAAGCCGCTGGCCGAAGTTGACCGCCATGAAAATGACCGTAAAAACGCCGCCCATGTAAAGCCAGTAGGCAACCAGGAAGACCACAACATTGCGATATTGTCTTATCTCGCCAAGCGTTGACTTTAGTTTTGCGTAGGCCGCGCGGAACGCTCCGCTGGCCACCGCGACAGCACTCTTTTTCTCCGGTACGACCACGATCAGAGGTATCAGGAATACGGCCCACCAGACGCCTACGGACACGAACGCGTAACGCATCGCCTCGACCGACGACGCCAGGCCGAAGGTTTGCGGGGAAGTCAGCATCCACACGTGCAAAGCGAGCAACACGGCGCCACCCAGATAACCCAGAGAAAATCCCAGCGACGAGACGAAGCTGTAATAGCGCGGCTCAGTGACGTCAATGATCAGCGAGTCATAAAAAACCGTTGAGCTGTAAAAACCGATCGACGCGATTAGATACAGACCGAGTGCCCAGGGCCAGTCGCCCTCGGCGACCAGGCCCAGCGACGCCGTCATCGCTGCGCCAACCAGCGCCAATACCAGCAAGAAGCGCTTACGATAGCCGCCCGCATCCGCGATAGTTCCGAACAGGGGCGCCAGAACAGCAACGATCGCGCTAGCGCCGGCAGTGATCCAGGCAAGACGCGCAGTTACCGCCGACCCGCTGTCACCTGCACTCCAGTAACTGCCAAGAAACAACGGAAACAGCACGGCCAAAACGCTTAATGCGAACGCCGAATTGGCCCAGTCATACAACGCCCAGGCGATTACTTTTTTGTTAACAATCAATGCTCGCGCGTTTTGCTGAACACGATGTCCGGCCAACGCTCCTCAGTCAGATTGAGATTAACTCTGGTCGGCGCAATGTAGACCAGTCGCCCCCCGTGATCCGTCGCAAGATGATCGTGCGCCTTGCGTTCGAATTCGGCCAGCATTTTTTCGTCATCGCATTCCACCCAGCGTGCCGTAGCGACATTGATCGCCTCGAACTGGCACTCGACTTTATATTCGTCCTGTAAGCGATGAGCAACGACTTCAAATTGCAGCGGCCCGACAGCGCCAAGAATTAGATCATTGTTGCGCGCCGGTCTGAAAAGTTGTGTCGCGCCCTCTTCGCAAAGTTGCGCCAAACCTTTATGCAGAGCCTTAAGACGCAATGGGTCTTTCAAGACCGCGCGACGAAATATTTCAGGCGCGAAATTCGGGATACCGGAAAAACGCAGCTGCTCACCTTCTGTGAAACTGTCGCCGATGTTGATCGTGCCGTGATTGTGCAAGCCGATGATGTCACCGGCGTAAGCCGTTTCGGCATGTTGCCGGTCAGCTGCCATGAACGTAATCGCATCCGGTATTTTCACTTCCTTGCCGGAGCGGACGTGCAACACGCGCAGTCCCTTGCGATATTCGCCGGAACATATTCGCATGAACGCAATGCGGTCCCGGTGCCCGGGATCCATATTTGCCTGAATCTTGAAGATAAACCCGGTCAGTTTTTCTTCATACGGACTGACCTCGCGCTGCTCGGTTTCGCGCGGCAGCGGCGATGGCGCATAACGCACGAATTCATTCAGTAATTCTTTGACGCCAAAATTCGACAGCGCGGAGCCGAAAAACACGGGGGATTGCCTGGCAGCCAGGTAGTCACTGATATTCAGCTCGGGGCAAGCGCCTTTCACCAATTCGACTTCGCTCCGAAAATTATCGGCATCGTCGCCGAGTGCCGCAGTCGCCTCCGCGGAATGCAGATCGTCGATGATGCGTTGTGTCGATACCTTCTGCCGACCCACTTTGTCGTACAGGTAAATGCGATCTTCCACCAGGTGATAGACACCCTTGAGCCTGTTGCCCATACCGATTGGCCAGGTAACGGGCGAGCACTGAATCTTGAGCACCGCTTCAATTTCGTCCAGTAACTCAATCGGCTCGCGACCTTCTCGATCCAGCTTGTTGATGAACGTCATGATCGGCGTGTCGCGGAGCCGGCAAACCTCCATGAGTTTGATCGTGCGTTTCTCAACGCCCTTGGCGCAATCAATGACCATCAGCGCCGAGTCCACCGCCGTCAAGGTACGGTAGGTGTCCTCGGAAAAATCTTCGTGGCCCGGCGTATCGAGCAGGTTGATGACGTAGTCGTTGTACGGGAACTGCATCACCGATGAGGTAATCGAAATACCGCGCTGCTGTTCGATCGCCATCCAGTCAGACGTGGCATGCCGACTCGCCTTGCGGCCTTTGACGGTGCCGGCAAGCTGAATAGCGCCGCCGTACAGCAGCAGCTTTTCCGTCAGCGTCGTCTTGCCGGCATCGGGATGCGAAATAATGGCGAACGTCCGTCGTTTCCGGACTTGATCTTCAATGACAGACATACGATTCAGTGATCAGTCGCTAATTTTTTGGCGAGCACGCAGGCATCTTCACGTCCTTCGCGCGCCTGGTAGTAGGCGGGCCGATTCGCAACCAGATAAAAGCCTTTTTTCTTGTACAGCGACAATGCGTTCTCGTTGGTCGGCCGTACCTCAAGAAAGATTTCCTGCACTGACAAAGCCCGCGCCCGGAACAGGATTTCATCGAGCAGACGCTCGCCGTAACCGTAGGAGCGAAACGACGGCTCTATGCAGAGATTGAGGATGTGTGCCTCGCCTGCTGCGACCGACAAGATGCTGTAACCCACAACGTCGCCATCGCGCTCCAACACCACGCTTTGATAGCCGGCCAAAAGACAATCGCGAAACACCGCATGACTCCATGGGAAGTCATAGCTGCGACGCTCTATGTCGGACACGAGAGAAAGATCGTCATGACGCATCGTACGAATCGTGACTATCGCCTCAGGAATCGGACGAATCATGCCGATGCCTCCAGCATCACGCGCTCGGCCAGGCACAGGTCATCCCAGGCCTTGCGTTTCTGCGACGGGCTGCGCAACAGGTAGGCCGGATGGTAAGTGACGACGAGCGGCGTGTTTCCGAGTTTGTGCACTGACCCGCGCAATTGCCCGACAGGAGTATCTGTGTCGAGTAGTAGATGCGCCGCAATCCGGCCAACCGCGAGAATTATTTTCGGCCGCAAGAGCTCTATCTGGCGCTCGAGGTATCCCCGACACTCGGCCGACTCTTCAGGTTCCGGGTCCCGATTATTGGGCGGCCGACATTTCAGAATGTTAGCGATGAAAACACTGTCACGGCTCTGGCCGATGGCACGCAGCATTTCGTCCAGCAACTTGCCAGACCGACCGACGAAGGGCTCACCACGACGGTCTTCCTCAGCACCTGGCGCTTCGCCAATAATCATCCAGTCCGGATCCGCGCTGCCAACACCAAACACAGTTTGCGTCCTGCTTTGGTGCAGCGGACAACGCGTGCACGCGGCGATCGTTGCGCGCAGCGTGTCCCAATCCATGTCGCCGGAGGCAATGGTTGCGTCACTAACATCTGGCTCCGGATCGGCTTGATCGCGGGGTAACCACACATCAATGCCGAGCGCATCGAGATAAGCGCGTCGTTGATGTTCGGGCTGAATCATCGCGATATTCTACACCTAAGAGTGCGGCACTTTGCCGACCAGGTCGGTGCCTGCAAGAACGATCTGCCCAGGCTCGACCAGAATCTGGCTGCCGATTGGCAAATGCAATTCGGCGATGCGCGTCAATCGCAGGTAGGCGCATCGCTGCCCCTGCCCGATCCGCTCGCCGAAGCGAACAAATGACAGTGGGGCCAGACCGAAGCGATGGCCGTGAAATTGCAATACGACGTCATCGCCCTCGTCCGTTCGTATCCACATCGCGTTGGTGCGGTAATCGGCGACAGCGTCGCCTGTGTCAGAGCGCAAATCCATAACCTTGCCCTCGATCGGCGCCCTCGCCGTGTAAGTGCCGAAACTGTCGATCTGAATCCGCACGCGATGCGCCTCGCCTTGCAGCACACCTTTGTCGACGAGGTCCACAGTAATCACCCGGCCGTCCACCGGACTGACGACGCCGAGCGGGGACGGTGGGATCTCGCGATGCGGGTCGCGGAACACGAGCAACAGGACAAACAAGGCGGTCGCGGCGGCGGCGGCAAAAACCACGTCGAGATAACGTACCGAAAGTCCGAGGGCCAGAGCGGCAAGAAACAGGAACGGCAGGCCCTCACGGGCGACAAACGGGTTTCGTCTACCTTCCAATTATCGAGCTCACTCACGTCAAAGAGCCGCGACGATCTCCTGCTTTGGTGCCCGAGTCAATACGTTTTTGGCCCAAGATGCACTAGAATTCGCGCCTTGATTAATGACGGTTGATTTTTGATGCGATTTTCGGAATTCGCGCTGACGACGCTTAAGGAAGTACCCGCTGAGGCGGAAATCGTCAGCCACCAGCTGATGCTCCGCGCCGGACTGATCCGGCGGCTCGCCTCCGGCCTGTTTTCGTGGCTGCCGCTGGGCCTCAGAGTCCTGCGCAAGGTTGAAGCCATCGTTCGTGAGGAAATGAACCGGGCGGGCGCGCTCGAGCTCATGATGCCAGCCGTGCAGCCCGCGGAACTTTGGAAGGAGTCAAACCGCTGGGACAAATACGGCCCGCTATTGCTGCGCATGACCGACCGGCACCAGCGCGAATATTGCTTTGGCCCGACGCACGAGGAGGTCATTACCGACATCGCACGTAAGGAACTGCACAGCTACAAGCAACTGCCGGTCAACTACTACCAGATTCAGGTCAAGTTCCGCGACGAAATCCGGCCACGCTTCGGCGTCATGCGCTCGCGCGAATTCATCATGAAGGATGCCTATTCATTCGATATCGACGCTGCCGCCCTGGATATTTCCTATCAAAAAATGCACGCGGCTTATACCGCGATCTTTGATCGTCTCGGGCTGAAGTTTCGTGTGGTCGATGCAGACAGTGGCGATATTGGCGGCAGTCGGTCGCAGGAATTTCACGTGCTGGCCGACTCCGGCGAAGACGCCATCGCCTATTGCGACGAGGATAACTACGCCTCGAATGTCGAGACGGCGGCAACCTTGCCTCCCGATGGGGCCCGGCCGGCCGCAGCGCAGCCAATGGAGAAAGTATCGACACCGGACACGCGCACGATCGAATCGCTGTGCCAGTTACTCGACGTTCCGGCGGCAAAGACGCTAAAGACGCTGATCGTGGATGGCGACGATGGCCCGATCGCGCTCGCACTTCGCGGTGATCACGAACTCAATGCGCTCAAAGCGCAAAAGATTCCGGGTGTCGCCTCCCCGCTGACAATGTCGGACGCCAAGACTGTCCAGGAAGTGACGGGCTGTGCGCCGGGCTTTGCCGGACCGGTCGGACTCAGTATCCCGGTATTTTATGACCACGCGACTGCCGACATGGCCGATTTTGTCTGCGGCGGCAACGAATCGGACGTGCATTACACGGGCGTGAATTTCGAGCGCGATATCGCGACAGCGGAGACCGTTGACTTGCGCAATGTCGTCGCCGGCGATCCAACGCCCGGTGGCAAAGGCACGTTGAGCATCGCCCGCGGCATCGAAGTCGGACATATATTCCAGCTGGGCGACGAATACAGTAGCGCAATGGGCGCCACGGTCCAGGATAGCGACGGCAAAGACCGGGCCATGCAAATGGGCTGCTACGGCATCGGCATTACGCGCATCGTTGGTGCCGCGATCGAGCAGAATCACGATGACAAAGGCATCATCTGGCCGGAGCCACTCGCGCCGTTCGATGTCGTGCTCGTACCGATCAACATGCACCGTTCAGAGTCGGTACGCGACGCAGCGACGGCCTTGTACGAAGAATTGCAAAGTTTCGGGCTTGAGGTCCTGTTTGACGACCGCGACGCACGACCCGGCGTGAAATTCGCCGATGCCGAACTACTGGGCATTCCTCACCGCCTGGTTATCTCAGAACGTGGTATCGCCGCCGGTGAGCTGGAATATCGGCACAGACGCGACGAGGAATCGCGGGACATGAAACGTGATTCTGCTCTCACTCTGCTCAGAGAGAGCGTTGCAAGCTAGTGTTTTTACTACGCCACCGCATATTCGCAGGCTTTCTGGCAGCGCTGCTCGTGCCGGCACCCGGCGTGGCCCAGCAGGCCCCCGACCCTGAATTGCGGGAGGCATTGTTAGCAGCAGTGAGCGCCGCCGACAGTTTTGAGGATCGTTTCGACGCCGAGGTGTGGCTTACAGACATGTCTGCCCGGCTGGCCAGGCAGGTGCGCGATCCTGACGAACGCATGGAAATTCTGACCCGGGTTCACTACGAAGCGTCACGCGCCGACTTGCCGCCCGAACTGGTGCTGGCTGTCATCGAGGTCGAGAGCAATTTCGATCGTTACGCGATATCGAAGGCAGGTGCGCTCGGTCTTATGCAGGTAATGAAATTTTGGCGTGAAGAGATCGGCCGGCCTGAGGATAATCTGATCAACCTCAACACCAATCTGCGTTATGGCTGCACCATCCTTAAATTCTATCTCGACAAGGAAAAAGGCGACCTGCGCCGTGCTCTCGGTCGTTACAACGGCAGCCTGGGCAGCCGCAAATACCCCAACAAGGTTATCGATAAGCTCAGCAGGAAGTGGTTTCAGGGGTAGCGCCGCGCCGCGTGCGCCAGCGTACAACTAGCGAATGGCGTCCTGATCTGGTGTGCTGAGCGCGAGCGCCTCAAGCGCTTTAGACTTGGCTTGCAGGGCGTCACGTCGCGCGTGCGCGTACTCGCGATGACTTAGCGCCTGCTCCGCACTTTGGAGAAACCCCACCGCCTGCGAAAGATCGTCTGCGGCGTGTTCAGCGGCCCCGGCCTCTTTGGCGACCGTGATCGCCTGACGCGCGTCCGACATTTCCTGCACCGGCGGCGCCGTCTGGCAACCGGCGACTGCAAGTAACGCAGCGAATATCGCGCTACGCAGGAAAAATGACAAACGGCTAGGAAGCATTGTTATTCTTGTAATCAGCAACCGGTCAACGCTACCACACGAGGCGACGATGTCAATTACGATCTATCACAACCCACGCTGCTCCAAGTCACGGAAAACACTGGAGTTACTCGAAGCGAATGGCATTGCTCCTGTGGTCGTTCACTATCTAGATACGCCGCCGGACGCTCGCACGATACTGCGACTCGCTGCAATGATCGGCATACCGGTGGCAAATTTGCTGCGCCGCGGCGAAGAAGACTTCAAGGCGGCCACCGATCTGCCCGATCTCGACGACGACCAGGCACTGGCGAACTGGCTGGCAAGCCATCCGAAAATAATCGAGCGGCCCATCGTCGAGAACGACGTGAATAACAAAGCCATCATCGGTCGCCCGCCTGAGAACGTCCTTGAGGTCATCGAAAAATGAGCGACATACTGGTCCTGTATTACTCGAAGAACGGCGCGACCGAATCACTGGCGCGAGCAGTTTGTCTCGGCGTTGACTCCGTGGACGGCATGGCGTCGCGGCTGCGTACCGTACCAGCCGTGTCAGCGGTTACTGAGGCCGTGGAAAACGACGTACCCGAGTCCGGCCCGCCTTACGCGATCCCGCAGGATCTTAAGGATTGTTCGGGCCTGGTCATGGGCAGCCCGACACGTTTCGGGAATATGGATGCGTCACTGAAGTACTTTATCGACGGAACGGCGAGTGAATGGTTTGCCGCTGCCGCGGTTGGCAAGCCGGCCGGCGTATTCACATCGACATCGAGTATGCACGGCGGGCAGGAATCGACGCTGATAACAATGGCCCTGCCGCTGATCCATCACGGCATGTTATTCGTCGGAATTCCGTACTCGGAGCAAGCGCTGACAACGACGACGACCGGCGGCACCCCGTATGGGGCAAGCCATGTGACGTGGAACCGCAAGGCCGACGAACTATCCGAGGACGAACGCGACCTCGCGCGCGCATTGGGAAAACGCATCGCCGAAATCGCGAAGAAACTCGAAACGTAGGGATCGCGCGCGGCGTAAGTCCCCTGCGGGGGAGGCGCGCTCCTACAGGTGCTCAAAAACTTCTTTGACGAACGGGATGGTCAGACGCCGCTGCGCACGTAGCGCTTCGCGATCGAGCTTGTCGAGCAAGCCATACAAACTCGCCATATCGCGCCGGCTGCGATTCAGCAAATAGCGTGCCGTGTCGCCAGGCAGGTCGAGCCCGCGATGCCGGGCACGCAGCTGCAGCGCCAGCACGCTGTCCTCGTCGCTCAGCACCTGAACCTGAAACGCCGGTAATCGCGCCAGGCGGCTTTGCAGATCCGGCAGGTTGATCGGGCACTCGCGGGGCGACATCGCGGCCGCAACGATCAGGCAGCGGTCGGCATCGAAGATCTGGTTGTAGAGTTCAAACAGCGCAGCCTCCCAGCGCTCTTCGCCGGCGACCGCGTCAATGTCATCGAGGCAGACAAGTTCGCGACTCTCAAGACCTTCGAGCAAGTCGGGACCTGCGTCCAACAGGTGGCGCAGCGGCACATACACTGAGCGATCCCCGGCACGGTCACACACGGCCTGCAGCAAGTGGGTCTTGCCGGACGAGGGCGCGCCCCACAGCCAGCAACCCTGACGGCCACCCGCATCGGCAAGTTCGCCGAGCGTCGCGACCAGCGCTTCATTACCGGTACTGAGATAACTGCCAAAAACGGCATGATCGGCAAGACGCAATGGCAAAGCCAGTTGACCCACGGCGACTCTCCCCTGACTTACGAGTCGTCGACGAGTTTGTCGACGCCCGCATCCGGGTGCTCCTCGAGATAGCGATGAAACGCGAATCTGACGAGGACCGACAATACGGCAGCAGCCGGCAACGCCAGCAAAATGCCGAAGAAACCGAACAATTGCCCGCCTGCGACGATGGCAAAAATTATGATGACGGGATGCAGGCCAATGCGATCACCCACAAGTTTGGGCGTCAAAACCGACCCTTCGAGCAACTGGGCACCCGTAAATGTCACGACGACCCCTACCAGTTGCCACAGCGGCTCGGGTTCCAGGGCGACCGTCAGCGACGCCAACACGATGCCGAATAAAAATCCCAGGTAAGGCACGAAGCTGACCAGCCCGGACACAACCCCGATTGCGATCGCAAACTTGAGGCCGACAAGGCCAAGTCCGACTGAATAAATAAAACCCAGCGCCAGCATGACCAGCAATTGGCCGCGCAGAAACGCGCCAAGCACCTCGTCGGTTTCCCGCGCGAGTCGTGTGACGGTCTCGCGCTGCTCGGAAGGGATCAACGCACCGATGTGCGCGATTATCGAGTCCCAGTCGCGCAACAAATAGAAAGTGATGATGGGCACCAGGAACAGACTCAGGACAGCGGCAGCCAGTGCCCCGCCCGATTGGCTCACGGACACGAGCACCTTGGTTCCCCAACTGCCGGCCATGTCCCCGTAGCGCGCCAGGAACGCACCAATTCCCACGTCATCGCCGACGTCGAGATTCAGCAACTCCGCAATATTGGGCAGCCACACCTGCTCGAACTGGCTCACGATATCGGGCAACGCATCAAACAGCGCCCCAACCTGCGTCTGAATAAGGGGGCCAACGAGGAGTACCAACAGGCCGAGCATCAGGAAGGTCAGCAGAAATACCGCCACGACCGCCAGGGTCCGCGGTAAGCCGAATTTTTGCAGGCGGTCGGCGAGCGGATCGCCGATGTAGGCCAGCAATGCCGCAGCGACGAAGGGAGTTAATACCGGGGCGAGCAAGTACAAGAGCCAGCCTGTCAACGCAATCGCGATTAGCCAATTAGTTCGCAAGTCCGAGTTCACCGATCTAATCTCCGACGCGCGCGCTGCGAATCCAGTTCCAGACATAGTCGTAGCCGCTGATAACAACGGTGACGAGTACCGCTGCACCCAGCACCGTGGTTGTTATGTCGTCGGGCCAGCCAAACGCCGCCTGCGACATCACGAAAATAAGGAAGGCGAACTCAAGACCCGTATTGAGTTTGCTGATGCGGGTCGGCTCACCCTCAAGCCGCCGGACCAGGTAGTGGTACATGAACGAGCCGGCGACGATGATCACATCCCGCGCGATGACAATGACAGCGAGCCAAACCGGGATATGCCCGAGATAGGCCAGCGTTCCGAACGACCACGCGACCAGCAATTTGTCGCCCGCAGGATCCAGAAAAGCGCCGAGGCGCGTATTCCAGTTGAAGCGCTTGGCGATATAGCCGTCAATACCGTCGGACAGACCCGCGACGATAAACAAACCCAACGCCCATTCGAATTCGTCATTGGCGAACAGCATGAGGATCGGCAGGATCAATACGATCCGCATGATGGATATGGCGTTTGGTAACCAGCTTAAAGACATTTATTCAGTTCTTTCAGGGACTGTAGAAAAATTCGAGCGACTGCCGCGACGCGCTGGCCGGGAACCACTCACCATCAAACCCATTTTGTTCGATAAGACCCCCAAGTCGCAATGCCCGACTTAGTCGATCGATACCACCGTGCACTTCGACACGATAACGGATTTGGTCGCCGTGAACCTCGGCAATCGAAAAATTCTCGATGATGGTCAGTTCTGACAAGAGTTTTTGCACGGCACCGTATGCGTCGATCGAGTCTAATCCGGCGACCGTAAGTTCTATGTAATCAAGCGGCGCGCTGCCCCTGATCGCATACTCGGCGGCAAGCACATCGCCAAGCAAACTGATCACCATTTCCGGTTCGCCGGTCCAGCTGTACTCCGCGCCGCCGAAATAATAGCTCCAGCGATTGCGTTGGCTCGACCCCGGCCGAATCCGGCCTACCAGAATCGAGTTCGCTTCATACCGCCTGGAGGCTTCCAGTACCGCGTCGTCGAACCCACCCCAAAGATCGCTGAATCTGACTTTCTGCAAGTCAGTCGTATCCAGTAACGGAAACACAACTGGCAAGCCCCGGCGCTGCGCGCTGTCGAGTACACGCTGGCGCAACCGGCGATTGCGGTCGATCGAGCGCCCCTCGCCACGACGGCGTAGCGAATCATCGGCGGAGATAATCTCGCGCTCACCGCGTCCCCAATCCACGGCCAGCCAGATGAGCGTCAGCGGTCGATCACCGCCCCACACAGTCTGGCCGGCCTGCCGCAGCGTTGTTTCAATCGCGTCGCCGTCAAAAGACACCCAGAGAGTGTCCTGTGTGCCCACCCGAAACTGCACCACGTAGGACGCCGGGTTCGGAAACAGCAGCTCCACGCGTTCCCGGTCTGCGCTCAATTCCGAACCGGCGACGCGCATCAGCACATAGGCCAATGCCAGGTCATATGCGTGCGCACGCGGATCGTCCTCTTCCTGATCAAAAGGAACCTGTGCTGTGTACAAGGACGTGACTTCGACCGCCCAAAGCGGAGTTGCGACGAATGCCGTCAAAAGGATCGCCAGAATAGATTTATGCAACGGTGGTTTCCCCGTGGATGCCAAGGGATTATTATATCGCTGATGAGGCCCCTGACCTACAAAGATGCTGGTGTCGATATTGAAGCCGGCAACGCATTCGTCGATCGCATCAAGCCCCTGGTCAAGCGCACCCACCGTCCGGAGGTCCTCGCCGGACTCGGGGGCTTCGGCGGCCTGTTTGAATTGCCGCCCGATCGCTACCGCGAACCGGTGCTGGTATCGGGCACCGACGGCGTCGGCACCAAGTTAATGCTGGCGCAGCAGCTGGGACAGCACAGCACGATCGGCATCGATCTGGTCGCAATGTGCGTCAACGACGTCCTGGTGCAGGGCGCCGAACCGCTGTTTTTCCTCGACTACTTCGCCTGCGGCCGGCTTGATATTGACGTTGCCAGCGACGTTATCGCAGGTATTGCGGAGGGCTGCACTCAGGCTGGTGCCGCCCTGATCGGTGGCGAGACGGCGGAAATGCCCGGCATGTACGCGGACGGCGAGTACGACCTTGCGGGTTTTTGCGTCGGCGCCGTCGAGCGCTCGAAGATAATTGACGGCAGATCCATCGTCCCGGGAGACGCATTGATCGGCATCGCATCAAGCGGCCCGCATTCGAACGGCTATTCGCTGATTCGCAAAGTGCTCGACGTCGCGACAGAATCGGTCATCGATGGTCAACCTGCAGCTGAGGCGCTGATCGAACCAACGCGCATTTACGTCAAACCCATACTCGCGCTTATAGAATCGATCGCGATCAAGGGCCTGTCACACATTACCGGTGGTGGCATCAGCGAAAACCTCCCGAGGATCATCCCGCAGGATCATCACGCAAGAATAGAAACGGCTAGCTGGCAACAGGGTCCGGTGTTCGACTGGCTCGCCGAGCAGGGAAATATCGCCAGCGATGAAATGCGCCGCACATTCAATTGTGGCGTCGGCATGATCGCCGCCGTCGATCCATCCGATCTCACATCGGCGATCGAAATTTTGGAAACTCACGGCGAGCGCGCGTGGCACATCGGTCAGGTCGCCGCCGGCGAGGGTCCGGTGAACTATCTTTGAGCACCGGTCCTTGCAAGACGGCGATACTTATTTCGGGGTCGGGCAGCAATCTGCAATCTTTCATCGATCACGTCGCCACGGGAAGCGTTACGCTGGAACTGGCCGTCGTATTCAGTAACCGACCGGACGCTTTTGGACTGGAGCGCGCAAGAAACGCGGGCATCGCGACCTCCTGTATCCGGCACGACGACTATGACGATCGCGAGTCGTTTGACCGCGATGTAGCCGCGGCGCTCGA
>SMVB01450710.1_pt1 | contig 25463 bp, 23 predicted proteins | sample 2456461 | NCBI WGS metagenome assembly SMVB01 (sample SAMN11095934, study PRJNA526329) | marine sediment metagenome | biome: Marine sediment; feature: Surficial sediment; material: Deep marine sediment; isolation source: Hadal surficial sediment | place: Pacific Ocean | collected 2014-05 | depth...
GTTCGCCAACAGGCCGCGGAACTGGTCGTTCGCCAGGAGGCCGCGGAACTGGTCACTCGCCAGCAGGCCGCGGAACTGGTCACTCGCCAGCAGGCCGCGGAACTGGTCACTCGCCAGCAGGCCGCGGAACTGGTCGTTCGCCAGCAGGTCGCGGAACTGGTCGCTTTGCAACATACTGGCAAATTCAGCATCCGAGATCATCATCTGGTAAATTTCCGTTTGCATTATCTGGGCAATCGTTTCGTCTCCGAGCACCACATCATCACTGGATAACTGCTCACTGCGATAGCGTTCTGCAGGAACGATGGTGCCTGATGCCAACTCAGGTTCCGGCGGATAATTGCTACCAAAATAAACGACGGCTGCGACTGCGACCGTGAGAGTTGCAACCAACATCCATACTTTGGAACTTCCATTCTGTCTTAATTTCATCTTCTTCCACTCCCGATTAGTCTAATGACACAACTCGCGTAACTAACGTATAAAACTGCGACCTTATTTTGAAGTACTTCCCTAACTATAAAAAGTTGGTGAAGACTTCTGAAATTATATCCTCAGGACCCCAGCGTACCTTCAAATACCCGCTGACCATCCTGCGAGATCCCAATTCTAATATCCGTTCCTTGGCTTTCTGAATCAGGTGAATGTTTTAAAAATACCACGAAGTGGTGCCGTCCCTGGTTTACCACGCGCATCGTCCCCCCCAGGATTTCCAGCGTTTCTATCAAGCTGCCGTCGCCTCGGTCGTCCTGGGCGAAGCCAATGACCATTAAACCGGCGTTTTCAAAGTCGAGCTCGATTTCGATTCTCTTTTCTGATTCCAGATCAAATTCAAGTGTTTTCCCGGACTCATTCTGCTGCAATGAAACCGTACCGGATAAATTATCCAAATCAAGCGAAAGCCTATGCCCTTGACCGGAAATACCGACGTGTTGGCCGGCCACCATGGTGCCAACCATGCTGACGGTATCATCCAGTACCAGATTCCTGGAACCCGTTTCATAAATACCAACGGTGACCAGAAGACCGGCTGCAAATGCGAAACCCGTGGCGATTGGATTGTACCTGGCAAAAAACCCCTGAAGATTCAGGACAGGTTGTTTGGCCGGTAATTCTACCTGGCCAAGAATTCTGTGGGTGAGGCTGGCCGGCGGATCGAGCTCCGGCAAATCCCGCAACGCTCCATCCAGTTTCAGGAGTTCAACCCGGTATTGAACCGCCTCGGCTGAAGAGTCGAAAACCGCCTCCAGTTCCTGCAGCTCGTTTGGACCCAATTCACCGTCGATGTCGGCATTGATCAATTCTATAATGTGTTTATCCAGCATGATCAGGTAATCCCACTTCGTTTGAGGTTTTCTTTCATTATCTGACGCGCGGAATACAGTCGCGATTTCACGGTTTTTTCCGGGATGTGCAGGATTTCACTGATCTGCCGATAGCTGCATTCTGAGAAATGCCTCAACACAACAACAGTCCTGTAGTCATCCTGTAATTCCATTAAACTTTCCTGAATACCCCTGGAAACATCTTCGGCGCGAACCAGTTCTTCCGGACCGCGCGTGTTGGAAATCTCACGGTCGTCGAGAGACACATGGTTCCTGTTTCGCTTGATCTGGTTAATTGATTCATTGATCGCTATCCGATATATCCAGCTAAAAAATTTAAATTCAGGCTTGTACTGATCCAGTTGTTGAAAAGCTTTTAAAAACACTACCTGTGTTACATCCGCTGCATCGTCCGGATTTCCAACAATGCGATATGCGGCGTTATAAACAGGTCGCTCGTAGTCTCCCAACAACTGCTCCAGCGCCCTACGGTCTCCGCGCCTGCAACGTTCAATCAGCGCTTTATCTCGGCTATCATTCATAACTACAGCACACAATCAGAAAAGTTGGTGAAATCCCTGAATTATTTTGTGCCGGATTGTAAATTGCCGGATTTTTAACTAATGAATTCATTGGCATGAATCAGGAAGCAAGCGTTTCAATGATGAAAAGTTTATCGAAACCTGAATAGCGGAAAATATCGTTGATGTGACTGTTGACGTTAATCAGCTTGAGCCGGGAGTCACACCCCATCAGCCGCTTGTGTGTTTTGAGTAAAACACCGAGGCCCGCACTCGATACGTATTCCAGCGCGGTCATATCCAGAACGCACTCCCCCATCACCTTGTCCAGAAATTCCTGGGCTTTTGAAGCCTGTGCCGCATCCAGCCGGCCACTGACAACCACCGCCCCACTGTCGTTGAATTCAATCTCAAACATCCGCCTCAGCCATCTTGTTTGTAAATGTTATTTTGCTGGTCCGCCCATGATATTCGTAATTGATGGAATCCGCCATTTTCATCACCAGGAAAAGACCCAGGCCACCCGGTATTCGATCGGCCAGTGGCACATCAACGTCAACCGCTCGCTCGACAGTAGGATCGAAGCGATCTACATCAAAATCGGTGAGGCTCACCTCTATCCCGTTCTCTATCGACTTCATCCGGATCAGAATATCACTGGTGGTTTCGGTGTTATAAGTCACCATATTGACGAACAGCTCTTCCAGCGACAAGTCCACTTTCATACGCAGGGTCTGATCGATTTTTTCCTGCGCAAAAAATACCTCAGTATCCTGCACAATATTTCCGATTTCCTCGAAACTGCGCTTGTATGTTTTTTTCATGACGCATCCTCCGGTATTCTTCTGACCAACACGATTGTTATATCATCTGCCTGCGGTACACCCTCACCGTGCTCGAATAACGCCGTGAGCAATTGCTTACTCAATTCGGGCATCGGCAGACGGTGGAAATACTCAAACAGTTGTCCAACCCGTTCTTCTCCAAACTGCATCCCCTGCAGGTTCTCATACTCGTATATACCATCAGAAAGCAGCGCCAGTATATCGCCCGGTTCCAATTTGATGGTTGCAGCTTCGCCTGCATCCTCAATTTCCAGGATACCGACCGGGAAATTGGTCGGTTTGTGCCATTCACAAATTTCTTCGGCCGCTTTGAAATGCAGAATCGGACCCTGCCCACCGGAATGATATTGTACCTCGTGGGTCGCCGGATCCAGAAACCCCATGAAGGCCGTAATAAACCGATCTTCGGGCAGATCCTCGGCCAACTGATTATTGACGTGTTTATACGCCTCATCAAGATTAGCACCACAGCGAAAGGCGACACGAAGCATTGCCTGCATTTGTGTTGCGGAAAGCGCCGGGCCGAAACCATGCCCAGTGGCGTCGCCCATTAACAGAAAAAGCTGGTCATTGAGCATGACAATATCAAACATGTCACCTCCCGTCTGATCGGTCGGCAAAAAATCACCATGCAGATCGTATTCGGGCACCTCGGGCATTTCTGTTGGCAGCGTGCTCATCTGGATTTCCCTCGCCAGGGATACTTCTTCATCCAGACGTTCCTTGAGTAACAAGGCTTCGGTCAATTGGGTCCGCTGAACGGCAACTGCACACTGGGCAGCCAGTATCATGGCCACGCGCTCATCATTGGAGTCAAATGGGCCGCTGTATTTATTCATTAACTGCAGCACGCCGACCGGTTGTTTTTCACGACCAAGCAGGGGGACATTCAGTACGGACTGGGTCTTGTAATCTGTGGCGTTATCCACCGCTCCGCGAAAACGCGGGTCGCTGTAGGCATCAGCCACATTAATGACTTCCCGGCTGGACATACACTCACCGACCAGGCCGTCTCCTGCAGTAATGCGCGGTTGCGGCGACAATTTCGGCACCCTCATGACCAGTTCATCTGTATCCCGTTCAAACAACCACAAGGCTGCTTTGTCCGAGGCCAGCACGGACTCTCCCGCTTCCACAACTTCAGTCAGCATGTGATCGAGGTCAAAGGGTTCTGCCAATTTCTGCGTGACTTCAAGAATCCTCGCAAGAGAATCCTGGCTCAAACGAGGTGGCGTAATTTCCTGAGTCATTAAGGCCTGTTTTCAAAGTGAAAAACACCACGCTGCGTTTACTCGCATTGCGCGGGAGCATCGCAGTATCTTACTTGATTATATAATAATTTCAATGACCTGCAATATTGTTTCAGAATTGGTGAGAAATAATATTGCCACTGCATCGATTCATCGCATGAATTGAAGACTATATCATTATGTTTACCTATTGCTTTAATTGTTTCTATCAATTTTACTTATAGTTATTTTCCAACTACGATTCCCTTATACAAACATCCGGCTGTGGCCGGTCACCCTGAATCATTCTACTTATAAGGAGACATAATCATGACAGAAGTCACCCAGGCAACCGTGCCCCAGGTCGTGTTCAAAACGCGCGTCAGAGATGAAAGTATTGAAGGGGACAATCCCTTCCGCTGGCAGGAAGTGAGTACAGACGATATTTTCAAGGGTAGAAAAGTGATCATTTTCGCCTTGCCGGGGGCATTCACGCCCACCTGCTCAAATACACACCTACCCGGTTTCGAACAGAACTACGATGAATTCAAGGGTCTGGGAGTTGATGAAATTTACTGCCTGAGCGTGAACGATGCCTTCACGATGTTCCAGTGGGGCAAACATCAGGGTGTGGAAAAAATAAAACTTTTACCCGATGGCAGCGGAAATTTCACGCGCTTAATGGGCATGCTGGTTAAAAAAGACAACGTGGGCTTTGGCGAACGTTCCTGGCGTTATTCCATGCTGGTCGAAGATGGCAGGATCAGGCAGCTATTTTCAGAACCAGGCAAAAGCGACGACTGTCCCACAGACCCCTTTGAAGTCAGTGGCGCTGATACGATGCTCGATTATATAAGATCAGCTTGAATGTGCAGAAGTAAGTGATTCGCGTTTTATCCGGTCCTTTAACTAAAGAACCTCTGATCACGCAAAGGACCTCTGATCACGCAGAGACATTGAGAAATTGATCAGATGTTCCCTGAATGAACGTATCATTTACTTTGTTATCATTAAATACAGGCAAATTAACATCACCGGAGTCCATCATGAACACGATTATCAAGAGCTTGTTGTTTTCTTTTTTTCTAATCAGCGCGGTTGCACCCGTAGCAGCAAAAGACGAACCACCGGAAGTTTCGCTGGAAGGATTGCAACTGATTGAGAAAAACAGGCGCGGGCACATCTACTCAGATCCCGATATCGACTGGAGCGTGTATACGCAAGTCATTCTGGATCCAGCCACAGTTGCTTTTCGCCGTAATTGGCAACGTGATCAGAACCGCTACCACTCGTTCAAAATCAAGACGAAAGACATGGACAGAATCAAAGCGGAAATGTCTGAATTGTTCAGTGAAGTTTTCACCGAGGAATTGAGCGATAACGGCGGATACAACATCACGGACCAGAGCGGTGATGAAGTGATGCGCATCAAGCCCGCCATCATCGACCTGGATGTGTTCGCACCCGATACCATGAGTACCGCGGGGCGCACGACCCAGTTCACGGAATCTGCAGGCCGAATGACACTGAAGCTTGAAATTTACGATTCCGTGACCGGCGACCTGATCGCCGTATTACGCGAGAGGAAAGATGCACCCCGCCGCGGTTACATGCAGTGGACCACCAGCGTCTCCAATCGCGCCGAGGCAAAACGCATGTTACGGCAATGGGCGAAAGAACTGGTCACCCGCCTGGACAAGGCCCGGAGCACAAGCAAAGACAAAGGCTGAACAAGATTCACAGCCTGATGTTCAATTGAAGACACCCCACCACAACGGGGTGTTTTTTTTCAAACAGCTTATTTTTAATTGAGATTGCAGATAGACTACTCGACTACGTCTTACATCGACAAACGTTTCATTAAGGCCAATATGCTTTCACACTTCTCCATGTGGATACTCACCTCGCTCGGCTGGGAAGTCCATGCGGACTGGCCGGGTGTAAAAAAATATGTGATCATCGCGGCGCCACACACCAGCAACTGGGATTTCCCCCTGGGTATTCTGGCGGCCAAAGCAATGAATGTGGATATTTTCTGGATGGGAAAAGACGTACTTTTCCGATGGCCCTGGGGCTGGTTCTTCCGCGCCATCGGCGGCATGCCCGTCGACCGCGAGCACAGCTTGAATCTCAGCCAGCAAATGGCCGAATTATTTGCCCGCTCAGACCAGCTAATTTTGGCCCTTGCCCCGGAAGGCACCCGCGCAAAAAAGGACCACTGGAAAACAGGTTTCTATTACATCGCCCGCGCTGCCAACGTGCCCATCGTGATGGGCTACCTGGATTTCGGGCAAAAGCAGGTGGGCATCGGTGGCATGTTCTATCCGGGCGACAGCATTGAGGAAGACTTCAATCGCATTCGCCGCTTCTATAAGAACAGGCAAGGGAAAATCCCGGAAAATGAAAGCCTGATGGAAGTGCACCAACAAAATAATTAGCCCCAAGTATAGACACACCTGGTGTGCCAATGGTTTTCACCCTGTCAGTCTGGTACAAGCGCGTTCGTAGCAAGGGGTCTTCTTTCAGGACCCCTTGCTGCGAATGGGCGATCTTGAAATTAAGACATCAAATGAGTAAACAAAATCGCTGGAATGCAACGCCAATCCGCAAGGTGCACTAACCTGGCTTAACGCACCAGGCAGACAAAATCACCTGGGCCAATCCGGTATCGTTCCAGGCGTCCAGGGCGCGCCGTCAGACTGCAATTCCTCCTCCAGCCTGGACAGGTCAACTGAAACGGCTCTCAACTCCTCGAGAACCCCGGGGATTTGTTGTGCGGCTATGGCATAAGAAGCCCTGTAATTCCCGGTCACTGCAGACTGACTACCCCAACTGCCATCAACGATATTTCCAATTCGCGTTGTAAGGGGCATCGGAACAGGCTCAAACCGGCTCGAACCGGTGCTGTCGCCATTGAGCTTTGTTTGCAACTGATGCATGCGCGTATTCAAGGCGCGGATGGCTTGTGCCTGCTTCTCATCAGCCGCCGGTGTTTCATCAACCGCCGCTAGCAGGTGATCGATCCGATTCTGGATTTCACCGGCTGCCTCGTTGGCCCCGGTAATTGCCCGATACATATCTGCCGTCTGCAGCTGGAAATCCAGTATGTCCTGCCGGTTTTCTGCAACCAGCCCACCCTTGTACAAAGGCTTGAGCACAAAACTCTGCGCCGCTGTGATGTCGACAAGCTCACCTTCCACCCGTTTGGACAAGGTGACAGTGTAAATTCCTGGAAGCACCATGGGGCCTTGTGGCGGTGATTCCCAGGGCGCTAAATCGGTTCTTGGCTCCAGGTTGATGGGAACTGACGCGGGATAGCGCATATCCCATGCAATGCGGTGAAAGCCTTTAACTGCCGCGCCATCAATGCGTTGAACAACCTTGCCGTCGGAATCACGGACCGTCAGAATTACGAACGGACCGTCCTCACGATCTTCACGCCGCAACTGCTCCCAGGCGGGGTATGGATTATCTCCCCCCTCTGCTGAGCGTTCCTTTTCGCCTTCACGACGCTGCTTTTTCAATGACTGGATGTCGTCGGGAAGGTAATAGGCAAACACGGCTCCATACAGCGGATTTTCTGCCACGTATCGTCCCGTTCCCCAGTCACCCTTTCCACCCCAGCCTCTTCTGTTGTCCGGATTGAACATCCAAGTGTCGCGGACACGGAACAGGGTTGCTTCCGCACTGAGTTCATCCGTGGACGAACGTAAAGGCGCATAATCGTCAAGAATGTAAATACCGCGGCCGAAGGTGCCGATGACGAGATCCCCTTCCCGGCGCTGAATTTCCAGGTCACGCACGGCCACGGTCGGCAATGAGGTCAACTCCTGCCAGTTGCCGCCCCCGTCGTTGCTGAAAAACAAACCGTATTCGGTACCGGTAAACAGCAAACGCGGATCAACATGATCCTCAATGATGGTGTGAGCAGTGCCTCTTTCCGGCAGGCCCTGCACCATCATTTTCCAGCTTTTACCGCGGTCTTCAGTCTTGAGAACATAGGGCCTGAAATCACCGCGCTTGTGGTTATCGAACACCGCATAAGCAACATCGGCGTCATGATGGGAGGCGATAATGTCTTCGACCAGCGACATGTCCGGCACGCCTGAGAACGAATCAGACCGTTGCCAGTTTTGGCCGCCATCTTGAGTGACATGTATCAAACCATCATCGCTGCCCACGTAGATCAAACCTTCGACCAGCGGGCTTTCATCCAGCGCGATCATACTGCCGTACATGGAAGTAGAGGCGTTCTTGGCGATCGCGTCCACACTCCATATCCTGCCCATGACGTCCAGCTTGTTGCGGTCAATTCCACGCGATAAATCACCGCTGACCGCGACCCAACTCTCACCCCGGTCGTCAGAACGGAACAGCCGTTCGGCGCCGTAGTACAAGCGTTCGTGATTGTGCGGCGAGATGATCAGCGGCGAGTTCCAGTTCCACTTATAGGCATTCTCATCGGCGCCCGGTTGGGGAGTGATCGAAAGCCTCTCTCCGGTAATGCGATCAACCCTCGCCAGGCCGCCATACTGATATTGCGCATAAACGACATTGGCGTCCGTCGGGTCTATCTGTGCCTTGTAACCATCACCAAACTGGGCCACCCACCAGTCTGCATTACTGATTCCATCGGTATAGGTATTGCGGGACGGCCCGCACAGCGAGAAATTGTCCTGGGTACCGCCACACACGTTATAAAACGGAGAATCGTTATCGGGTGTTACCCGGTAAAATTGCGTTGTCGGCAGATTCTTTACATGCCGCCAGTTATCACCCAGGTCCCAGCTCTCGTATACACCGCCATCACCGCCGATAATCAGATGCTTGGTATTATTTGGATCAATCCACAATGCGTGGTCATCCACGTGACGATTCTTGAATGGAATCTTTTCCCAATTTTCGCCGCCATCTTCCGATACATGCGTGAACGTATCCAAGGAATAAACGCGATTCGGATTGTGCGGATCAACATACAGTTCGTTGTAATACTGCGGACTGGTGGTCATGTGATCGGAGCGCTTTTCCCAGCTCTCACCGAAGTCACTGCTGCGGTAGACGCCCTGGTCTTCTGCTTCCGCTTCGATAATTGCGTAAAGCACACTGGGTGCAGAAGGCGCCATTGCCAGGCCGACCCGGCCCATGTCACCTGAAGGCAGCCCGCTTTCCATTTTTCGCCAGGTTTTACCTCCATCGGTGGTCTTGTGAATTCCACTTCCGGGGCCGCCATTGATCAAGGTCCAGACATGCCGGCGGCGTTGGTAGCTGGAGGCCACAATCACGTCCGGGTTGGCCGGATCAATTATGAATTCATTGATGCCCGTATTTTCATCGATCCCCAGCAGTTGTTCCCAGGTCTCACCGCCATCAATGGTCTTGTAAAGGCCGCGATCACCGCCGGAGTTCCACAGCGGGCCCTGGGCGGCGACGTAAACCGTATTGCCGTCCTGCGGGTGGATATAAATCATCGAAATATGACCCGAATCCCTTAGCCCCATGTTTTTCCAGCTTTGCCCACCATCCAGCGAACGGTAGACGCCATCACCGGCAGCAACACTGCGCTGGGCGTTATTTTCGCCTGTGCCCACCCATACCGTGCTGGGGTTGGCGGGATCCAACTCAACCACACCAATGGCGAAAGAACCCTCATGGTCGAAAACAGCTGTCCAGGTGACTCCATTATTTTCCGTTTTCCAAAGGTTGCCGCTGGCCATGGAAACATAATGAATTTCCGGATGATCCGGATGAAATGCAAAGTCAGACACGCGGCCGGCCGTCAGCGCAGGGCCAATGGATCTCAGTGGGATACCGGACAGCGGGTGTTCATCAGCATGTGCGGCAGGGAACGCCAGAAGCGCAAGGGTAATGACGATGAAAAGAGTGGAAAATAGTTTGATGCGCAGCATGCGTACCTCTCAATAGGCGGAAAAGATGCACAGTTTACGTAAAAGACATGGGCAGCGCACGGTGGCGCGATGGTCTTTTACAAGCCCTCAAGAAAAGAAAGGAGCGCGAGCGTGCATTCTTCCGGCCGTTCCTGCTGAATCCAGTGCCCCGCCCCTTCGAGCCACTCGATGTGGCGCAAACGCGGAACATATGGCTGCATGCGATGTTCCAGCATTGCGCAATCCATTCCCGCGATCACCAGGTCTTTATCACCTACAATAAACAGCGCAGGCACGGCCACAAGCGGATCAACTTTTTCCATCAAGGAATGATTGTTCTCAAAGTTACGGTAGTAATTGAGACCGCCGCGGAACCCTGCCCGACTGAATTCCCCGATGTAATAGTTGAGATCCTCTTCATTTAACCAGGACGGCAGAGTTTTTGGTCTTCCCCAGCGACCGATCCAGCCACCGGCGTCCTTGTGTTGATCCATAATTACAGCTGGGTGCCTGGCCGAGTCCGGAGAACTGTAAAGCATGCGCAGCAATCCTTCCGGATCTGCATCGTATTCTGCCTCCGCAACACCGGGTTCCTGGTGGTAAAGAATGTAGTAAAACTGATCGCCGTAACGGTTCTTCCAGATCCTGGTCGGTACATCCGGTGACGGCCCGAAATACGGTACGCTCAGCGCGGCCACGGCCCGGAAACGATCCGGGTGCAGCAATACCGAGTGCCATGCCACGGCAGCCCCCCAGTCATGCCCCACAATAACGGCCTGGTCAACTCCGGCGTCATCCACAATCCCGACCATGTCGGCTGCAAGATGTGCCAGGTCATAATCATGAAAATGCTCCGGCGCATCGGTATCGCCATAACCTCTCATATCAGGAGCAATGACGTGGAAACCGGACCGGGCCAGGGAATCAATCTGGTGTCGCCAGGAATACCATGATTCCGGCCATCCATGCGCCAGGATAATCAAGGGTTCACCGGCTGTTCCTGCCTCGGCAATCCGCATCCGCAGGCCATTACACTGGATTACTCGCATGTCCATGATGGGCTTCCAGGCTCTGCAGCATGGAATAGGGCGTGATCCTGGTTTTAGTTGCTGGGATTCCGCTGCTTGTAGCTGCGTATTGCCACGTTGAAACGCTCGGCAATCCGCTCTTCCATATCTACGGAGTAATTGAATGAAGAAATAATGGCCTGCTTGTTTCCTTCCGTATTGTTCGGATTATCTTCGGCTGCTTTGAGGCAGTCACGAAAGATCAGTACGTTTTCCTGGAAAACTGCGATCTTCGCTTTTGCTTCTTTCAACTGATCAAGGGTGGCTTGATTGGAAATCTTGTCAGTTGATGCGGGCAAAATACATTGCTGTGCACCGTCGGGTAGTACCACTTTGTATTCATCAGCATCACTCTGGGCCTGGGCCGTGCTGGTCAGCACGATGGCCGCGACTATCAAAAGAAAACGTTGCACTGTAAAACTCCTCCGTGGGCAAAACGCGATTATATATGAAAGTACCTGTCTGGTTGAATTTACATCGTCAACCTTTGGATACGATGCAGTACATTAGTGTAGTGTCCTGTATTAAGGACTATTAAGCGAAACGAGAAGGTATTAGCTGTAAGGCGCGTGAGGCAGAGAATGGCATGTCCTTGCCAACAGGCGCAACGCGGCAGATGATGCCTTCTCGTCTCGCCCGAAGGGAGCGCCACTTAATACAGGTCACTACACCAGCATGCTGAATAGAACTCCGGAGTGCGAGATGCGCCGTCTTTTCAACCAGAAACTTCTCATTCCTTACCTGTTACTTTTCGCTATGGGTCTTCCCGTATTGAGCCAGGCTGCCCTGGATGCCGGGCTTCTGGAGGGTCTTGCAGCCCGTTCACTGGGGCCGGCAGCGGTAAGCGGTCGAATCACCGCGATCGATGTTGTCACCCGCGACCCCGGTCACATTGTAATCGGCGCTGCTTCCGGTGGTGTCTGGATTTCAAATAATGGTGGTCTGACCTGGAAACCCGTATTTGATGAGCAGCCGGTTGCTTCGATAGGGGCCATCGCCATCAACCAGTCCAACCCGGACATCATCTGGGTGGGTACCGGAGAGGGTAATGTACGAAATTCAACTTCCATTGGTGGCGGCATGTTCAAGTCCATAGACGGTGGAGCGAGCTGGAAACGCATTGGCCTTGAAAATTCGGAACGGATCAATCGCATTGCCCTGCACCCGCTTGATCCCGAAATTGCCTATGCCGCCGCACTGGGAACCTTGTGGGGAGAAAACGAGGAGCGGGGGATTTTCAAAACCACCAACGGCGGTGAGACCTGGACAAAAATTCTGTTCGTGGACCAGAAAACCGGTGGCACGGACATCAAGATCGACCCCTTCAACCCGGACAAACTGTACGCCAGTATGTGGCAATTCCGCCGCTGGCCGCATTTTTTCAAATCAGGCGGCCCCGGCTCCGGCATGTACATCTCCTGGGACGGTGGCAAAACCTGGAAACAGAAAACCGAGGAAGACGGCCTGCCAAAAGGAGAATTGGGCCGCATCACTTTTGCCCCCTCACCGGCGCAATCAGGACGGGTTTATGCATTGGTCGAAGCGGAAAAAAGCGCCATGCTGCGCTCTGATGATGGTGGTGAAAGCTGGGTAAAAACCAACCAGGATTACGATATTGCCGACCGCCCTTTTTACTACTCTGAAATCGCAGCTGATCCAGAAAATGCGGACCGCCTTTACAATATTTTCACCCAACTAAGTGTATCCATAGATGGTGGCAAATCGTTCGAACTGAACCAGATGATCGCCTGCTGCACACCTTCCAACACGGTTCATATTGATAATCATGCTTTGTGGATCAATCCGGAAGATCCCAAACATCTGATTATCGGAAATGACGGCGGGATTGCAATAAGCCGGGACCGCGGTGAGACCTGGAGATTTGTCCGTAACCTGCCCTTATCGCAGTTTTACCACATCCGCGTAGATTCGGATCATCCCTACAATATTTATGGTGGCATGCAGGACAACGGTTCCTGGCGCGGCCCCTCGGAAGTCTGGGAAAACGCCGGGATACGCAACCTGCACTGGCAGGAGTTGTTCTTTGGCGATGGATTCGACACCATGCCCGACCCGGATAACGCACGGCGCGGCTACGTAATGTCACAGGGCGGTATGTTGGCGGCATGGAACCTGGATACCGGTGAGCAACGCTTGATCCGACCGGCACCTCCTCATCCGGATGTTGAGCTTCGATTTAACTGGAGCGCTGGACTGGCCCAGGACCCATTCGATTCGGCGACCATTTATTACGGCAGCCATTTCCTGCACAAATCCACGGATCGTGGCGCCACCTGGACGATCATCAGCGGGGACCTGACTTCAAACCACCCGGACAGGCAAAACTACAAGGAAAGCGGCGGCATGACTTACGATGTCACGGCAGCTGAAAACTACACGACGATTGTTACAGTAGCACCCAGTCCGCTGGAACAGGGCACAATCTGGGTGGGCACGGATGATGGCCGGGTTCATGTCACCCGCGATGGTGGAGAAAACTGGAGCAGAGTCGACAGCGGCGCGAAAGGCGTTCACCCGGGCGCCTGGATCCCGATGATTACGGCATCACCTCATGATGCCGGAACTGCGTTCGTCGTTTTCGACGACCACCGGCGTTCCGACATGGAGCCGTATGTTTTCCGGGTGGAGGCCTATGGCAATAGATGGAAAAGCCTGGTAACCGGTGAGTTATCCGGCTACGCGCTGTCCGTACTGCAGGACCCGGTCGATCCGGATTTATTGTTCCTGGGTACCGAATTCGGCCTGTTTCTCTCGGTGGATGGCGGTGACAGCTGGACACAATTTAAGGCCGGCGTTCCGACCGTTTCGGTAATGGACATGGCCATCCAGGAAAGGGAGAGTGACCTGGTTCTGGGCACGCACGGGCGATCGGTTTACGTGCTGGATGATTACAGCGCTTTGCGTGGTTTGAAGCCGTCTCACTTCGAGCAGCGGCTGAAAATCCTGTCGGCAACTCCAGGCCAGCAATACAACCCAGGGCAAACACCATCGACCCGCTTTACCGGCTCCGGCGAGTTCCGCGCAGAAAATGAGCCGTATGGAGTGATGCTGACCTTCATGGCCAGCGGTGACGACCTCCCCCATCCCGACAAAGACATCGAACGGGAGCGCGCTATCAACAAACGGGCCCAGGCCTCCGGGAATGGAAATGACGAGGACAGTAATGGCAAAGAAAAAGCGGTTAAAGTGGAAATGACGGTTCGGAATGCAAACGACGAACTGATCCGTACGCAAAAATTCCTGGTGCACCAGGGCATCAACCGCATTACCTGGGGTCTGGAACACGAAGGAATCCGACCCATGCCGGGCCCCGAACCTCAGCAACTTGAAGATGGTCTTCCCGGTGGACCGGAAGTGCCGCCAGGCCTGTACCAGCTTACGCTGAGTCTGAGTCCCGGCGAATCCACTCCGGTAAGCGACCGTATCGAGGTTACCGTGCTGGCCGATCCACGTTCAGAGGTAAGCGCAGAAAACAGGCAAAAGAACTATGAAATCCAGTTGGCGTTGCAGGAATTGGCAAAAACAGCGGTCACGGCAGTCGAACGCATCACACAGGCCGTGACTGATGTTGAAACCACGCAAAAACTGATTCGTGCGCGCAACATTGAGAATGTAGACGAGGCACTCAAGGCACTGGGGGAACAGGCCACCGAAATTGGCAAAGGCCTGGAAAAACTGGAGAAGCGCTTTCGCGTACCACCAAAAACCAAGGGCTTCGTCTACGACGATGACAAAGTGATCAACCGGATTGAAATGGCGCAATTTTATGTGGGCAGCACCTGGGATGCACCTACCGAGACAGCCCAAATCTACATCGACCAGGCACGAGCCGCATTGGATGGCGCACGGGAAGAGTTGAATCGTTATATGAACGAAGAGATCGCCGCATTTGGCATTGCCGTGGACAAAGCCGGTATCGGCCTGTTCTCGCCCGTCACGCCTTTACCGGCAGAGAAAATGAATCAAGCTAAATGAAGCTCGGAGAAAATGTTGCGCAGGCTATTCTGGATGGCTTCGACAGGCATTACAAACTGTTCCGAAAATACAGCCAGGAAGGCAAACTGTGCTTTGAAGAGGCAGATTGGGCACGCTCAACCCGGGCCAGTGCGCAACGTATCGACGGTTATGAGGAAAGGGTTAACAAGACAGTAGCCGCGCTGCTACGGAATTACCCCAAGGCCAGTACTGATTACGAACTATGGCCCAAAATCAAGATTTCCTTCATTGGAAAATTGATGGGGCACCTTCAAGCTGAATGCGCAGAAACATTTTATAATTCAGTCGCTTGTAGAATGATACACAGAGATTATTTTAATAATAAATACATTTTCTGGCGACCCGCCATCAGCACCGAGCATCTCGAAGGCAGCAAGCCGGCCTACCGCAGTTATTACCCGATAAGTGACGGTCTTAAATGTTGTCTTGAAGAGATCGTCACCAACACCGGTCTGTCCAATCAATGGAAAAACCTGAGCCGGGATGTAAGCCACATCAAGCGCGCATTGTTGGAGCGCCGCACGGCTGGCTGGAAAGCCCAGCCGAATTTCCAGATCCAGGTGCTGGACAGCATGTTCTATCGCAACAAGGCGGCGTATGTCGTTGGCCGCGTGGTCAACGGTGATATCCGGCAACCGTTCATCATTCCCATCCTGCAGAATGAAGACGGCACCATCTATGCGGATTCACTGTTAATGCGGCAAAAGGATGTTGCGATCTTATTCAGTTTTTCGCGTGCTTACTTTCTGACCGACATGGAAGTGCCTTCGGCCTACGTTTCGTTTCTGCTTTCCATCATGCCACGGAAATCCGTAGTAGACCTGTACGCGATGCTGGGCCTGCAAAAACAGGCCAAAACCCTCTTCTACCGGGAACTGCAGTATCACCTGAACCATTCAAGGGATAATTTCCAACTGGCGCCCGGAGTGAAAGGAATGGTCATGCTGGTATTCACGCTGCCGTCGTTCCAGTTTGTGTTCAAACTGATCATGGACCGGTTTGACCCACCCAAAACCACGACGCGGGAAAGTGTCAAAGGCAAATACCAGTTGGTCAAGAATCACGACCGGGTCGGGCGCCTGGCGGATACGCTGGAGTATTCCAATGTGGCCATCCCCCTGGACCGTATCGACCCGTACCTGCTTGCTGAATTGCATGCTCGTGCAGCCAATTCGATAGAAGAAATCGGTGACAAACTGGTGATCAAACACATCTATATCGAACGCCGTATGGAACCTTTGGACCAATACCTTGCTCAGGCCAATGAGGATGAGCGCCGGCACGCCATTAATGAGTATGGCAATGCAATACGGGACCTGGCCGGCGCCAATATTTTTCCGGGCGATATGCTGAAAAAGAATTTTGGCGTCACCCGCCTCGGCCGCGTGGTCTTCTACGACTACGACGAAATCTGCTACATCACCGAGTGTAACTTCCGCAAAATCCCACCTGCCCTTTATTACGAAGACGCCATGTCGGACGTACCCTGGTATTCAGTGCAGGAAAATGATGTGTTTCCCGAGTCGTTCGGTCCTTTTTTCTTTGCCGCTGAGGCGGACATGAAGCTTTTCAAAAAGGAACACGAAGAACTGATGGCTCCCGCCTGGTGGAACCAGGTCAAGGAAAGCCTCATTAAAGGCGATATGGCCGACGTTTTTCCTTACCCCCAAAAACGTCGCTTCAATAATCGCTATCGCGATCAGTAACGATACTTCTGCATCCTCAACGGATAAATTCTTGCGCTTAAGAAACCAAGGCCATAGCACGGTCCAAGATTACGCAGTCCCGAGCGTTCGATACTTTGATCAAAAGTGTGCCGTATGCTCGGATTTTATTCCCTGTAATTTGATATGGATGGAACGCTTTTTTTGCCAATGGGTCAACAAGCGGTAGCCCAGCAAGACGGCCAGGATGGAGATGTAAATCGAAGGCTCGAGTATGTCTTTTTTGACCTGCCAGTAAAAATGCCACACGCCCAGGCAGGCAATGAGGTAAACCAATCGGTGGAGTTTTTGCCAGCGCCGTCCCAGACGTCGCATCATGCCCTTGGTGGAAGTAAGCGCCAAAGGCAGCAATAGCACCAGGGCACTGATACCGATTGTGATGTAAGGCCGTTCAATAATGTCTTCCACGATCACAGCAAGGTCGAAGCTCTGGTCCAGGCCGGCATAGACGAGGAAATGCGAAAGTACATAGAAAAAGGCGAACAGTCCGAGCATGCGCCGGAATCGAAGCAACACGTTCTGACCTGTCAATTTCCGCAGCGGGGTAACCGCCAGGGTAATCAGCAGAAAATTCAGCCCCCACTTTCCCAATCGATGAATCAATTCCTCAATGGGATTGGCTCCCAGGCTCAAACCGGCAACACCAAGGATTTCCAGGCCCAGTTTGACCAGGGGCAGCAGACAAAGCAGAAATACCAGGACCTTTAAAAGACCGATGGTTTTAGCTTTCATTCTGGTATCTGGGTCGGGCTGCTCAAAAGTTTTTACGCAAATCCAGGCCTGCGTACAACTGCGCCACTTCATCGGCATAGCCATTGAACATCAGTGTTTCCTGCTTGGGGGCAAACAGGCTGCCGCCGATGCGCCGCTCGCGGGCCTGGCTCCAACGCGGATGGTCCACTTCAGGATTCACATTGGCGTAGAAACCGTATTCACGCGGGGCCGACACCCGCCAGGAATTGCGTGGCTGGCGGCGGGTAAATTCAATTTCCACGATGGACTTAATGCCTTTAAATCCGTATTTCCAGGGCACTACGAGGCGCAAAGGTGCGCCGTTTTGATTCGGAAGGCTCTTGCCATACACACCAACAACCATCAGTGTCAGAGGGTGCATGGCTTCGGCAATGGTCAGGGCCTCAACATACGGCCATTTCAAGACAGACCGCCTTTGCCCGGGCATTTGCTTTGGATCGTACAAAGTCTTGAAGCGCAGATATTTCGCATCAGAGTTTGGCTCGAACCGCTTTAACAGATCGCCCAGCGGAATACCAACCCAGGGTACTACCATGGACCAGGCTTCAACACAGCGATGACGGTAGATGCGATCCTCCAGCGCATGAGGGCTGACAATATCCTCAAAATGATAATTGCCGGGTTTATCGCACTCTCCCGAAATTTTTACGGTCCACGGCCGGGTCACGAACTCCTGAGCATTGAGGTAAGGGTCTTCTTTACCCGTGCCGAATTCATAAAAATTATTGTACGTGGTGATGTCTTCCCAGCTGGTGGGGGTCTCGTTCGTACTGTACGGGCCGGGAACGGTTTCAAGATCCCGGACCTCAGCAAGTAAGCGGCCGGCGAACCCTGCCGAAACAATCCCGGCGCCCGTCACAAGGCCTGCCTCCCGCAGGAATTGCCGCCGGTTCAGGTAATTGGTTTCACTGGTGATTTCCCAGGAGGCAATCCTTTTTTTTGATTTCATGTTTTGATCCATTGTTAGTGAGTACTCATTTCTTTACAGCATAAGACCCGTACAATGACCTTAACATTACAGCATGGCTAAAACACGCAGGAGAATGGCCTCAATGAAGAACACAGTTGTGCGCAAGACAGGGGAAATCAACCGTGAACTTGGCATCAGCAACAGAAAATTTATCGCCATTGCCGGTAACATCGGTTCGGGTAAGTCTTCCTTACTGGATTTTCTCACCAGCACCTACGATGTATCGTCGTTTTATGAACCCAATGATGACAACCCCTATCTACCGGATTTTTACAAGGACATGAGGCGTTGGGCATTCCAGTCACAGCTGTTTTTTCTGAGCAACAAGTTTCGTATACATCAAGAGGCAGATCGAACCACGGGAGTTGTCATCCAGGACCGGACCATTTTCGAGGATGCCGAAATATTTGCGACAGCCCTTCACCAGATGAAAAAAATTGACAAACGTGACTGGCAAACTTACTGGGGTTTTTACCAAACCATTCTCGACGCCATTCAACCGCCTGACCTGATGATTTATCTGAGTTGCCCCATGAGAACATTACGCAAACGAATTCGTATTCGGGGCCGTAAAATGGAGCAAGACATTCCCTTATCCTATTTGAAACGCCTGGAACGACTCTATGAGAGCTGGATTGCCCATTACACCCTGGGTGAAGTACTGGTGTTAGAATCCAACAGCTTGAACTTCGTCGATGACTTGATAGATCGTCAGGATGTGAGGGAAAGAATTGAAGCCGTGTTACCCTCTGCACTTCAGCGATCCTGAGCCCGGTGATAGGGCCCCAGGCTGCGGCATAGACAACAGGTTTCAAATGAATATATTATCTCTTTTAACACTCTTCATAGTAAATCAGACTGAATACTGAATGGAATTCAACATGCCCCCCCGTAAAACATTAAGCCTGCTGACCAGTATGTTTCTTTTTTCCACTGTGCCCGCTGCGGCGGAAATGGCCAGTCTTACAGTTACCGTCACAGGTGCAGTAACGACAAGCGGAACGATTGAAGTGACCTTGTTCAATTCCCGTGACTCATTTATGAAAACGATTTTCCTTCAAAAAAATGGCAGCCCGGACGAGAACGGCACATACATCGCCGAGTTTGCCGGGGTTATTGAAGGTGAATATGCGGTGGTGGTCGTACACGACGAGAATGAGAACCAGGCCTACGATTCCGGCTTCCTGGGTTTTGGCGGCGAAAGTCTTGGTTATTCCAATAATGTCCAGCCTTTTATGGGACGGCCCGATTTCGATCAGGTCAAATTGTCAATCGGGGATGAGAGCCTTGAAATAGAGATCAGCCTCTACTGATTTTTTACAAGCAGTTTACAGCTCGAAATAGCTGTTTCAGCCCGCAAATTCCAATTCCGGCGTTTTTCTCTGCCCGCAGATGCACTCTCACGGCTTTTCCCAGCCACACCTGAATCTGAGCCCAACATTATGATACGGATGGCTTAGAGCGGTATGAAACGCGAAATACTGAATCGCATGCAGCTTTCCCTCATTTCACTCATCTAAAATCACTCCAGTCCCTTGAACTGCATTACGGTCAACATTGCGGCGAATGGTACAAGTTACAGCTGATATACGAATGTTATTTCGTATTATTACTTTCTTATATACGTTTTATATTTCTTGTATTTAATTTCATATTTTATACCTTTTTTTGCACATAAATCAAAATAATAAACGCTATAATTAAGCGTTTTATATGAATTTATAATACTAGTTATTTTGTATTAATCATTGTTTTTAAAGATTATAAATTGACTCTTGTAAATATTACGGTATTATTATTACCCCTATTTGCACCCCGTAGTACTTTTATGCCAAAGCTCTCAAATCTACAAATAAATGACCTCACTGTAAGAAATTCTCGACCGAGGAACCGACGATATGAAATTCGAGATTCCTTGTTAAGGGGTTTCATGCTCAGGGTTAACCCTTCCGGAACCAAGTGCTGGTACATCCAACTCGATAGAAAGCACAAGCAAAAGATTGCAGATGCAGCCGTACTGTCTGCATCTGTAGCTCGCTACAGGGCAAAAGATATTTTGGCGCGAAATTCCCTGTGTGGGGGCAAACTACCCGGAAAGGCAAGCCGTTTAACTCTTGGAGGTTTCCTGGAGGGCAGGTATGCCCGCTTAAAAAAGCGCCAGAGTCGCTACGGGGAAAGAGACCTCAAGAGGTTGTATGTGGCCCTTGGGGACTTGGTTGACGTACGGATCGAGCATCTCGGTCTGGGCAAACTTGAGCGCTGGAGGATGTTACGGGCGAGCAAAGTCAGCACTGCAACGGTAAACCGCGAGATTTCAATGCTTCGCACAGCGTTACAGCAGGCATGTAAATGGCGTCTGCTACTGGATAATCCGGCCAAAAAACTGAGCCTGAGCAAAGTTCAAGCGGCTGAAAAACCACGTTACCTGACGCCGGTAGAACGGGCTCGTCTATTCAAGATTCTTTCCGGACGCAGCGATCGGATTTCCGTGTTACTGCAACTGGCATTGAATACAGGGCTCAAAAGAAATGAGCTCTTCAGCCTGCGCTGGAAGAATATTTTCCTTGGCCCAAACCCATCCATAATCATTCACAAAACCGGGAATTTTCAAAACTCAAACCGGAGTATTGCGCTGAACAAAAATGCGGTCAGCGTATTGTCGGATTGGCGAACCAATCGGCGCAACCGAACCTACCTGGTATTTCCCTCGCCTTCGGGCGGCAGACTTAAGACCATCAATACAGCCTGGAAAAGCTTGATGAATGAAGCCAGAATTCAACATTTCAGCCTCAATGACTGCCGTGATGATTTTGCAGTACGGCTTGTCAAGGCCAAAATACCGCTGCCCCAGGTCCGTGATCTGCTTGGACATTCCTCCATCGCCCTCACGGAGCGCTATGCGCTTTTCGCCCCCGGCAAACCCGGTGGTGATGCGGTAGCTTGCCTGGAGACCGGCTAAGGAAACTCCATTTATGCCCTGCATGAAGCACGGATTATCCTGGAAGAAGAAGGACTGGAAAATTCCTGGACCAGGCGCGAGTTTAACCACCTCGCACTGGCAGCCGGCCTCGAATCCCCTGGGCTGGAGTTGATTGTCCCAAAACACAGCCGTCTGCCGCAGCTGAATTCCGTTACAATTCCTGAAGGTTTGGACGAAGCAGCGATTCGCCGCCAACTTCCGGATGAATACCAGTTGGAAATTGGCGCAGGTCTTGGGCCACTGGCCGGCAGAGTTTGGCGTATCGGCCTGATGGGCTACACATCCAACCGCAAGAATGTGCTGTATTGTCTGGGCGCGCTGGAAGCAGTACTGAATCGTTCCGGCGGCGTCGCCGAAGCGAGAGTTGTTTATTCATTAACTTAGGAAATTAACGGCACAGGCACGCCGGTAAACGGGAATGACAGAATATCTGACAGTTTCGAATAATGAAGACACTCTGGAAATTAACGTCCAGAATGACTGGCTGTTCAAAAACATTCCTGACCTGATCAGCGCGCTGGACCAAATCATTCCGAACAAGGAAAGAAGAGTGCAGTTTAAATGCGGTGGCTTGCAGAAGCTCGACTTGTCCAGCGCCTGGCTGCTGTACGACAAATCCCTTGAATTTGAAGAGCTCGGCCTGAAGACTGAATTCCAGGGCTTCCGGGCAGCTCATTTCAAATTTCTGCAACACATTATCGATGCCGCAGCCGTCGATGAATATATTCCCGGTTTTTTTGACCAGAAGCCGGATTCATACCTTAAAAAAGGCATTGAGAAGCTCGGCGAAAACACCATCGAGGCGATCGAATCAGCAGGCTATATAGCCCGCTCGGTTCTCGATGGTATCAAGCGCCCTTCCCGCCTGCTGATCGGAGAAACGATCCGGCAGGTATATGACACCGGAGTGACGGCCATCCCCATTGTCACCACGGTATGCTTCCTGATGGGCATCGTGATGGCTTACCAGAGTGCATTGCAGCTGGAACAATTCGGGGCCAACATTTTCATGGTTGACCTGGTCGCCAATTCCATCTTTCGCGAGATCGGTGTGTTGCTGGCGGCCATCATGGTTGCCGGCCGCTCGGGGTCGGCCTTCGCCGCGGCGCTGGGAACAATGAAACTGAATGAAGAAGTCGATGCGCTACGCGTGATGGGACTCAACCCCAATCAGATCCTGATCATTCCCCGCATTCTGGGCCTGGTAATCTCCCTGCCTTTCCTGACTCTATTTGCCGACGCGGCAGGGCTTGCAGGAGGGGCATTCATCGGCGCTACCGTTCTGGATATCAACTGGCTGATGTTTACCGAACGACTGGCTTATACCATTGATGTAAATGATGTCCTGGTCGGCCTGAGCAAAGCCCCTGTATTTGCCTTCCTGATCGCAGTTACAGGTACATTACGCGGCATGCAGGTCAACAGTTCCGCCGAAGAATTAGGAAAACTGACCACTGTTGCGGTAGTTCAGTCCATTTTCCTGATCATCGTGGCAGATGCCTTGTTTACGATTGTTTATTCCAGGTTGGGGTTCTAATGACCGCGGAAAACACCATCGAGATTATCATTTCAATCCGCGACCTGGTTAATCGTTTCGGGACACAAGTTGTTCACGACCGGCTGAACCTGGAGGTCCACCGGGATGAAATCCTGGGCATCGTGGGCGGCTCGGGAGCCGGCAAATCCGTGCTGATGCGCAGCATACTCGGCTTGCACAATCCCAATTCCGGCACGATCGAGGTAATGGGCCAAAAGATCAGGTACCATAAACCCGGCCCGCACAAGGACTGGGGCGTACTATTCCAGAGTGGAGCCTTGCTTTCAGGCCTGACGGTTCAGGAAAATGTCGAACTGCCCATCGCCCTTCACTCCGATATGTCGCTCGAAATGCGTCGCGAACTGGCCATACTGAAAATCTTCATGACCGGCCTGGACATGAATGCTGCCGGAAAATATCCCTCGGAACTGTCCGGCGGCATGCGCAAACGCGCCGGCCTGGCCCGGGCCCTCTCACTGGACCCGAAAATTCTGTTTCTGGACGAGCCCACGGCCGGTCTGGATCCCATCGCAGCCACCGAATTTGATGAGCTGGTAAGCTATCTGCACGCCAACCTGGACCTGACAATTGTCATGATCACACACGATGTTGATACCCTGTTCGGAATATGTGATCGCGTCGCCGTGCTGGTCAACAAGGGCATCATCGTTGATACTCTGAAAAACATCGTCGTCAATGAAGACCCCTGGATACAGGAATATTTCGGCGATCCACGCGCAATGAGGGCAAGAAGGGCCACCCATACCGGGTAAATCAGGCATGTTTAAAGGAAATAACAATTTAGTAGTCGGATTATTCGTCTTTATATCCATCGCTGTTTTTGTCGTTTTCGTCCTGTGGTTGACCGGACGCAGTGGTGTGGAAGACATGCGGCCATATACTGTGATGTTTCAGCGCGACATCACCGGCTTGTCCGTGGGTGGTCCGGTAAATTACATGGGGGTTAATGTCGGCTCAGTGACCGAAATGCAACTGGTCCGAAGCGGCGACATGAATGTGCGGGTGGATATCGAGGTGTATGGGGACACGCCGGTGGACAGCGGAACTTTCGCCAGCCTGGCGTTCCAGGGCATAACAGGCGTAGCAGTAATAAACCTGGGCAGCGACCCGGGCCGGCACGATGAAATTGCATTAATCCCCGGCCATGAATTTCCAGTGATACCTGTGCGCGATGTCGGTATTGCCGCCCTGCTCTCCAGTGCGCCCAGGATCATGACCCAGATGGAAGATCTGCTGACCCACGCCAACGAGTTACTCAATGAGCAAAATCGGACTGCAATCGCCGATACACTGACAAGCCTTGAGTCCATGGTGTCCGCGCTTGCGGAACGTCGTGACACAATTGCCGGCCTTCCCGGAGAATTGGAAAACACGCTGACCGGAATCCAGGCAACGGTTGATCGTTTGCAAGGCGTGATCAAAAACGTCGAACCTGACCTGGTCTCAACCATGAACAACATCAACACGGCTACTGAGAACCTGGCCAGCCTCACAGCACGTTTTGACAGCTGGATGGCTGAAAATGAAGCCGGACTGCAGCGATTTGTCGAAGAAGGTCTGGGCGAAGCGCCGGAACTGCTCAGCAGCGCCCAACGGACGCTGCGACAGCTTGAAAAACTGGTGCGGGAATTGCAGGACAGCCCGTCACAACTCATCCACCGTGTACCGGAAGATACCTTGGAGATTGACCCCTGAAATGAAAAGGATTAGCCAGATCATTGCCCTGTTGGCCTTAACTCTTCAGATAACTGCCTGCAGTGGCCTTCTAAGCAGCGATGCGCCTTCCAGGCAACATTACCTGCTGCAACCCTACAATGGACATTCCAGCGAAGCTACAGACGAAACCTGGCCCGTGCTTGTCCTTACAGTGTCCGCCGTTCCCGGCCTCGACACAGACCACATCCAGGCGCTGAGCACCGATGCCCGTCTGATCCAGTACGCCAACGCACGCTGGACCGACTTCCTGCCGGAGGTGCTGACATCGGTAATGCGCCGTTCACTGGCCTCAACGGGGCGATTTGAGGCTGTGAACACAAAACGCGGCAGTGATACAAACCAGTGGACCCTGAAGCTGGAAGTCCAGCAGTTTTATGGCATTCTCGACTCAGCAGAACAGACTACTTCGGTCCGTGTTCGCTTCGAAGGCAATCTAAGTTGCAATGACCAGGAACATCAACTGCAACTGAGCGCTTCAGAGCCTGTCCGCACAAATCGCCTTGAGGTAGTTGTAAGTGCGCACCAGCAAGCCCTGGATGAGGCAAACGGGCAACTTATGGATCATTTCATCAGTCTATGTAAATAAGCACATAGGTTTCCTGAATATGGAATTTTTGAGCGCCCGGTTAATGGGGCCGGATACATTTTACTAACAGCGGTTAGTATGATCAGGTAGATGCTTTTTTCTAGTTAAAGGGGAAGCTCTGATCAATTCGTCATTCCGCACGAAGCGTAGCGGAGATCCGGAATCCAGTTGTTATGAATCAATGAGAACCTGGATTCCGGCGTTCGCCGGAATGACGTGGGTGTAGAAGCTCTGATCCATTCGTCATTCCGGACGAAGCGTAGCGGAGATCCGGAATCCAGCTGTTA
>SMVB01201810.1_pt1 | contig 25462 bp, 17 predicted proteins | sample 2456461 | NCBI WGS metagenome assembly SMVB01 (sample SAMN11095934, study PRJNA526329) | marine sediment metagenome | biome: Marine sediment; feature: Surficial sediment; material: Deep marine sediment; isolation source: Hadal surficial sediment | place: Pacific Ocean | collected 2014-05 | depth...
GCTTGGCAAGTCATCCGCGTTCCTGGCTAGGCGCGCTGAACGAGGAATACCGGGAGTATTTCGAGGAAGCGCAACAACGCCAGGGACGTGGAGGGCCGCCAAGATGTGACGCGGATTTCTGCAACGAAGCACTAGCACCCGACCCGGTCAGTTCCGTGGCCTCTGACCGCACGCCGGCCAGGCGCTGCTAGCCCCGATATCTCAACAGGCTAAAAGCGGAAGGCGAACACCATCCGCACCTTGAAGGGAACGCTGTTGCGGAAGTCGCCGAAACTTTCGTCGGCGACGTTGGAGACGACCTGCCGCGGATTGTCGTGGCTGGTGATGTTGGTGATCTTGAGGCCACCGGTGATGCGGTAGCCCTTGATGTCGAACGTCTTGGTCGCTTGCAGGTCGAGAGCGAAGAAATCGGGGAAGCGCTCGCTGTTGGCCGGTCCCAGGTAGGACTGATCCTCCGCCAAGATGCTGTATGGAAACCCGGTGCGCCATTCGACCACCGGCGTCAGCAGCACTCCGGACGGCAGTTCGATCGTCGCCCAGGCGACGATGCGGTCGGTGGCGTCAAACTGCCGATGGGCGCGACGGTTGGGCCGGATAATCGCCGCTGGAAACTCCGCCGTCATGATGCGGAAATCGTTGAGATCGCCGAAGCTCGACGAGCGTACGTACGAGACGACGAACTCGCCGCCTGACGGAATCCGTTTCGCGACGGTGAGCTCCACGCTCCACGCCGTCGCGTCGCCGCTGCTCGCCAGCAACAACGTCCCGCCGGGGCCGAGCGCAGCGGCATTGAGGCCGGCGAGGCTGGCGGCCGGGTCGACGCTGATCCCCGGCCCGTCGACGCGATCGACGATGATGTTGTGATCGGTGGCGCGGTGCGAGTAGTGGGCGCGGAGCATCCACCCCGACTCCAGGCGGTGGCTCAGATCGGCAGTGAACTGGACCGTGCGCGGCACGTCGAGGTCGTCGGCGATGCGCGGCACGAGGGTATTCAATGTCGCGCCGCCCGCGGAATCGAAGGTGGTCTCGAGCCGCGAGGGAAGCTGCTCCCACGCCATCTCGCCCAGATAAACGCGCCGGTACACGATCCCGGCCGCCCCCTTGAGCAGCGTACGTCGGTCGCCGGCCGGGTCCCAGGCGACACCGATACGCGGCGCGAGTCGGTGGTCACCGGTGTACGAGTCCCACTCGTAGCGCAGACCGAGGTCAGACCAAAACCGATCGCTGTGGGTCCAGCGATCCTCGACGAACAACGACCATTCATATTTTCGTTGGTCAAGTACAGACTCGCGCGAAAAATCGATCCGCTGCAGGAGCTGCTCCTCGGCGCCCCGCACGACGATCGTGCTGTCCTTCAAGGTTCCGCTGAGATCAAAACGGTTGAAATCAGCCCCGAGCTGGACCACGTTCGAGCTGTCGCCGGCGCCGGCGAAACGACGCCGATGAACGACCTGCGCCTGGAAGTGAGTCGTTTGCCGATCCTCGGCGTGAAAATGATTGCCGTCGACCCCGCCGGTGAGGACCTGATAGGGGTCGCTTCCCTGGGCCTCGGAGCGCAGACCGATGCGGTTGAACTGGACGACCGTTTCCAGCGTGCGGTTCGGATCGATTCGGAACCGATAGCGGCCGAGGACCCCTTCGGCGTCGCGCTCCAGGTTCAGCGTCGCCTGCGGCGGCGTCAGCCCGTCCAACCCCACGAACTTGTCATAGCTCGGGAACGCGAGGCCCGAAAACGTGAAGTCATGACGATCGCTCGGACGCCAGTCGACCTGTCCGAACATGTTCCAGCCCTCGGCCCGCACGTGATCCTGGGCCGGATCGCCGGGTATGTCGTACACGTCGACGCGGTCGAAATGGTACTCGCCGGCCAACGCCAGGTACATCTTGCCCGGCTTGATCGGGCCGCTGACGCGCAGGCGCGGCGACGCGTTGTTGACTCCCATAATGGTGCCGTCCCGGAACCGCGGCCGCGGAAAGACGCTGGCGACGCCCCACACCCAGCTCTCGCCCCCCGGCAGCGTGCTGACGTCGATGATGGCGCCGGCGATATTTCCGTACCGGGCCGGTGTAACCCCGGTGAAAAGCTCGACGCGGTCGACTACCTCGATGGGGATGCGCAGGCTGAAGTCGCCGCCGTAGCCATCGCTCAGATCGATGCCGTTGAACAGCAGGACCGAGTCAGCGGGCATCGTCGCGGCGATGGCGAGTTGACCCTTGGGCCCGCGCACGACGGTCGGTAACAACGGCAGAACTTCGAGCGCCTGCTCGGCGGCCAGCGGCAGATTTTGGATGGTCGTGCCGGGAACGATCCGCAACCCCGCAGTGGACTCGGAATCGACGAAGTCCGTATCGACAAGCGCCAGCGCTTCGGCCTGCACGATCACGTTGACCGCCATTCCCTGCAGGCTCAGCACGAGGGTCGTCTCGGTGCGCTGGCCGGGCCGCACGGTCACGTCGACATCGCTGCCGGCGCTCAAGTCGGGCAACTCGATCATCAACCGGTAGCGGCCGGGAACCACGTCGACGAACACGAAGCGAGCGTTGGCGTCGGCAGCCACGGTACGCCGCGTGTTCTGAGGGAAGGGGCCGAGCAGCGCGATGTCGATCCCCGGCAGCGGTGTTTCGTCGAAATCAACGACCCTGCCGGCGATTTCCCCGGGACGTGGCTGTTGCGGATCTGCGCGGCCTACCCCCGCACCGAAGAGGCATGATGCAGCGGCCAACAAACAAGCAGTGACGCGAACCAGGCTCATGGATCACATCTTCGCCAACTCGGCGCCCGGGCGCTACCGCGTTTACCAAATCTTCGCCGGCATGTGGAGCTTGTCCCACAGGTCCCACCTGCCGGACGCACCACGGTTGCACCGCAGCCTGCTAGAATTTCATGTTCCGGCTGGGACGTCGTCCAATAGGCAGGACACACGGCTCTGGACCGTGCAATCGGGGTTCGAGTCCCTGCGTCCCAGCCAATTTTTTGTGTCCTCGGGGGGCGCCCGAGGAGGGCTCTCTACGTAACGGTCGGCAGATTGGCCGCGTTCCACGCCCCCATCCCGCCGGTGACGTTGTGGACCCGCTTGTAGCCGTTGCGCAGCAGGATGCTGCAGGCGGCGCTCGACCGGATTCCGCCGGCGCACAGGACGGCGACCGGGTCCTCGGGCGCGATACCGATCTCGTCGAGATGATCGGCGAGGATCTTGAAACTCATCGAGGCGGCGCCTTCGATATGCCCGTCGTTCCACTCAGCGGCCTCACGGACGTCGAGGGCTCGGATGGTGGCGCCGTTTTGAAGGCCGCCACCGCCCTGAAGTTTGGCACCGTTCTGGAGTCGACCCTGGAGCTCGTGGACGCTGAGCTGGGAAAGCGTCGCGTGCGCCATGCCGGCGCCGATCCAGGCCGCCATGCCGCCCGCCAGGACCCCTTCGACGCGCTGGTCGAGGCCGACAAACGCCATCTTGTGCTGGGCTCGCCGCGCCGCCGCGGCATCGTCGGCAACCAGCAAAATCGGCAGCTCCGGCGGCACGACCCAGCCGACACGCTGCTCGAACTCCCGGCTACTGACCTGGAGATTGTACGCACCCGGTATGTGTCCGCTTCCGAACGCCGCCGATGACCTCGTATCGACAACCGCGTGTCCCTCGTCGGCCAGCTCGGCGAACTCCCGCGGCGATAGGCTCGGTGCTGCCGGCTCGTCCATCGTCAGCGGCTCGCGGCCCTGGTTGATGGCGATGATATGGAGGATGTTGGCGGGGCGAACGGGTTGCCCCTCGGTCATGTAGGCAACAAACGCATCACGATCGTCGAACTGCAGGGCCGGGTTGTAGCGCCTCTCGTAGCCGATCGTAGTGACAACCTTGCCACTGGTAACGCGTCCTCAGGTGGAGCCGGCTACGTGGCCGGGATAGACCTCCACGAAGTCGGGCAGATCGGCGATGGCCGGGAGCGCCTCGTCGAAGATCGTCCGGGCGCCTTCCTCCCCGCCCTGCGCCAGATCGGGTCGCGCGACGTCGCCGACGAGGAGAAAATCCGCCGTCAGGAGGCACCAGGGCTCTTCGCCGCGGCTCCGGTCGATCACCGCCAGGTTGATTTGCTCGGGGCGATGGCCGGGCGCGTGCACGACACGCAACGTGACGTCGCCCATCTCGAGCTCGTCGCCGCCTGTCACCCGCCTGGCCTCGTAGGTGATCTCAGCGAGCTCGGGGAGAATCAGCTCCGCACCGGTCGCGGCAGCCAAACGACGCGCTCCGGACACATGATCGGCGTGGCTGTGCGAATCGATGACATAGCGGATCGTCGACGATTTGCGGCGCGCGATCTCGAGGTAGGGCTCGATATCCCACAGCGGATCAAACACGGCGCACTCGCCCGTCTCGGACCCGATCATGTAGGCGACACAACCCGTTTCCCTGCGCAGAACCGATTCGAACCACATCGACCAGGCTCCCAGTGCATGTGAAGACGTCTTCCGGACGCGGCGGCCGCTCCGGATGCGATGATGTCACCCTGGCCGGCGTGCGACAATAACCCGCAGCCGCGATTTTCTCTTGCCTGGGCCGACGATGAGCGTGATCGTTTACAGCAGCCATACCTGAGTGCCTTGCGATCTGGCGAAGGAGTTCCTTCGCGCGCACGGCGTCGAATTCGACGACATCAGCGTCGACGACCTCGCCGACGCGTGGGAAACCATCCGGGCACTCACCGGCGGGCCGTTCGGCACCCCGACGGTGGTCATCGAGGGTGAGGCTCGCGTCGGGTTCGACCCGGCGTGGATGGGGGAGCGGCTGGGGCTCAGCGACATCGAAACGTTGAAACCAAATCTCGACTCCGGGCGAATACCCGGGTAGCGAACCGCTATCCCGCAGACGTACGGACCAAGTGAATGCGACCCATCGCGATGCGGCAAACTTCCGTTTCGACGGCCGTCGTCATTGTGCTCTTCCTGGCGGCGTGCCAGGGCAACGCCACGACGTCGGATGCGATCTCGTCCGGTGACGGCGGCGCCGCGACCGTAGCCGTCGCCGCCGCATCGCCGAACCCGACGGGCGGCGGCGAAACACCCGGCAGGGACGGCGAAGATCCCGGGCACGGCGACCAAGCTGTCGCCGGGGCCAGCGAAAGTCTCTATGATCCCTGGGCGCGCGTGCTCACCGAGTACGTCGACGAGGAAGGATTGGTCGACTACGCCGGTCTCGCCGCCGACGGCCGCGACGATCTCGAGGCCTTCATGCGCACAATCGGCAGCACCGATCCGTCCGGATTCACGGAAGCGGAGCAGATCGCCTTCTGGATCAACGCCTACAACGCCACCACCATTTATCAAGTGGTGCAGCGTTACCCGCTGGAGAGCGTTCGCGACGTCGGCACACTGTTCGGCCTGGTAGGCGGCATCTTCAAGCAAAAATATCGGGTCGCCAACGAAGAGCGCAGCGTCGACAACATCGAGCACGACATCCTGCGGCCGACCTACAACGACGCCCGCATCCACTGGACGCTGGTGTGCGCCTCGTTCGGGTGCCCGCGGCTGTTGCGCCGGCCCTACACCGCCGCCGATCTCGACCCGTTGCTGACCGAGGTGTCGTTCGAGTTCATGGCCAGCCCTCGTGCCCTTCACATCGACGACGACGACGACACGCTCTGGGTCACGAGTTACTTCGATTGGTACGGGGATGATTTCGAGGCCGCGGCGGGAGACATCGTCGACTACATCCTGCGCTACGCCCCCGAGGACAAGGCGACGTGGATCCGCGAGCATCGCGACACCATGCGGGTGCGCTTCATGGACTACGACTGGACGCTCAACGACCAGTCGAAGGGACCCCGCGCAGTCGCCGGCCGGTCGAGCCGTCGTAGGCTGGAGTCGGGGCTTCCCAGCGGGCTAGCGTAGATACCCCAGGTTGCGCAGCGTCCTGAGGGTCTCGGCGCTCAACGACGCCCCCTGGCCGCGCGAACCGACGTCGGCCTGCAGCATCATCGTCTGCAGCTCCGCCAGCATGCTCAGGAACCGGTCGCGATCCTGCTCGTCGAGGTCATCCGGATCGCGCCGGTCGACCTCGCCCGGGTCGACGGCAAGGTCGAACAAGACCTGGGCGCTGTCGTCGATATCGGCGATCATTTTCCAGGGCCACCGGATCAGCGCCTTCTTCTCGTCGCCGTACAGCGTGCGCTCGGCGACCAGCGGCCGGTCAAAGCGAAGAACCGATTGGCGCGACGTCGCCGGCCCCTCGGCCATCACCTGCGACAGCGACTCGCCGGCGAACTCAGCGTCGCCGGCAACGCCGGCCGCGGCGAGGAGGGTCGGCATGACGTCGACGATCGAGACCGGCACGTCGTAGTGGCCGGCCTCGACACCCGGCCCCCACACCATCAGCGGAACGTGGATGAGCTCCTCGTACACCGTGTGGCCGTGCTCGAACCGGTCGTGATCGTGGAACTCCTCGCCGTGATCGGAGGTGACCACCAGGACGCCGTTGTCCCAGAAACCGCGGCGATCGAGAGCCTCGAGCAAACGCTCGAGCTCGTGGTCGGTGTAGGCGATCTCCTCGTCGTACAGCGCGATTTCGAGGGCGGCGTACCGTTCCCACCCCTCGACCTGGTCGCGGATCGGAAAACGGATGCGCCGCATGTCCTCCAACGGAAGGGTGAACTCGTCGCCGAGATACCGGCCGGAGAACCGGCCCTGGAAAGGCTCCGGCGCGGAATACGGCATGTGCGGATCGAAATAGTGCACGAGCAACATGAACGGCGCGGCGGCGCGCTCGGCATCATGGGTGTCGAGCCAGGCGAGCGCCAGGTCGGTGGCGGTCTCGGCGTTGCGGGCCGGGGCGCGCTGACGATAGTCGTACGTGCTGAAGCCGCGGTCGATGCCGAACTCCGGCGACAAGAAGGCGTTGTTGACGATCGCCCCGGTATCGTAGCCGGCCTCAGTCAGCCTCGATGCCAGCGTCGGCAACGAGGGATCGAGCGGGAAAAAGATCTTGTCCTGCCGCCCCACGAGCTCGCGGAGGTCGCCGCGCCCCTTCGCCGCGGCGACGTCTTCGAGGATGACCCCGGCCCCGTGTCGGGTCGGTAGCTGGCCGGTGAGCAACGACCCGAAAGCGGGCAGGGTCCAGGGCGCCGTCGTATAGGCGTGCTCGAACACGGCGGCCGACGCGGCGCGCTCGTCGAGGTTCGGGGACGTGGGCCGCTCCTCGTAGCCGTACATTCCGAGGTGATCGGCGCGCAGCGTGTCGATGACCACAATGACAATCGAAGGCTGCTGCCCGGCCGGGCCACAGCCGTTCGCCAACGCCGCGAGCGCGCCGGCGCACAACAACCAGGTTGCAGATTTCTGTGACAAGATCGAGTCGGTTTGCCGGAGGCAATGGGGCGGGGAACGCCCTCGTGAGATCTTACCCCGGACTTCGCGACGGGTAGCGCAGCGGGCGAGCGGGTTGAACCCGCATATCTCAACACTCTCCTGCTGCGGGCGCGGCGGGCGCGGAGCTACGCGGGCAAACCCGACCCCGGAGCGCCTTTGAATTCGCCGATCATCCGCCGGGTTTCGTCGTCGAGCGGCTGCGCTTGCTTCGACTCGTAGTCGAACATCACCTGCACCGACAGGCCGCGCGCCACCGGCTCTCCGTCGGCATCGCGAACCAACAGGTATTCGAGGTCGAACGACTTGTTGCCGAGCCGGCCGGCGCGAACACCGAGCGTCAGATCCTCCGCCGCCCGCGCCTCCGCCAGGAAGTCGATCTCGGTGCGCGCCAGAATGAACGGCAGGTCGTCGAGCGAGGGATTCCCCGTGAGGGCGATCCAGTACTCGACCCGCCCGGCTTCGAAGTAGGTCAAGTACACGGCGTTGTTGACGTGTCCCATCATGTCGGTGTCACGGAAGCGCACCCGGATCGGCAGCTTGAACGAATACTCGCGGAGCAAACTCAGTACTCGGAAGGAAACAAGAGGCGGATCCAGCGTTCCCGGTAGGTCACGGGGTGCGGGTCGATGAAAACCTTCAGCACCCTACCGTCAGACTCGGCGTAGAACTCCCTCATCTCGCCGCTGCCGTCGAGCAACCAGGCGTCGACGTGGCGCGGCCCGATCTCGACGCTCTGAACGTACTCCTTGATCTCCAGAGTGGTCTTGTCGAAGTAGCGGGTGTTGTTGCCGAGCTGGTCACGCTCGCGCGCCATGAAGCGATTCATGTCCATCAGCCCGCCCGGAACCGTGCCCACGCCGGACGGCATGAAGAACAGGAACCGCTTCTCGTTGACCTGCTCCTCCCACATCACGGGAAGGGCGATGCTCAACAGCCCCGGGTTGGCGAACGCCGGATCGCCGGCGGCACAGCGCGACGGTCTGCCGACCGTGCTGGGAACCCCCAAGCACCTGAGCGCCTTCGGCACGTACGCGTACAAGCCAACCGGACCACCTAGATCCAGGTCGTCGTGGCTGACGATCGCGATGTTGAACTTCCACTCGCGCCCGTTGATGCGAACCTGCTTGACGAACCGCTTACCGTCGAACGTGAACAGCGTCGTGCGCAGGTCACTTTGCGATCCGCTCTCGCCGCGCACATCGTGTTGCTCGTTGATCACCAATCGCTCCGGGAAACCGAAGCGGTTGACGGTCAGGCGACCATTGACTGTAACCATCTGCATGCGTCCGTTGACGCCCCCGAACATGTCGTGGATGACCTCGGTGCGCTCGTGCTCGAGGTCGAAAATGATGCGGGTCTCGTCGCCCTCGCCCTGGATATCGGCGAGCACGATCGACCACCACGCACTTTCGCCGGGACGCAGCGAACGCGCCGGCTCCAGCACGTAGCGTCGTTCCTCGCCGAGGTCGTAGCCGAAGGCGCCGCGAAGCCGGGGCGGGGCAGCGGGATCGACAGCCGGCCGAGCAGCGGAGTCGACGACCACCCGGCCGCCGGACGGCGCCTGGGCAGCGAACGCGCCGCCGGCGAAGATCAGCACCGCCACCAAGAAGACAAGCGCTCGCGAGTTGTTCACATCGGGTCCTGTGCGCGGGCGCGAGGGCCCACGCTGCCATGAGGGAATCAGTACTCCGAAGGAAAGAGTAGGCGGATGTACCGATTCCTGCGAGTGATCGCGTCCAAATCTAGATCGATGCGTACCACGCGGCCGAATTCGTCGATGAACGCCTCACGCGCCCCACCGGAGAGATCGATTTTGCGGACGTTGAGCGTGCGACCGCCGATCTTCAGTTCGGACGACTCCTTTGCCTCCAGCGTGCGCTTGACGTAGTAGCGCCGGATCGCGGCGACTTTGTCGCGCTCACGGGCCGCGTAACGAGCGCCGGGAAAACGAACCGGGTACGTCGGCCGGAAGAAAAGCACCCGCCGCTTCCAAGTGTCGGGCACCAGCTCGGGGACGGCGAATCCCAGCAACGCCGGATTCATGAAGAAGTCGATTCCCGACGCCCGCGGCCGGAAAAGGAACATCCCGCTCGGGACGTCGAGGTCGAGATCGTTGTGGGTGGAGATGCCGAACGTGAACCGCCACTCCTGGTCGGGGACCCGGACCGTCTTGATGTACCTATCGCCGTCGAATATGTAGGCCGCCGACATCAGGACGCCGCGCCACGGAGCTTCTCCGATGTGCTCCTCGTACATCGAGAACCGCACTTCCTCCGGAAAGCCGAACTCGTTGATGCGCGCCTCACCGCGATAGTTCCACTTCACGATCATGGTGCCGGACAAGTTGATGCCCTGCCGGCTTACCGAGTGGGTGAGCTCGAAGACACCGATCGACCTGCCGCCGACCGTCTCGACACGATCGAGACGCGCGCCCCAGGTGGCCGATTCGCCGGATCGCATGGCGCCGTCGGGAGCGATCACGTAGCGACGCTCCTCACCGAGGTCGAAGCCGAGAAACCCGGCGACTGGAGGCGCGATCGTGGCGTCGTCGATCGTCGCGATCTTGGCGCGGCCCGGCGAAACGATCGCGGCGCCGTCCATCGACGCCGCCGCCACCGTGGCCACGGCGAGCAACGCGAACACGATTACCACCTTACCGAGAGTACGTCCCATGACAAACCTTTTCATCTGGCGGGCGGCCGACGCTCTCGAGGAGTCGTTCAGCATCACGCTTAGGGGGGACCCCGCCCTTTCACCGCCGTGAAAAGGCGTGCCTACATCTACAGTGCCAAGCGGCGCGCTTCGCGTCCAGAGCGCCGCGGCGGCAACCCGCCCCGGGCCAACACGGTCCGGAACGCCCCGTCGGCTCCTCCCACCAACCGACACCATCCGAACGCCGGGCTAGAATGGCGGTCCATGGCGCTGAAAGATTGCTGCTCCAGAGAGGCCGACAAGAGCCTCGAGAAACACCGCGATGTCGCTACCTGTGACGGCTGCGGACGGCTCCTGCTCGCCTACGGCGACGAAACCACATACCAGCTCACAGTCGACGAGCTCGACGCCAGGGACGTCGGTTTCGATACCGGCCGCCACGGTTCCCTGTGGGTGGTTGCCAAGGAGCGCTGAGCCGCCGTTAGCGCTGGCGATCTCAACGGCTAGCTGTCGGCGGCCCCGCCGGCCTTCTTCCGGAGCGCCGCCATGAACCGCGGCAAGGTCTCGTTGACATCGCCGACGATCGGATGGACGATCGGCCGGGGCCGCTGTTCGTTGAGCTTCATCAGCGGGGCGTCCGGATCGATGTTGAACGACAGGATCACGACGTTGTCGTCGATCCAATCGACGTGTTGCGGGGCGCCGGAGACGGCCAGCGCGACGAGCACCTTGGGGCCGACCCGAACGCCGGTTTGGCCGATCTGGCGATCCATCGGCAGCACTTCGAGATCCTGGGTGACTTTGCGCGTACCACCGATCAGTGACTCCGAAAGACCCAATTCATCGGCAAGTAAGGCCAAGAGCGGCTCGGCCAACGACTCGAGACCCTCCCGACCACCAGCGCCGTAGCCGAAATCAATGATGTACTCGGCCTCACGCAGGGTGAGCTCGCCGCCGCCGAGCCGACTCACGAGCGCGGCGATCGGGTCAGCCGCCGGGTCGTAGTCGACGATCGGCTCGTAGCGAAACACCTGGGTCTCGCGGTCGTTCCTTGCACCCTTGTCGGGCAGCTCGATTTCAGCCGCCGGCGCGAACGTCGCCATCCGCAGGCCGCCGCGTCGCGGTGGAACGGCCGCGGCTTGCCCTGCGCCGTCGTAGATATCGGTGCCGAGGCGTAGCGGGCCCGCGCCGTTGCAGACGGTCTGGACATGAAACCAAGGCCAGCAGCGACTCACGCCGGGGGGGCCCTGGCCCGCGAAGCGCGCGAACAGCGTGTTCATCGCCTCGGAGCCGAGCAGCCACTGCGGCTCGGCGCGGTACATGCCCCAGAACTCATGCAGCCACTCCAGATGGCCACGCCACCCGAAGGCGGCGAGGCCGGGGTGCTCGATCACGTAGACGCGGCGCGGGCTCACCTCGCTGATGACCTGCCCCACCGCCCCGGCGGTGTGCTGGCGCTCGGTCAGCGGCAGCACGACGTCGAGTGGCAAGCCTATACCCGCCGCGAAGCGAGCGGCGCACCCGAGCGCCCCGGAGCTACCGGCAGAGATTTCGTCGCCGACGGCAGGCTCGCACACGAACAGACAAGCGTCGGTGACCTCGTTCGGCTGCTGGCCGAAGCCGCCCGGGTCTCCGTCGTAGGGCGTCACCTCGGACGTACCCACGGAGCCACTCAACCCCGAGATCTCGAGCAGCACCGCCGCCGCCTCCTCCGGAGTTGTCGCGATGCGCCCGGTGTCGCCGCTGGCGGTCACCTGCCGCGGGCGGTGACGAACGAGCATCGGTTCGGCGTCATCGACTTCGACGCGCGAGATAGGCGCCGACGAGGCCGCAATGGAGTCGCCCAGGCGATATTCGAGCTCGACATGTTCGGCTGGCGGCTCCACCGCGACCACGCACGGCAGCGCCACCTCGAGCTCGTGCCCCTGCCAACCGTGGGCGGTCAAACGGAGGATCGGATCGGCGCCCTCGCCCCAATCCACCGCCAGCGTGCCATCGACATGCTCGCGTCCGAGAATGCCCGCGAGCACGGGCGCGACGATTCCTTGCCCGGTGTCGGAGGCGCCGGCGCCGGCGAACACGATGTCGGCCGGGTTGGCGGCCAGCGCCCCTGCGACCAGACGGGCGACCGTGGTGGGGTCTTGCAACACCGTGTCGCCCGGCGCCTCCAGGAGGGTGACCTCGTCGACCCCGAGCGCCAGCGCCAGACGCAGGGCTTCGGCACCGGCCCCCCCGGCGAGCGAGATCGCTTCGACCGTCACCCGCTCCGGATCGCGGCGCTTTAGCTCGAGTGCCATCTGCAGGGAGCGCCGATCGACGGCGTCGATCGTATACAACGACTCCTCGAACGTATCGGAACCGAATCGGGGCCGGGGCGCCACAACCGGAACGGGTTTCGCGAGAACCACAATGCGGACGTCCCGCGACAACGGCTCCCGGACGACCGCGGGTCGCAAGGAAGCGGGAAGCACACCCCAGCTCTCGGCCGCGGCGCCGTTCGGATCGAGCGACAGGAAGCCGAGCTGCACCTCCGGCGGGTACCGGCCATCTTGCACGTACGCGTAGGAGGCCGTGAAGCGGCGGTCGAGCGTCTCGATACGAACCGTGCAACGCGCCAACGCGAGGGCCGATGCGCGCGCCAGCCGGTCCCGATACTCGTCGGGCACGTCGTGGGCCGCCAGCCATTCGAGGCGATACAGAACTGCGTCCATGACCTTGATCAGGCCCGCGATCTCGGCCAGGCGGAAAAAACACGGCTGCAGGTTCACGTTCTCCCAGATGACGCTGCCGAACGCATCGGCGGCCTCATCGAGACGTGACATCAGGCTGCGCTTGGCGTCCTCGATCCGTCGCTGGAGCTCGGGATAGGCGCCGCCGAGATCGTCAGAGCCCAGCGGGTCGTCGCCGGCGGCCTTCCACGCCGGCAGCACCCGCTGCGCCAGGTCGCGCAACAACAGGTAGCGCTGAACCTCGTTGGTACCCTCGTAGATGTTCAGAACGCGGGCGTCGCGGCGCGTCTTCTCGATCCGGTGCCGGTGGGTCAAGCCGTCGAGGCCGCGCAACCTTTCCATCCACTCGATGCCCTCGTGCTCCGCCTCGCTGCCGTAGTACTTGCCGATCGCCGACTCCATCCGCACGTCCTTGGTCAACGGATGGTCGAACAATCCGATGAGCTCGTTGGCCAGCGCCGCGGTGGTGACGAGTTCCTCCATGAGGCGACCCATCCAGTAGCGCTGCAAGGGCGTCGCCGGCGCCTGCTGGGCCGGGTAGATGCCGCCGCGCGCCTTGTCGGCCTCGGTGCCGCCGCCGAGATAGTCGACGGCGTCCTCCATCATCTCCTGGATGGTCGATCGGGTCGTGACCGCCAATCCGGTGCGCCCGGTATTGAGCGTCTCCAGAGCGTTGACCTGGCCGCGACCGCGGAACCCGATGATGCACTCGCGCGGCACGCGGACGGCGGTCAACGACAGCTCGTTGGTCGGCGAACCGCGCTGGCCGAGCTTCTCTTCGTCGGAGCCGACCACCAATCCCTCGGCGTGACGATCGACCATGAACCCGGTTACCCCTTCGGGCTCGGTGTTGGCGTAGAGCGCGAAACAATGCGCGAAACGCCCGTTGGTGATCCACATCTTGGCGCCGTTGAGCTCCCAGAACTCGTACGAGCGCTGCCCGCCCGCAGCGGCGCGAATCTGGGCGATATCGGTGAACGCAACCTCGCGGCCACCATGTTCGTAGGTGCGCCAGTGGCCGGGACGATCCTTCTCGTAGTCGTAGGCATCGTGGCGGATCTCGCTCGGCTCAGCTTCGTCCGACCAGCGGTACAGCATGCGGTGGCCGTCGAAGTCGAACTCGACGCGGTCGGCATCGAGCAGATTGCGGCGCTCGCTCTCGCCCTCCTCGTCGAGGAAGAAGTACAGGACGCCGTCATCGTCCTCATGCACTTGCCGGCGGTCGAGCCGCGCGCTGGTCTTGATGCCGCCCGAGTCGGACCCGGCAGTCGGCTCGGTGAGTGCAAAGGCCGAGATATAGCCTGCCGAGATCATCTTCAGGAACAACTCGTGCGCCCGGCCACGGCGCGGGTACTCGACAAGCCGGTCCTCCACGCCCTCGAGGATCTCGTCGATCAACCCGCGGGCGCTGCGTAAGCCTTTTTCGAAGCCCACGAGATCGCGCTGCTGCCCGGCGGCACCGGCGGCAAAATAGGCGCGCACGAAGCCGCCGCCGATGTACTTCAAGACGCTCGACTTGAGGATCCGCGCCTTGACCAGGTCGGTGAGCTGCAGGTAGTCACGCTGCAGACGGTCGAGGTCGGGCCGCTCGAGCCCGGCGATCAGGGTGTCGAGGCCGTCGCTGATCTCGCCCAGCAGTGCCGGGTCTGCTTTGACTTTTTCGAGCTCGGCGCGGGCACGCGGCAAATCCTGCTTCATGCCGAGAAGCATCGGCGTCGTGCCGATGCTCGTGTTCGCCATGATCGCGAGCGACAACGCCGCGTCGCCGTAGCGCCCGGCCATCTCGCAGACGATGTAGTACATCGCCTTGAGGGCGCCCTCGCCACCGAGCTCCGCCGGAATCGTCATGCGCAGGAAGCCGCGGTCGACGAGGTAGCGGAGGTCTTCGGCAGGCACCATGTGGAGCTTTTCCAGGTACCGGTTGTAGGTCAGCCCGTCGAAGCGGGTCTCGACGTAGCGCTCGCGGCACTCGGCTTCGACCTGCTCGCGAAACGGGCGCAGCTCGGGGTCGTTCCACAGGGTCTCCGGCAAGTAGCGGAGGGTCTCTCGGTCGAACGGCCGATACAACCACTCACCCGATCGACCGCTGTGATCGGTCGACAGAACATCGTCGTAGGGCTCGGCATCGGGGATCTCGGCGGCGGGCTCGAAGTCGCCCGCGGCGATGGTATCGATGCCGACGGCGACAACCTCGCCGAGCAATCCCGCCTCGCCGATCAACCCCGGGGTGTCGGCGACGAACCGGTCGGTCAGCAGCGCGGCGGCCTCGACCGTCGCCACGGCGGCGAGGCCGCACTCCAACCGCCAGGCGGCGCGGAGAATACACGCCTTGATGCCGAGGGCGCGGGCAACAACGCCACCGGCGTGAAAGCGCACGACTTCGGCAAGCCCGGAGCCGCCATCGAGCTCGGAGCCGCCAGCCACCTGCGCGGCGGCCTCCACCGCCCAGGTCTCGATTTCGTCGCGGGCCGCCTCCCAGCGCGAAACGATGCCCGCCAGCGGCGCCTCGTCGCGCAGCGCTGCGAACCACACCGCTTCCTGCGCCGAAACAGGAATCAGCGAGTCCCCGGCGTTGACCGCGTCGAGCCGCCGGCGGCCGATCTCGGTGCGGAGGGCGTCGTCATGGGCGATCAGGAACCTGAACGGGCTGCTGTCGCGATAGTACTTGGCGAGGCAATCGTCCTCGGAGAACGCGGTGCCTCCGAAAATCTGGCCGGCGTTGTAGCTCAACGACCCCGGCTGCGGCCCGAAAGCATCGGCTGCCAGAATCTTGCGCACCGCCGCGCCCAACCAAGCGTCGTCTCGCGGGCCCGGGTCCAGCAGGCTGAGCGCCTCGACCAGCATGCGCTGCGATTCCATCTCGGCGAGCATCTGCTTGACGGCGCCGAACTTGGCGATCGTGTCGCGGCCGGCCTCGTCTTGAAAGGCGCCCGGGAACTGAACGCGGCTCGCGGCCTGCTGGCGAGCCCGTTCGGTGAGATAGGAGCCGGCACCGCGCACGATGGCGAGGTGGTCGAGTACCGCGACACCCAGTGTGTCGGCGAAGGGTACGTCCACCGCCGGCGCGGTGAACACGGACCCGGGCGCCAGCGCTTCGATCTCGAAGATTCGACCGGCAGGAACGTTGCAGCCGTCGAACACCGCGCGCCGAACGCCGGCGCCGGCGAGACCGATGCAACCGACCGCGTCGAGATGAACGCCCGGATCGTCGATCGGCACCAGGTAGCCGACGTTGTCGCGGACGACCAGCAGCCAATCGGCAAGCGCCGCGAGAACCAGCGGCGCCTCGCCGTGAAGCTCGGCGCCACGGCGACCCACGGCGACCTCGACGCCCTCGATGGTCTCGGTGGCAAGGGGCCGGTTGCTGATCGAGCCCTGCATCACTACTGTGGCGAGCGCCCGGCCGTCGCGAATCCTGTCGCCGATGGCCTCCTCCGTCGCAGCCCCTTGCAGCAGATCCGCGGCGAGCAGGTGCGCCGCCGCGAGGGCTGCAAGCGACGGATCCACCGCGGCAAGCTCCTCCAGCAGCACGTCGCGGCGTCCGTATTCGGCCGCTGCGGACGCCGCGCCGGATTTCGCCGCGCCGGAGCTCGTGGCCCTCCGCCGCCCATCTTCGGTCGCCGCGCCGAGCTGGTTCGCCAACCACTCTTTGAGCTCGGCACTGAGGGGCTCATGCTCTTCGAGCGCGCGCAACACGCTGCTGTCAATGTGCTCGTCGCACCATTCCCGGATGCCGCTGCGGACCGCATCGAACCGCGCCGGCAGGTTCTCCGCGCGGATCCATTCATCACCCCAGGCGAGCGCCGCCGCGGCACCGAGCTCCTCAGCCGGTGGACCCCCGGTCGCCTCCGCCGCCGCGGGCGCGCCGCGGCGGGCGGTCTCGACCACCGCTTCGAGCGCATCATAGCGGGAGAAGAGGATGTCAAAGCCGAACATGTGATGGTCGCGTAGCTGCTTGCCCAGCACTTCGGCCCAGAAGAAGCGCTTGGCGCGGGCGTGCCCCAACATTTCCTCGACGCGGGCCGTCGCATCCGACCACAACGAAGCGCCCGCCTCGCCCGCTGCCGACCGCACGCCGGCAAGCGCGTCAGATTCCCAGATGGCGTGCGCCGCCGTGAAGCGTCGCACCGCCATGCCCAGCAAGTCTTCGAGATAAAGGCGCTCACCCTGCCCGAGAGCGACCGGCGAATCGCTGAGGGCGCGAGAATACCCGCCGAGCACGGCTCCGAACCGGGCGAGCTCGGCGCGCAGCGCCTCGACCGCGCCGGCATCGACACCGGCATCCTCGACACCCGCCGCGGCGCTCCAAAAGGCGTCCCAATACGGGGGCAGCGACCGCAACCGCGGCAGTGGTTGCGGCCGCGCGATCAGGTAGTCACGCAGCTCGGCGTGCGCCGGCGTGTAGGTCTCGTAGATCAGGCGTTGCTGGGTGGCCCGACTCCAGTCCACATCGGATGTAGCGCGCCAACAGGTCTCACATTTCAGGCAATTGTCGAAATTGACGACCACGCCGGGCATACCCATCGGGTGGCGGTGCACCTCGTAGACCCTGGCGGGACAAACGCTCCACAGCGGCGACTCGGCCAGCTCGCCGCGGGCGGTCAGGTCGTCGGGCCACATCACCTTGATGTGTGAGTGCTTGCCCTCGCGATAGCGAATCGTGCCGAGCTTGTGCTCGTACGGCGTCTTGATCTCGACGATGTCGTCGTCGAGACGGATCCGCGACCAGTTATCGTCGAGCAACCGCGCCACATACTGCTCGCGGAACGCCGCCAGATCTTTCTTGAGCACAACGTACTGGAACCACTCCACGGCCGCCTGCACCGCGATCATCGGCAAGCCGACGGCGACAACGAACAGCTCGACCAGCGGGTCCCAGATCGAGAGCTGCCCGATCAGCCGACCCAGCGCCCGCGGCAGCTTGTCGTCGAGCGATTCGTCGTCGTTGGCGTAGACGTCGGCGAAGGCGCCGGCAAGGGCCGGCCCGAACCGCTTCCAGTACCAGCGCCCCAGCCAAGGCATGCGGCCGGCGGGCTCGGCGCCGGCCATGACGCGGTACGTCACGCGGAACCTGCCGCCGCTCGGCGTCGACGCTTCGGCAATTCCGGTGGTCTCGTCGCCGCCGATCGACGTGTGGCCGAGCGGCAATAACGCCGTCACCGTATTGAGCAGCCAGCGAGCAACGGTGCCGGCGCTGATTCCGGTCCAGGCGGCTCGCCCCAGCCCCAGCGCTTTGGAGTTGGCGCGCAGGTCGGCAAGCACGGAGCTGATCCTCTTGACCCCGATCACCCGGCGCTTCAACCGCAGCGTCTCCCACCAGCGCTTCGGCGCCGTGACGTCCGGGCGCGACATGATGTAGGCGGCGCCGTTGATAACGTCGAGTTGGCGCTCGAAGAAGAACTGGGTGCGCTCGATGTAGTCCGGCCAATCCGCCAGACGCTCGACATTGCGGTAGTAGTGCGTCGCCTTGAGCGGCTTCACGTAGGCTGCTTCGAGCGCCGTAGCCGTGAACGGACTCCGGCCGATCCCGCCGGCGACGGCGCCCTTGCCGGGGCCGTCGTGATCGGCCGCGATGGCGGACACGGCGCGCGCGAACAGCAGGCCCATCGACGTCGCCGGGCCGGTGAAATTCGGGTACGGGAAGTCGATGCCGATGCCGCTCGCCGCGCCGCCGATCGCCAGGCCGTCGTCAACCAACTGCGGGATCTCGCGCAGGCCGCCGCCGCGGATGACCTTGGCGCCGTAGGAGGTGACCTCGCCGCCCTCGATCCAGCGCGCCACCTCGGGCAAGCCCTTGAACCACTCCATCAGCAGGTTGTGGTCGCCGTCGAAGTTGCGGGCCAAGTTGTCGACCGGCAGCACGAAGCCGAGCGATAGGCTGTCGCGGTTGGTGTAGATGAAGCCGCCCATGTTGAGGCGCACTGTCCGCCCGTGCCGCGACCCGTTGCGCAGCAACATCTCGTAGGCGCCGCCGCCGCCCTCGGGCAACCCGAAGCGTTCCTCGATGACCCCCGGCGGCAAGGACACGACTTCCTTGACGCCCTGCAGGAAATGCGGCCCGCTCGCCGCCGTCGGCTCACCGCCGGCGTCGCGACCGACACGCTCGTAGCCCTCCTGGGTCACGAGGTGCGAGGCGTCACCCTCGGCGAGAAAGACGACGTCGGCGTAGGCCGGGCCGCGTTCGGTGTGGACGCCGATGACGCGGCCGTCGTGGCGAATCAGGCTCTGCACGGTTGTCTCGCACATCAGCACGACGCCGTGCTCGCGGCTCAGCTCGGCGAGATAGCGGTCGAACACCGGGCGCAGGACGGTGTAGCAGGAGCGAAACACGCCGGGGTCACGCAGCACGCCGCCGAGCATCGAGTGACCGTTGTACAGGAAGAACCCGCGCTCGATCAGACGGCGCTCGAAGGGAGCCTCCTCGATCGCCCGCTTGCCGAACACTTCGTCGGCCTCGAGGCTCTCCGCAAAATAGACCGCCCCCGACCAGTTCTCGGCCCCGGGGTACACCGCCGCCTCGCAGACGAGGACCGAGAAACCCCGCTTACCGAGTGCGGTCGCAGCGGTAATGCCTGCAGGTCCGCCGCCCACGACGATGACGTCGAAACGATTATGGTCCACGGGCTGATATATGAAGGTGCGACAGCAAAAATGAAACGGGGCGCGCTGACCCGGGTGCCGGAAAATCGCCGGGTGTTCTGCAGCACCGGGCTACGCTTCAATGGTAATCCTCTGCCGAACCAGACGGTAGCCGGGGTTACGACGCCCTCGTGCTCAGGGCACTGAGATATGCGGGCTAGTGCAACGGTAGCTCGCCGTTGGCGCCGTCGAGCGCCGCGATGTCGAGCAACGACAACATCAGCCGGCCGCGTGCATCGAGCCCGCTAGCCTCCAGGAGCGCCTGTTTTTCCCCGGGATCGAACGGGCACGACATCGCCAGCGAGTTGATCAGGCTCTCGTCGGTCGCCCCGTGCAGCATGTTCCAATCGGTATCGAGGTCGCGGGCCTCGAAGTACATCCGCAGCGATGCGAACAAGCGCTGGCGATCGATCTTGCCATCCTCGGGTTCGGTCAGGTCCGAACGGTAGGCCCCCCATGTCGCGGTTACCTGTCGGTAGGGCGTGTCGACATCCAATTCCTCCACCACGTCGAATCGACTGACGCCGGTCAGAATGATCAGGATGCGGCCGTCGTCGGTTTCGCTGAAGGACGAAATTCGCCCGGCGCATCCGGTGCCGAACAGCGCCGGCCCGCTGTCACCGGGTTCGACATCGACCGGCTGCACCATACCGATCAAGCGATCGCCGGCAAGCGCGTCTTCAATCATCTTCAGGTAACGCGGCTCGAAGATGTTCAGCGGCAGACGACAGCGGGGTAGCAGCAATGCTCCGGACAAGGGAAACACCGGAAGCCGGGCCGGCAGGCTCTCGTAGGGAGTATCGAACCCAGCGATCATCAGCCGCCCTCGTCGTCCCGGTACACGAGGTAGGTAAACATGCCCTTGGCGACCAACCGCCTCGCCTGGAACACATCAACCTCCGCCAAGGCGACGCTGCGCCCACGTCGAACCAGCTTCGCTTTGGCGGTCAGCGAGCCGTCGTTGATCGAAGCCGGGCGCAAGAAGTTCATCTTGAACTCGATGCTGCTCATGGATTCGGCGTCGTGGAGAAACGGGTAGATCGTGTAGACCGCCGCCGTGTCGGCAAGGGTCGTCAGCACGCCGCCGTGCACGATGCCTTCCTCTTGCAAAAAGGAACGCTTGAGCGCCATCGCGACCTCGGCCCTGCCGCGACGCACGTTGAGCAGGGAAAACCCGAAATGCCGGTTGATCGGCACTCTCCCGAAGTCGAGTACCGCGGGAGAATCGCTGCTGACGTTGCGGATCGTCGTCACGCGCAAATAGTGCGCGTGGCGCCACTCAGAGGCAAGGGGGAAATCATCCGCCGCCGCACCTCGGCCGGCGGCGACACCCGCTCACCGGAATCACCCCCGTCGCGGCCGGTACCGGCTCTCTCTTCGACGGCGACTTCCTCGGTCAGCGGCCACCGCCAAAGCCCCTGCTGCCGAACCCGCCGCGGTTGTCGGTGAACCGCGGATTGACAACGTTGTTGAAGATCGAGCCGAATTGAAAGGTGACGCCGAAATTGAGCTCGTACTCCGAATTGGTCGCCAGCGCGCCCTGCAGTAGCAGGATCTCCTCATCGGTCTGACCCTCGGCGGGAAGGAAGCGCTGGTTGCGGACGGCAGCCCAATTGCCACGGACGTTGAAGCTCAGCCCGCGGATGATCCGGAACTCGATTCGTCCGTTGAGCCGGGCGCTCCACTGGCTCGGGTGGTTGAGGTACTGGATCAGGTCGACCCCGCCTTCGACCTCGCCCCAGGGCTGGACCACGTCGAGGTCCATCAGGAGTGAGTGGTCAAAGAGGGTCTCTTCGGTCTTCATGAAGATCGTCTCTTCGAAGTACCGGTTGCGACCCACCCCGATCTCGTAGGTGAACGTGAAGACCCGGCGCGATGACTCGCTGTACGGAAAGATGTTGTACTCGATCCCCGGGGCACCGATGACGACGAACTCTTGATTGGTGAAAGACGCCTGCCACGCGGCGACCTTCCCGGACAAACCCCAGTGCTCGCTCAGGCTCTTGACGGTCTGGTGGGAGAACGTGTAGCTGTGGGTCGTGCCGATCGATTCGCTGCCGTCGTTGAGGATGAACGTGCGCTGGTCATTGCGAAAATTGGCGTTGAAGCGGATCTTCCAATCCTCGGTTGTACGGTTCGCCGACCCCGTGAGACGAAGGTTGTGGTTGGAGCGCCGGTCCTCGCCGCCGATCTGGCCGTTGACGCTCAGCCGCATGACCCAGAAGTTCCACGGGTCGTCGGCGGGGTCGACCACCAGAAAGCGCCGTCCGACCCGCTGCACCGCCTCGCGTATCTCGAGCTCCTGGATAAGCGGTGTCTGGGCCAAGTAGTGCACGATGCCGGCGCGAATCATCTGGGCGATCCCCTCGCGCCGCTCGTCCTGGGTGTTCGTATTGCTGGAGACCCAGACCAAGCGGGTATCGTCGCCGTCGAACTCCTCCAGACCGATGAAGTCGAAGGTGAACTCGAAGCCGCCACCGGCGGCTTGGGCGGACACCAAGATATGGACCTGGGCGTCCTTCCGATCGCGCACGTAGTTGATGAACGTGATGTTTTGCCGCAGGAAGGTCTCATCGCAGACGCGCCGGTCGCAATCGAGAAAGACCAGCAGACCGGTCATCTCGTCCTGCTCCGCGGCCGGGTCGGCCTCCTGGTCCTGCCCCACGGCCGCCGGGGTCGCGCCCGAGTCCTGCGCTAGGGTCGCGGCGGGGTCCCGCGCCAGGGTCACGCCCGAGCCCTGCGCCACGGCCTCGACGGCAGCGAGGCCGAGAGCGCAGATCACAAGGATCGACAGGGCGAGCGGTCTCATCGAATGGCCTCGTGGCGCCGTTTCAGGGGATTCTGAGCAGCAAGGGGAACAGGCACCTACAAGATGGGGGACGAGGCTCACCTGCGGAAGGCAGTGTCCCACAGACACCGGTCTTCGACAAACAGCCTGTAGTATTGCCCGATGATCCCCTCGACCGACAAGAAGCTCGGCCTCATCGGCCTCGGCGCCTTCGGCCGGCTCGCCGCCTTGCACCTGCGCGAGCACTTCGAGATCGTCGCCGCCGACGCCGTCGATCGGTCCAATGAGGCGGCGGAGCTCGGTATCGCATGGGGTTCGACCGCAGAAGCCGCCGCCTGCCCCTACGTTCTGCTGGCGGTTCCCGTGCAGAGCTTCCCGGCGCTGCTGGAATCGGCGCGCGTCCACATGCAACCGGGGGCGCTCGTCATGGACGTAGCTTCGGTCAAGCTGGCGACCGCCATCGCCATGGAGCAGTTCCTGCCCGACTACGTCGAGATCCTCGCCACCCACCCGATGTTCGGACCGCAGAGCGCCGCCGACGGCCTCGCCGGCCACCGCATCGTCCTTTGCCCGGTGCGCACGCAACGGCTCGAGAGCACCCGCGACTTCCTGGAGAAAGAGCTCGGCCTCGATGTCCATGTGTGCGACGCCGAAACCCACGACCGCGATATCGCCCAGACCCAGGCGCTCGCCCAGTTCGTCGGGCGCGCCCTCGCTCAGATGGAAAGAAGCGATTCGCCGGTGCGCACACCGGGATACAACCGGCTCAGAGAGGTCGCCGACACGGTCGGCGACGACACCTGGGAGCTGTTCACCGCCATCCAGAACCTGAACCCCTACAGCGCGAAGATGCGGGCCGAGTTGCTCGGTCAACTAGAAGACCTGCAGCGTCGGCTGGCTCAGGAAACGGGCGCCGACGCCGACGACGAGGAAACCTCGAACGCCGAGGGCAGCGGCTCGTAGGCCGTGCACTGACGATGCTCGTATCTCACGAACGCGGCCCCGTGCGGTATTTCTCGATCGCCCGCTCGTACGCCGGCCGCTCGATCTTGACGTCCGGTGTGTACTTCGTGGACGGCATGTTGGTCGACGCCGGCCCGGCCAATGCGCACGTCGAGTTCGCCGCCATCATCGGCGACGTAGATGCCGACCAACTGGTTCTCACCCACCATCACGAGGACCACATCGGCAACGCCGCCTTCGCCGCCAACCACCTCGACCGGCCGCCGCGCGCCCATGCCCTGACGTTGCCGCTAGTGCGCAAGCCCCTGCCCCTGCCCTTGTACCGCAAGATCACCTGGGGCTCGCCGGCACCCTTCGAGGCCGAGGCCCTGGACGCAACGCTCCACACGCCCAAATACTCGTTCCAGGTGATCCACACGCCGGGCCATGCCCCCGACCACGTGGCGCTCTACGAGCCCGAGCAGCGCTGGTTGTTCGCCGGCGACCTGTTCATCGCCCCACGGGTGCGCCTGCTGCGCGACGACGAGGACATCACCAAGCTGATCGGATCGCTGCGCAAGCTGATGAAGCTGCCCGATTGCACCCTGTTCTGCCAGCACTCCGGAATTCACAACAGCCACCAGACGAGCCTCGGGCAGAAGCTCGACTTCCTCCTCGGAACACAGCAGAAAGCCGTCGTCATGCACGACGAAGGCCGCACGATCGACGAGATCGTCCGCCGGCTCGAGATCGAGAAACCGAGAATGAAGTTCGTCAGCCGGGGCGAGTTCTCGGCGCGCAACCTGGTGGCCGAGCTCCTGCGCGACGCCGGGGTCGACGATGGAACCTGACCTCGTCGACGCAATGCTTTCCTGGTACGCCGAAATGGGCCGCGACCTCCCCTGGCGCCGGACCCGCGACCCGTACGCCATCCTGGTCTCGGAGATCATGTTGCAGCAGACTCGCGTCGAGACCGTGCTCGGCCGCTACCAGTCGTTCCTCGAGCGTTTTCCCACCATCGCTGAGCTGGCGGCGGCGCCACTCGACGATGTCCTCGCCGAGTGGTCCGGGCTCGGCTACTACCGCCGGCCGCGCGGGCTGCACGCGCTGGCGAACGCCGTCATCGATGATCACGACGGCGAGATCCCGAACACGCTCGCGGAGCTGCTCGCCCTGCCCGGCCTCGGGCCCTACAGCGCCGCGGCCGTCGGTTCGATCGCCTTCGGCATCCCGGCGCTGTCGATCGACGGCAACGTCGGTCGCATCATGTGCCGTCTGGCCGCGATCGAGGACGACCCCAAGCGTGCCCCGGTGCGACGGCGACTCGAAGCGATGGCGGCCGGGGCCATGCGCCGCCACCCGCCGGGCGAGGTCAACCAGGCAATCATGGAGCTGGGGGCGCGCATCTGCACGCCGCGCTCGCCGCGGTGCGACGACTGCCCATGCTCGAGCTACTGCGAAGCCCACGCGCTGGGGATAGAAGAGCTCATCCCGCCGAGCAGCCGCCAAGAGGTCGAAGCAGTCACCGAATACGCCGCCGTGATCGAGGACGACGACCGCTTCCTGATGCTGCGCGGCCAGCGCCCCAGCCTCGTCGCCGACATGTGGGAATTTCCGACGCTGGATTCGCGGCTTGGCGGCACCTCAACCCGACGCCCTGCCGGGAGACCGGAGCCAAAACGATCGAGAGGACCGAATCAATCGCGGAGTTCGAATCAATCACCGGGGTCGAATCAATCGCGGAATTCAAAGACCGAGCTCTGCCGCTATCTGCGTGACCTGGGCTGGAGGATCCGATTGGGCCCGAGGATCGGCGAAATTCGCCACGGGATGACCAACCGGCGCATCTCGTGCCAGGTGTACGAGGCGACGCTCGCTTCCGACGCACCCGGCACCTGCCGGGAGCCCGATCCCGGCGCACCGGAATCCGGGTGGTTCACCGTCGAGGAAGCCATTGCCCTGCCGCTCGCCGCCTCGGCTCGGAAAACCCTCACCAACCTGCTCCACGCCGACTTGACCAGCCCGCGGCCCCCTCGTTAAAGTTCCCTGATCCCGGCCAAATTCTCGGCACAGACTTCTGGTGGCCCTATCGTCTAGCTTGGCCTAGGACACCGCCCTCTCAAGGCGGAGACACGGGTTCAAATCCCGTTAGGGCTACCAATTTTAACCCCCTTAGAATCAACGGCTTACGGGGATTCCTTTGTGCGTCGACTCGCCGACATGGGAGCATCGTACTTACCTTTTACTTAGGTTTCCGTGGCGTACGCCCGCGTACGGGGACCGTAGGGGAAGAATCTGCGCGGTGTCGTCGCGGAAACCTGGACCCACGCGGGCGCGTGGCCGAGACGTTCTGACCGA
>SMVB01328603.1_pt1 | contig 25442 bp, 23 predicted proteins | sample 2456461 | NCBI WGS metagenome assembly SMVB01 (sample SAMN11095934, study PRJNA526329) | marine sediment metagenome | biome: Marine sediment; feature: Surficial sediment; material: Deep marine sediment; isolation source: Hadal surficial sediment | place: Pacific Ocean | collected 2014-05 | depth...
GGTTAGCGGCTCAGCTATCATCGTAATTCTCGCCCAGCCCAAGGCGCGATACCTTACTGTAAAGCGTCGTGCGGTTGACCCCAAGGTAGCGCGCGGCTTTGCTCAATTTACCGTCACTTAAGCGCAAAGCAACGCTGATGAAACGACGTTCGAGGTGCGCAACTTCGTCGTCTAGCTGAAAACCTGGGTTTCCAAGCTGGGCCGCGATTTGATCGTCACTACCGCCGACACCGGGCATTTCCGGTGCCGCCATATCGGGCTCGAGTTCGGCGCGGAGTTCATCGACACCGATGTGCCCATCGGGATAACGCGCACCGATCCGTATGACGATGTTGCGCAACTCGCGAACGTTTCCCGGAAAGGCATATTCGTCAAGCAACGCGGCGGCGGCAGGAACCAATGTAAACGGTTTGATAGTCCCCGCGTAGAGATTTTGAAAGTGCTCCAACAGCAGCATCCAGTCGCGACCACGGCTGCGCAGCGGTGGCACGCTAATGGTCAATACACTTAATCGGTGGAACAAGTCCTGACGAAATGCGCCGGTGCGTACCGCTTCGCGCAGATCGCGATTCGTCGCGGCCACGATCCGCGCGTTCGAATGTCGCGCGCGGGTTTCGCCAAGCGGCAAGTATTCCCCATTTTCCAACACGCGGAGAAATTTTGTTTGCAGCTCGAGGGGCATATCGCCCACCTCATCGAGAAACAAGGTTCCGTCTTTTGCGTCTTCGAAAAATCCCGGGCGTGCTTTCTCGGCGCCAGTGTAGGCGCCCTTAACGTGGCCGAATAACTGCGCTTCAAGCAGGTCGGCGGTGAACGCAGCACAGTTTATCGTCAGCAAGGGCTCATTGGCGCGATCGCTTTCGCGGTGCAGGCATTGGGCAACGAGCTCCTTGCCGCAACCTGACTCGCCGTCGATGAGTACCGGAAATGGGGTGTTTGCGAAGCGCTTCGCCGTATCGCGTAGCGCCTGCATCACCGGGCTGTCGCCAAGCAGGTCTTCGTCGCCGACGTGAAAGGACGTCGCGTCGCCTTGTTCCGCGTCGAGAATGAGGATCTGGTGATTCAATCGCGCGCGCAACAAGTCGGCATCGCACGGCTTGGGGACGAAATCGACCGCCCCAAGGGTTAAGGCATGTTGGATATTGCTGCGGTCACTTTGACCGGACAACACCAATATTTTCATCGACCGATTAAACGCGAGCAATTCTGCGATAAGCGCAAAACCTTCGTCAGGCACGTGCGGCTCCGGCGGCAGGCCCAAATCGATTAGCGCCAAGGCGGGTAATTCTGTTAATCCCTGTAACAGCGTCTTTGCGTTGCGGCGGCTGTTGGCGGTATAAACTTCAAAATCAGCGCCGAGGACGAAACCCAATGACTCCACGATCAAGGGATCGTCGTCCACGAGGATGAGTCCAGGTAGACGCGTCTCGAGGTTGCTAGTTTTCTGTGGTCTCGCCACGGCGGCTCTCACTGTGTGACGTCTCGATGCCGAGGTTCTGCCAGATCGCTTCGGACGCCTCGTACTGATTCATGGTGTAAAAATGCAGCCCTGGCACGCCCTGATCGAGCAAGCGTCGACACAGTTCGGTGGTGACATCGATACCGAAGGCACGGATCGCGATCCGGTCGTCACCGAAATCCCGTAGCCGGCTCACGATCCAACGTGGGATCTCCGCGCCGCACATCTCGGAAAATCTGCTTAGCTGGGTATAGTTAATGATCGGCATGATACCCGGCACGATAGGGATATCGATGTCGAGCTTGTGACAACTGTCGAGAAAGCGAAAGTAGGCGTCGGGATTATAAAAATACTGAGTAATAGCGCTGTCGGCCCCGGCCTCGACCTTCCGCTTGAAGTTATTCAGATCGGCCGCGGCCGAGTTCGATTGCGGATGAAATTCAGGATATGCTGCGACCTCGATATGGAACGCCGATCCGGTTTCACTACGGATGAACTCGACCAACTCGTTGGCATAACGAAGTTCCCCCACCCCAGTTGTCCCCGACGGCATATCGCCGCGCAATGCGACCACGCGTCGGATACCCTGGGCGAGATATCCCTGCAGAACCGCACGTATTTTTTCTAGCGGGTAGCCGATACACGACAAATGCGGTGCGCTATCGACGCCCGTCGCCTCGGCGACTGCCAGGACAGTTTCCAAGGTCAGCTCGCGAGTGCTACCGCCCGCGCCGAAAGTCACCGAAAAATAATCCGGTTTCAACGCCGACAGTCGTTTACAGGTCAATTCCAATTTGCCCCGCGCCTCCGCGCTGCGCGCTGGAAAAAGTTCAAAGCTGAACGTCTTTTGCTCTTGTGCTTTTTGCATACCCCTGACCTAAATTTCAGCTCCGCGGTAAATCTTGCCCCAGCTACGCTCAAAACTCCGCTTGATTCGCGGTCCGGGACGAAGCTACGTGTCGGCTATAATACAATAATAATGGTCAATATCCTTCGGCCCCAGGACCACGATCTAACGCTCAACGTTAAATGCCAAACGGCCAACCGATAGTGTCGTCGAGCCTCCGGAGGGGTTTAGCGATCGGTGCGGACCCAGTTTGAGCCCGTCGCTTGAGGTACGCGACCGATCCTTGCCGGGGTGCGCGCGACATCGCTTCGAGCCGAACCATAGGCACCACGCTAGCGTCGCGCGGCACTCGGCTTAATCTGTGCTTTTGCCAATCCGCTCACCACGTTAAAATACCCGCGCGCGGTCGACCCTCGGCGTGATCGGCCCGCTGAATCAACGTCGAATATGGTCGATTATTACCTTGGTTGGGGACGGATAGTCGGTGCGTTTGACGATTAACGAGGACAAAAAATGTTGGGGGCGAGCGAGCGATCGCTGACCGCATGCTTGAGTCCGATATCCTACTGTTGGTGGGCTTTGTGTGATGGTAATGTCCATGGTGGCACCTCGAGCTTGCCGCACCGGGCACGCAGTGGACGATTAAAGACAGCTTAATAGCCGAGGTAAATATAATGAGCGAACCGGTGCCAGTGGGGCGCGGAGAAAACGCGACGCCTAGCCGTCGCGAGGTCGCCAATGCAATCCGCGCTTTAACGATGGACGCCGTCCAAGCAGCGAATTCCGGGCATCCCGGCGCGCCGATGGGGATGGCCGATATTGCCGAAGTACTGTGGCGCGACTTTTTGCGGCACAACCCGGCGAATCCGTCGTGGATGAATCGGGATCGCTTCGTATTGTCGAACGGTCACGGCTCGATGTTGCTTTATTGCCTGCTCCACCTGACCGGCTACGACCTTTCAATAGACGAAATCAAACGATTCCGGCAATTCGGATCGGCGACCCCAGGACACCCCGAGTACGGCGACACGCCGGGGGTGGAAACGACCACCGGTCCACTTGGACAGGGCCTGGCCAACGCCGTAGGAATGGCGCTCGCCGAGCGCAATCTCGCGGCGCAGTTCAACCGCGACTCGTTCGACATCATCGATCACTACACCTATGTCTGCGCCGGCGATGGCTGCCTGATGGAAGGGATTTCACACGAAGCGTGCTCGCTCGCCGGGACGCTGGGCCTGGGCAAATTGATCGTTATTTATGATGACAATCAAATTTCTATCGACGGACCGGTCGAGGGATGGTTTACCGATGATACCCCGGCAAGATTTTCCGCCTACGGTTGGCAGGTGATCAGCAATGTTGATGGCCACGACGCGGTGGCGATTGGTGCGGCATTCAACGCGGCGCGGGCCGACGGCACGCGGCCGACCCTTATTTGTTGCCGCACGGTCATTGGCTACGGGGCGCCAAATAAACAAGGTAGCGCGGCTACCCACGGCGCCGCGCTCGGGGCAGATGAGGTCGCCGCTGCCCGCACTGAACTGGATTGGCCCTATCCGCCATTTGAAATTCCGCCGGCCATCAAGAACGCCTGGAACGCCGTTGCGGCCGGTGCCGAGGCCGAGGCATCGTGGCAGCGCTTGCTGGCAGAGTATCGTAAGAGCCATCATGACCTGGCGCGCGAATTCGACCGGCGTGTAGGCGGCAAGTTACCCGAAGATTGGGCGCACACGGCGCAATCGTGCCTCACTCAAATGCAGTCCGACGCAACCAACCAAGCGACGCGTAAAGCCTCCCAAGAGGTGCTGGAAAAGATCGGACCCTCGTTGCCGGAGTTGCTCGGGGGCTCTTGCGATCTCTCCGGATCGAACAATACCGAGTGGTCCGGCTCGCACGCCTTGACCCATGATGGTGGCGCCGGAAATTATGTTAATTATGGCGTGCGCGAGTTTGCGATGAGCGCCATTATGAATGGTCTGGTGTTGCATGGCGGATTCATCCCATATGGTGGAACGTTTCTAGTTTTTTCGGATTACGCGCGCAATGCTGTGCGGTTGTCGGCGTTGATGGGCATTGGTGTGATCTACGTCTATACGCATGACTCGATCGGCCTCGGCGAAGATGGACCAACACACCAGCCTATCGAGCACGCAGCATCATTAAGATTAATTCCACGCTTATCGGTGTGGCGCCCGTGCGACGGCGCTGAAACGGCGACGGCATGGCAAGCGGCCATCGAGCGGCGGAATGGGCCCACGTGTTTGTTGTTGACGCGCCAAGGCCTGCCGTCACAGCCACGCAACGAGGCGCAATTAACCGCAATCGCGCGTGGTGCCTACACGCTGCTCGAACCGCCAGGCGGCCCCCAGGCCGTGATAATCGCGACCGGCTCCGAAGTTGAATTGGCGATGGCGGCGGCACGGGCGTTAAATGCGCACGGCGCGCGCCTACGAGTCGTTTCGATGCCGTGCACCGATGTATTCGAGCAACAGGACAGCGCTTACCGGGAGATGGTGTTGCCGGCGCGACTCGAACGACGCATCGCCATCGAGGCGGGTTCTACAGTTGGCTGGTTTAAATACGTCGGTCTGCACGGCTGCGTGCTCGGGCTCGATGACTTCGGTGCATCGGCGCCAGCGGCCGATGTATTCGAGCACTTCGAGCTAACGAGTGTGCATGTGCAACGCAAGATCCAGTATTACCTGGCCGATTCCAAATCTTAGCGTGACAATCAAGTGATAACGGTCGCAACAAACAAACACAGTTTTATTAGCAGTTTCGGTTAGGAGATCAAACTAATGGCTATCAGGGTCGGGATTAACGGATACGGCCGCATCGGCCGCAATGTGCTGCGAGCGTTGTATGAAGCGGACCGCACGGATGAAATTCAAATTGTCGCGGTAAACGATCTGGGTGATGCGGAGACCAACGCGCACCTGACGCGCTATGACACCGCTCACGGGCGTTTCCCCGGCACCGTCGAGGTGAACGATGGCGCAATGTTCGTGAACGGCGACCGCATCGAAGTCTGTGCCGAACGCGATCCTAGCAAGTTGCCGTGGGGCGATCTTGGGATCGACGTTGTCATTGAATCGACCGGATTTTTTGCCAACAGGGAAAAATCCAAAGCGCACCTCGATGCGGGCGCGAAGAAGGTCGTGATCTCGGCGCCGGCAGGTAAAGATATCGACGCGACGATTGTTTACGGCGTTAATCACAACGTGCTCAAAGCATCTGATCGAATTATCTCCAACGCGTCGTGCACCACCAACTGTCTGGCGCCATTGGTACAACCGCTGCATGAGAAGGTCGGTCTGAAGTCCGGCATTATGACGACGATCCATTCGTACACCAACGACCAGGTGTTAACCGATGTCTACCACACCGATTTGCGCCGCGCGCGTTCGGCAACGCAATCGATGATCCCGGCCAAAACCGGGGCCGCTGCAGCCGTTGGTCTGGTACTTCCCGAGTTGGACGGATTGCTCGATGGCTCCGCGGTGCGTGTACCGACGATCAATGTTTCGCTCGTCGATCTCACCTTCTGCGCCGGTCGCGAGACCACCGTGGAAGAAATCAACCAGATTATGCGCGATGCCGCCGATGGCGCCCTTAAAGGGATCCTCGAATACAATACCGAGCCGCTGGTTTCGATTGACTTTAATCACAACCCCGCCTCGTCAATCTTCGAGGCATCCCAAACCAAAGTTGTCGCCGGGACCTTGGTCAAGGTGTTGTCGTGGTATGACAACGAATGGGGGTTCTCCAATCGCTTGCTCGATACGACCATCGCGTTGATGAATGCTAGAGGCTGATCCCGGTGCTAAAAATGCACGATGTTGCGCTCGGCGGCAAAAGAGTCGTCATTCGCGAAGACTTCAACGTTCCGATGAACGACGGTGTCATTGCCGACGATACAAGGCTGCGCGCCGCGTTGCCGACGATCGAACAAGCCGTGGCGGCCGGGGCACAATTAATGCTGTTATCGCACCTTGGGCGCCCGACGGAGGGAGAGTTCGACCCGCGCTATTCACTTGAATCGGTCGCGCACGCGCTGTCGCAGCTATTGCATAGAAACGTCCGCTTCGAATTCGACTGGCTTGGCGGCGTTGAGATGCGCGATGGCGACATCGTGTTGTGCGAGAACGTGCGGTTTCTTGCGGGGGAGAAGGCCAATGATGAAAACCTTTCTCGCCGTTTAGCCGCCCTGGCGGACGTTTTTGTTAACGATGCCTTCGCCACCGCGCACCGGGCCCAGGCGTCCACCTACGGCATCGCCCAGTTCGCGCCGCTAGCTTGCGCAGGTCCATTGCTCACCTCGGAACTCGATGCCCTTGGCACAGCACTGCATAATCCAGCGCGACCATTGGTTGCGATCGTCGGGGGCGCTAAAGTGTCGACGAAACTTGCATTGTTGGAATCGCTGTCAGCTAAAGTAGATCGGCTCATTGTCGGCGGTGGCATCGCGAATACTTTTCTGCGTGCGGCTGGGTTCGAGATTGGCAATTCGCTGTATGAGCAAGAGATGATCGAAACGGCTGCGCGGTTGCTCGCCAACGGTAGCGTACCGCTACCGACCGACGTCGTGTGTGGTAAGGCCTTCAATGCCGCAACACCGACCCGGGTGGTGGCGGTCGATGCGGTCATGGCGGACGACATGATCATGGATGTCGGCCCGCAAACGATCGCCGCGTTCGCCGAGCTCATTCGCACGGCCGGGACGGTGGTGTGGAACGGGCCGCTCGGGGTATTTGAATTCGATCAATGCGCCAACGGCACCCGGGTTTTAGCCCACACGATAGCGGATTCGTCGGCGTTTTCGATCGCCGGAGGCGGTGATACGATTGCTGCGATCACCCAATTCGACGTTGCCGATCGGATCTCGTATATCTCGACTGGTGGTGGTGCCTTTCTTGAATTTCTCGAAGGTAAGATCCTCCCGGCCGTCGCCATCCTCGAACAACGCGCCGCGTAAGCGTAAGGGCTAGCGCGTGAGACGAACCAAAATTGTTGCGACCTTAGGTCCGTCGACGGATAAGCCAAAGGTGCTTGCGCGCCTCATCGCGGAAGGGCTTGATGGCGCGCGGCTCAACTACTCGCACGGATCTCGCGAAGAACATGCAAAGCGCGCGCGCGCCCTGCGCCGGGCGGCAAAGGCCGCGCACCGCGAAATCACACTGATTGCCGATCTACAAGGACCTAAGATCCGTCTTGAACGCTTCTCCAACGGCGCGATCCGGCTCGAAGAGGGGGACGACTTCGTTATTGATGCCGATTTGAATGCCAACGCCGGCGACGAACACCACGTCGGGGTCACCTATAAGGGGCTGGCCCAAGACGTTAAGCGGGGCGATACCCTGTTGGTCGACGACGGGCGGATCATGCTACAAGTGGAGAATGTCGATGGTAATGCCATCGAGACGGTCGTCCTGCTCGGCGGTGAACTGTCGAACAACAAGGGGATCAATCGCGAAGGCGGCGGATTATCGGCCAAGGCATTGACGCACAAAGATCGCCTGGACATAAAGCACGCCGTGGACATTGGCGCCGACTATATCGCGGTATCGTTCCCGCGCACGGCAAAAGACATTGACGACGCTAGGCGTCTAGTCGAAAAAGCTGGTGGTACGGCCGGTATCATCGCCAAGATCGAACGCGCTGAAGCGCTAGAACACGCAGAAGAGATCATGCTGGCAGCCGACGGAATTATGATCGCGCGCGGCGATCTCGGCGTCGAAATCGGCGACGCCCGTTTGCCGCCGGTGCAAAAAAAACTCATCAATCTCGCGCGCCGCTGCCATCGCATCGTGATCACCGCCACACAGATGATGGAATCGATGATTGAGCATCCAATGCCTACGCGCGCAGAGGTCTTCGACGTTGCCAATGCGGTGCTCGACGGCACCGACGCGGTCATGTTGTCGGCCGAAACTAGTATCGGTGCGTATCCGGAAAAGACGGTCGCGGCGATGGCGCGGATATGCCTTGAAGCGGAACGAGAGTGGCCCGACAATCAAGCCGAACTGCTGCTCGATTCAACCTTCGATAGGGTCGATGAAGCCATCGCGATGTCTACAATCTATTGCGCGAATCGCATTGGGGTTAAAGCCATCGCCGCCCTAACCGAAACCGGTGCCACCACGAAATGGATGTCACGGATCCGCACCGACATTCCAATATTTGCAATGTCCGGGATCACCACGACCCTGCGTAAGGTCAATCTTTACCGTGGCGTACAACCCATCGCATTCGATATTCGCAATATCAACTATACGGAAATTACCGCTGGGATCCTCGATCAACTTCGCGCGCGCGGTGTGGTCAAAGATGGTGACAAGGTGATCATCACCAAAGGCGACCTGCTGGGGCATATCGGCGGAACCAACGGCATGAAAATTGTAACGGTCGGCGAGTTCGTCGAACACGTGGCGTGAACGACGCTATAAATAGAGGCTACTAGGATCAAGTTAGGCGCGGTAACGCACTAACCCCGAGCTTGGCTGCAACCGCCAGCCGACGCCGCGCGGATCCGACCGACGGAACTAGCCGGTAATTCGCTCGAGCGCCTCGCGGTATTTTGCCGCGGTTTTTTGCACGATATCCGGCGGTAAAATTGGCCCCGGCGGGCGCTTGTTCCACGTCAACGTTTCCAGGTAATCGCGCACAAATTGTTTATCAAAGCTCGGCGGACTAACACCGATTTGGTAGTCGGACTGCGGCCAGAATCGCGACGAGTCGGGGGTCAGGGCCTCGTCGATTAGCACAAGATCCCCCTTCGTGTCGACGCCGAACTCAAATTTAGTATCGGCGATGATAATCGCCTTGTCGCGGGCAAACTTCGCCGCGCGCCGATAAATTTCCAAACTAATGTCGCGGATCCTACTCGCATATTCCTCGCCGATCAGCGATGCAGTAAAGGCAAAATCGACGTTTTCATCGTGCTCGCCCACATCCGCTTTCGTCGAGGGGGTGTAGATCGGCTCGGGTAGCTGTTCCGCTTGGCGCAGACCGGCGGGCAGCGCGATCCCGCAAACGCTACCGCTGTGCTGATAGTCTTTCCACCCGGAGCCGATAATGTAACCGCGAACGATGGCTTCCACCGGTAGCGGTTTCAGCTTTTGTACGACGATAGCGCGCCCTTCTACCGGCGCGCGCTCGGCCGCATCGGGCAATACCTCTTCAAGCGATAATTTACTCAGGTGGTTGGCGATCACGTCGTTCATTTGTTCGAACCAAAAATTCGACATGGCGGTAAGGACAACGCCTTTGCCCGGGATCGGATCAGGCAAAATAACATCAAAGGCGGAGATCCGATCGGTCGTTACGATCAGTAGATGTTCGCTACCGATTGCATAGATGTCGCGAACCTTCCCGCGCTGAATCAACGGCCAAGTGGTGAGGGTTGATTGGTGCAGCGCAAAATCTGGTGTTTCCACAACGGGCGTCCGGTTCAAATTGAGCGCGCGATTCTCGCACAAGCCCCTGGATCACGATAGGAGTAGATTCCCCTTAGTCTCAGTGTTATGTGCGCGAACTCCGGGAAGTCGCCAACACCGCCAAGCGGGACGGATCGGGGCACAGCAAAGTGAAGTCAATTTGGCGCCAGCCCTAAGTTGCCGGGGCCTTAAAATGCGCCATTCAACCACTAACAGTTTTTTGGCGTCTACGTTGGATTTGGATTTGGTTTCGCATTGACAGCCGAACGATTAAATTCAAGGCGCACGATCTTGATGCATCAACGATTCGATATCATCGATTTGTTTCGGCGCATTGGCGCTCAAGACCTCATGGCCCGTCTTGGTGACAAGGATGTCGTCCTCAATGCGGATCCCAATATTGTGCCATCGCTTCGCCAGGCCCTTAATGTTCGGCGAGAGGTATAACCCTGGTTCCACCGTCGTTACCATTCCCCGCTCGAAGCTACGCCACTCGCCGGCAAGTTTATAATCACCCACATCGTGCACATCCATACCGAGCCAGTGCCCGGTCTTATGCATATAATACGGACGATACGCCTCGTCGCGAATGAGTTTAGATACGCGACCCTTTAAGATCCCGAGGTCCAATAATCCCCGCGTAATCACATCGATAGCCGCCTCGTGCGGCATATTCCACGTATTGTTGGGTTGTACCTCGGCGATGGCTGCGAGTTGGGCTTCAAGTACAATCTCGTAGACCGCCGCCTGATCGTTAGAGAATTTACCGTCCACCGGGAACGTACGGGTAACATCACTGGCATAGCAATCGTATTCGGCGCCAGCGTCGATCAGCAGAAGATCGCCGGCTTTCAGCTGGTCCTGATTTTCGACGTAATGCAATATACAACTGTTCGCGCCGCCGCCCACGATACTCGGATAGGCGGGGGATCGCGCACCGTGGTGCATGAAGGTATGCAGCAACTCCGCCTCGATTTGATATTCATACATGCCAGGACGGCACACCGTCATAGCACGTCGATGTCCCTCGGTGGCGATCGCCGCGGCGCGGCGCATGGTCTTTATCTCCTGGTGGCTTTTATACAGCCGGCTTTCGTGCAATATGTGGCCGAGTGATACAAACTGATCGGGGGCATGGATGCCGGCGCGGCCTTTGTCGGTAACGCGCGTGACCCAACCAACAAGTCGCTGGTCAAAATCAGGATAGCGCCCCATCGTGTAGTAGATGCGTTCTTTGTTTTCCAACAAACCGGGAAGGATATCATCGAGGTCGGAAATTGGAAAGGCGTCGTCCGCACCATAAAATTCGCATGCCCCATCGAGTCCTGTGCGGCGGCCATGCCAGGTTTCCGCCACGGCATCACTTTCACGGCAGAACAGCAGGAACTCACCCTGGGGGCGATCGGGAACTAGAACGGCGACGGCCTCGGGCTCCGCAAACCCGGTCAGGTAGAAAAAATCGCTATCGGGGCGGTGCGGATACAAAACATCTCGATTACGCACGCGTTCCGGCGCGGTCGGCTGGATCGCGATACCGCCGACATTGATCATGTCCATCAAGCGTTTTCGACGACGGGCGAATTCTCGTTTCTCCATAATATTTTAGGGTTCGATATGCTCAGTGGATGGTTTCATCATGACGATTGTTTTGGGTTGCAAACTGCGTCTCGTCGAGCAGTAACAAGGCGCCCATGCGGGTGTACTCACAAACTTCTACGAACGCGAATTCGTCGGCGCCATCGCCCGATTCTTTTGGGTCGATGCGACCGATATCCTGAAGATCATGTAAAAACTCCTTAGCGTCCTCGCTCAGGTGTCCCGCTTCGCCCTGATCCGTCAGTCCGAATCCCGACAGAAAACCTCGGCACCACGAACCCAGGGCTTCAGTCCTGACTGCCAATGGACAATCGTCTTCAGGCAGCAGTATCCGCAACGAAAAATCATCAGCCGATAATTCAGCGAGCGTTGCGGTAACTAACTGGGATAACGGATGGTCGGCGCCCAGATCGGGTAGGTTGATATCGCCGTGATAGCCGGTCGTATGATCCAGCCACGCAGATCCTTCGAATTCCCGCACGCCGCAAAGCATTCCGCACAGTATCCCATGGCACTCCGCCGCGCCAATATCACAGTTCATTACACGCAGTGCAGCTGCGATCAACTGGTAGCGTGATTTTTCGGCATATTCTGTCATATATGACTGTATTACGCTGTGTTTACCGCAACAATTTCATACTGGCCTTCGTCATGAGGTGGTACATTGGTAGACCACGGACCACCTTCGCACCAAGGAGACGTCACAGACGTAGTTTGCGACTACGTTTAGCCTCCCGGCAAAACAAATAACCCGATAGGGTCCACTGCTAATCAGCGCCGCAACAGAGCGTAAGGCGGGATTATCTCATGGCAGGGCGCACCAATTAAAGTACCAGCAAGCTTGCCCAAGTCCGATTCACGTCTTGCTCTAGGTCAATTTAATATCCGGAATTGGCTCGCATTGTGGTGTCGCAGGCGGTTGACCGAAGTAAGTAGCGGCTCTATATTGAGCCCGACGAAAAAGCATATTACACAGACGACCGAATCGCTGCATCATGACGCAAGTAGACAACGATAAATTAGAACTGGCGGCGCTCGAATCGAGGGTCGACGAGTTGATCAAAACCATCGAGGGGCTCGCTAGCGAGAACCAGGCTTTACGCACACAGCAGGCAACATTAACCACCGAGCGCGCGGCCTTGATTGAAAAAACCGAACAGGCACGGACGCGAGTCGAAGCAATGATTTCACGATTGAAGGCGATGGAAACACGTTAATGACCGATAGTGTAAAACCGATCACCGTCACTATCCTCGATAAGGAATATATCGTCGGTTGCACCGAGGGTGAGCGTGAATCCTTATTTGCGACCGTGGAGTTTCTGAATATCAAGATGCAGGAACAGCGAGACAGTGGCAAAGTGATTGGCAGTGAACGAATCGCGGTGATGGCCGCGCTTAATGTGGCGCATGAATATCTTGAATATCGCCGCCACAATGAATCCATGAGTTCCGACATTGGCGCCGGGATCGATCGTATTCGAAGTAAGATCAACACCGCGCTATCGCGTGGCCGGACATTCGAACTGACCGACGCTTCGTAAATTAATGGACGGCAATCAATATTAGGTATGGTGTTCTCTGTGGTGTACGCGTACGGGCTGGTTAATCCTTGAGCCTATAAGCGATATACTTTGGGACTAATCTGTCGGCGATGTTGCGCAGGGCCGCACTTTAGCGGCAAGCCTGATTCTCCACGAGACGTCCCACCTTGAACCCTTGGTTCAAGTTTACGGCCAGTCGCGGCATTGTGGAGAACACCCCTTCCCCATATCCGCTACACAGCAATTAACTAATGGAATCTTCGATGCAGCGATGGTTGATGAAATCGGAACCGGACGAATTCAGCATTGATGACCTCAAAGCCAGTCCCAAGCAAACCAATATGTGGGACGGCGTGCGGAACTATCAAGCCAGGAATATGATTCGGGACGATATGAAAAAGGGCGACCAGGCATTTTTCTATCATTCGAATTGCGACGAGCCGGGAATCGTCGGCGTGATGGAAGTTGTTAAGGAAGCCTACCCCGATCCGACCGCATTCGAAGCCGACGACAAGCATTTCGATCCAAAGAGCGACCCTGACGCCCCGCGTTGGTTCGTCGTCGATTTGAAGTTCAAATGTAAACTGGATCGGACCATCACTCTCGCGGAACTAAAACACCACGAACAATTGCATGATATGCGGCTACTGATGCGCGGCAATCGATTATCTGTTATGCCGGTCGGGCAAGTCGAATGGGATTTTATTCTCGCGCTTCAATAGGTTTTTGTTCTCGCGAATTCACACGTTAAAACGAAAATGCATAACGTCGCCGTCTTCGACCAAGTAGTCCTTTCCTTCTAGGCGTAGACGACCGACCTCCCGCGCGCCCGATTCACCGCCGTACTCGATGAAATCGTCATAGCTGATCACCTCGGCACGAATGAATCCCTTTTCGAAATCGGTGTGAATGACGCCGGCCGCTGCCGGTGCGTTTGCGTTTCGCTGTAGGGTCCATGCTCGACATTCCTTTGGTCCTGCGGTGAAAAACGTCTGTAATCCGAGCAGACGATGACCAACACGGACAAAACGGTCGAGGCCCGCCTCGGTTAAGCCCATTGCAGCCAAAAATTCGTCGCGTTCCGAGTCATCTAATGATGCGATCTCCGATTCGAGCGCTGCACATAAAACAACGCATTCTGCGCCTTGGGAATGTGCAAAATCCTCTACTAGCTGTGACATCATGTTACCTGCCAGATGCGCCTCGTCCACATTCGCCACGTAGAGCACCGGCTTGGCCGTCAGAAGATTAAACGATTTAATATTTGTCAACGTTGCCGCATCAAGGTTCTGTGCCCGGATGGCCTTCATCGAATTCAGACCATCCAAAATATTGTCGAGCTGCTGTATCATTAGCCGCGCGGCCTGGTCACCGGAGCGCATCAGTTTTTGCGCCTTTTCCATTGCCCGGACAATTGTTTCGAGATCGGCAAGCGCCAGTTCGGTTTCAACTATCTCGACGTCCGACATCGGGTCCACGTTGCCCGCGACATGGACGACGTTGTCGTCGGCGAAGCATCGCACGACATGGGCGATCGCCTGAGTTTCGCGTATGTGGGCAAGAAACTGATTACCCAGCCCTTCGCCTTTGGACGCCCCTGCAACCAGGCCCGCAATGTCGACGAACTCCATCGTCGTTAGCAACACCTGTTGCGGGTTTACCAGAGCTGCGATTTCCTCGAGTCTTGGGTCGGGGACTGATACCACCCCGACGTTCGGATCGATGGTACAAAAGGGATAGTTTTCCGCCGCGATGGCTGAATGGGTCAACGCGTTAAACAACGATGATTTGCCGACGTTTGGCATCCCAACGATGCCACATTTAAAACCCATAGTTCGTATCCTATTACTAAAGCGAAACTTCGTTGTTAAATTTAGATACCGCGGTTTCTAGGTTCAATGTCCCAGGCCTCACACCGGCAAGTATTCCCAGCAGCGGTTTCTAGGAACCCGTGAGGAAGCTCAAAGATTAATTCACTTCAAGGACGGCCGCTGACATTGATCGTGGATTTGAGGTCGCCAGCTACGATCATTTCGATCTGGTCAAGCGCCCGTGACAAGGCTTCCTCGATAAGGCGATTTTCCGCTGCCGGAGCGACGTTGAGCACGTAGCGGGCAACATCACGCCCCAACCCCGGGTGCCCAATCCCGATGCGCGCCCGCACGAAGCCAGATTCGAAATGCGACATGATATCGCGCAGGCCATTGTGACCGCCGTGTCCGCCGCCTATTTTGAAATGAATATTACCGCACTCGAGCGCCAACTCATCGTGGGCGACCAGCGTCTGCGCGGCGCTAAGTCGGTAATAGGAGGCGCAGCTTGCGACACTGGGGCCGCTGTCATTCATGAACGTTTCTGGTTTCAACAACCACACCGCACAACCGTTAATTTCGACTCGGCATACTTGCGCGTTGAATCGTGCTTCGACTCTGAAACTCACCGAATTCATCTCGGCGATCCGATCGACCAACCAGAAACCCGCGTTGTGACGGGTTCTGGCGTACGACTCCCCCGGGTTGCCCAAGCCGGCGATCAAACCCAGCCCGGGCTTCCTTGCCATTACTCCGGTGCGATCAAGTATCGCCGCCGTCGGGCGCCGACTCGTCCGCGCCTTCGCCTGGCTGGGCTATACTCACTTCACCTTCGGCGATATCACCTTCGAGTTCCGCTTCAGGCTCGACGACGGTGCGCGGTACCTGCACCGAGACAACCGGCTGCGCAGGATCACCGCCGTGGATCAAAGCGGCGATTTCTGTCGCCTCGGGGGCGGAAATATCAGACAAATGGAGCGTGGCGTTAAGTTCAAGCTCGGCGATGTCAACCTCAATGTACTCCGGTAAATCGCGCGGCAGGCATACTATTTCGAGATCGGTCATTAAGTGCGCGATAACGCCGCCTCCGGACTTGACGCCAACGCAAATGTCTTCGTTGACGAAATGCAGTGGGACTCGCATCGTAAGCTTCTCATGTTCATCGATGCGCAGGAAATCCATATGCATCACCTGCTCTTTATAGGGATGTCGTTGCAGATCCTTTAACACCACCGCTTCGCTTCCGCTCGGCGTTTTTAATGTCAGGATGTGCGAATAAAAGGCTTCATGGTCGATGTGTCTCAGTACGTCGTTGTGTTGTAGCTGAATACTGACCGGGTCTTTTCCGCCGCCATAGACGATGGCGGGAATATAGCCGGTCCGACGTAGGCGGCGGCTCGCACCCTTGCCCTGACGTTCGCGCGCCTCGGCGCTTATCTCGAATTGATTCATCGTTGTACTCCGATCGATTAGTGGATAGACCGCGTCCCGGGATCCGCGACCAAATCACGCGGGACGGCGGATTGTATATAAAATACGGACGGAGGGTTAGTCCGGCTATTGTTTTTTTGGTCTGATGACGCCGTGAAGGGCGCGTTTCGCCCCCGCCACCGATGGCGGAAGTGGTCGTTTTGCGCGAGCAATCTCCGACCGACCGTCAGCTTGCGAGTGTGCTAGTCGATGAACATCGAACTCAGCGACTGGCCGCGGGTAATTCGATTAATGCTTTCGCCGATTAACTCGGCGACGGTCAGTTGCCGAATTGTCTCACATGCCCTGGCGTCGTCGGACAACGGGATGGTATCGGTCACCACGAGTTCATCGAGTTCAGAATCCGCAATATTCTTAATCGCAGGCCCCGACAAAACGGGGTGTGTGCAGTAGGCCACTACTTGCCTGGCGCCGTGTTCCTTCAACGCGCTGGCGGCCTTACATAAGGTTCCGGCGGTATCGACCATGTCATCGACCAGCACGCAGGTGCGGCCATCGACGTCGCCGATAATATTCATCACTTGCGCTTCGTTTGCGCGCGGTCGGCGTTTGTCAATGATTGCAAGGTCGGCATTATCGAGACGCCGCGCCACCGCGCGCGCCCGCACCACCCCACCCACATCCGGTGAGACAACCATGAGATCGGGGTACTCGTGCTTCCAAATGTCCCCCAGGAGAACCGGCGAGGCGTAGATGTTATCCATGGGCATATCGAAAAAACCCTGGATCTGATCCGCGTGGAGGTCCAAGGTCAAGACGCGATCTGTCCCCACGCTGGCAATCATATTGGCAACGACCTTGGCGGTGATCGGGACGCGCGCCGAACGCGGGCGCCGATCTTGGCGCGAGTAGCCGAGATAGGGGATAACCGCGGTAATCTTCGATGCCGACGCCCGGCGTAGCGCATCGATCAGCACCAGCAATTCGATTAAGTTATCGTTGGTTGGCTGGCAGATCGACTGCAGGACAAAAACATCTCGCGCCCGGACATTTTCCCCGATTTCGACCATGATTTCGCCATCGCTAAAACGCCCGACCGTGGCCTTGCCAGCCCTGATCTGGAGATGCGCAGCCACCGCCCGAGTCAATGCCGGGTTGGAATTGCCGGCAAACAACATCATCTCCGAGTCATCAAACATCGTTTCTACCCCATCTTATACGGTGTCAGCATAATGGCTGGGGTGCCAGGATTCGAACCTGGGAATGCGGGGATCAAAACCCCGTGCCTTGCCACTTGGCTACACCCCAATAACATTGGTGATTATCGGATTGCGGTTTCCTCAAACGCGCCGCACCATGAATTCCGCCGCTTTGTCCATTAGCGGCGAGATATTTCGCCGCTGGGCGACAAACCAGGCCCACGCATCAGGGATCTGCTGGGCAGCGCGCTCTGCCTGCGAATTAGAGTCGAAAATGGCATAGACACACGCTCCCGTGCCTGACATCCGCGCCGGCGCAAACTGGCCCAGCCAATCCAGTGCCCGGGCAACCTCCGGATACAGCCGCCGCGTGATGGCTTCGCAGTCGTTGACCAGCGGCGAACTCGAGAGGTCGTGGATTTTGATGGCTGGGGTATCACGTGTCAATTCCGGGTGGGAGAATACCGCCGCCGTCGACACACTGCAGCCAGGGAGAATGACCAAAACCGGGCCTTCGGGCGCTTCCAGCGGGGTCAGTCGTTCACCAACGCCTTCCGCCCAGGCGGCGTGCCCATGCACGAAAACTGGGACGTCGGCGCCGAGAACCAAGCCGAGATCGGCGAGTTCGGCCGGACTGCGCCCGAGCTCCCACAGCTCGTTTAACGCCACCAATGTCGTCGCCGCATCGGAGCTCCCGCCGCCGAGACCACCCCCTACGGGCAACCGCTTATCGACCCGGATTGCGACCCCGGCAGGCGGTTTGGCATGGGCCTGGAGGAGGCGCGCGGCACGCACCACAAGATCCTGCTCGGGCGGAACGCCGGGTAGGTCGTTGACCCGGCTCACCTGGCCGTCTTCGGTTAGGATGAACTCCAACTCGTCCCCGTAATCGAGAAACTGAAAGTGGGTCTGCAGCAAATGATAGCCGTCGTTACGCCGTCCAACGACGTGCAAAAAAAGATTGATCTTCGCCGGCGCCGGCCACCGTCCGCTACCGTACATTTCCCACTACGCTTGTCACTGCGGGGTCAGTGTCCAGGACGAGATCACGATCCGAATCTTGATATCGTTATAGCTCATAAAAAGCTTGGCCGGCAGCTCGAAACCCTCGACCGACATACGGCGCACGACGCTGATTCGCCAGCCGCCCTGATGCAAATCCTGTAGTAGCCCGGCGGCATCGTGGCGCGCATAGCTGGGCGGCGGATCCGGTGCGACCAGCCCTCGCAACCAGTAGTGAGCACCGGCCAGCGGCAGGCTCCAGCCAAGGTGTTCGGTCATCAGTGATTGTGCATCAGCGGCATAGAACCGTTGTCCGTTGGGCACGATCAGTTCAACCCGCGAATTATCCCCAGCCAATTGATAGGTGCCCCGACCAAGCGGCGCAATGAAGCGGAGTTGGAAACTCGCCGCTCCTTTGAGCCAACGCATTTTCGCGCTCCACCCCTCATTCCCCCGCTGCACTGCGATCCTTCCATCTGCACGCCAGTGTTCAATTTCTGCGATACGGCCCGGCGCCACCGACGACTCGGGCGTGAGTCCTACAGGGCGAATGTCGCCACCGGCGCAGCCGGCCAGCAAGGCCGCCAACGATAAACAACGCCAATTCAAGGCGCTAGCCGTTCTATCGCGTCGAGCAGCCGTTGATCGTTCGGTTTGTCTTTCAGGGCGCTGTCCCAGATATTCTTGGCGGCATCCTTATCACCCATCACCCACAAGACCTCACCGAGGTGTGCTGCAACTTCTGGGTCATCTTTGAGTCGTCGTGCGCGGGTGAGAAACTCTACTGCGTCGCTCAGGCGTCCGAGCCGATACAAAACCCAACCCATAGAATCGAGGATATAGAAGTCCTCAGGGCTCAAGGCCAATGCTCGTTCGATTAACGCATAGGCCTCTTCATAACGCTCTGTACGATCTGCCAGGGTATAGCCCAAGGCATTTAAGGCTTGAACGTTATCGGGTTCGTGTTCAATGATGGTGCGCAGATCTGCTTCGAGCACGTCGATCCGGCCCATTTTCTCCGCTAGCATCGCACGCGTATACAACAGGTCCATGTCGTAGATATCATCCAGCGCCCGGTCGTAGAGCGCCATCGCCTCGTCGAGGCGGTCGTGGTCGGTAAGGATCTCACCTTCGGCTGTTACCAAGTGTCGTCGCTGCTCTTCGTTGTCGGTCGCAATTGATTGCAAGTGCGCCCGTGCATTATCGACGTCATCGATCGAAGACAGGATCATCCCGACCCGTATTTGCGCCTGAAAATAATTGGTGCCGCGTGTCACCGCGCGATACAGTTCGAGGGCATCATCGGGTTTGTCGCGAGATTCCGCGATCTGTGCGAGATAGAAATATGCGTCGCTACTACGCGCCTTCAGATCGAGAAGTTGCTGAAAATTCGCCCGTGCCGCATCGATCCGATTGGCCTGCAGATTTAGTAAGCCGAGGGCGTAGACGACGTCGCTGTCATCAGGCGTTTTAGTCGATAGTATCGAGAATTGTACGCGGGCTTCTTCATAGCGATTCGAATCTGCCAGTAGGCGCGCGTAGATTAATCGCAAACCATGGTCGTCGACGTCTTTTTCGATCGAACGTTCCAGCCATTCGAGTGCGCTCGGCGACTCGTCGTGTTGTTGCAGGAGCGCAACGTAGGCCATCGCGATGTTGGTTTCGAGCGCGCCGGAATCGACCAGCCGGTCGATTGCCAGCGATGCGCGGTCTATCTGTTCGGAGCGGATCGCCAACAGCGCATAGGCGAGCAATGCGCTGTTACCACGATCATGTGAAATAAGCCGCTCCATGATGTCGAGCGCGGTGACCTTGTCCTGCTCTCGGCTCAGCAGGTTTGCTATCATCCGCAATTGGCGATTCGCCGGTTCGGATTCGACGTTTAAGACGTATTCCAGATGCGTAAACGCGGCGTCGGCGTCGCCGGCGCGAATATACATAGCGGCCAGGATTTGACGGGCCTCGGTATCGGTCGGGGCCTTCTCAACCCAGATTTTCGCCGCTTCCAGTGCCGCTTCATTGTTGCGCGCGAAAACCGCAATGCGCGTAGCTCGTTGTGCGACCGCAAGGCTCTGAAGTTGTTTGGCCGTGGCGACATAATACTCGACCGCCAAATCCAGCTGCCCACGCTGGCCGGCAAATTCCGCGACCAGCAAGCGGAACAGCGGATCGCTGTCGACATTAAAATCCGTCGAGTGAACGGCCGGCAGATCGAGTAGATCGCCCTGGTTGAGAATCACGGGGGCGCGCGCGTCCGAGAGCGGGCGCTCCCGGATGGGTGGTTGGGTTGTCGCACAACCGCCTAACGTCATAAGCACCGCGAGACCAAGGGCAGTAGAGACCCGGGCACCCACAGCGTTGCCTGCGCCTGCGAGTAACGTGTCGCTGGACAGCAAGATTTTGTGTAACACAACCAACATCTTTAAGTGCGACATCGTCTCGTGGCCAACAATCCCACTACATCGGCCATCCTGGTTTAAACTATAAATGTAGTATACGCGACGTTATTCGAGTCGTATTAATTAGATAGGCCGTTTTATCAGACCCACCGCATTGATACCATGCCCATTAGAGTTCTCGGAGTCAGCCACAAGACCGCACCTATTGATGTGCGGGAGCAGATCGCGCTTAACCCTGATCAGCTCCCCAGTGCGCTCCAGGGGCTGGTCCAAGACAGTGGTGTGTCCGAGGCCCTGATCCTATCTACCTGTAACCGCACCGAGTTGTACTGCGACCTCAAGTCGAATGCATTTGGACATCCTCTGGAGTGGATGGTTCGCTACAGTGGCATCGACGCGTCGATCCTCGAATCCCACGTCTATACACTGGATAATGAACACGCCGTGCGACATGCTCTACGCGTTGCCTGCGGGCTCGACTCTATGGTGGTTGGGGAACCCCAGATCCTCGGGCAAGTGAAACAGGCATACCGCGCTGCGGTTGACCAAGGAACCGCCGGGAAAATTCTTAACAAATTGTTTCAACACTCGTTTTTCGTGGCAAAACAAATCCGCACGCAAACTTCGATTGGCGAGAACCCAGTCTCGGTGGCCTACGTCGCCGTTCAATTGGCGAAACAAATCCATGGCGATTTGAGCGATAAGACTGCTTTACTGGTCGGTGCAGGTGACACCATCACCTTGGTAGCACATCACCTGCGCTCGAACAATATTGCTAATCTGATAATCGCCAACCGCACCGTTAGTCGAGCGCAGGAGCTTGCGAGTCGATTCGACGCTATCCCAGCCCGGTTGACTGATCTGCCGCAACATCTCGCTACGGCTGATATCGTCGTATCGTCGACGGCCAGCCGCCTGCCGTTGATTACTGCGGCAGCGGTGCGTACGGCGCTGGCGGCGCGACGTCAAGCGCCAATGTTCATCGTCGATCTCGCGGTCCCACGCGATGTCGAACCGGGCACCGCGCAGCTAGCGGATGTGTACCTCTATTCGGTGGACGATCTCAATCGGGTTGTCGGTGAAAACGCGCGCTTGCGCGAAGGAGCGACCGCCCAAGCGGAAGAGATGATCAATATTCAGGCTCAATCGTATATGGATTGGCTGCAATGTCAGGACAGCACGCAGACCATTGTCGCCATCCGCAATGAGGCCGAACGGTTAAAAGAGCAATTTTTGGATAAGGCCCGCCGGCGACTTGCCGCCGGCGATGATGCCGAAGCCGTTATCACTGCGCTGGCCAATGGCCTGGTCAATCGCTGGTTGCACAAACCCACGATAAAAATTCGCGAAGCCGCCGTTGACGGGCAAGATGAAATCGTGCGTATTGCGCGCGATATTCTTACCCCATAAATAGATGAAAGTCCGCCTCATACGAAAACTCGAGAGCATCACGGAACGACGCGAGGAGCTCGATGCCTTGCTTTCATCGCCAGAAGTAATCGCCGATCAAAATCAGTATCGGACGCTCGCGCAGGAACGCGCCGAAATCGATCCGATCGTCGAGTGTTTTACCCGCTACCAGCAGCAGATTCGTAACCTTAACCAGGCACAGGATCTGCTGGGGGAAAGTGACGCCGAGATGCGGATACTCGCGCTCGAAGAGGTCGAACAATCTACGGAACACATTGCCGCCAACGAAATTGAGTTGGAACGATTGTTGATACCGAAAGACCCGGCCGACGATGCGAATATCTACCTCGAAATCCGTGCCGGCACGGGCGGCGACGAGGCCGGAATTTTCTGCGGCGATTTATTGCGGATGTATCTGAAGTATGCTGAGAACCGTAAATGGAAGATGGAAATCATTAGCGCTAGCCCGAGTGACGCAGGCGGTTACAAAGAGGTCATCGCCAAAATTATTGGGCGCGGCGTCTATGCGAGTTTGAAATTTGAATCGGGCGCGCATCGGGTCCAGCGCGTACCGGAAACGGAGTCTCAAGGACGCATACACACCTCGGCGTGTACCGTCGCGGTGATGCCGGAGGTCGATGAAGTATCCGAGATCGAAATCAAACCGAGCGATGTGCGGGTCGACACCTACCGCGCATCGGGTGCGGGCGGACAGCATGTCAATAAGACTGATTCTGCGATCCGTCTAACTCACCTTGCAACGGGGGTCGTCGTTGAGTGCCAGGAAGAGCGCTCACAACACAAGAACCGCGCACGCGCAATGAGCTTATTAAAAGCCAAGCTACTCCAGGCGGAACGGGATAAAATAGCATCAGAGCAGGCACAAAATCGTCGCAACCTGGTCGGTAGCGGCGACCGATCGGAACGGATCCGGACCTACAACTATCCCCAGGGAAGAATCACTGATCACCGAATCAACCTGACCTTGTATAAGCTCGCCGAGGTGACTGAAGGCGATCTTGCGCTCGTTATTGAACCGCTGTTAGTCGAACATCAAGCGGATTTGATGGCGGAACTGGCGGCGGGTTGAGAGCCGCACTCCACAGCCATGCCTTCGACCATCGGTACCCCGGCAACCGTTGCCGAATTGATCAAGCGCGCGGATCAGGTACTGCGTCCAAGTGACAGTTCGCGCTTGGATAGTGAGTTACTTCTGGCCCATGCGCTTGGATGTGATCGCCTTGCCGTATATCGCGATGGCAATTGCGACGTCGCGCCGGATCAACGGTTGCAATTCGAAGGCTTGGTCCGCGCGCGAGCGAGCGGGCAACCCGTTGCCCAACTGCTTGGAACTGCGGAATTCTGGTCGCTATCTTTTCATATAGACGCGAATGTGTTAATTCCGCGGCCGGAAACCGAATTGCTGGTCGCAACGGTGCTCGATCGGATCCCACGCTCGCACCCAAGCATGATTGCCGATCTCGGCACGGGCAGTGGTGCTATCGCCGTCGTTATCGCATTGGAACGGCGTAACGCGACAATTATCGCCAGCGATCTCAGTACGGCTGCGTTAGCAGTGGCGCGGCGTAACTGCGACATCCATTGTGTTGCGCAAGTGTACCTGCTGCGGGCAAACTGGATGGACGCCTTTGGCGAGGCGAAATTCGACATCATCGTCAGCAATCCCCCCTATGTCTGTGCCGGTGATCCATTGCTATCATCGAGTGCTATTCGCTTTGAGCCGTCGTTAGCGCTTGTTGGTGGCGACGACGGCCTGGACGCGCTACGCGAGCTCGTTGCTCAGGCGACGGTCCATTTGAAACCGGGCGGCTGTTTGTTGGTCGAGCACGGTTATAATCAAGGCGCCATTGTCAGGAGATTGTTTTATAAACAAGGCCTGCAGCGAGTGACGACGGCGCCCGATCTTGCCGGCCACGAACGGGTTACATTTGGTGAGATGGTGCGCGCCGCGGAAAGATTTCGATGATCAAAAATATTCAGCTCGTTATTTCCGGTGACGATGCCGATCTGGCGCGGGTTAGGAGCAAACTTCTCGAGCTTGCCGGTGTCGGCGAGGTGATACTGGAAGGGGCGATCGTGCGTGTCGCCTATGATTTATGCGACACGACTTGTGCGCAGGTCGTTGACCAGATTGAAGGCTTGGGGTTAATGCCGGTCCTCAATGTATGGCAACGCTTGTGCTTGCGTCTACGTTGCTATCGTGAAGCGATACACAAACAAGAGTTAAATAATGACATTGGTTGGGACAGTTTCGTGCGTGAAATCTATGTCAGTCGTTACCGGCACCGTCGGCACGGTAGACGCGATGATCGGCCGCGGCATTGGCGACAATACAGCGCGCACCCGGCGACCGATTGATGATATTTAGCTAAGGAACCCTGATTAATTCATGGCATGGTGCATTGCATCCGAAACCGTCCAAGTCCGCGTGGCGGATCTTGCAAATAGTCCCGCTATTGGCCGCGATCCGCGCCTTGACCTGAACCATTTCGAACTGCAAATCAGCTATCCCAGAATTATTCAGAGGCTCCCTAACTGATATGGATGATTCAACCCTGCTGCGCTACAGTCGGCACATATTGCTGCCACAGATTGACATCGATGGCCAGCAAAAATTACTCGCCGCGAGCGCCGCAATCTTCGGACTGGGCGGCCTTGGTTCTCCGGTGGCAATGTATCTGGCCGCGGCCGGTGTTGGACGCCTCGTGCTCATCGATTTCGATGTGGTTGAATTATCGAATCTACAACGACAAATCATCCACCACAGCGCCGACCTCAAACGCCTTAAGGTGGATTCCGCCAGGGACCGCCTCAAAGATTTGAATCCGGACGTCGACGTCGCAACTATCGCGCGGCAACTGGACGATGCCGGCCTTGACCAGGCGATTGCCGCGGTCGATGTCGTGATCGATTGCACCGACAATTTCGAGTCACGGTTTGCGCTGAATCGGGCGTGTTTCAGACAGCACAAGCCATTGGTGTCCGGCGCCGCAATTCGGTTCGAAGGCCAGGTCAGCGTTTATCATCCGGGCAACGGCGACAGTCCTTGTTATCAGTGTCTGTATAGCAGTGAAGAGGGTGTTACGGAGACCTGTACTCAAACCGGGGTAATTGCGCCGTTGCTCGGTATTGTGGGGAGCGTGCAGGCGCTGGAGGCGCTAAAAGTCCTGATGCACATTGGTCATGACCTCAGCGGGCGTTTGTTGCTTCTTGATGCCTTAGCGATGGAGTGGCAAATGATGCGCTTTAAGCGCGATCCGAGTTGCGCTGTATGCGGCACCACTTCGA
>SMVB01184968.1_pt1 | contig 25409 bp, 20 predicted proteins | sample 2456461 | NCBI WGS metagenome assembly SMVB01 (sample SAMN11095934, study PRJNA526329) | marine sediment metagenome | biome: Marine sediment; feature: Surficial sediment; material: Deep marine sediment; isolation source: Hadal surficial sediment | place: Pacific Ocean | collected 2014-05 | depth...
GTCTGGGCGTCGGCCGATCAGAGTGTCTCTTGTCCATGGCAGCGAGGAAACACTACGCTTGGTCAATCGTCAATGAACGCTCGACAGGAGTCGCAGCATGCGCCGATTCTTCTTCGTACTCGCCCTCGTTTTCGTCGTCTCACCGATCTGGTCGCTAGCGGGCGCCGCTCAACGGCAAACCGCAACCTCGTCGCTCGAAGCGGCTCCGCCGGCCGCCGTCGCCGGCCGAGCCTTGGGCATCGGACGCCAAGCCGCGGGCGTCGCCGGCTACTACCGCTTCCCGGAGATCCACGGCGACACCATCGTCTTCGCCGCCGAGGGCGATCTCTGGATCACGACGGTCGACGGCGGCGTCGCCCAGCGCATCACCACGCATCCGTCCGAAGAGACCGACCCGGTGATCTCACCCGACGGCACGACGCTGGCGTTTACCGCCCGCTACGAAGGCCCCGCGGAGCTCTACACCATGCCGTTGGCCGGCGGCGTCCCGACCCGGCAAACGTATGAATCGGACTCGTCCGTCGGCACGACGTGGACGCCCGACGGCAAGCTCGTGTACACGACCGGCTACTACGCGACGCTACCGGTGCCGCAGCTCGTCGCCCTCGACCTCGCTGATCACACCCGCCGGCGGATTCCTCTGTCGACGGCGAGCGAGGCGACCTACGACGATTCCGGCGACACCCTCTTCTTCGTGCGCCCGGCGTTCCACAACAACGTCACCAGACGCTACGTCGGCGGCACCGCCCGCGATGTGTGGAAGTTCAGCGCCGGATCGGTGGAGGCCATCGAGCTGACCGGCGACTACGAGGGCGAGAGCCACTCGCCGATGTACTGGGACGGGCGCGTCTACTTCGTCACCGATCGCGACGGGACGATGAACGTGTGGTCGATGGACACCAACGGCGGCGACCTGCGCCAGCACACCGAGCACAGCGGCTGGGACTTGCGCGAGCCGGAGCTTTCGGACGGCCGTATCGTCTACCAGCTCGGCGCCGACCTTTGGCTACACGACATCGCCGCCGATACGTCGCGGCTGATTCCCATCACGCTGGCCTCGGACTTCGACCAGCTACGCGAGAAATGGGAAAACGACCCGCTGCAATACCTGACCTCCGCCCACCTCCATCCCGAGGGCGACAGCGTCGTGCTGACGGCGCGCGGCCGGGTGTTCGTCGCCCCCGTCGGCAGTGGTCGCCTGGTGCGCGCCGTCAACGATGAAGGCGTCCGCTACCGCGACGCCGTGTTCATGCCCGACGGCGAATCACTCGCCGGCCTGTCGGACGCCAGCGGCGAGTTCGAATGGGTGAGGATCCCGGCCAACGGCATCGGCGAGCCCACACCGCTCAGCGCCAACGGCAGCGTGTTGCGCTTTGCCGGAACTCCCTCGCCGAACGGGCAGTGGATCGCCTTTGACGACATGAACCGCGATCTGTCGCTGCTCGACGTCGAGACCGGCGCGACGCGCGTCATCTCCGAAAACCGCGAGGGCATCGGCGACATGGCCTGGTCGCCGGATTCCCGCTGGCTCGCCTACAGCATGACGGCGATGAACAGCTTCCGGCAGATCAAGCTCTACAACGTCGACACCGATACGACGACAACGGTCACTTCGGATCGCACCAACAGCTCGTCGGTGGCGTGGGATCCGAAGGGTGACTTTCTCTACTTTGTATCCGACCGCAACCTGCGATCTTCGGTCAGCAGCCCCTGGGGGGCGCGCGCGCCGGAGCCCTACTTCGCCGATCCCATCAAGATCTACGAAGTAGCTCTGCGGCGCGGCCTGCGCTCGCCGTTTCGGCCCGATGACGAGCTCGCCGGCGACGAGGACCGCGGCAACGGTCGTTCCGGCCGCCGCAGCGGCTCCGGCAACGCCACGGAAGCCGGCGGCGACGGCGCGGGATCCGCCGGCGCGGCCCAAGGCGAGGAAACCGCGGCACCCGCCGTCGAACCGGTGGACATCGACCTCGACGGCATCGAGCGCCGCGTGCGCGAGGTGCCGGTGGAGCCCGGCAACTACTCCGGCCTGCAGGTAAACATCGACGCCATCTTCTACATTTCGCGCCAGGCCGGCGGCGGCTTCGGTGGTGGTCGTGGGGGCGGCGGCGGCACCGACCTCATGGCGCTGCCGTTCGACAGCGAAGACCACGAGCCCGTGACGGTGGTCGAGGGAATCCGCTCCGCGGAGATGTCGCTCGACGGCGACAAGATCCTCGTGCGCCGCGGCAACAACTTCTATGTCATCGACGCCCGCGCCCAGGCGGTCGGCAACCGGATCGCCGACGCTCAGGTCGATCTGGAAGGTTGGGCCTTCCCGATGGACGTCCGAGAGGACTGGCGCCAGATCGTCGTCGACGCCTGGCGCATGGAGCGCGACTATTTCTACGACCCCGGCATGCACGGCGTCGACTGGGACGGCGCGTTGCAGAAGTACCTGCCCCTCGTCGATCGAGTCACCACCCGCACCGAGCTGTCTGATCTCATCGGTCGCTTCGTCGGCGAGCTCTCGGCGCTGCACACGAGTGTCCGCGGCGGCGACGTCCGCACCGGCGACGACAGTGTCAGCGTCCCGAGCCTCGGGGCGAGGATCTTTCGCGCGCCCGACCTCGGCGGCTACCGGATCGACTACATCTACCGGTCCGATCCCGACTATCCCGACGAGATGTCGCCGCTCGCCGACCCCTACCTGGCGATCGACGAAGGCGACGTGATCACGGCGATCAACGGCATCGCGACGCTCGACGTTGCCGACATCGGCGCGTTGCTTCGCAACCAGGGCGGCCGGCAGGTTCTGCTGACGCTTCGGCCACACGCAACCGGCGACGCCGGCGGCGCGGGCGCCGCATCGGACGCCGCCGAAGCGACCGTGGGCGACGGGAGCGGCGGCGGCGACGCTGCAACGCGTGACGTCATCGTCGTGCCGATCAACAACGAGCGCAATCTCCGCTACAGCGACTGGGAGTACACACGGCGGCTCGCCGTCGAGGAGCGCGGCGAGGGCCGCATCGGCTACGTCCACCTGCGGGCGATGGGCGGCAACGACATCACCGCCTGGTACCGGCAGTTCTACCCGGTGTTCAACCGCGAGGGGCTGATCATCGACGTGCGCCGCAACAACGGCGGCAACATCGACTCGTTCATCCTCGAGAAGCTCATGCGCCGCGCCTGGATGTACTGGCAGGAGCGCGTCGGGCAGCCGACCTGGAACATGCAGTTCGCCTTCCGCGGCCACATGGTGATCGTCGTCGACCAGAACACCGCTTCCGACGGCGAGGCCATCGCCGAGGGCTTCCGCCGCCTCGGCCTCGGCACGGTCATCGGCATGCGCACCTGGGGTGGGGAAGTCTGGCTCGGCTCATCGAACCGGCTCACCGACAACGGCCTCGCCCGCGCCCCGAGCATGGGGGTGTACGGCGAAGACCGCGACTGGCTCATCGAGCAGATCGGCGTCATCCCGGACATCGTCGTTGACAACCCGCCGCACGCGACGTTCGGCGGCGCCGACGCCCAGCTCGACACCGCGATCGACTATTTGCTCGACAAGATCGCCACCGAGCCCGTGCCGGTACCCGAGCCACCCCCGTATCCGAACCTACGCTTCGACTACCGGCAGAGCCGCCAGCAAGGCGACCGCGCGGGAGGTAGGGGTCGCTAGAGCCCGCGCATTTCTGCAACGAAGCACTAGCTGCGACTTTTCCTCACCGCACAGAGGCCGCCGTCATCGGTACACCCGGGCTCCCGTAGGGTGCGCTCGAAGAGCTCGAAGATGCGTCGATACTCGTCGGTCCAGGAGGTCGGCTCGATGAACCCGTGGCTCTCCACCGGATAGACAGCGAGCTCCCAGTTCTCCTTGCCGAGCTCGATCAGCCTTTGCGAGAGGCGAACGACGTCGGAGAAGTGAACGTTGGTATCGACCATGCCGTGCAGCATCACCAGGTGCTGGTCGGGGCGGAAGCCCTCGGCGAAATAGATCGGCGAGGACTGCTCGTAGGCCTCTTCGTCCTCGTGCGAGAGGTTGAGGATGCGGCTGGTGTAGCCGTGGTTGTAGTGGGCCCAGTCGGTCACCGAGCGAAGGGCGGCGCCGGCCTTGAAGGTGTCACCGGCGGTGAACAGCCCCATCAGCGTGATGAAGCCACCGTAGGAGCCGCCGTACAGGCCGATGCGCCCGGCGTCGATACCCTCCTCGGCAACCAGGTAGCGCGCCCCGTCGACCTGGTCGGAGAGGTCCTTGCCGCCCATCCAACGGTAGATCCCTGTGCGCCACTCGGCGCCGTAGCCGGCCGAGCCGCGGTAATCGATATCCAGAACCGTGTACCCTGCGGCGGCGAGAAACTGGTTGAACTGGTACTCGCGGTAGTACGACGACCAGTAGTTGTGGACGTTGTGCAGATAGCCGGCGCCGTGCACGAAGATGACGGCGCCGCCGTTCACGTCGGCGCCCATGTCGGACGGCCGGTAGATGCGCGCCGGGACGATCGTTCCATCCGCGGCGCCAAACTCGACAATCTCGGGCTTGATCCAGGGGAACGACGTCCACTCGTCGGTGGGCGAGTCGGTGACCTGCGTCATGTTCGAGGCATCGGTGGCGTCGGCCAGGAACAGCTCCGGCGGTCGGTCGGCGGTGTCGTGAACGATCGCCAGGCGCTCGCCGTCAGGAGAGATTGTGGCGACAAAGCGCCCGTCGCCCTCGGTCAGCGCCTCCCGGCCGCTGCCGTCGAATTCCATTCGAAAAACATGCTCGTTGAAGGGCGAGCCCTCGTTGGTGCGCAGCAGAAAATGGGTGCGTGACTCGGGAATCGTGACGCTGAGGACTTCCCATTCGGCCGCGTCGACGGCGTTGGCGACGGCCCCGGATTCACCGCGGGTGAGCGCCGTCTTGCCGGCCCCGTCGGCGTCGGCGGCGTAGAGCTGCGCGTAGCCGTTCTCCTCGCTGACGAAATAGAGGCGATCCGTGCCGGGGATGAACCCGACGCACGAGGCGAAGCATGGGCCCGCGACCCAGGCGTCATCGTGGAGATGGTCGATCAAGGTACGCTCGCCGGTGGCGGCGTTGATGGTCCATAGCCATCTGTCCTCGTCGTCGCCCGATACGGCGAACACGAACGCCGTCGTACCGGCGTCGTTCCATCCGCTGCTGACGGTTCGCGGGGCGTAGTCGCTCTCATAACCATCCGGCGTCACCTCGATCCAGGTAACTTCGCCGGTGGCGGTCTCGAGAATGCCGGCGCGCGCAGATCCCTGCACATCGCCGACCTTGGTACGCCCTGCCAGATCGCGGGTGTAGCCGTCGGCAGTGACCCAATCGGGCACGACGGTCCGCGTCGTCCCCTGCGCCGCGGTGGACACCCGGAGCAACACGTACTCGCCGTTGCGCGTGCTGGTCAGACCCTGGACCCGCTCGTCGCGGGCCGGGTGAAAGGTCTCGGGCTCGCCGACCTCCTGCTCCTCGCGCCGCAACTCCCGCCTCTCCCGCTGTTCCCGGTCCCTCCGAATGTGCTCGAAGAGCTCGAGCTGCTGCTGCTCGAGAAACCCCTTCTGACCCTCGGCGTCGGCCTCTTCGGACGGCGCCGGATCGGCAGAGATGCGGGTGATCTGCTCGAGCCCCCCGCTGTCGAGCGCGAGTCGATACAGGTTGGCGCCACGTCGAAAGATCACCGCGGCGCCGTCGTCGGAAAACATCGGCTGCCCTTCGCTGTCCTGCGTGTGCGTCAGTCGGCGCGTTTGCATCGACTCCCGATCGACCAGATAGAGGTCACCGGAGACCGTCGAGATCCTCCAGCGACGGTCGGCGGAGAGATCCCCGGCGGCGATCAGCGGCGCGGCGCGGTCGGCTTCCTCGCGGCTCAGCTCCTCGAGCCCCGTCCCGTCGGCCCGGACCCGGTACAGCGAGCTCTCCGCGTCCCAGTCCAACCCGCCCGGGCGCCAGCGAAAGTAGACCCACTCGGAGTTGTCGGTCCAGCGAACCTGCGCGGGCGCCACCCCGAGGTTCTCCTGCGCCCTCATGATGTTTCTGATCGAAAGCTCGAACGCCTGGTCGCGCACCGGTGCGGGCACGAAGTCGGCGCTGCTCTGAGCACCGACCGATGACGTCGAGATCGCTGCAATGACCAGAAAGACGGGAACGGCCGCACGGAGGTTTTTCATCTCATCCTCTCTCGTGGCGCTACCAGAGCGCGCGAACGGGGTACTGGGTGATCGCTTCATCAGGCGTCACAAGGGCCAACCCGCCGACGATCGCCTGGCATATGAGCATGCGGTCGAAGGGGTCCCGATGCAGCGGCGGCAGCTTGCCGAGGTAGAGCGTCGATTCCTCGTCCAGCGGCAACGAGTCGATGGCGTGGTCGCGGCGCAGTTTCGGGAGATAGTGGATTGGATCAGCGGGTAGAGGCAAACGGCCGAGGGCGTGTTTGACGGAGATCTCCCAGGTCGAAACCGTGCTGAGGAAGACTTCGTTGTTCGGGTCGATGATCAGCCGCGTGGCCTCCTCGGACAAACGACCGTCGCCGCTGGTCATCCAAAGGAACGTGCAGGTGTCGAGCAGGACCTTCAATCGAGTGTGCCCTCGAACCCCTCCACGACCTCGTCCGGTAGCGGTGCGTTGAAGTCGTCCGGCACGTCGAACTCACCCTTCGCGAGGCCGATCGGGCGCTCGCGTGTCGGCCTCGCGATACCGCGAATCTCGGCGATCGGCACGTTGCGCCGGCACAGCACGATGACCTCGCCTTCCTCCAACTTGGCGAGATAACGCGACAGGTGCGTCTTGGCCTCGTGTACGTTCAATCTGATCATGACTAGATACTAAACTAACTAACAAGTTCACTCCAACGCCCAAAGCCCCTTCGGGGCAACCCTGACCACATGAGATGGCCACACGAACCGCGTCGACGCGGCAATCTGTCCAAGACGAGGTGCCCGCGGGTCCCAGGAATCCCCTCAACAGCCGCGGGCACGACGGTGCGACTTAAGGTACAGTTTTACGTACGTTATATTGTACTTCACAGAAGACCTAGCGGAATTCTGCCGATTCACGACCGTCTCAAAGAGAGGTGAAGCAATGCCGACGATTCGCCTGGACACGGACCTGAGGCCGGTGACCGAGTTTCGCGCCAACGCCGCCGCGCTGATCGCCCAGGTGCGCGCCACAAGACGCCCCCTCCTGTTGACCCAGCGGGGTCGTGGCGCCGTGGTCCTCGTCGCCGTGGAGGAATTCCAGAAGATGCTCGAGGCTTGCGAAGCACCGGCCGGTGGGACGCTTTCGCCCGTCGTGGAGGCCTACAAGAGCGGCATCGATCGATCCCTCATCCGCGAAAACCTCCGCCGCCCGCCCGGCGAACGACTCCGCCGTCTCGCCGAGATGGCGGAGTTCAGCGAAGCACTGCGCCGGGCACCGCGCCGGCCGGTGACGCCGTCCACGACCAGTGCTGCAGCGCCGGAGGCTCGCGATTCATCAGCGCCAGAGGATCGAGACTCATCGTGACCGAGTTCACCCGTCTGCTCGAGACGCTCGTCGGCAACGACGTTCGCTTCATCGTCGTCGGCGGGGTCGCGGCGACGGTGCACGGTTCGGCTCGACTGACCCAGGATCTCGACGTCGTGTACGCGCGCGACGAAACGAACCTGTCACGACTGGTCGACGCGCTATCGCCGTTGCAGCCATACCTACGTGGCGCGCCCGAGGGCCTGCCGTTCGCCTTCGATGTAGAGACGCTCGCCGCCGGGCTGAACTTCACCCTCACGACAACGCTCGGCGACCTGGATCTGCTCGGCGAGATCACCGGGGGCGGCGGCTATGAGAAACTCGTAGGCGACGCCATCGTCGTGCAACTCGACGAGGTCGACTTCCTCTGCCTCGCCCTCCAGCGCCTCATCGACGTGAAGCGCGCCGCCGGCCGACCCAAGGACCTCGAAACAATCGCCGAGCTGGAAATCATCCGCGACGAAATGTAAAAACAACGCCCCAGTCCCAGGAGCGCGAAGACGCGTGCGGACCCAAGGCGCGCGCAGAGAGGCCGCCCGCAGTCGTACTGAAAGTACGGCGGAGGAAGGCCGAACAAGCGCAACGCCGGAGACGTGCGCGTATTCGCGCTCCTGTCTCCTAGCCGATCGGAATCAGCTTGTCGCCCTCCGCAGCCTCACCCTCAACGACGATGCAGATCGAAGACTGCCCCAGCACCTGGGTGACCTCGAGGACGCCGACCTTCTCGGTGATCTGGTCGAGGACGTTGCCGCTGGCGTCCTTGATCTCGTCGATGACGCGCATGACCTCGTAGCGCTGGCCGACGGTGATGCTGAAGTTCTCGCCCTTGTCGATGTAGAAGTTGGCTGCGTTGCTGCCGACGATCTGAGCCGGCGTGACCGGCGGCTGGATCGACGCGAAGCTGTCGGCCTTGGCGGCGATCTTTTCGGCCATCTGCTCGACGGCCGGGCGCAGCGACTCGGCCGCGATACCGACGTCATAGTCCTGGTAGGCGCTGAGCCCCCCGACACGGAAACCGCCGAGACGTATCTTTCCCTCGCTGTCGTCGGCGAACATGATCTCGGCCGTGTTGACGTTGATCAGCCGCACGTCGAGGTTCGTCTCGGCCTCGATGTACGTGGCGCCGATGCCGCGAAACGAGGCACCCTTCTCGTCAAGCGAGAACTTGGTGATCGAGCCGGTGACGATGACCTGGACGCCGAGGATTCGGCCAATATCGGCGGCCTGCGACGAATTGACCCGACCGCTCTGGCCGAAGTCCTGCTCGGAGAGGATGGCGTTGATCTGGGCGCGCTCGATCACCGTGAACTTACCGGTCTGGAAGAGCTGGGTGACGAGCTCATCAGCGGCGGCTTCACCGAGGCGGTTGCCCCACCAGTACCACTGGCTGTTGTTCTCGAAATTCATCACCGCGATGCGGACCTTGTCCTGCGGCGTCGGCGACGCGACCGAAAGCGAGGCGACGGCGACGATGGCGACGAGGAGAGAGAAAGCGACAACGACGGCGACGCGCGACCTGACCATGGCTACCTCACGAAAGTTGTGGAACTTCGGGGGATTCGGCGTGTAGTCTCGACTACGGTAGCGAACAATTGGCGTCAACTTCAACATGAAATGGGCGAAATGACGCAGACTGATCTCACCGGACGCAACCTCGGCGGCTACCGGATCCTCCGCAAGCTCGGCCAAGGGGGGATGGCGGTCGTCTACAAGGCGCACGAGGAATCGCTCAGTCGGGTCGTCGCATTGAAGGTTATCGCCCAGCACCTTTCGAACGACGCCCAGTTCATCGAGCGCTTCAAGCGCGAGGCCCAGGCCGCGGCCCAGTTGTCCCATCCGAGCATCGTGCAGATCTACGCCATCGGCGAGGACGACGGCGTGCACTATTTCTCGATGGAATACATCAAAGGGCTCAGCCTCGCCGAGATCATCGAGCAGGAAGGCTTCCTGACCGCCGGACGGGCGTTGCCGATCATCGAACAGGCCGCCGAGGCGCTCGCCGTCGCCCACGAGGCCGGTATCGTGCATCGGGACATCAAACCCGCGAACATCATGCTCGACAGCGCCGGCCGCGTGAAGGTTGCCGACTTCGGCATCGCCCAGATGGCTACGCAGAGCCGCATGACACAGTCGGGGATGCTCGTCGGCACGCCCGAGTACATCTCGCCGGAGCAATGTCGCAACGAGCAGCTCGACGGCCGCAGCGACATCTACGCGCTTGGCGTCACCCTCTACCAGTTATTGAGCGGCCGCACACCGTTCGACGCCGACACGCCGGCCGCCCTCGTGTTTCAGATCATCGACGGACCGATCCCGTCTGTCGGCTCGTTGAACCCGACGATCCCCCCCGACGTGCAAGACCTCGTCGCCAAGATGATGCACACCGATCGTAAGCAGAGGTTCCAGAGCGCCGAGGATCTCATCCATGCGCTGAAGGACGCCGACACGCAACCGGTCACGGGGGATCAGCCGGCTCTGGGCGCCGCCGCGGTGGCGGGCGCGGCGGCCGCGTCCACCGTCGTGATGGACGGCCCCACGGCCGAACCCGCGGCGACAATGTCACCGCAAGCCACCGCCGCCGGCCCCACCGGACCCACCGAGGCGATCCCGGAGAACACCGAAGTCATGTCGGACGAGACCGAGGCGATCCCCGCGCAGCAGGCGGTCCCCGCCTCGAAGCCTTCACCCGCCACCGACGCGTATGCACATGGCGGCGGCAATCGCGCGACTCTGATCGGCATCGCGGCGCTCGTGATCGTCGTAGTCGCGCTGCTGTTTGCCGGCTGGCAGCTCATGGGCCTGCTGGGCGCCGACGAGACGATCGATCCGGACGCCGCGGCGCGTCAAGCGGCGCTTCCTGCGGCCAAGACGAAGACTGCGCCGGGCACCGCGACCGACAATGACGAAGCAAACGCCGGCACCACGACCACCGACAATGACGCCGTCCAAACCGATGCGTCCGAAAGCCGGGCGAGCGGCGACGCGGCCGCCGACAACGACGCGACTCCGGCACCCGAAACGCCAGCAGTGACGGCATCCGCCCCAGCTTCGTCGCCCCGGGCCCAGTCGCAGGCGACCGTCGCAGGTGTCGGTGTCGGAGCAGAGCCGACGGCACAGGCACAGCCGACACGGACCGCAACCGAGCAGGCAGCAGCCATGGTGCAACAGCAGCGGCAACCGGCCCAGCCACCGCCCGCTCAACCTCAGCCGCAAGTCGAAGAGCCGGTGATGGTTGCACCGCCGATCAACTCGATCGTCGCGGTGACCTCGGGCGAGTACGAGTACGTCGACCTCGTCAACACTTGGTTCGAGGGCGCCTTCGCCGACCAGCAGTTCGAGATCATCGACTTCCTATCGTTGCCGCCCGAGATGCTGCACGAGGTCGCACGCTTTCAGGTCGTCACCACGGCGACCTTGATCAGCACCCAGCCGCTTGAGTACTTCGGCAACATCCAGACGCAGTACACGGTGGCGCTGACGACGCGGGTGAACGACCTGGGCACCGGTGTCACGGTCGTCGGCCCCGAGAACACGACGCTGCGCTACACCTCGATCAATATGGAGCAGAATCTGCGGAAGGCCAGCACCGACCTGGCCCGCTCCATAGCGCGGGCCCTGCGGGCGCTGATCCGCAGGCCCTGACCGGGGCAAACCCCCTCGACCGCGAGTGAACTGGTCGGCGGCGACACCATCTTCTTCAGGGCGACCATCGCGACTGCTGCGATCGTGTTTTTCATAGTCGCCATAGTGCCAGGTTGAGGCCTTTTGCGGGTCGCTTATACTGCGAGAGGGGGGCGTTTTCGCCCCGCCGCAACCGCCGAATGAGAGACCCCTATGTCGAGCAACCGCGTATCCGCCACCAAGACGCCGATCGTCACGCGGCCGAGCCAGATCGTCACCATCGACCGCTACATCCTCGACCAGCAGCTCAGCCAGCCTGGGGCCACCGGCGACCTCTCCGGCCTCCTATATGACATCGCGCTGACCGGAAAGATGATCGGACGCGAGGTCAGCAAAGCGGGGCTCGTCGACATCCTCGGCCAAACCGGCACCATCAACGTGCAGGGCGAGGAAGTCCAGAAGCTCGACGATTACGCCAACGAGTGCTTCATCAAGAACTTCGACCACTCCGGCAGGCTCTGCGTGATGGCGAGCGAAGAAGAGGACGGGCCGATCCCGATTCCCGACAAGTTCGAGTGCGGCAACTACGTGCTGCTCTTCGACCCGCTCGACGGCTCCTCGAACATCGACGCCAATGTGTCGATCGGCTCGATCTTCTCGATCTACCGCCGCGTCACCGAGGGCGGCGGCTGCGGCACGCTCGAGGATCTGCTGCGCAAGGGGTGCGACCAGGTCGCCGCCGGCTACGTCCTGTATGGACCGAGCACGATGCTGGTGTACACGACCGGCCACGGCCAGGTCGACGGTTTCACGCTCGACCCCAGCATCGGCGAGTTCCTGCTCTCCCATCCGAACATGGCGATCCCCGAGAAGGGCAAGATCTATAGCTGCAACGAGGGCTACCGGAACCTGCTGTCCGACGGCACTCGCCGCTTCCTCGAGTACCTCCAGGAGGACGACGTGGACAGCGGCCGCCCCTACTCGGCCCGCTACGTCGGCTCGATGGTGGCCGACGTCCACCGCACCTTGCTGTACGGCGGCATCTTCATGTACCCGGGCACCGAGAAGGTGCCGGGCGGCAAGCTGCGCCTGCTCTACGAGGCCAACCCGATGGGCATGCTGATCGAGCAAGCCGGCGGGCTGGCGTCGACCGGTACGGAGCCGATTCTCGAGCTCCAGGCCACCGAATTGCACCAGCGGGTGCCGCTGTACATGGGCAGCAAGCAAGACGTCGAGCTGGCGATCGAGTTCGAAACCGGGGTGCGCTGAACCTCACCCGAATCTCTCAACGGGCGGCGGCGGCCATGCGGCCGCAACGGCGCGCGGCTCAGGCGGCGTCGCTGGGACCTGAACCCCGTTCATTGGACACTCAAACGGCCTTTCTGTTGTGCCGTGGCTCTTACTTGTCGCACCGAAGACGCTTCCACAGCCGCAGTCGCCGGAGCGCCGCGTCAGCTTGCGGCTTCACGTAGCGCCTCATAACCTTTCGGAGAGCCTGCTGCCCGGGAACCCCTCGACGTTCCCAACGGACACCTCGCGACCGTTTTGAACCGAAGATTCCGGAGGAATTCCCGTGACCGATCACGGTACCCAACTCGCCGAAACCGCCCGCGCCATCGTCGCCCCGGGCAAGGGTGTTCTCGCCGCCGACGAGAGCTCGCCCACCATCAAGAAGCGCTTCGACACGATCAACGTCCAGTCGACGGAAGACAGCCGTCGCTCCTACCGTGAGCTGCTGTTCACCACCGAAGGCGCCAACGAGTTCATCGGCGGCGTCATCCTGTTCGACGAGACCCTGCGCCAGTCGACCGCCGCCGGGGTACCCCTTGCCAAGGTCCTGACGGCTGCCGGCATCGTGCCGGGTATCAAGGTCGACATGGGCGCCAAGGCGCTCGCCGGCGCCGACGGCGAGAAGGTCACCGAGGGGCTCGACGGGCTGCGCGAGCGGCTCGCCGAGTACCACGATCTCGGCGCCCGCTTCACCAAGTGGCGGGCGGTGATCACCATCGGCAACGGCATTCCGTCCGACTACTGCATCAAGGCCAACGCCTGGGCGCTGGGCCGCTACGCCGCTCTGTCCGTGGAGCAGGGCTTCGTACCGATCGTCGAGCCCGAGGTGCTGATGGACGGCGACCACGACATCGACACCTGCTTCGACGTCACCGAGCGCACGCTGCACTATGTCTACCGGGCGCTACACGATCAGCGCGTGCCGCTCGAGCAGACCCTGCTGAAACCCAACATGGTGCTGTCGGCGAAGGACTGCCCGACGCAGGCCGGCCCACAGGAAGTCGCGGCGAAAACGATCGAGTGCCTCAAGAACACGGTGCCCGCGGCGGTCCCTGGCATCGTCTTCCTGTCCGGCGGTCAGACCGAGCTTGAAGCCACGATCAACCTCAACGCGATGAACCAGGCCGGCGACTTTCCGTGGCAACTGAGCTTCTCGTACGGTCGCGCCCTGCAGGCGGCGACGTTACAGGCGTGGGGCGGCGAGGCCGCCAATGTCGAGGCCGCCAAGAAAGCCTTCTACCACCGGGCGCGCATGAACAGCCTGGCGCGCTTCGGGACATACGAGGAGTCGATGGAGCAGGAAGCGGCAGCCTGACCGCCGCACCTCCGTGACCCGTTGAGATATCCGCGCTCGGCGTCGATTGAGCTTCGGCGCGACCGCGTCGGTTGTTACCTTGAGGGAAAGAAATTCCGGCTCGTCTGTGCCGGCTTCCTCTGGCCTGCCGGCGAGTCTTCACCGCGCTGGGAGGCACGGCAATGCGGGCCGCGGATCCCGTCGAGAACTCAGTCCATGCCGGCGTCGCTCGTATCGACAGACCCGGCGCTCGACACCATCCGGCACCCGTATACGCCAAGCGTGCCGACGACGGCCTCGGCACGGGCACCCTCTCGCTGAGCGTCGAGCTGCGGCGCCAACCCGCACAGCTTGCCCAATGGCTCATCGTTTTCGGCGCTCTGGGGTTGGTGATCGGCGGCGCCAAGTGGTTGAACGCCCGCCACGTCGTCGAACCTGAACAGTCCGTCGCAACTTACCCGGCCGCGGACACCTCGCTGCGACGCGGCGCGGTTCTCGCCGGCCGGCCGCCGGGCACGACACTGCAGCGCGGTACGGTTCGCGCCAACTTCACCGTGACATTCGGCTACTGAGCCGACCCGCACGACAATCCACACCAGCTCGAGCTACGGCGCCACCTTCAGCCGCTTGGCGAACGCGGCGCGGAACTTCGCCATCTTCGGGTTGATGACCGCTTGGCAATAACCCTGCTGCGCGTTGCTGCGATAGTAATCTTGATGGTGTTCCTCGGCGGGATAGAAGACGTCGAGCTCGGTGACTTCGGTGACGATCGGCCGGTCGAACAGCTTGCGCGCGTCGAGCTCGTCGACAAGCTGCTCGCCCGTCTCTCGTTGTTCCGGCGTGTCGAAGAAGATCACCGAACGATACTGGGTGCCGATGTCGCCGCCCTGCTGGTTGAGCGTCGTCGGGTCGTGGGTGGCGAAGAAGACCTCGAGAATCTCGCGGTAACTGATGATGCCGGGGTCGAAATGAACCTGCGCTACTTCGGCGTGGCCGCTGTTTCCCGCGCAGACTTCCTGGTACGTCGGGTTCGGCGTCTCGCCACCGGCGTAGCCCGACTCGACGAAGCCGACGCCCTCGAGCTCTTGGAACACCGCTTCAACACACCAGAAGCAGCCGCCCCCGAGGGTGGCGATTTCATTGGCCGGGGTGATGCCGCTAGCCGTCATAAGCGCCTCCGCTGATTGGTTTCTGCCGTGTGACTCGTAATTGTCCCGCTCGGGCTTGAAAGCAGCAACTCGCGCCTCCTCGCACTCGCTCGCTACGTCGCACGTTAGAATCTCGTAACGATCGAAACTTTGCCGCGATCGCGACGGACATCGGGGCACCGACTTTGGGCGAAGGGACCACCCATGAATAGCATGATCTCGAAGTTTAGCCGGCGATGGAACGGGCGCATCGGCGACCGCAACGTTGCCGTTGCCGTGCTGCTCGCCACTTTGGTCGTCGCGGCGCCCGCCCGCGCCCAGGACGCCGAGCCGGACCGCGCCTGGTCAAACGCCACCGAACTCGGATGGGTATTCACCGAAGGGAACGCCCAGACCAACTCGTTCAACCTGCGGAACGTTTTCGAGTACAAGTGGCCGCAAGCCGACCTGACCTTCGAGTTCGGTATTCTGCGCGCCGACTCGGGCGACGATCGGTTCGCGCTCGGCACCGAGGACGACTTCGAGATCATCGAGCCTGATGTCGAACCCGACAACGAGCGTATTCACGCCAAGGTTCGATATCTGAAAAACGTCTCCGATCGGTTCTTCTGGTATGGGCGGCTCGACGCCGAAAAGGACCTCCCGACCGACATCAACTACCGCCTCACCCCGGCCACCGGAGCGGGCAACAACTGGGCCGACGGCGACGGTCTGGCCTTCCGCACCGGCTACGGCATCAGCTACACGACCGAGGAACTCGCCTTCGACGGCGCCAGCAACTACGCCGGATATCAGCTCTTCTACGAGCTCGAGATGAAAGCCACCGACAGCACCTCCATCGAGAGCAACCTGACCTTCGACGGCAGCCTCGAGACGGGTAGCAACTACCGCTTCAATTGGCTCAACGGCGTCGGTGTCGCGATCAGCGACACCATTGCCTTGAAGGCGAGCCTGCGGCTGGTTTACCGCAACGACCCGGCGCTGGAAGAGATCGATCTGGAGGCCCCCGACGGCGCCGTCATCGGCAGCGTCATCGTGGCCAAGAAGAAGCTCGACTCGGCCTTTACGACCTCGCTGGTGATCAACTTCTGAGGCCTAGTTCTGGCTGAACGTCGCCCGCACGTTGTTCAGTCGCACCGGCTGGCTCGACAGGCTCTTCAAGCCGAACGTGTCGTTGGTCTGGTCGTAGGCAAACTCGACGCCGGCCATCAACGTGCCCTCGCCGTTGCCGTCCTCGTCAACCACCAGCTCGATGAGCGTGACGTTGAAATCCCAGGTGGCGCGGCGACGTTGCATGGCTTCGGCGAACGAGATCGGCCGATCGGTCGCGACGCGGATGATGCGCTTGCCGTTACCGCCGTCATACATCATCGCGTAGCGCAGACGCCAACCAGTCGCCTGGATCGACGGGGCGCGGATGAAGCCAACCTCGGGCGCATCGCGCAGCGCCTGGGCGAGCGCCTGCATGCCGTCGGCGATGAAGATCTCCTCGAGGGCATCGCGCTCGTCGGAGCTATTCCAACGCGTAACCTGGATGATCACCGGAGTCTGCCCGCCGGGTCCGGTACCAACATGCTGTGCCGTCATGTTGAAGGTGACGGTGGACGGACCTTCTTGGTCTTGGGAGACCGGCCGCGCCGGCGTGTTCAAAGTGACGGAGAGCATTACGACCAACATTGCGGCGATAAGAAAGATACGCCGTGCGTTCATTGGAACCTCCTCGTTTGCAAAAGGACAAAGAAAATTATGCAATAGTCGGAACCCAAGTTCAATCGAACCCACCGGGAAGCTATCGCGATGAAGGTCTTTCCCAACCCCTCGCTTGTCGTCGCCCTCGCCCTTCTTGGCGGCGTCGCCCTAGGCGCGCAAGAGGCCACCGATGCCGAGGCCCGCACGCGGTCCTGGGACCAGCACGTTCGGATGGAGCAAGATTCGCCGTTTCGTGAGCTCGCGTGGCGCGCCATCGGCCCCAAGCAGGCCGGCGCACGGGTCGAGGCGATCGCCGTTCCGCCCGGCAACCACGGCACAATCTACGTCGGCATCGGCTCGGGCAACCTCTGGAAGACGACCAATAATGGCATCACGTGGACGCCGATCTTCGAGAAAGAATCGGCGTTCACGATCGGGGATATCGCCGTGTCGGCGTCGAATCCCGACATCGTCTGGGTCGGCACCGGCGAGACCCAGCCACGCCACAGCGGCTACTCGTTCGCCGGCACCGGCGTGTTCAAATCGACGGACGGCGGCGAGACCTGGCGCAACATGGGGCTGCGCGACACGCACCAGATCGGCAAGGTCATCATCGATCCGAACGATCCCGATGTCGTGTACGTCGGCGCCATCGGCCACTTCTGGTCGCCCAACGAAGAGCGTGGCGTCTTCAAGACCACCGATGGCGGACAGACCTGGCGCCGGACCCTCTACATCAGCGACCACACCGGGGTCGTCGAGATGGCGATCGATCCCGACAACAGCGACATCCTCTACGCTGCCGCCTGGCAGGCGGTGAGCGGCACGCCGGACGAGGGCGGCCCCGAGAGCGGCATCTACAAGAGCGTGGACGCCGGCGAGACCTGGACCAAGCTCACCAACGGGTTGCCCTCCGGTTCGCTGGGTCGCATCGGCCTCGACGTCGCGCCGTCCAATCCGAACGTCGTGTACGCCTTCGTTGACAACCGCAACCCGCCTCCGCCGCCGGCGACCACACCGGCCGGAGGCGGGCGCGGCGGCAGGGGCGGCGCCAACCGGCAGGCCCGCGAGATCGTCGGCGGCGAGATCTACCGGTCCAACGACAAAGGCGCCACCTGGTTCAAGGCCAACGTCGACGACATCTACGATTTCTTCGGCATCTACGGCTGGAAGTTCACCGAGATCCGCGTCTCCCCCGACAACGAGGACGAGATCTTCGCGCTCGGCAACCGTGGCTACCATTCGGTCGACGGCGGCAGGACGTTCGAGCAGATCGGCGAGACCATCGTTCGCATCCACGATACGCGTGGTTTGGTCATGCATCTCGATCACCACGAGATCTGGATCGACCCCCTCAACACCGACCGCATCTTGCTCGGCAACGACGGCGGCCTGTATGAATCGCACGATCGCGGCCGAACCTGGTTGCACATCAACAACATCCCGGCGGCCGAGTTCTACTCGGTGTCTCTCGACATGGAGTATCCGTACAACGTCTTCGGCGGCACCCAGGACAACGCCGCCTTGTACGGCCCCAGCGACGCCGACGCCGACGACCATAACGACGATCCGTGGGAGAACGTCTACCTCGATCGCTGGACCGGTGGCGACTCCTTCGACACCCTGCGCGATCCCACCAACCCCGACATGGTCTACTACGAACATCAGCATGGCGCCATGCTTCGCATGGACATCACGCCGGGCGGGGATGTGCAGTCGGGCGGCGATTCCGCCGAGAACATCCGCCCCCGCGCTCCGGAGGGAGCGCCGGAATGGCGATTCAGTTGGTACACGCCGATCATCATCTCGCACCACGACCCGCGCACCCTCTACGTGGGCGCCAACCATGTGCTGCGCTCGACAAACCGCGGCGACGACTGGGAGACAATGAGCCCGGATCTCTCCGACGAGGGCGGCGGCGCGCGCGCCGTGGTGCCGTTCGGCACCATCACGATGCTGTCGGAATCGCGCCTCCTGCCCGGCGTCATGTACGCCGGCACCGAGGGCGGCAAGATCTGGCTAACGACCGACGACGGCGGCGGCTGGGAGCGTGTCAGCGACGGCTTGCCGCAGAAGTGGGTGAGCCGCCTGGTTGCCTCGGAGCACGAGATCGGCCGCGTCTACGCTTCCTTCACCGGATATCGCGAGGACGACTTCACCGCCTACCTGTTCGTCTCCGACGATTTCGGCGGCTCGTGGGCATCGATTAGCGCGGCCTTGCCGGCAGAGTCGATCAACATCGTCGCCGAGGACCCGACCAACGGCGACATCCTCTACGTCGGCACCGATCTGGGCGTGTACGTATCGCTGAACCGCGGCCGTACCTGGGACTCCCTGTCGGCGACGTTACCGACCACGCCCGTACACGATCTCGAAGTCCATCCGCGCGACCCGGAGATCGTCATCGGCACGCACGGGCGCAGCGTGTGGGTGCTGAACATCGAGGCGGTCCGCGCCCGGGCGCTGCGATAGAAAAGCTCGGTAGCCCGGATATCTCAACGCCCTCCTGCTGCGGGCGTTGAGATATGCCGGCCAGGATTCGAGCCGGAACGCAACGTGACACGGAGTCTGATAGCGTCTCCCGTCATGGCAACCGAGTGGAGCGAACGACATGTCGGCGACGTTCTGATCCTCGACGTGAGCGGTGCGCTCACGATGAGCCACGAGTTTCACGACGTCTTCAAGGAGCTCTACGAGCGGGGCGAGAAGAAGATTCTCGTCAACCTCGCCGACGTCCCATACATGGATTCCACCAGCGTCGGCGATCTCATCGTCGGGCATCTTCAGGCAACTGAAAACGACGCCGTGTTCAAGCTCCTCGCCATGCAGCCGAAGATCGTCGAGCTGTTGACGATGCACCACCTCATCGAGGTCTTCGAAGCTTTTGATGACGAGGACGTTGCGGTCGCCAGCTTTTCCTGATCACCACTCGGCGCGCTCGGCCAACAGGTACTTCAACGCGAAGGTGCCGATCCAGTGGGAGCCCGCGTAGTCGGCATCGAACATCGCGTCGAAGCCCATCGCACCGTGCAAGGTGGCGAGCTTCTGGTAGGCCTCGATGCGTGGGTCGCCGGCCGGTAGCGCTGCGGCGATGCGGATCATGGCATCGGCGCGGATGAACGCCAGGCCGATGAGGTGTGACTTGGCGCCCAGGGCGCGGCGCTCTTCGTCGATGCGACGTTGCTCCTCCTCGGCTGCGGGGTTCTCGTCGCCTCCTTCTTCGTCATCTTCAGCCTCTCCGCCTACCGGCCCACGGGGCTCGATATCGGCCGCGCCGGTCCCGGTCTGCTCGCCGAGAGCTGCGGGCCCCACCGGGTCGGCATCAATCGGGTCGGCGTCGATCGGGTCCGGGTCGATCGGGTCGGCGTCAATGGGCTCTTCCGAGGTATCCACCGGCATCGTAAGCGGCAAGAACTCACGCTCGTTGACCGGCGCCATGAAACTCCCGAACCAGGCCAAGAACTCGGCCGGCTCGAGCACCTCGGCCATCAGAGCGGCCTCTTCGAGACACGGCGACAGAAAGTCGGAACCCCAGGGTTCGTAGGCCGTCGGGCAGCCGTAGTCGTTGAGGAACAGGCGCTGCGAGGATTCGTGGATCGCCTCGTCAAGCGCTTGATCGTCCAAGGTTCGCGCGTAGTCGAGCATCATCGCCAGGGCAAACGCCGTGTTGCTGTGCACGCCGCTGCGCGAGGGGCGTTCGAGATCCGCAAGATGGGCGACCATGCGTTCGGAAAACAGGGTCGCCAGCGGCTCGAGGTTGTCGGCCCACGCGATCGCATCGGGATCGTCCCAGGTGCGCAACTCGGCGTATAGCTTCAGCAACCAGGCGTACCCGTAGGGTCGCTCGAAGCCACCAGCGGTCTGGAAGTACTCCAACTCCCCCTCCAGCGCGCGCACCGACAGATGATCGTTGAGCTTCTCCCGCACCAGGCCCCTGATCGGCAGGCTCGGGTACTCCTTGTGGATCTTGACCATCGCCCAGACGGAATTGACTGCGGAGTGCCAATCCCAGCAACCGTAGAACGACCGGTTGCGCTCGTAGCCGGGCCGCCGCGCGGCGACGATCTCGTCGAGGTATGTGCTGCGGTCGCGCGGCGCGGCCTGGGGTCGGTCGAGACACGAAAGCGGCATCGCCACCAGGGTGAGCGCCATCTCGAGGTCGAGATCCGGCGCCCGCGCGGGCGGAATCATGGCGATGAAGACGGCCAGATCGGCGGCTTCGACACTGTTGAGCTGGGGCGGCGCCACGGCGGCGACACTGTCTTCGCCGGGTTCGAGCCCGAGGTAGCCGCACGACGCCGTGACCGCCGCCACCAGAAAGATATTGATCCATTTCCTGCTCATGGTGCCGGCATTTTAGCAGGGTGCTGAACAACGCTCGGGTGGCGCCGCGCATGCGTCGTGCCGGGCCGCAGGCTGCGAGCTCTTCCACACCTTGCTGGCCCGCATATCGCCGCGCCCTCGCCACGAAGGGCGTTCATATATTCGGGTTAGCTCGCGAGCATCGGCAAACTGGCAGCGGCGACCGCCTGCCCGACCCGCCGCGTCGTCTCATCGGGCAGTTGCAAGGCGACCCGGTCGGCGAGCTCCGGGTAGTCCTGTTCGAGAACGCGCCGCGCCTCCCGGACCAGCAAGTCGCCGCCCGCACCGGAGGTGACGCGACCGAGAACCAACACCGTGTCGAAGCCGTAGAACACCCGGTACCACGGCACCGTGTGGCCCAGGTAGGCGCCGATGGTCGCGAACAGGAGCCCCGCACGCTGGTCACCATTTTCGGCCAGCTCCTGGACGACCACCAGCTTCTCCGCTTGCCCGAGGGCCGGGTCGAGCTCCATGCCCGCGACGTGGGCGAGCCGCTCGATCGCCTGTTGCGAGAAATACGACGTGCCGACGCCGCGATCGCCCGACCACTCCTCCACCGGCGCCTCGGCACCGCCGTCGACCGGCGCGAAGCCAAGCTCGTTGAGCCAACCCTTGATCCGGCGATCGTGCCCCAGGTACCCCGCCGCCTCGCTCGACCCCATGGCGATGCCCAGGATGCCGCCACAACCCGATGCCATGGCGCCGGCCAACGCGGTCACGTCGCCGTCGTTGATGACCCGGATCGGCACACCCCATTCCTCTCCGAGGCGGGCGAACATCGGCTCCACCTCGGCGACAAACCGCGACTCGGGAACCGAACGAAACAACGAGGCGACACGGACGCGATCGTCGATGTAGATGCCGGCGGCGCTACCGCCAATCGCGTCGACGCGGGGCAGGTGCGCGGCGGCGCGCTCGAGCGCGGCGCGAATGTGGCCGAGGTGATACGCCGGATCGGCTTCGACCTTCGGGTCCCACGGCGTTTCCTCATGGAACACCACCTCGCCATCGATCACCGCCGCGACTTTGTAGTCGCTGGCGCCGAGGTCGAAACCGATGCGGCAGCCATCGACGTGGCCACCGATCGCGGCGGTTTCCTCGTGCTCGGCGGGCAACGCGTCGGGCTCGACGAGCTGGACGCGGAAGTCCCGACCGTAGACGCGCCCGAGAAGCTCGCGATCGAAATCCCGCGCCCCGCCGGGCGCGTACGCGACGCGGATGCGTTCGGCGAGCCGCCGGGCCGCCGGGCCCACGGCGACGACATGAAGCGTCCCCGCACCACGCGACCACAGCAGAAACTTGACCGCACGCTCGACGAGCGCCAGCGAGTCCTCGAGGTCCGGATGGTCTTCCGGGAGCAGCGCGAATTCGTAGCGCGAAACCAGCCCGTGCTCGCGTTCCAGGGCCACCGCCAGGACGCCGGTTTCCCCGCGGCCCGAGATTTCGGCCTGATGCCTGCGCCAGGACAGCGCGTACGGGGCAAAACGGCGATCGAGCGGCGTTGAGAGCGACCGACGACCCGCGGGCGTCACGGCCCGCTAGAGGGTGACGTGATGGACGACGAAGTCACGCAACATCCGGCAAGTGTACACTCGCCAGATGCGAACCTTGGGGCACGGGAGGGGCAGTCGGGCGCCGCTCTTCGGCGCCGTCTTGCTCACCATCCTCGGCGCCGTCTCGGTCGCCGCGACCGCCCCGGCGCAGACCCGGGTCGAGTTCCACATGCTGCCGCCGGTTTCCACCGGTCCGATGGATCCGTCGTGGAGCCCCGACGGCGAGTGGATCGCGTTCTCGATGCGCGGCGACATTTGGAAGGTGCCGGCCGGGGGCGGCGAAGCGATCGCACTGACCGCGGGGCCTGCCTATCACTTCGAGCCGGCGTGGAGCCGGGCCGGCACGAGGATCGCGCTCACCTATGAGATCGACGGCGACCTGGAAATCGGCATCGTCAGCGCCGACGGCGGGGTGGTTCAGCGAGTAACCCGCAGTCCCGGTTATGACCTGCAGCCGGTCTGGTCGGGCGACGACCGGTCGATCTTCTTCACATCGGGACGCAATGGCGGCCTCGACATCCTGAGCGCCGCTCCGACAACCTCTGAAGGCGTGGAGCGCGGCAGCTACAGGATCGCCGAGATCGCCGGCGGCCGCGGAAATCAGTTCCAGCCCACCGTATCGCCGGACGGCGAATCGATCGCCTTCGTCGCACCCGTGCCGGGGAGCCTTGGCAGCGGCGGGATCTGGACGATGCCGGCACCTTCGACCGCGCCGACGACCGTTGGTCGCGCCGGCGCTGCCCCGTCAGCGGCGCAGAACAACGACGGTTCCGGCGCGCCGCGCCTGATCCACTACGAAGAGACCAGCTATCGCGTCGATCCCGCGTGGTCGGCCGACGGCACGGCGATCTTCTATTCATCGGACGCGGCGGGCTCCAACGACATCGCCGTCGTACCGGCGACCGGCGGCAATCGCGTCCGCCTCACCGAGGTTGCGTCGGACGAATTCGGCGTCGCCGTGAGTCCCGACGGCGAGAGGGTCGCGTTCGTCTCGAATCACGAGGGCCCCACCCGCCTGTACACCATGGCGGTAGGCGGCGGCGCTCGCAGCTCGTGGCGCGAGGTCGAGATCACCTCACGGCGCCCGCGGACCGCGACCGGTGTGTTACGCGGCCGGGTTCTCGACGAGAATGGGCGGCCGACACCGGCGCGCATCATGCTGGTCGCCGCCGACGGCCGTGCCTACACCGAGGACGGTGGTTTCCACCGCATGATGTGGGTCAACAAGCGGCACTACGCCCACACCGACGGGAGCTTCGAGATCGAGGTGCCGGCGGGGCCGCTTGTGATCGAGGCGATGCGCGGATTCGAGTACCTCCCGGCGGCGGCGAGCGTCGACGTTCCCGCAGCGGGAAGCGCCGAGGTAACGCTGTCGCTCGAGCGCCTCGGCGACCTCGACCCGCTGTTCACCTCGGGCTGGTACTCCAGCGACATGCACACGCACGACCTGCACGAGGGGCGTTTCGGCCTCACCGAGGAGATGTTTTTCCGCCAGCTCGAGGCCGACGACGTGCGCGTCGCCAACGCTCTGATCCATATGGATGGAACCAAGCTCATGGGGCGATGGGACGATCTGACCGGCGAGCCGTACGAGCTGTCGACCGACGACCGCATCCTCTACTACACGCAGGAGTTCCGCGGCTCCTACGGCCACGTGGCTTTGCTGGGGTTACAGCGCTTCATCATGCCGTTGCTGGGCGGCGCGCGCGGCACGCCGTACGCACCCGACGTGCTCAAGCTGGCCCACATCGATGCCGCCTACGAGCAGGGCGGCATCGCCGGCTTCGTGCATCCCTACAACGGACCTGTCGATACGCCACAACGTGCCGCGAGCGCCGACATTCCCGTTCACGTCGCGCTCGGCCGCGGCGATTTCTTCGACGTCGTCTCGATCGCGTCGCTCGAGATGGAGTCGGCCGAGATGTACTACCGGCTGCTGAACTGCGGCTTCCGCCTCGCCGCCACGGGCGGCACCGACAACTTCTCCGACGTCTGGCTCGACCCCTCGGGCGGCACGGCGCGCACCTATGTCCACGTCGACGGGGCGCCGCCGCTCACTTTCGGTGCCTGGCTCGATGCCGTGCGGGACGAGCGGACGTTCGGGACCAACGGGCCGCTGCTGTTCCTGGGTATCGGCCACACGGTCCTCGGCGCGGAGACCGTGGTGGAACCCGGCGCCGAGATCGTCCTCGAAGCCGCCGACGATACGACGCTCGACATCCGCCTGACGGTCGCTTCGATCGCGGCGCTCGAGCGCGTCGAGATCATCGTCAACGGAACCGTCGCCCACACCTGGGCAGCAGCTGACTTCGCCACTGGCCGGGCGCCCGGGACCTGGCAGCTAACGACCTCTATCGAGCTCCCGGGCAGCGGATGGATTGCCGCCCGCGCCATCGGTCCGCCGAGCGCCTACGTCGGTGACGCGTTTCCGTTTGCCCAGACGAGCCCGGTGTACGTCGTTCGCGACGGGATCACCTACACGTCCGCCGCAGACGCCCGCTTCCTGCTCGAGACGATCGACGTACTGTGGAACCGGGTCGATCAGCGCGACGCGTTCAACACCGACGCCGAGCGGCGCGATTACTTCACCGCCATCGAGGCGGCACGCGCCGTCTTTCGGCGCATCATCGACGGCGTGCCCATACTTCCCTGACCCAGGGGACGACCTGCGCCAGGTACGGCACATACCTCGGGGTTTCGTGATGCCCGATGCCGGCGTCGATCGCCATGAATTCGACATTGCTGCCGAGGGCCTCGAGCTCGGCGACCGCTGCTTCAACGGGCGCGATCGGGATGAGCTCGTCGTCGCGGCTGTGCAATACGTAAATCGGCAGGTTGACGAGACGCGCGGGCCAATCGAAGCTGCCGGACTCGACAAAGCGCTGCACCGAACGGCCACCGGATTCCGTGCTCGAGGCGATCACCGGCACGCCGGCCATCGAAATCGCGGCGCTGAACAGCTCCGGGTAACGCGA
>SMVB01237252.1_pt1 | contig 25398 bp, 19 predicted proteins | sample 2456461 | NCBI WGS metagenome assembly SMVB01 (sample SAMN11095934, study PRJNA526329) | marine sediment metagenome | biome: Marine sediment; feature: Surficial sediment; material: Deep marine sediment; isolation source: Hadal surficial sediment | place: Pacific Ocean | collected 2014-05 | depth...
CGGATCGCGTGAACGAGAGCATCGCCGTCGAAGAAATGGAGGGCGCGCGGACCGGCTGCCGGTGCGATCTTCTGATTCGGTCCGTTCCGGTAGAGCGTCCCGGAAAGCTCGCGTGGGATCTCTCCTTCGACATGCGTCAGGGTGGAGTCCGTCTCGACGGGGTTGGGGCGGACAATCTGGGCGAAGAGTTCGTTCATTTCGTGGCTGCTGGAATTGGGCATGCTGGGTTCCTCGTGAAAGCGGATTCAGTGGGGTGCTTCGGCCCTTCGACCGAGTTCACGCTCGACGAAGGCTTCGACCAGGCTTTCGAGGTCGAGGCCGAGTTCGAGCATTCCGGAGAGATGGAGTGCGACGATTCCATGAATGCCGGACCAGAGCAGGTGGGCGACCATGCTCGGCTTCCCCGACAGCGCGCCGGCCTCGATCGCCTCCGCCACGGCCGTATTCATCACGAACCAGCCGCGCAGATCCTGGCGTTGGGCCGGGGAGGGGCGACGGGTCGGGTCGAGTTCGAACATGATCCGGTAGGCATGGGGCTCGTCGACCGCGAACGCGACGTACGCGAGGCACATCGCTCGCAGCCGCGCGGGATGATCCGAGTGTGCTTTCACGGCGCCCTCGATCGCATTGGCGAATCGCAGGGCGGCTGCAGAGCGGACCGCGTCGAAGATTTCGGCCTTGTTCTCGAAGTAGCGGTAGGGCGTCATCGGGCTGCACGCCAAATCCAGGGCCAGCGCGCGCATCGTCACGCCCTGATAACCGTGCTCCGCGAAGAGACGCGTGGCGCTGTCGCAGAGGGCCTTGCGAAAATCGTCGACCTGATCCTGGGAGAGGGCGGCTCGCGGCATGGCAGTGTGTATACGTCGTAAAATTTACAATGTCAAGGAAATTAAAACCGCGGACTTGTACAGATCGAATACGCGGTGAGACTGCGGTCGCGACGCGTCGCGACTCCCTAGACTGGCCGGGACCCCTCGTGGGGTCGCTGTCGTCGAGGCGGTCGAGACGGGAACAGGAGATAATGGATGCCGAACGTGGCGATGTGGGGGCGGGCGCTGACCGCCATGCCGCGGATCTCGAAGGCCGACTGGGATGGACTCGACCTCGTGTCGCGCTGGCTGATCGCATCGCGGGCCGCCGTGATCATCATGACCTTCACGTCCGCGGCCTTCGCCGGAGTGTTGGCCTACAAACATGGCGCGTTCGATGGCCTGCTCTTCGGGCTCGTTGCCGGGGGGCTGTGCCTTGCGCACGCAACGAATAATTTGATCAACGACCTGACCGACCACTGGAAGGGCGTCGACCAGGGGAATTATTTTCGAACCCAATACGGACCGCAGACGGTGGAGGACGGCTTCCTGACCGTGAGACAGTTGACGACCTACGCGGCCGTCACCGGCTTCGCCGCTCTCGCGATCGGGTTCTACCTAGTCTTCTCGTCCGCCCGGGGCGACATCACGCTCATGTTGCTGGCGTCGGGTGCGTTCTTCGTGCTCTTCTACACGTTTCCCCTCAAGTATATGGGCCTGGGCGAGCCTGCGGTCCTCGTGGTGTGGGGGCCGTTGATGGTGGGGGGTAGCTATTTCGTGATGACCGGCGTGTGGAGCAATGAGGTCGCCTTCGCGAGTCTCGCCTACGCCCTCGGCCCGACAGCGGTGCTCTTCGGGAAGCATACGGACAAGCTGTCCTTCGATCACGACAAGGGAATTCGCACGCTGCCTGTCATTCTGGGTGAATCGCTCTCGCGAAAGGTGACGGTCGGACTGCTGCTCGCTCAATATCCCGTGATCGCCTACCTGGTCTATACGAATTTCTTTCATCCGGTCATGTTCGTGACATTCGTTTCGATGTTCTCGCTGAAACGTGTCTTTCAGGTCTTCTCGCATCCGCGCCCGAAAGGTCCGCCGGTGGATCTCCCGGACGGGGTATGGCCGCTCTGGTTCGTGGGGGTCGCGTTTTGGTTCACCCGACGATACAGCGGATTCTTCCTGATCGGGCTGGTTCTCGACGTACTCGTCTCATGAGTCGAGTCGGTCGCTACGCTAGACGACGTCGAAATCGTGCAGCCCCGTTTCCTCCCGCTGGCGAAGATAGGTCCCGTAGTCGCCCGGGAAGAGGAAGGGCGTGTGCCCGGTCGGCGTTCGGTAATAGCTGGTGCAGGATTCGACGCCCCAGGAATAACGACTGCGGGCCTCGACGATCCAATCGTTGTAGCGGCGATGAGAGGACGGCTTGACGTCGATTGCTCGAGCACCCGCAGCCTGTTTCTCCTTCAGGAGGCGGACGATCAACCGAAGATTGATCTCGGCCGCATCGAAGAACGATGTCGACGTGATCAACGCGTTCGGACCGAGCGCGAAGAAGTAGTTCGGAAAGCCTGGAACCGCGGACCCGACGAAGGCCTCCGGTGCATCCTGCATTCGCTTGGCCAGACTCTCGCCGTTCGCTCCGATGACCTCGATTCGCTCGAAATCCATGACCTTGTAGCCGGTGCAGAAGATGAGCACGTCGGCTTCGATCGCCTGATCGTCGGTCGTGAGGATGCGCTTCGACTCGATCGCCCGGGCGGCGGCAGGGATGAGCGTGACATTGTCCTGTTGGAGGGCGGGGTAGAACCCGTCCGACATGAGCGGTCGTTTGCATCCGAAACGTGATTTCGGCGTGACGAGTTCTCGTAGGTCCGGATCGGACACGGCCTCTTCGATGTGTTTGTGGCCCATGTCCTCGACCCGTTTCTGTGTTTTGTGACCGATCTGAAACGCGCCGTTCGACAGGTTCATGATCTTGTGATGGAACGCGCGATGGAGTTTTCGCAAGACCGGAACGCGCAGGAGTGCGCGGCTCAGCCTGGAATAGGGTTTGCGGCCGCGGGGAAGGATCCAGTTCGGCGTTCTCTGAAAGACATAGAGGTGGCCCGCGACCTTTGCGATCTCGGGAACGACTTGCACGGCGGCCGCGGCCGAGCCGATCACGGCCACTCGCTTTCCGTCGAGGGCGACGTCATGGTTCCACTCGGTCGAGTGCCAGGACGGCCCCGCGAATCGATCGATGCCCTGCACGTCGGGATAGAGCGGGGTGTGCTGGTTCCCCATCGCATTGATCACGACGTCGAAATCGTGGAGTTCCCCCGTGGCGGTTTCGAGATGCCAGGTTCCGTCGGCTTGATAGCGCGCGGAGACGATTTCCGTTTCGCATTGCAGGTGGGGTTCGAGCTCGAACTCCTTGGCGCTTCTCTGGAGATAGTTCTCGATCTCTGGCTGCTCGACGAAGCTGTGGGACCATTCGGGATTCGAAGCGTTCGAGAAGGTATAGGCCGCGGCTTTGACATCGCAGGCGAGGCCCGGGTACGAGTGCTGATGCCACGTCCCGCCGACCGCGCTCGCCTTTTCGAAGATCGTGAATCGATCGAATCCCTGTGCGAGGAGTTCGCGTCCCGCCACGAGTCCCGACGGACCGGCTCCGATCACGGCGATGCGTAGGGACGATAGATCGGCCAGCGGTGCCTCAGAGCTCTTCGCGGTAGTTCTTCTCGATGGCGTCATCGTATCCCCGCGCTGTGGCCGCGTCAGCTCCCGTCTTTGCGGCGAAGATCTCGCCGAAGGAGACCCGGTGATGCTCGGCCCAGAGGTCTGGCTTCCAGAGGTTCGAGCGGAGGAATGCCTTCGCACAGTGGAAAAAGCACTGATCGATGTGCACACGGATGGCGAGGACGGCGGGCCGACCGCGGGCCGCCAGACGCTCCAATAGTTCCGGATCGCGCGTGAGTTCCGCGCGGCCGTTGATACGCAGGGTTTCGGACGTGCCGGGGATCATGAAGATCACTCCGACGTGCGGATTGCGCAGGATGTTTCGGTGGCCAAAGGCGAGCTTGTTGCCGGGGCGGTCGGGGATCACGAGCGTGCGATCGTCTTCGACATACACGAAGCCCGGAGTATCTCCCTTGGGCGATGCGTCGAGATTCCCGTTTTCGTCCGAGGTCGATAGAACCAGGAAGGGAGAGTGGGCGAGATAGTCGATACCGAACGAGTCGAGGGCGTCGGAGACCTTCGCTTCGATGATCGGATTCGGTTCGCCGATCAAATCGCGGAGTTCGTCTTCGGTTCGAATTCTGTGGGGATCGTCGCCGGGCATGGCTCACCTCCTTCTCGAGGAGTGTGCAACAGGCCGAGATCGGAGACGAGGCGGGGGCTTCGAATGTCCGGGGGGCGAGTGGAACCCGTGGTCAGTCGTGGGGCAGGAAGAAGTGGCCCGCGATGCCTCCCGCCAGCGCGATCAACACCACGGGTGAATAGTGGAAGCGAAGCGCATGCTCCGGTTCGTACATGCAGGCGAGCTGCATCCCGATCGCGGGCAGAGCCGAAGCGGCCGCGCCGGCCAGGGCTCCCGCGGCCCATTGGATCCGCATCAGGCGGTGTCGCAGCAGGAAGAACGCGAGTCCGGTCGGGGGCAGCGAGATCATGAGGACCTCGACGAGACAATGCTCGCGCTTTCCGAGCATCGATCGCGCGGGGCCCGGAAGGCTATCACCCAAGAGCATGATTCCGAGCCAGAGCAGCCCCAAAACCACAGCGGGCGTCAGCAATCGCCGCGTGGCGGGGGCGCCCGGGACGCCGATCTCGAGGCCCGCCGCGATCATTGCAAAGACCGTGGCGAAGACGAGGCTGAGTTCGATCACGAGACGCAGGGAGGCGAGGTCGGATTCAACACCCGGACGAGGCGGCCCGCCTATCAGGATGGCTCCCGCGGCGAAGAGGCCCGAGGCGAGGATCCAGATGCCCATCGCCGAGGCCCACGGGACGGCTGGGCGAACGGGTTGGAGATCGTCGACGAGCGCGTCGAGGAAATCAGACTCCGGCATGATCTCGCCTTCGCGCCTCGGCGCAACGAGCGCATCGCCGAGAAAATCCCTTTCGCTCGCGACGCGCACGCCCCTGTCAGCATGAGAGGGTTCCGGTGTTGGGTTACGGCGGGCCCCGAGCAAGGGTTACAGCCGTCGGGAATTCGCCAGGATCGGTGCGCCTCCGGGGTGCGGACCGTGATCAGGATGCATAGGACGCTGCATCGTACAGACCTCGCGGGCATGTGCGGCGAGCCTTCAGGCGAGGCCGGACTGACTGATTTCGGAGTCGAGGGCCGGTTCGATCTCCTGGCGCTCCTGCTCGGTCAGGAATTCGTAGGAGAGAAGCTCGATCGGGGAAGCCTGCCCATCGTCGGGCACGATTGTCAGGCTCACCCAGGGCGAATCGCCATGGCCGAAGCTGAGCAGCACGAGGGTCTCGCAGCGATCGGTGTGGAAGGATTCCGCACGAAGCTGCTCGGCCAGCACCCGCGTGAAGCCGCCATATTCTTCGACGAAGAGCGTGCGCGCGGATTCCATCGGCGCCGGGACCCCGCAGATCAGGTAGCGGATGCGATCGAAGGTGTATTCGCGCGTCTCGATCCGACGGGATTTCTGGGCCTCGGCGAGCAGCGCGGTCGCGGCGACGGGCAGCGCGGCGCGAAGTTCCTGACCGAATGCCTGTTCGACGAAGCCGGCGAACGCGGGTGAGATCTCGGAGACACGCGCGAGGTGGTAGTCGAGACATTCTCGAAGGGGTGCAGCGGCGAGCTCCGGATCAGGCTCGGGGTCGGGAAGCAGGGCAAGCGGTGTCTCGCGCTCGGCCGAAACGACCGCAGGAGCATCTTCGCTTCGAGCGTCTCCGCCGACACCGAGCTCGTCGTCGAGGTCGAGGATCGACGCGGGGTCGAGTCGTGCACGCCGTTCGGCGAAGACGGCCTCACTCGAAGCTGGGTCCATCGACTCGTTTTCGGTGTTTCTCGAGGCGACCTCTGCCGGGGGCTTGCGTACCGATCGGTCGCTCGGGTCTGGGTTCGCGCGAACGGGGTCGGCGTTCGGGTGTTTCGCGTCGGCGAGCACCGATCCCTCCGTGCCCGGCGTCATCGACGAACTGAGATAGACGGTCGCGCCACCGGGGACGTAGCCCCCGACGACGAACATCAGGTCGAAGTCGGCAAAGCGGATGTGGTCCCCGCCTTTGAGCGGTCGGGATTCGTCGGGGGCCAGGCGCTCGTTTGCGAGCCGGGTTCCGTTCGTGCTGCGCAGGTTCTGGAGCCAGTAGCGGCCCTCGCGGACCTCGATGACCGCGTGTTCACTCGAAATCGTGTCGTCTTCGAGGACGATGTCATTCTTGGGATCGCGGCCAATCGTCGTCCGTCCGGCGTTCAGGGGGAGTGCAGCTCCTGCTTCGCTGACCAGCCCTCCCGGGTCGAGGAGCTGGGCGGGGGGGCGGGTCGCTTCGCGGAATGGGCCGCACCGCGCGTTGGATTCAGATTGCGTCGGCGGAAGTAGACGGCTCCGGCGACGAGCAGCAATGCGATCGGCAGCCATCCGATCAGCCCCGAACCCGAGTCGAGGTTCGGGGCCTGCGTTGGATCGAGGGGTGCGGAGGAAACGGCGGGCGGGGACGTCTCGGCCGATGAGGGCTCAGCTGCCCGTTCGACAACCGGGGATTCTTCCACCGTCGCGAGAACATCCTTCACGACGGCCGCCAGTTCGGAGGCCTCGTAGGCCCGGTAATACTTGGCGTGAGTGCGTCGGGCGAGGGCCTGCATCAGTTGATAGTCGGCGCGATCGGTGAACGCGATTCCGAAGATCTGGATCCCGCTGGCCTCGCTCTCCCCCGCGAGATCTTCGCGAAGCCAACGTGCGACTTCGAGGTCATTCTGGGCATCGCCCGTATCGATCATGCCATCGCTCAGGAACACGATCGCCTGGCGCGCGCTGTCGCGTCCGTGCTCTCGGAGTTCGTAGAGCGCGCGTTCGATGGCGGCGGGGCTGTTGGTCCGTTGACCCGAGAAATCGAGCTCCGCGAGTGCGCGGGAGAGTACGTCGTTCGAAACGACTTCCGTAACGGGGGTCAGGGCCTGCACGAGTCGGGCCTGTTCATCGAAAAGAACGATCCCGATGCGCCCATCGAGTTCGACATCTTCGGCGAGCGTCCGCGCGAAGTCGGCGACCGCGCGGCGTGTCAAGAAGGCCGGGTCATTGGTTTTCATGCTGCCCGAGTTGTCGAGCACGAAGACGACATCGACGGGCTGTGCTGCATTCGCGTGTGGAGCCAGGCCGAGCGAGGCGAGGACGACGACCGCACACAGCAGGCCCGCGCCGACAAAGATCGAGCCGACGCGATGCATTCTGTCGGCCAGCGTCTTCATCGTGCTTGCGTCCCCGCTCGCGTTGGCTCGTGCGCCCATTTCGGCTCTCGCTTCCCGGGCTGGCCTGCCCGTATCTCACCGTTCGCCATTATACGTGTGGAACCGCGCGCTTGGACCTGTTTTGCGAAGTCTTGCGGGTTCCCACGGCCTGCAACCCTTCGCAGGGTGGGTCACCGATATGCATCGCAGGGGACTCGCAGCGGCTGCTTTTCTGCAACTTTCTGGCAAGGGGGTGTATTCCCCGCCCGCTCTTGGGTGTGGTATTCCCAGCGCAACGCGAATGCAGGTTTCAGCGTATCCGCTCCACTTCACTCGATTCGTGGGTCAGCAGTGGGCGTCATGAATCGGCTCCGTGGATGTCGTCACGAGAAAAAGGAGAGGCGTTTTGGAGGCACTACTCACCGCCGAGAATGCGGTCGCTCTCGCGACCCTGGCCGGACTCGAAATCGTCCTCGGAATCGACAATATCGTCTTCATCGCGATCCTGACCCAGCGGCTCCCCGTGGCGCGTCAAGCCATGGCCCGACGCATCGGACTGCTCGGCGCGATGTTCATGCGCATCGGCCTGCTGCTCGTGATCGGCTGGGTGATGGGGCTGACCACGGTTCTCTTCAGTGTGCTCGAACAGCCCTTCTCGGGGCGCGATCTGATCCTGCTCGGCGGTGGACTCTTCCTCGTGGCCAAGGCGACCTGGGAGATTCATGACAAGCTCGAAGGCGACGAGGCGGCGGTTGGAAGCGCGTCTGGCGTATCGATGCGGAGCGTGATCTTCCAGATCATGCTGCTCGATGTGGTCTTCTCGCTGGATTCCGTGATTACTGCGGTGGGGATGGCGAATGAGATTGCCATCATGATCGCGGCGGTCGTGATCTCGGTCGGCGTCATGCTCGTATTCGCCGAAGTGATCAGCCGCTTCATCGAAGACCATCCGACGATGAAGATGCTCGCCCTTTCGTTCCTGATCCTGATCGGCGTCATGTTGATCCTCGAAGGGTTCGGGAATCACGTCGAGAAGGGTTATATCTACTTTGCGATGGCCTTCTCGCTCGGGGTCGAACTCGTGAACCTCGCTGTGCGAAAGCGCAAGCCCGTGCATTTGAAACAGACCTATGTCTCGCGTGAAGGCTATCTGGGAATGGTCGGCCGTGCGTCTCCGCTGGAAGAAGCCTCGGAGTCGGGTCCGTTTGCCGGGGGAGGATGAAGGTGGCGGGTTTGCGCAGGTGGAAGATCATCCGGCGTATTGGGATCGGGCTGCTCCTCGCACCGCTTCTCGTCGTTCTCGTCATCACGACCGTCACCAAGCTGAGGGTCGCCAAGGATATGCCGTTCACGCAGCTATTCGTCTTCGTGGGGCAGGGGATGATCCAGAACGTCAGGTGTTCGATTTTCGCTTGTGAGGCCGAACTCCTCGAGGGGATGGAGAGCATCACCTTCGACGAGTCATTGCTTCTGTCGACACCGGTTGCCCTGGACATCGACGAGTACGGGCGGGTGCTCGTGGCGGAGACGGGTCGCCAGACCAAGGGCGCCGAGGACAACCGGAGTCACGAGTATTGGCTGCTCGACGATCTGGCCTCGCGCAGCGTCGCCGATCGACGCGCCTACTATCAGAAATGGCTCGACGCGGGTCGCTTCGATGACCCCGACCATTTCACAGCGGAGTCCGATCGGCTGGTGATCCTCGAGGACACCGATGGCGACGGAGTGGCGGATTCTCGCGAGGTCCTCGCGGAGTGGAACGAGATGGTCTCCGGGCTCATCGCGGGTGTCGAAGCCCGCGAAGGCACGATCTGGGTCACTTCCATTCCGTCGGTCTTTCGGATCGAGGATCAAGCGCGCGATGCGATCGCCGAATCGATCGAGATTCTCCAGACAGGCTTCGGCGTCAAGACTTCGCTGATCGGTCACGACCTTCACGGCCTCGCCTGGGGTCCCGATGGCAAGCTCTATTTTTCGATGGGGGATCGTGGGTACAACCTGACTCTGCCGGACGGGCGCGTTCTCGAACCGGCGCTCGGTCCCGGGCGCGGTGCGGTGTTCCGCATGAACCCCGACGGCAGCGATCTCGAAGTCTTCGCAACGGGCGTGCGCAATCCGCAGGAGCTCGCGTTCGACGACTACGGGAATCTCTTTACCGGCGACAATAATGGCGACGGCGGTGATTCCGCTCGGATCGTCTACCTGGTCGAGGGCGGCGAGACGGGCTGGGCGATGGCCTATCAGACGCTCGCCGGCGACTATATCCGTGGGCCCTGGATGGCGGAGTTGCTCTGGGAGATGCAACACGAGACCCAGCCGGCCTGGGTCCTCCCTCCAGTCGCGCATATCGCGAACGGACCGGCCGGCTTCGTGCACTATCCCGGATTGGGTCTGCCGGACCGCTATGCGAACCATTTCTTCCTTTGTGACTACGCGTATATGAATGGGCGAAGCGGAATCTGGTCGTTCGGACTCGAACCGCGTGGCGCGGGCTTCGAGATGGTCGACCGGCACAAATTCGCCTGGTCGGTTCTGGCGACGGATTTCGACTTCTCGTGGGACGGGCGCATGTTCGCCACCGTCTTTGATCAGATCGGGTTGAGTCAGAAGGTCGTCGCGTGGCAGCATCCGGGGTCGCGCGTCGATCCTCGGATCGCAGAGCTCGAGCGCTACGCGCAGGGGCGGATGCGCGATCTCGAGATCGATGAACTCATTCCGCTGCTCGGATTTGCGGATCAGAGGATCCGGCTGCGTGCCCAGTACGAGCTGGCCGATCGGCGCGCAATCGATCGACTCGTGGCGCTGGCGCAGGACGGGCGCGTCGGGCTCGTCGCGAGATTGCACGCGTTGTGGGCGCTCGGACAGATCGGGAGCGACGGGCTGCGCGCCCTGTCGTCCGACGGACTCGGATGGGCGTCCGCCGCGTCCTCGGAGTTTCGTGCGCAGCTCGCCAGGGTCGTTGGCGACGCTCGCGCGGATTGGTTGGCGGCCGATCTGCGCGGCGGGTTGACGAGCTCGGATCCGCGCGTCCGCTTCTTTGCTGCCCAATCGCTCGGTGCGCTCGAGGACGAGCAGAGCATTCCTGCGCTCGTCGAAGTCCTGCGTGAGAACGCGGACCAGGACGTATTTCTTCGTCACGCCGCGGTCTGGGCACTCCATCGCATCGGGGATCTCGATGCGATCTGGGCGCTTCGGGCGGATCGCAGTCGTTCGGTGCGCCTTGCATCGCTGCTGGTCTTCAGGCAGGCGGGCGACGCGCGCATCGCCCATTTTCTCTCGGACGTCGATCCGCTGCTCGTCGTCGAGGCGGCGCGCGCGATCTACGACTGGCCGATCGATGGCGCGATGTCCGGATTGGCCGCACTCGCGCCGGAGCTGATTCCGGCGGCCGAAGACGATCGACAGACGGGACAGGCCCTTCATCGTCGCGTGATCGGAGCGAACGTTCGATTGCGATCGGAAGTGGGTGCGGCGGCGCTGGCCGCCTATGTCCGCGACGAGTCCCAGTTGGAAAGCCTGCGAGCGATCGCGCTCGAGGCGCTGGGGAGCTATTCCGAACCGCCGCTGCGGGATCTCACGATGGGTTTCTATCGGCCCCTGTTGCCGGTGGATCCAGAGGTTCTCGTGGCGGTCTTCCGCCGACAGGGTCGCGGTCTGGTCGATTCTTCACTGGGTGGACGTGCACTCGAAATCGCCAACAACATTGGGGTAGTACCGCTTGATGACGCGGAACTACTCGAACTCGTGCGAAGCCGGGATGCCGGGCCGGCGGCACAGGTCTCCGCGCTGGCGGGGCTCGCCGCTCGAGCCCGGGCGGGTGAGGCGGGCGGTGAGGCGCGGGAGGCCGTCGAACTCGCACGGCGCTCTTCGTTCGCCGACGTTCGCAACGCGGGTCGCGACCTGCTCTGGGTACTCGATCCCGTGGCGGGGCGGGCGCGGTTCTTCTCGGCGACCGCGAGTGGCGCGACGACGACCGATCGCAAGCACGCCTGGATCCGGCTTGGCACGGTCGATGACGAGCTCGCACAGGACGCGATCCTTCAGGCGCTCGAGCGTTGGGAATCGGGGGATCTCGAAGCGGCGGTCGCGCTCGAGGTGATGGAGGCCGCGTTGGCGCAGGGTGGATCGCTCACGGTGCGGGCCAACGGGTTTCTGGCGCCCGGTTCGGCAGACCCGGCGCGGCTCGTCGAGGATCGAGCCTGGGCGCTCGCCGGGGGCGATGTGGCGGCGGGGCGAGTGGTCTTCCAGACGGTCGGGGATTGTCAGCGATGTCACGCGGGGGGTGGGCCTGCGACGGCGGGCCACGGGTCCGGCGCGGGTCCGGCGCTCGCGGGTGTGTCGGCCCGGGGCGAACGTCATGTGCTCGAGTCGGTCCTGCTGCCGGGCGCCCAGATCGCAGATGGCTTCGGGTCGGTGGTCGTGACGCGGCGGGATGGCTCAACCGTATCCGGTCTTTTGGTCGCCTCGAGCGAATCGGAGATCTGGGTCGACGTGGGCGCTGGCGAGCCGGTCGCCATCGCGGCCGCAGAGATCGCCGCCCAGACCCAACTCGCGACCGGTATGCCGCCGACGGGTCTTGCGCTCTCTCCAAGAGCGTTACGAGACGTGATCGCCTACGTGATGTCTCTGGAGTGAGGGCGTCCTGCGGCCGGCGTCTTCTCAGGCCGGGTCGAGGTCGACGCTTGCGGCGTGGTTCTCGACGATGCTGCCGGCGAAGAAATCGGGGTTGGCGCCTCGGAACATGCGAATGGCGTTGTCACACATGAAGTCGCGGAACTGGTCCTTGTCCATCCAGCCGTGCTCGAGGTGTTCGTAGGCCTCGGGGAGAACCTCGTCCATGTGGGCGACATCCCAATGACCGATATCCGAGGAGAAGATCGGGCGCATCGGTCTGTTGCCGGGCAGGCGATTCGTGTCGAAGGCGACCCCTGCGAGTCGGTCGTCCGCTTCGCAGCCGAAAAAACAGTTGGTCGTGATCTGGCGGATGATGTCGTCGGGGCTCTCGATCCCGGCGGCTTCGAAGTCGTTCACGACATCCGGTGTCTGCGAAGACTGGCTGAAGAGGGCTCCCCAGCCGTCGACGAGTGGTTCGAGCGCGCCCTGGTTGTCCGCGATGAACTGGTCGAAGAGCTTTCCATCGAGGCCGCTGGGATCGCGGGAGACGAGTCCCTGGGGTCCGCGCTTTTCGAAATGTTCGATGAGGCCTGTGTACATCTGAAGCGCCCAGGCGACGCCGCCTTCGAGAAAACCCGCTCGGAGTTCGGGGAAACGATTGAAGACGCCGCCAAAGAAGAGCGACTTCGCCGTCGTGTCATTCGCGGCGGCGAATGCGCCCATGTGGTTGAATGAAAAATTGGTGGTCGAGCGGCGACCACTCCAACCCATCGAGGAGGAGTGGAATGTCGGTGCGACCTTCAGGTCGACGAGCTTTCGCCAAAGGGGGTCGTAGTCGTAGAGACTGTCGAGTCCGAGGCCATCGATCCAATAGGCGTGCTCGCCCCCTTCCTCGAAGCGTCGGGCCGCGAATCCGGCGAGCAGGACCGCGCGCATTCCCAATTCGCCGACCGCATAGTCGAGTTCTTCGAGCGCCTCTTCGGGGGTGAAGGTTGGAATCACGGCGACGGGCGTCAGGCGATCCCCGAGACCTTCCATCTGTTCCTTCGCATAGCGGTTGTAGGCGCGGCAACCGGTGCGCCGGATCTTCTCGTCCCGTTGGGCGGGGAGCTGAAGTCCGACGCTTGGATAGATCACGGCGAAGTCGATGCCGAGTTCGTCGAGGCGGTCGTAGAGAAGGCGGGGGGCCGTCGCCGTCGCGAGGTCCCGGGCATCGTTCGGGAAGCCCCACCACGGGCTTCGGTATGCGCGATTGCGAAGTCGCTCCTCCGGTGTCTGACCCTGCCAGAGCCGCGAGCCGTCGAAATTCGCGGTGGCCGCGAACTCGGCGAAGCCGCCCTTGATCCCGGCTTCTTTGAGATAGCGGTCGAAGACCGGAGGGTATTCGATGAGATGGCCATCGGCGTCGATCACGGGATGGTCGAGGGAGGCGCGGATCTGGACGGGTGAGGCTTCATTGTGGCGCATGGGGAGAGCGTAGAGTGGGCAGCGCAGGTCCGGAAGACCCCTTGGACGGGAGGCGGGACGTCTCCAGCGGCGTAGGGGTCACGCCGGCCTTCTCGCTTGTAGCCTGCTCGACGTACTGGAATTGCGCCTCCGCGGGCCTGGGGTCCGCGGGCCGCGGATCCTCAGCATTTCCGACGTTCTCGCGACGGGCTTCATGAATAATGCGGGCTAGCCTTTCGGAGTTCGACTACCCGTAAAACAGGCTCTGCCGGGTCCCGCCCCCATCGATCGGGGCCGCCGGCCGGGCGCCGACATCCACCATGAACCATGGAGACTCAACATGTCAGGACCCCAGATCAACGCCGGCGAGATTGCCGACTGGCCGATTCTCAAGATTGACTACCTCACGGACAAAGACAAAGTGGCTGCGCTGCTCCCGCCGGGCATCGAACCGGGCGATTCACCCCACGTGAACCTGTCCATCTATCAGGTCGCCGTTCCCGATGTCCCCGAGTACGGCGTCTTCATGACCGTCGACGCGGGCTATCGCGGTACGACGGGGTTGTACACCCTGGGCTACGGGATCGATCAGGAATCGGCGGTCTTCATCAGCCGGGACATGAACGGTCAGCCCAAATTCCCGTGCGACATCGACTACTATCGATATCAGGACAAGGTTTCCGCCCGCTGCACGCACCAGGGATATACCTTTATCGAATTCGAAGGCACCGCAGGCGATGCGATGCCCGAGCGCGAGAACTACGAGGAGAACGAGTGGTGGATCAAGGTGCTGCGTGCCGTCGGGGGTGCGGAGAAGGCGTATGATTTTCCGCCTCATGTCGTGCGAGTGAAGAGTAGTTATGCGACGCGTGCGGAGATCGCCGTCGAAGGTGAGCTCGGCCTGCTCGAGAGCCCGTGGGATCCGATCGCGTCGCTGCTTCCGGTCCGGGAGTACCAGGGCGCGCGACTGTGGTGGCCCGAGTTTCTCGGCCGTGAGATCACGCTGGAAGGTACGCTCGATCCAGACGCCTACTGGCCTTTCATCGACAATATCAGCGGTTCGCGATGGCCCGGCCATATGGGCGGCCCGAAGCCGGCCTGAGGCTTTGGAGCCTGCGTTTCCGGTCGGATCCGATCGGGATGCTGACCCGATCCCGCCCCACCGTTCTGTTGAACGGTGGGGCGCTTTCGTTGGTTCGGCGCACCATCCAGAGGGGATTTCATGAATTTTCGAGAAGCCCGTCGCATCGCTTGGGTGTGTTTTTCACTGCCGTTCATCTCGGCCTGCATGACTCCGCACGGCGGGGCAGTCTACGAGGCAAAGATCCGGCGGACCGAGGGTGGCATTCCGCATATCGTGGCGGCCGATCTTGCGAGTCTGGGCTTCGGAACGATGTTCGCGATGGCCGAGGACAACTACTGCATTCTCGCCGAGCAATACATCACCTTCGGTGCGGAGCGGTCGAGGGTTCTGGGAGGCGGGGAGGGGAACCGCGAGAGCGACCTCTTTTATCAGTTCTTGATCGATCGAGGTGACGCCGCCGAGCCACTCCCGGCGAATCTCGAGGCGCTCTTCGAGGGTGCGGCGGCGGGCTACAACCATTTTATTGCGACGCTGGACGAGTCCGACCCCGCCGAATCCGACCCGACCGAGTGGCAGCGGGCCGATCCGACCTGCAGCGATGCACTTTGGCTTCGAGCGGCACAGGCGATCGATATCAAACGGGTCTCGCATGTCGATTATGCGCTGGCCTATATGCGGCCAATCATCGTCGCGGCCGCGCCGCCGGCGCCTCCGGAGGTCGGGCGACCCACACGGGGAGAGGCTTCCGAAGGCGCGGCGAAATTCTCAGCAGCGTCGGGTTCGAGCCCACCGCCGACCGAAGTCCAGATCGCTTCGCTCGTCGAGGCCTACCTCGAAGTCCCCAAGCAAGGCGGTAGCAACGCCATTGCGATCGGCCGCGAAGCGGCGCTGAACGGCCGAGGCCTGCTGCTCGCGAACCCCCATATGCCTTGGGACGAGCCGTTCCAGCGCTTCTATCCGATGCACCAGACGGTCCCGGGTGAATTCGATGTGATCGGCGCGAACCTGATCGGTCGGCCGCGGGTGGGGTTCGGGCATACGGCGAACGTGGCCTGGACGAGCACCGTCTCCAAGGCGAAGCGTTTGAGTTTCTATCGCCTCGAACTCGATCCCTCGGATCCGACGGCCTACCTCTTCGATGGCGAATCGATTCCCTTGAAGCGGCACGAGGTGACGGTCTCGGTCCGCGCTGAATCCGGCGAGCTCGAGGATCGCTCGCATACCTTCTATGAGACCCATTTCGGCGCGCTCGTCGTCGAAAGCCCGTTCTTCGCCTGGACGCCTGAATCTGCGTTTGCGGTTCGTCTGCTCGATGCGGGTTGGCGCGGGGAGACCTCGCTTCTGGATCAGTACCAGGCGCAGTCCGTCCGAGAGCTCAAGGCGATTCACGATCGCGACCAGTTCCTCCCCGTGAATCTGATCGCCGCCGATCGAACGGGTGAGGTGCTCTACGCGGATCCCGGGGCGATTCCGAATCTTCCGGATGACCTGATGGCGGAGTGTGCCGTGTTGGGGGGCGCTGCGCTCGATGGGTCGCGTTCCGAGTGCCAGTGGCGGAGCTCAGCCGATGCGGCGGCGCCCGGGATCTTTCCGCCGGCGGCGCTGCCTTCCCTGTTTCGCTCCGATTATGTCACCAACTCGAACGACAGCTACTGGTTGGCGAATCCCGCAGCTCCGCTCGAGCATTATGCGCGCACGCTCGGGGCCGAAGGCACTCCCCGAACGCTTCGAACGCGATCCGGACTGGAAATGGTCGCGCGTGAGATCGCCAAGCGGGATGGGGTTTCGCTCGATGCGCTTCGCTCGCTCGTGCTCTCGAACGAGAACTTTTCGGGCCAGTTGATTCGGGACGATGTGGTCTCTTTTTGCCGCGAGACCTCAGAAATAGCAATCGCGGGGGGGCGCGTCGTTTCCCTCGTTGCCGCGTGTCGCGTGCTCGAGGAATGGGACCTGCACGCGAATCTCGAGAGTCGGGGTGCCGTACTCTTTCGTCAGTTCCTGGCCGCTGCGAACGCGGGCCAGTATACGCGCGGGCTGCCCGCTTCCTTCACCCCCGCCGTGGCGTTCGATCCCACGCGTCCGGTTGCGACGCCTCGGGGACTCGACCCTTCGGCGGCGCCGGGGGTGCTCGAAAATCTGGCGAAGGCCATCCTCGCTCTCGAAGAGGCCGGTATTCCACTCGACGCGAAGCTCGGCGACGTGCAGAGCGTGACGCGAAACGGGGAGCGAATTCCGCTGCATGGCGGGCCCGAATTCGAGGGGATCTTCAACAAGATCGAATCGGATTTCCGCGGTGCGGAGGGCTATTCGAAGGTCGACAGCTGGAGTTCGAGCTGGATCCTGGCGGTCGAATTTCGGGAGGAAGGGCCGAAGGCGTTTGGCATCCTGACCTATTCCCTGTCCGCGAATCCCGCTTCCAAGCATTACGCCGATCAGACGAGAATGTATTCGAAGAAGGAATGGATCGCGCTGCCGTTCCGCGACGAGGATGTCGAGGCCGCGGCACAAAGATCCTATCTCGTGCGCGGTGCGAAATCGTTCTAGCCCGCGTTCTCGCGCAGAATCTGCAGCGCGCGCCGGAGCGGTTCCGCGGCACCCCAGAGGAGCTGGTCGCCCACGGTGAATGCACTCATGAACTGCTCGCCGAGTCGCGTCTTGCGCACGCGACCGATGGGGATGTCGAGAGTGCCCGTGACCGCAGCCGGGGTCAGCTGGGAGAGGGTCGATTCCTTGTCGTTGGGGACGAGGCGAACCCAGTCGTTGGCACCGTCGAGCAGCGACTCGATATCGGCGATCGGCACATCCTTGCGAAGCTTGATCGTGAAGGCCTGGCTGTGGCAGCGCATCACACCGACTCGTACGCAGGTCGAATCGATCGGCACGGGATCAGCAGAACGACCGAGGATCTTGTTGCCCTCGGCGAACGCCTTCCATTCTTCGCGCGTATCGCCCATGTCCATCGCACGATCGATCCACGGCAACAGGCTCGCCGCGAGGGGGGCACCGAAATTTTCGATCGGCATGTCCTCGCTGCGCAGCACGTCGGTCACGCGCCGGTCGAGGGGGATGATTCCGGACGAGGGATCGGCGAGAAGGTCGCCCGTCTTCTCACCGAGGATTGCCATCTGTGCCACGAGTTCGCGCATGTGGCGTGCACCGCCACCCGAGGCCGCTTGATAGGTCATGCAGGTCATCCACTCGATCAGATCCTCGGCGAAGAGGCCGTCGAGAGCGAGCAGCATGAGACCAACGGTGCAGTTGCCGCCGATGAAATTCTTGATTCCGCTGTCGATTCCGCGATCGATGACTTCGCGATTCACGGGGTCGAGTACGATGACACTGTCGTCGTCCATGCGTTTGGTACGGGCGGCGTCGATCCAATAGCCGTTCCAACCCTGCTCGCGGAGCTTGCGCAGAACCTGTTTGGTGTAGTCGCCTCCCTGACAGGTCACGATCGCGTCGTGTGCGGACAGGCTCGACAGGTCGTACGCGTCGGCGAGGGGCTGGCTGCCGCTTGCGTTCGTGCGTGAACCGGGTGAGCCGTCTGAGCCCGGGGCGGACAGGTCGGGGCCGTTCTGGCCGACCTGGCTGGTCGAGTAGAACGTCGTCGAAAGGCCCGCAAAATCGCCCTCGGCGCGCATGCGCTCGAGAAGCACCGACCCAACCATTCCCCGCCACCCGACGAATCCGACGTGTTCGATAGCCTGTCCACTGGTCATAGTGCCGCATTCATTAGCAAAAACAGGTGGATGCAGCGAGATCGAAGCGTTCTCGGAGATGAAACCCCGGTCGGGTCTCGCGGCACTCCCCCTCGACCCGCCGGTTCGGGGTGGCGGGCAAATCCGGGAGCCCGGCCGATGGCAGGAGGCCCCGCGGGCTGTACTCTCCGCGTCGCTGGCGCAGAGGGGCTTGGGCGGCGCCGAGCGCGACGCGTAGGAGGCTGAGATGCACGAGCGAGCGGATGGGCAAGTCGGGGGTCGTCTCGTGCGATCCCGGACACGGACCGCAGTTGGAATCTTGGGGGTCGCCGTCGTCGCAAGCGCCCTGGGATGCGCGTCGGGGCGGGTATCGAATCTAGATGCCTACGACAAGATTCCGATGAATCGGGTCGTACCCTACCCGTCGCCGGACGAACTCACCAAACGCGCATACGAGATCATCATCGTCGATCGGCCGGCGCTCGGAATCGAGGATTCGCTTCTCGACAGGCCTCGGTCCCAGATCCGGCGCGCACTCGAAGGGGTGTCGGCGGAGGTCGGTGCCCTGGTGATCGACCGTTCACTCCAGGACATCGGTGGCATTCGAACCGAGGGCATCCTCGGCGAACTCGAAGGGCGGGAGGTTGAAGATGTCACCGGCGCGGACTACGCCCTGGCGATTCGTTTCTCGACCTATCGCTACACGTCGCAGTGGAAGAGGCCCTTCAAGTTCCTCTGGCAGTCGCCGGAAGATATCGCCGGCAAGCCGGGCACGTGTACTCACAAGGCCGAGATCGAGGTCGATATCCAGTTGATCGAGATCGGGAGCAACGATCGTGTCATGAAGACCTTCGCCCTCAAGCACAGTGCCGAGCAGAAGAACAAGGATCTCGACCCGGCTTGCACGATCGCTCCGGTCACGCTCGGCGTGCTTTTCGAGAACGCGCTCGGCGAAGCCGTGACCTGTCTGAATATTCCCCTCGGTACGCTGCTCTCGCCGCGCGGACATCTCACGGAGCATCGCAAGGCCCCCGGCGCCGAGCGCCACATCTACCGGATCACGCTGGGCGCTGCGCAGGGAATTCGAAGCGGGGATCGGGTCGAAATCCGACGCGAACAGCGATCGATGAGTCCCAACGGCAAGGAAACGCGCTCGGAACGTGTCCTCGCGACGGCGGAAGTCACGGATCAGGTGCTTCCGCAGATGTCCTGGATCGCCACGGATCCGAAGAAGGCCGCGGGGGAGCTGCTCGATGGCGACGTCGTTCGGCCGGTCCTCTCGGAGGGGCTGCTCTCGAGTCTCTCCGGTCCGAATTGCGGGAAGATTCTCAGCGAGCGCTAGCCGCGACTTTGGCGATGCCGGCCAGGCGAGATCGACTGCTCAATCGAGGGCGGCTCGGGTCAGGGCTCGATCAATCCGCCGAGTACCGAAAACCCGGCGAGGCTTCGGCGGAGGTCGTCGAGGGCATTTCGACGGGCTCGGCCGCGATCGGATTTCGAGTCGCCGCGGCCGACCAGATCGCTCTCCTGGACGACGCCACCGCCCGGCTCGTAGACCGCGAAGGTCGATCGGATCTTGGCGATGTGACGGCTGGCGATATTCGCCTCCGTGTATTCCGAGCGGATGTCGATACAGATGGCGTCGCTGCTCTGGCATTCGCCCGTGCGGGTTCGCAGGCGTTTGGCTACGAGCCGGCTCTCGACCCAGCGGGCGATTTCCTGCGAAGCCGAATCCGCCCGCACCTCGAAAACGAGCGCCCGACGGGCGGCTTCGTCGATCGCGCGCCATTCGGTGCGGCGCGCCTCCCAGCCCTCGCGGTCGAAGTCGTTGTCGAGAACGTCGATCAGCGCAATCAGATTTGCGGCACGCTCGCGATCGCCGGAGGTCGTCTGAAGCGCGAGCAGGCGTCTTAGTGCCGAGCCCTTTGCGCTCTCGAGTTGCAGGTCGACCTCGCCGGCAAGACGTATGAGTTCGCTCTTCGAGTCCCGGACGAGGCGGCGGCGATCGATTTGCACCTGGACCCAGAAGATTCCATTGCGTTCTTCGGAGCGTGTTCGCTTCCAGCCCGCGAAACGGGTGGCCGTCACGCGCGTTTCGATCACGTGCTCGAGACTTTCCACGGTCGCACCGTTCGTCTCGCTGTAGACGTCGCGTAGTTGGCTTTCGACTGAAACCGATAGACGTGAGGCGACGTCTTGAAGCGCGTAGCGAGTGGCCTTGTCGAGCGTCGACCCCGATCCGATCCCAGTCTCGCTCTCTGCGCTGGTGGCCTGACTCGCGAGCGCCCAATCCGGGACGTTGGACAAGCTGAAGACAGGCGGCGCCGCCGAGACCGAAGGGGGCATCGAGCGCCCGCGGACGCCGCCGCAGCCCTGCAGAATCGCGCAGCCGAGAAGACATGCGATGGCGAGCGGGGGGGCGGAAAGTCGGGGGGACATAGCGAGCAACCTTATCATATGCTCGACCCGGGACGAGGACCCAATGTGTGGAATCGACCCTATAATCGGCTGTCCCGCGCCTCCTGCGTTTTGCTAGCCATTTCTGATCGAGACCCCATTCATGTTGCTCGACCTTGCTCGTGATCGTGCCTCGGAACTCGCCGTCGACGACGGCACGCGGACCCGGACGTTCGGGGAGCTCTTCGACCGTTGTCAGCGTTTTGCGTCCTTCCTGCGCCACGACGCCGGCCTCGAGCCCGGGGGCCATCTCTGTCTGCTGATGGGCAATCGCGTCGAGGGAATCGAGCTCCTGATCGGCGCGGTACTCGCGGGCCAGTGGGTGACCCCGATCAACTGGCATCTGGCCGAGGAGGAGATCGACTACGTCATCCGGGATTCGGGCGCGCGGATCGTCGTGACCGACGAGCGTTATGCGGACCTCGCGGAACGGGTGACCGCCGACCGGCCGGGCACGCAGATCCTTCGGGCGGGGGATGAGCTCGACGGACTTCTCGATGCGGTTACAAAGCGCCCCCTCGATCTCGATGCGCCGGCGGGCGGCAACATGATCTACACGAGCGGAACGACCGGTCGACCGAAGGGCGTAAAGCGCGCCGTACCACCGTCGGTGGGTGCCGCGCTCGTTCAGCACGCGAAGCTCGGAACGAATATCGGGCTCGACGGCGCTGGCCCACACCTGATCACCGGCCCGATGTACCACGCTGCGCCGCTGATGTTTGCGATCTACGACAACGCGAATGGCGCGCCGATCCTGATCATGCCGCAATGGGACGAGTCCGAGGCACTCGATGTCATGATGCGGCGAGAGGTTGCGCACGTCCATCTGGTCCCGACGATGTTCGTTCGATTGCTTCGCCTCTCGGCGGAGGAACGCGCGGCCTTCTCGGCCCCGAAGCTCGTGAAGGCGCTGCATGGCGCCGCGCCGATCTCCCCCGCCGTGAAGCGGAGGATGATCGATTGGTGGGGCCCGATCCTGGTCGAGTATTGGGGCGGGACGGAGGGGGGTGTGAACACGCTGATCGATTCCGAAGATTGGCTCGAACATCCGGGGACCGTAGGGCGCGCACTACCCGGTTTCGAAATCTTTTCCGTCGATGACAAGGCTGAGCGTCTGCCGAACGGCGAGATCGGCGACCTCTATTGCCGGGTCAGCCATTCGGATCGTCCCTTCGAATACCACGGGGACGAAACCAAGACCGATTCCGCCTATCTCGCACCCGGTGTCTTCACGATCGGCGACGTCGGGTTCGTCGACGACGCGGGTTATGTCCACCTCGCCGACCGCCGTTCGAACATGATCATCTCGGGCGGCGTGAATATCTATCCGGTCGAAATCGAGCAGGTGCTCCAGGAGCATCCCGCCGTACAGGATGTGGGGGTCTTCGGAATTCCCAACGAGGAGTGGGGGGAATCGGTCAAGGCGGCCATCGAGCTTCGGAGTGGGTTCGAAGCGTCGGCCGTGCTCGAAACCGAGATCCTCGCGTTTGCCCGGGCACACCTGGCCGGATACAAGATTCCGAGATCGATCGACTTCGAAGTAGCGCTTCCGCGGCACCCGAGTGGGAAGCTCTATATTCGGAGGCTCCGCGATCGTTATTGGGCGGATCGCGAGAGCAATATCTAGAGGCTTCCGGGTCGAAGGGCGATTCGGGACCGAGGGGGCTGCGCGTGGCGAAGACGATCGACGAGGTCGGGCGAAGGCTCGCGGCTGCGACGCCCCGGCTCGATTCGAATCCCGCGAAGAGGACCGCGGCCGTGGCACTCGTGCTGCGCGAGATCGACGGAGATCTCGAGGCGCTCTTCATCCGACGCGCCGACCACCAGGATGACCCCTGGTCGGGGCATCTGGCGTTTCCGGGGGGGCGAATCGATCCCGAAGACGTCGGTGCGCGGGCGGCGGCGGAGCGGGAGTCGGCCGAAGAATTGTCCCTCGATCTGAGCGGCGCGCGGAGTTTGGGCCGTCTGAGCGATGTCCTGGGCTATGCCGAATCGATTCGGGTTTCCGCTTTCGTCTACGGCATCGAGGGCGACCCGGTCCTCGAACCGAATCACGAAATTCGCGAAGCCTTCTGGTCGCCGCTGCATCATTGCACCGACGTGCAGCGCCAGGAAATGCGCGAGTTCAAGTACCTCGAACGATCGATGTCCCTTCCCACGATTCGCTTGCTCGAAGAGGAGCGGGCGCCGGTACTCTGGGGCATCACCTACAAGTTCATGGACGACTTCATGTCGACCATCAGGCGTCCGATTCCCTACATGCCGTGGGAGGACGAGACAAGCTCCAGCGGCCGGCGCGATTGAAGGCGTAGAACCTGCTCAGGGCTGCATCTTCGGGGCGTTCTTGCTGTCGCGCTCGGATGGCAATTCGTCGAGCACCTGGAATCGGACCTGGCCGCGGGCGACGAGGACGCCGTCCGACGGACGCGTGATCAGGACTTCCCAGACATGCTGTCGGCGGCCCGCATGCAGGGGCCGGGCATCGATTTCGAGCAAACCCTCGGAGTGACTGCGCAAAAAGTCGGTCTGGTTCGAGACGCCGACCACGCCCGCCGCGCCGCGGGACATGGCGAGGAAGCCGGCACCGTAGCTGGCTGCGGTTTCGACGATCGAACACCAGACACCCCCGTGCAGGATTCCCATCGGCTGCTGGTGCCGCGAGCCGGCTTCGAGAGTGGCTCGGACGCCGGCTTCAGTGACCTCGACGAATTCGAGCCCGAGATGTCGGCCCCAACGATCGGCATCGGAAATCGTTGCAAAAGTCGCCTTGTCGATTTTGTTGGCCGTGTTCGTGCCGTCGGTGTCGTTGGTTTCGTCGGTGTCGTGCGGGTCGTCGCTCACGCGCCGGCCTTGGCGGCATCGCGATCGGCCCTCAGGAGAGCGCTCTGTCCCTGCTCGTTCTTCATGGCTTCCGCCATCGAGTGGCTGGCCCCGAAGTAGAGCGCGCGCTTGGCGTACGCGAGTACCATCGGGTCGAGTTCAGCCATTTCGAGCGCCATCGCCCGGGTCGTCGAGAGCACGTCGTCTCGGGGCACCGCCTTGTTCGCCAGACCGATCGCCGCCGCCTCGCGGCCGAGGATCTTCTTGGCCGTGAGGACGAGTTCCTGCGCGCGCGCCATGCCGACGAGGCTCGGGAGCAGGTGGCTCGTTCCGAGTCCAGCCAGGATGCCGAGGCGACCGAAGACGAACCCGATCTTGGCTTCCTCCGCGACGATCCGGATATCACAGGGCATCGCCATGGTGATGCCGACGCCGATCGCATGTCCGTTGATCGCGGCGAGAACAGGCTTCTTGGAATCGCATATCTCGAGCGGCAGCTTGCGCAGGAAATCCTCTTCGCCGAGCCGCGGTCCCTTCGAGATGTTCTTGCCCGCGGTGTGGGCCTTCAGGTGCTCGAGGTCGACACCGGCGCAGAATGCCTTGCCGGCACCGGTGAGGATGACCGCGCGGACTTCCGGGTCGCGCTGGACGTCGCGGAAGGCGTGGGTGACCTCATCGCCCAACTCCGTCGTGTAGGCGTTGAGCTTGTCGGGGCGGTTCATCGTGATCGTGGCGATGCCCTCGCTCACGTCGAAGAGGATGTCTTTGTAGTTCATGGCGTCGGGCCTCTCGTCTCGGGTCGAGCCGCGTGATCTTTGCGGTCGGTGATCTGGGGATCGGATGCGGGAAGGGGTCTAACACATCCGCCGCCGGCCGGCGCGAGCGGGTCGTCTCGGAGCTCCGCGAACTCAGGCTCTACTTCGCTGAAGGCTCTTTACTCGCTGAAGGCTCCCCATTCGTTGAAACAGGTGATCGATTCCGGCGGCGGGCGGTGGGTCGGCTTGAAATCCATTCCGAGGGTATACGCGACGGGCAGGAGCGCCGTCTGGACGACCTGCTCCGGCAGTCCCAGAACTTCGCGCGCCTCGTCCTCGAAGGCCAGATGCATGGTCGTGAAGACGGACCCGAGTCCGCGGCTGCGCAGCGCGAGTTGGAAGCTCCAGACGGCCTGGTAGATCGAGCCGTAATAGGTCGTGATGTGGACCTGCTGCGCATCCTTCTCCAGCCGGCCTTCGAGGCAGGGAATCACGAGCACGGGGACGTCGCCGAGCCGAGCCGCGAAGTCCCGTGCCTGGCTGTAGACCAGACGGGTCTGTTCATCTTTGGCGCTCTTTGACATCTCGTCGAGCAGTGGAATTCCTCGCCCGTAGATCTCACCCAGCGCCTGCTTCTTCTTCGGATCGTCGATCACGAGCCAACGCCAGTGCTGGGCGTTGGTTCCCGTCGGCGCCTGCTGGGACAGGCGGATGCAGTCGAGGATGACATCACGTCCGACGGGTCGTGCGAAGTCGAGGCGGCGACGCACGGCGCGGGTCGTCGTGAGGAGTCGATCAACGGTCTCGAGGTCAAAGGCGGAATCAGACAAGACAGGAATCTCCAGCGTGGGATTGAGCCCCTGATTCTCACACGCCGGGGTGTGTCCTCACAAGGGGGGAGTTATCGTCGGGCCGGCCCAGAGCCGCTCACGTCGATGGAGGAATTTCGAGTCGTGTCGCTTCATTTTCGATCCGCTACAGAACTGGGACTGATCACCTCGAGGACCGCGGATGCGGCGACTCGAGCACGCTTCGCCCTCGCAGTTTTGGCGTCGTTGTTCGGCGTGGTTCTGCTGGGCTGTGGGAGCGGGGCGGAGTCGGGCGAGATCGACTACTCGGGGCCGATTGCGCAGTGGCGACATTGGGGTGGGACGCGCGGCGCTTCGCACCATTCTGTACTGAATCAGATCACGCCCGAGAATGTGCAGTCACTCGAAGTTGCCTGGACCCATCGGAGTGGCGACTTCTACGATGGCTCGGGCTATTCGAAGGTCACCGCGTTCCAGGCGACGCCGCTCGTCGTAAACGATCTCCTTTACTATTGCACGCC
>SMVB01194221.1_pt1 | contig 25397 bp, 18 predicted proteins | sample 2456461 | NCBI WGS metagenome assembly SMVB01 (sample SAMN11095934, study PRJNA526329) | marine sediment metagenome | biome: Marine sediment; feature: Surficial sediment; material: Deep marine sediment; isolation source: Hadal surficial sediment | place: Pacific Ocean | collected 2014-05 | depth...
GCTCCCCGCTGTGCCGTACGCACGGTTGGCGCGCCTTGCAGTTCTATTCCCCGGGATCGCGCACGATGCGATCCCGGGGTTCTGCTTTTTGGCATTCAGGGCATCGAATCGTCGCCCGCCGGTGGTAGAATGACCCCTGAACCCGCCGAATGGGCGCCTTCCTGCAGTTACGCCGCAACCTTGGCGCCATCGGGCCATAACGTCATGCGTACTGCGATCGACAACCTGAAGACGCTCTGCAGGGCGGCAGCGGTCATGCTGCTCGGCGGTGCCGTCGTGTTGTCTGTCGCGTCAGGAGCGGTGTTCTCGACCATCGATCCCGGTGCCACGGCGTTCGCAGCCATAGTCGCTCCGACGAGTGGCGATGCTCTCGAGGCCATGGTCATGACCCGCACGGAGTTGGCATCAGCTCCCCGCGACCTGGGCATCGGGGTGGTGCCCTCATGCCCTGGAGGTGTTTCGAGCACTGCTTCTCGCCGTTCAGAAAGTCATGAACATTGTGCTGCCTGGTTGGCGGCGATGCTGGGTAATTCAGCTGTAACCCCTTCCAGAACCGGGTCCGAACCATTTTGCCGGGGCGATCTCGAACAACGCTTCGGTTGATCCCCCGACCTGCGGTGCCGCTTTCTTCGCGGCCTTGCATTCACCCTCTGGAAGCTCCTTGACGTACATCTTGAGGCCTTTTTGTACGTCATGGCCATCAAACCGGGCGATGTGCACATAAACTTGTGCGATTTGAGGGGTCGGAACACCATGCTCGATGTACCCGAGAGGCGCCGGCCCGGATCGAGTCACCCGCGCGACACAGATTCTTCGCCGTTGGTTCAGTTTGACCTGAGCATATCGGGTCGTCGTGTGGCCGCGGAAACCGCCGCCGGGCCTACAACAGGGAGAGTTTCGTTGGGAACCGGTGAATAATTCCCAGTTCCGTGCCGCGTTTGACTTCATCGAATGTCCGAATGGCGCTTTCGCTGGTCGTGACGTGCATTTACGATGGCACTTGTACGTCAGACAGGGACTTTGCTCATGCAAACCAAGTTGACGCTCCGATTGGACAATGAGTTGATCGAGCGCGCCAAGCAGTACGCCCAGCGGACCGGCCGCTCGGTATCCCAAATCGTCGCCGACTACTTTGCCTTGCTCGACAAGGAGTTCAGCGACGGCGACGATGCCCTGACGCCGATCGTCTCCTCGATGCGCGGTTCGCTCACCGAGGTCGAAGTCGACGCGCGCGAGGTACAAAGGGAAATGCTGGAGCGACGGCTATGAGGGTCATCTGGGACGCGGATGTCGTTTTGGACGTGTTGCTGGATCGGGGAGCGGACGCGGCGCCGGCGGCGCGTTTGATGACGCGGGTGGAACGCGGGGAGATCGTCGGCTATCTGTGCGACACGACGGTGATGGTCTTGCATGGGGTGGCGCGGCGTTTGGTGGGCGCGGAGCGAGCTGCGCGCGAGCTCCGCAAGGTCTTGCTGTTGTTCGATGTCACCTCGGTCAACCGGGTGATTCTGGAATCAGCGCTGGTGCACCCGCATCTCGAGTTCGAGGACGCCATCCTCTACGGCGCCGCCAAACACATCGGCGCGGACGCGCTGGTGACCCGCAGCTTCCCGGCGTACAAGGGCGCCGAGGTACCGGTGGCGACGCCCGAGAAGCTCCTCAAGATGCTGAGCCGCAAGGGTCGCTCCCACGCCGAATCCTGGACCTGAGCTGCGGAATAGCTAGCAGGGCGCCGCGGTGTCTCGGCGGGCCTTGTTGAGCAACAGCAGCAGGTAGCCGCTCCACAGCAGAGCGGTGAGGATCAGCAGGTTCCCGAGCCCGTCAGCGAAGGCGCCGAGCGTCTGGTCGTAGGGCAGCGAATCGAGCCGTGTCAGCAGGTTGTTCCAGTCGTGATAGCCGGGCTGGTCGCGGCCGGTGACGCCGCCGAGGAGGATGAGCCGCTGGGCCCGCGCATCGGCGATGTAGGGGGCGAGGTCGATCAGGTTTTGCCCCGTCCACCACAACATGACGGCGGCGGCGAAGGGGTCGGGCCTCTTCAAGAAGGCGATCAGGAACACCAGCGGGATCACTACCTGGAAGAGCGAGCCGCCGAGGGTCGACATGAACTGGCCGAGCGGTATCAGGATGATGTGGCCGGCCTCGTGGAAGACGAGATTCGCCATGCTGAGGATGTAGTCGAAGATCGAGACCCGGGTTTGCGATCGGCTGACCGTCAAGCCGATGTAGAACGAGCCGTAGTAGGCGAGCACGACCCAGAACAGCGCGCGCCCCCAGAAATCGACAGGGCTCGCGGAGCGCGGCGGCTCGAGTGCCGCTTGGCGCAGGTTGCTCCAGAAACTCGGCGGCTGCGGTTCGTCGACGTCGCCGGCATCGCGGCGCATGTTCTGTCGCGCCCGCCGGACCGACCGTCTCCTCACACCATGTCCCTCGGCGCCGGCTGATCGTGGCCGTTGATGGTGTGCGGCGAGTAGGGCGCCTCGAGTCGCTCGATCTCTGCGTCGGAGAGCTCGACGTCGACCGCCGCGCAGGCGGCTTCGATGTGTTCGACCTTGGTTGAGCCGATGATCGGCGACACCACACCGGGGACGGACAACAGCCAGGCGAGCGCCAAGGTCGCCGGGGTGTCACCGCGCTCGGCGGCAAACTCGAGCAGATGGTCGACGACGACGAAGTCCTCCTCGAGGAAGTACCAATCTTGGGCGAAGGGGTCGCTGTCGGCGCGGCGCGTCGGCCCCTTGTCGTCGCGCGTCCGATTGCCGGTGAGGAAGCCGCGCGCCAACGGGCTCCACGGGATCAAGCCGACGCCCTGGTCCAGGCACAACGGGATCATCTCGCGCTCTTCCTCCCGATAGACGAGGTTGTAGTGGTTTTGCATCGAGACGAAGCGGTGCCAGCCGTGCTCACCGGCGCTATGAAGGGCCTTGGAGAACTGCCACGCCGCCATGCTACTGGCTCCGAGGTAGCGCACCTTGCCGGCGCGAACCAGCGAATCGAGAGCCTCGAGCGTCTCTTCGATCGGCGTCGACGGGTCCCAGCGGTGGATCTGGTACAGATCGATATGGTCGAGACCCAGGCGGCGGAGCGAATCGTCGCAGGCGGCGAGGATGTGCTTGCGCGACAGGCCCCCGAGGTTCGGGCCCGCGGCGAGGGGGAAGAACACCTTGGTCGCCAGAACGTAGTCGTCGCGGGCCGCCATCTCGCGCAGCAGCTTTCCGGTGACTTCCTCGCTGACTCCGTTCGAGTACATGTCGGCGGTGTCGAAGAAATTGATCCCGGCGTCGAGGGCGGCGCGGAAGTGGGGACGCGCCTCCTCTTCGTCGAGAATCCAACCACGCCAATCGGGGTCGCCGTACGACATACAGCCGAGGCAGATGCGCGAAACTTCGAGGCCGGTGTTTCCGAGTTTCTTGTAGTTCATTCGTCCGGTTTCCTGCTGATGGAGGGCCTCACAGCGTTGCGGCACCCCCGGGAGTTCTTCGACACCCTGCTAACTCGATTCGTAGATCACCTGCCCGCCGACGATCGTCATCACGATCTTGCCCTGGGCAAGGCGGTCGGCGTCGGTAGAACCGACGACGAGCGGGTCGATGTTCATCACCGTCATGTCCGCCCAGAGGCCGATTGCCAAGCTACCCCGAGTGTCCTCCACGAACGACGCGAACGCAGCCCAGCTCGTGTATCCACGGATCGCCTCCTCGGGTGTCATGCGCTGCTCGGGGCGCCAGCCGCCTGCTGGCATCAGCTCCTTGTCACGGCGGGTCATGGCTGCCAGCAGGCCGTAGAAGATGTCGTGATCGGAGCCGGGCAGATCGGAGCTGAACGCCAGAGGGACGCGGATTTGCCGGAAGGTGCGCCACGCATAGGCGCCTTGGGCGCGTTGTTCGCCGATCCGGTCGGCGACCCACGTGCGGTCCTCCATGGCGTGCGGCGGTTGTACCGAGGCGATGAGGCCGAGCGTGCGAAAGCGCCAGAAGTCGCCCGGCTGGACCACCTGGGCGTGTTCGATGCGGTGGCGCAGTTGGCGCGCCGCCGGGTAGCGGCTCAAGGCGCGATCGAAGAAGTCCAGCGTTTCGCGGTTGCCGGCATCGCCGATCGCGTGGATGTTCGCCTGGAATCCGGCCGCCATCATCTCGGCGACCAGCTCCTCGTCGAAGCCGTAGTCGTCGCCGCTGACGCCGCGATGGCCGGGCATGTCGGCGTAGTCCTCCAGTAGCCGGGCGCCGCGGGAGCCCAGGGCGCCGTCGTAGAAGGCCTTGACCGAGCGCGTCATCAGGTTGTCGGTGCCGTCGACGTCCGGTCCCCATTCCATCCACTGCCGCAGCAAGGCATCGTCGCGAGCCGAGAGCATCGCGTAGACGCGCACCGGCAAGCGTCCCGATGCCGCCAGGTTCTCCAGCGCCCGCATTTGCCGGCTATCGAGGCCGGCCTCGTGGACCATCGTGTAGCCGGATTCAGCCATCTCCTCGAGTCCCAGCAGAAACCGCTGCTCGAGCTGCTCGGCGCTGGGCTCGGGGACGGCTTCGGTCAACAAGGCCGTCGCCCGATCGAGCAGCAGCCCGGTGGGCTCGCCCTCGTCGTCGAGCGGCAAGCGGCCGCCGTCCGGAACCACGGTTTGCGCCGTGATCCCGGCCGCGTCGAGAGCGGCCTGGTTCCCCCAGACCGCGAAGCTGTGCAGCCCGCGCATCAGCACCGGGTGGTTCGGCAGGCGTGCGGTGAGCAACGTCTTGTCGGGGTAGTCGTCGGCCCAGGCGCCTTCGTCCCAGCCGTAGCCGATCAACCAGGTCCCCGGCGCGACGTCGCCGGCTCGCGCCACGACGCGGGCCACGGCCTCTTCCTCGGTCGCGACGCCGACCAGGTCGATCTGCTCGAGTGTGGCTCCGAGGTTGAACACGTGGGTGTGGGCGTCGATCAGTCCGGGTAGGACGGTGGCGCCATCGAGGTCGACGACACGGGTGTGCTCGCCGATGAACCTGCCGATGCCGGCATCGTCGCCGATGTACAGGATCGCGTTGTGCTCGACCGCGATCGCGGTGGCGTCCGGATGCCAGCCGCCGGGTCCGTAGGGCGCATCCTCGGCCGGCCGCCCGTTGCGATCGGGCTCGCCCCAGGCGAACGTGTAGACGCGTCCGTTGATGAGCACCAGGTCCGCCGGGGGTGGATCGAAGCCCGGCGCGCAGGCAGCCAGCGCGATTGCTAGCAGCAAGCGCAACGCGGTTCGGGCGCGCCATCGCGCTGGCGCCGCCTCGACCCGTCGAGATATCCGGGCTGGCAGGAAGTGTCGTGGGTCGGGACGTTCGCAGCGGCCTGCCGCGGCGGGGCGATTCATGGCCGAACGAGCCAGCCACCGCGGCTGCGCGCGTAGGCGATCAGCAGCTCGACGCTGCGGTTGTAGTTCAAGATGCCTCCCGGTACTCGATTCATCCGCAGGTAGGCGCTGTTCATCGAACGGGTGGCGCGGCTCGTGCGACCCTCGAATTGTTGCCAGTATTCCCGTGCGGCGCGGAGGTCGCGCTGCACGCCGGGCAACCGTCGGCCCGCGAGCTCGCGGGCGCGGGCGCGATCATAGCGCGACATCGCCGACAGCAGCTGGCCCTGTGCAAAGACATAGGCCGAGTAGCGCGGGTAGGGCTCGTCGGCAAGCGAGGCCGCCAGGTAGCCGACGAAATTGGCCTCGTCCTCGCGGGCGAAACCACGTTGGTGCGACATCTCGTGCGCGATCACCTGCGGCCGGCTGACGTCGGGGGTGCCGAGGTTGTAGTTCGCCTCGCCGGTCCAGGGGAAGTAGAAGCCCGAGGTTTGCCCGTAGTCGAGCACCATGGACGCCCACAGCCCCTTGGGATTGCCGAACCCGAGCAACGCCGACCCGGGCGTGCCGAGGACCTCGTCGGCGGCCCCCCAGCCGCTGGCTAGTTGCTCGATGAGCTCGGTGCCTTGCGGGCCGATGGTAGGTCGCCCCGAATCGTCGGCGCCGGTGATGGCAACGTACTCGAAGTTAGCCGCCTCGATCATCTCCAGCGCCAGCCGCGCCAGCTCTTCGACGTTGGCCTCGGCGCCGTTCCAATTCTGGCGGCTCTCGAGGGGAGGGCGGGCGTAGTTGAAGCCCCACACCAGGTAGAAGGTCGCGACCACGACGCCGACGTCTGCGCCGATGCGCAAGACGCCGGCCGCGATAGCGTTGGCCAGGCGGCGGTCGCCGTTGCGGACCTGACCGAACCCCTTGGCGGCGCCCAATAGCTGGCGGCCGACGAAAACGACGATGATGATCTCGGCCAAGGAAAACGGCACGATGCCGGCGATATTCGACAGCAGCGAAGCGAACAACGGGCCGATGCCCCTGCCGTAGATCGTCTCGGTGAGACCGGGGACCATCTCCAGAATCCGAAAGACGATGAACGCGGTGACGCCGGCGCCGGCCAGCGCCAGCCGCGATCGCCAGTGCAGTTGGTATTCCATCGCGCTATTATGTCTACATTACGACGCAAAGTACTTGACACAATTATTCTCAAAGGCCTACGCTAGAAAACCTGACAAGGTGCTGAACGTTTCAGCACCCGTCGAACCTCGAGGTCACACGGCCATGGCGGTCGAGCCGTTACACGTCCAAGCCGAGAGCAACCTACGCTTCATCCGCGAGAAGATGGAGCACGCCTCGCGATTCACCGGCGTGCCCGGGTGGGGCGGCATGCTGATGGGCGGCGTGGCGATCGTGGCGGCGATCGTCGCCTCTTCTCGGCCCGATCCGCAGAGTTGGATCGTCGTCTGGCTGGTGGCGGCGGTGGTCGCCAGCTTGATCGGGGGCTGGACGATGGACCACAAGGCGCGGGCCGCCGGGATGACGATGTTCGTCGACAAAGGGCGGCGATTCCTGCTCGGCTTGTTGCCGCCTCTGCTCGCCGGCGCGGTGCTGACGGCGGCGTTGTTCATGGCGGGCTACTACGACCCGATCCCGGGCCTCTGGCTGCTGATGTACGGGACCGCCTGCGTCACCGGCGGAGCCTTCTCCATTCGGCTGATTCCGTTGATGGGGATTTGCTTCATGCTCGTCGGCGTCGTCGCGCTGTTTGTTCCCCTTGCATGGGGAAACTGGTTGCTGGCGGTCGGCTTCGGCGCCTTGCAGCTCGGATTCGGCTTCGCCATCGGGCGCTGGCACGGTGGTTGATCTAGGAGGCGGAGGTGAACGTGTGATGGGCCCATCACGGGTTGGCCTTGGCCTCGTCAGGGAACGAAAAGCGGGGTAAGCGATGGCGAACAAGGGACCCGCCAAGAAAAAGCGCGCCGCCGCGGCCGAACCACGGACGCGGCCGACGATCGACCTCTACGAAGTGTTTCACGGCGAGCCGTCGGCGGAGGCCGCGGCCGGCGAGCGCCTCATCCACCAGCGGACGCGCTTGGCCATCGTCAGCATGCTGGCGGTCAACAAGTCGCTGACCTTCAACGAGCTCAAGGAGATGCTCGACGCCACCGACGGAAACCTCAGCGTCCACGCCCGGAAGCTCGAAGAGGCGGGCTATGTCGATTGCAGGAAGTCGTTCGCGGGTCGGGTGCCGAAAACGCAATATCGGATCACAGCGAAGGGGCGGCGGGCTCTCGAGCGCTACCTCGATCACATGGAGAGCCTGATTCGGGCGGTTCGCGAACGCTGAGATCCAACGGACCTCTAACAGGGTGCTTCAGCATCCTGCTGACTAGGAGCACACGAATGGTGGTAGGCGTAACGGTTGGCTCGCTGGCTGTTCTCGAAAACCGGCCCTCGGCCGCGGAGCAGGAGCTGCTCGCCGCCGCGGGCGCCGAAGATCGGGGCCGGGCGCGTCATTTGCTGGAACTCGGTGGCAACGTCGAGGCGCGCGACCAGCGCGGTCGGACGGCACTCATCCTGGCCGCCTTGAACGGCCACATCGGGACGATGCGCGTGTTCGTCGAGGCCGGTGCGAAGCTCGACGCCTGCGACACCGGCCGGCGCCGCTGGCCGGCGTTGATGCACGCCCTCGACGCCGACAAGGCGCCCGCCGCCCTGGCCCTGCTGGATTGGGGCGCCGATCCCGATGCCAGCGAAGAATCGGGGTACAACGCCCTGATGATGGCGGCGAGCCGCGGCGACCGATGGGTGGTCGACGAGCTCCTGGCGCACGGCGCGAACCCCGAGGCGGAGCTGTTCCTCGGTTTTACCGCACTCGACTACGCGATCGGCTACGGTCACGCGAGCGTCGTGCGCGTGCTACTGGATGCCGCCCCGCAACTGCGGCAACGTGGCAACGCGGCGCGCCGATCGGTGCTGGCTCTGGCGCAGCGGGCGGGAGACGATGAGATCCTCGAGCTCGTTTCCTAGTCGAGGTGCCCGATCAGGCGCAACGCCGTAGACGCGCGCTTCTCCGCGCCCGCAGCAGGAGGGCGTTGAGTACTAGCGGCGGGGCCAGAAAAACCCTTTACGGGCCCGGATCTCGTCGACATCGTCACGGTCGATCTCGACCTTGATCTCGTACCATTCGGGTTCGGCGTCGGGGTCGGGCCGGTCCATCGTGAAGCCGAGCATGTAGCGCAGCCGGGTGTCTTCGAGCACCTCGCGAAACCCGAGGCTCATGTCGCTGCCGAAGAACGGAACGCCGCCGGTATCGCGGGCCAACGCGTTGAGCGGGTCCTGCAACGTGGTTCGCCCGGTGAAGCGGGTGACGACCGGCGGTACGCGGGCGGCCGACGTTTCGATGAACGCCGCCTGCCCCAGCGTGCCCAGCGAGTAGATCGTGCACCGGCACTTCTGCATGACGTCCACCAGCCTGGTGAGATCCTGACCGAGGTCGGTACGGAGGGTGCGGAGCTCCATCGGGTTCAGTGAGGGAGAGAAGTTGGCGTACTCGAAGAGGGTGGAGTAGTGGATGCTGCCCGGCTGGCGCTCGAACCCCGACGACAACAGCACGACGTACTTTTGCCGGTCGTAGGGATCGCCGAGGTCGAGCATGTCGCCGATCTGGGTGAGCGCCGACATGACGCGTTCGGCGTTGATTCTCGCCTCGATTGACCAGCGGCCGAGCTGCGCCTGGGCGATCCTCATCTTGAGGTCCTCCCAATCGGCTTGACCGGTAACGCACTGCGGAAAGCGAGACGTCAAGAAGGCCTCGCACGCCGACCCGTCTCCTCCGGGGTCCGCGCAGCCACCGTTGTCGCACAGGATCTCGGCGAGATCGCGGAACGATTGCTCCCGGTCGAAGGTGGCGAACGAGTTGCCGACCTGGGCCTCGAGGGTCTCGGCGATGCGCTCGTGATCGACGGTGAAGTCGTGCATCACCCGTGGCGTACCGGAGGCGTTGATGATGACGAGGGCCAACCGGTCCTCAACGTTGATCCCGGCGCGCACGAACTCGGTGACGTCGAGCAATATTCGCTCCCAATCCTGCGGGCTGGTGGTGAGCAGATCGGCGACCAGAACGAAATTACGCGACGTCGGGGTCACTTTTTCGGGAACGCCCTCGGGGAGGTCATCGAGAAACAGCGACGATTCGGCGCTCCCCTCGAGCCGCAGGAAGCTCGGTGTTACCGGCTCACCGTTGCGTGTGATGACGATGTCGTCGAGCGTCAGGTCGGTGATGAAATTGTCGTCGTCGTCCCAGGCGCTGATGTCGACGGTCACCATGTTGACCTCGGCGCCAAAAGCAGCCTCGAACTGGGACGGATCGATCGGCACGCCGAGCGTCCCGGTGCGCCCGGCCGGGCCGCCGGCACCTCCCGCCCTACCGGCGAGCTCGCTGAGCGCCAGGTTCGGATCCGTGGGCGTCAACTCGTCGGCGAACGCCAGGTCGACGATCCACTGGCTCAGCGCCGTGTCGGTGATCTCCGCGTCGATGGCGGTGAGGATGTTGCGCCAGGGTTGCCAGTTGGCCGGCACCATGTTCGAGAGGATGTGGGCCATGGCGCCCATCAGTAGGCGCGGGTGCAGTGTCGCCGGCAGGCCTTGCTCCTCCATGAGCACCGCCAGCCGGACGCGCAAGTCGAAGATGCGGCTGTACAGCAGCGGGTCGGCGACCTCGTCGCCGGCCTCGCCGTACGGAATGGCGGCCGGCGTCATGAGGCCGAGGTAGTCGCCTCGTCGCGACTGCGGCATGCCGACCATCTGGTCGATGCGCCAGCGCGCCGCTGCCGGCGCGTCGACGTCGTAGTTGTCCAGTCCCAGCGTCAACAAATAGCGGTTGCCGGCGCTGACCAGCCGCAGAGCGTCGTCCTCGCGGCCGGCGCTGACGACGTCAGCGAACCGCTGAAGCTCGTCGGGGCGCATCAGCCGGCGCAACGAAACGGCGAGCATCGGCGGCGTGCTGGTGCGGTCGGCGGTGACCCAGAACGTCGGTGTCGTGTTCGGGTCGCGCGCCGTGACAGCTTCGCGGATCCAGGCGACGGCCAGTGCGTGGCGCCGGACGATGACGCGCTGGGCTTCCGGCGTCAGCGAGGGCTTGTGGATGTAGGCGAAGGTTGTCGCCCAGGTCTCGGCCGCGATCGGATCACGCGGCGCGCCGGAAACGATCAGGTCTTCCATACTCCAGCGGCTCAGCGTTTCCGCGGCGCCGAACAGGCTGTTGTGGAGCCGCGAGCCTTCGTCGAGCATCCAGCTCTCCGACGTCGCGGCCCAGGGGCCGAACAGATCTTCGGGTCCGTCTCCACGGAGCTCGGCGATGATCAGCCGGTGCAACCAGGCGATGTGTCCCTGTTGATAGGTGAAGGAGCTCGGGTCTCCCATGTACAGGGCGTAGGTGATCCCGACGAGCGCGTCGCCCAAGTAGACGTTGAGCGCGGCGCGGAAGGCGCCGGCGCTGGCCGCAGCGGCTGAGCCGGTGCGCAACTGATCGACGAGAATCGCGGAACGCTCGAACAACTGGTCGCGAGACACGGTGACGGGGAGCGCCTCGGTGACGTCCTTGTCGCCGATATTCGGCGGCATCTGGGCCTCGAGCTCGGCGACGATTCCTTCGATCTCGTCGGCGTATCCGAGCCCGGTCGCCCCGCTTGCGAGATCGGCGGCTATCTCGTCGAGCCGGAAGAGGCTTTCGAATGAAGGCTGCTGCTGCAACAGGAGGTGGGTGTGCATGCGGCGCCCCTGCATCGCCGCCGGCAGGAAGTTGTAGTCGATCCCGTCGACCTCGAGCTCGGCGACGCCGATGCGACCGATGAGCGCCGCCACGACGACGCTCCGCAGATCCTGGGGGTCGCCGGGCCAGCCGTTCGCCTGCAGGCCACGCGCCATCGCCGGGACCAGTTCGAGGCGCCAGAACTCGGCAACCGCCGGTCCGTACCCTTGGCTCGCCGAGCCGCCGCCAACCGCATCGTTCGCGGCGCCGGCAATCGGCAGACTCAAGAAGCTCGACAGCACGGCTTCGCGATCCTCGTTGGTCAGCAGATCGTTCAGCAGGACCTCGTGCAGCAGCAGCATCGTCGCCTGCAGCTGCCGTATGGCGTCGATGCGGGCCTCGTTGCGGTCGATCTCGTCGACCTGTTGGAGGTGGTGAATCAGCCGCTCAGCTGTGCCCTCGGGCAGTGGCGTCGGCGTGACGAAGAAGCCATAGGCGCGGCCGAAACGGCGATAGTTGCGGTATAGCAACGGGATCGCGTGCCGCATCGATGTGATCGGTTGGTAACGGATCGCCGCCGAGACCGCCATGTACTTGCGGGTGGCGGTGGGCTCGTTTTGCCCGGGGTCGGACTCCTCCAGGATGAAGCGGAGCAAGCGTGCGTCGACACCGGGCCCGTACTCGGCGCCGGTAGTGAAGCGCTCGAGCAGGGTGTCGAGCTCGCTGTCGGTCTCGAGCCGATCGTCGCCGTCAAAGGCCGCCAGCCAGACGTTGGCGCCACCCGGCCAGGCGATGCCGGTGTTGTCGGGCCGCATCCGCAGGCTGACGAACAGCTCGGCCGTGTCTTCGGGCCACCGTATCGGCTGGCCGAAGTCGGGGACGCGAATGGCGCGATACATCTCGTTCGCCCAGGCGGCCCTCTGCGCGGCGGTCTCGTGGTTCAGCGTCAACAGGTAGGCGGCGCGGTCCTCGGGCACCAGCGCCAACGATCTCCACAGGTGGGCAGGACGGCCGTCATCTTTGGTCACCAGCGTCGTGATGAGCTCGGCGGTATCGGTCCAGGTGCCGACGATCGCCTCCCAGGCGTCACGATCGCCGCCCGGCAGGTGCAGCCGGCCGTTGTCAACGCGGAGGTACGGCGCCAGCTTGAGGAAACCGCCGGCGATCTCTTCATTACGGTGCAGCGCATCCAAGCCGACCTCGCCGAACAACCAATCACGGGTAGCACGGTCGAGCGACGCGTAGCCTGCCAGGACCCTGAGAGCCGAGGCGTCTTCGATGAGAGCGTCGAACAGCGCGTCGCCGCTGAGGTTTTTTTCGAAGACCTCGGTGTTCCACGCCGCGGCGCCGAACAGGAGCGGAGCGCGCTCGTCCTCGATGTTCAACACGATCGGGTCGCCCGCGGCCCACAGGCGGGAATACAACGGCACCGAGATTCCCAGGTAGCCCAGCATCTGGCGCTGGCGCGCCTGCCGATTGCCGACCCGCCGCTGTAGCTGGATGCGGTCGGTATCGTCGAGCACCCGGAAACCGAGGAATTCGAGCAGCTCTTTGCCCTTGGTATAGGCGACCGCGTTTCGCTCGGCGAGGCTGGGCATGACCGCGGGATAGCGCTCATCGAGCTGAACCATGAACTCCTGTAGCGAGCGCAACTCCTCGACCATGTCGCGGACCCTCTCCGCGTAGTCGAGAACCATGGGCGCCGACAAGAAGCGGGCGAGCTCGGCGACGAAGTCCTGGTTGTCGGTGTCTCGTTCGGTTTGCGCCAGACGGAAACGGGCTGCCGAGCTGATGAACCGCGTGCCGCCGGGGATCACGAGGTCGCCCTGCTGCCGGGCGGGCGAAGGGGGCGCCGTGACCGCAGCCGCGGTCGCTTGCGGAGCGCCGCCGAGGGTGGAGGAGGCGACGAGCGCGATTGCGAGGGCTGCGGTACAGAGGGTCTTCGCGGTCATTGTGCTCACCGGGTCGAGGTGCGGTCGTAGCCGGGCTTATGGCGCAGTCGCAAGCCCGGCCTGGAGACTTTGATGTCGATCTCGTGCCAACCGCGGGTCAAGTTCGTGGGTCGATACGAAACAAGATAGAGCGCCCGCATGGCGGCGGAGATCCGTTCGAATACGCCCCCCAGCTTGTTCTTGTCTCGTTCGAAGAATGCCTCGCCGCCGGTTTGTTCCGCCATCTGCCGCAGGACGTCGCGCAGGTCGCCGTCGCCGAGCGCGTCGCCCTGGCCGAGGGCGAAGATGGTCACGCCACCGTTGCGAACTTGATTCAAAACCTGGGTCAGGTCGTTGCGCGACTCCCGGTCGTCGCCGTCGGTGAGCAGGAAGATGACGCGGCGTTCGCGGGCGTCCTGCTGGTTGGCGACTTGCCGGTATCCGTACAGCACCGCGTCGTAGAGCGCCGTGCTGCCCTCCGCCCGGATGACTTGCGCAAACGAGGCCACGAGCTCGTGGACGTTGGTAAACGGCGTGTACGAGGTCACCCGTTCGTTGAACGCCATCAGCTTGACCTGGTCGTCGGGTCCGAGCTCGGCGAGAAACCTGGCCAAAGCTGCGATCGTCTCCTCCATCTTGTCCGCCATACTGTTGCTCTGATCGACGAGGATAGAGATCCGCAATGGTGCTTCGCCGCGGGCGAAGTCGAGGATCTCCTGGGGCTCGCCATTGTCGGTGATGGTCAGCTCGCCGGCCTCGAGGTCGGAGACGAATCGCTCGTTCTCATCGATCGCCGCCAAGTTGAGGGTCACCGCCGGGACTTCGGCGGTGAAGCGCATCCCGGGCATTCGGGTGATCATCTCCTCGATCTGGGTTTCGACGCCGGCGCTGTCCGTGGCGACGACGCGGATATGGATCGCGGCGGCGTTGTCGTCCAACGGAATCACCCAGCGGTAGGGTGCTCGGGTGCGCACGCCGAGCTCGACATCGTCGACAAAGGCGTAGACGCTGATGATCGAACGTCCCGGCATCGAGCGGACCAACGCCTGGATTACGATCGGATCATCGAGCGGCAGGTCGATGCGCGGCGTCACCAGCTTCACCTCCGGCCCTGGCCCCGTCGGGAACTGGGCAGCAGCAGAGCCGGCGAGCACGAAGCAAACCAGCGTGATCCCGCCGCCGACCCGCAATCGGATGAATGCACTCCTGGCGCGTCGCATGAGACCTTCGGGAGACAAGATTCCAACGTCGGAGGGGACCATTCCAATGGTACCGGGGCGCGGCGTCGCAAGCTACCGATGGGCCCCGGATCCGTTATCGTTGGGACAAGATTTCAACACTCGGGGGACGCAACGTGACCAGAACCACCCGGATGCTCGGCGCTCTGGTTGCCCTGGTCTCGGTCGCCGGAACGGCGCTCGCCTCCTCGGCCGCCCGCGGCGGACATCCGCAGGAGCAACGCCCGGAGTACCGCGCCAGCATCGAAATCGTGCGCTTGCACGCCGCGCTGCTCGATGTTTTTGGCGCCAACTTCGGGTGCGGTGCCAGTAGCGCAGCCGGCGGAGGGCCGCCGCCGGACCGGCGCCGCCCGGCGGCGCTCGAGTCGCGGCTCGAGCTGTACAACTACGCCGACCGACGTCGGTGGCGCGAGGACATGGACATCGATGATCTGGCCAGCGAGCAGGCGATCGGGGACGCGGTTCGTCGGGCGCTGACGGAGCTGGAAACATGGCTCGCAAAGGAGCGCTGAGTTGTCCGAGTTCGAGCTTCCGGAAGAGCGTATGCGCGCCATCGTCGACATGGCGATGGACCGCATCGTCGAGTTCATCGGCACACTCCCGACGCAACCGTCGAATCAACTCGGCGGCGCCGAGGAGGTGGCGCGCTCGCTGATCGAGCCCTTGCCCGAAGAAGGTGAGCCTTATGAGGGCCTTCTCGAGCGGCTCTTCGACGAGGTCATCCCTCTCGGGTTCAATGCCGCCGGCCCCGGTTATCTCGCCTACATCCCCGCCGGCGGCCTTTTCCAGTCGGCGGTGGGCGACTTCATCGCCGAGTCGGTGAATCGCTACACCAGCATCTGGGTCCCGGCGCCCGGCTTGGCTCAGATCGAAGCGGTCGTCATCCGCTGGTTCTGCCAGATCGTCGGCTACCCGGACGAGGCGCTCGGCCTCTTGACCACCGGCGGCTCGATGGCCAACTTCACGGCGATCTTCACGGCGCGCCGCGAGCGACTCGAAGAGAATTTCCTCGGCGGCACGATCTACGTGTCCGACCAGGTGCACCACTCCATCCAGAAGGCGGCGATGCTCGCCGGGTTCCCGGCGTCGAGCGTACGGGTCGTCGGCTCCGACACCGACTACCGCATGGATCTGGGCGAGCTGGAGGAAATGATTGCCACCGATCGCGCCGAAGGCCGCCGACCATTTTTCGTCGTCGGCAGCGCCGGCACGGTGAATACGGGGGCGGTCGACGACCTGGCGGGGATCGCCGCGATCGCCGCCGCCGAGGACCTCTGGTTCCACGTCGACGCGGCGTACGGTGGATTCTTCATGCTCACCGATCGCGGTCGTGAGGTGCTCGCCGGGATCGAGCTCTCTGATTCGATGTCGCTCGATCCGCACAAGTCGCTCTTCATCCCCTACGGAACCGGCTCGCTGCTCGTGCGCGAGCGCCAGACGCTGGCGCGCGCCCATGCCACCGAAGCCGACTACCTGCCGACCATGCGGGACGATCCCGACTTCGTCGACTTCAGCGAGATCTCACCGGAGCTATCGCGCGGCCACCGCGGGCTGCGCATCTGGCTGCCGCTCAAGATGCACGGCGCCGGACTCTTCCGGCGCCAGCTCGACGAAAAGCTCGACCTCGCCCACTGGATCACCGAACGACTGCGTGAGATCGACGGCCTCGAGATCGTCGCCGAGCCGCAGCTGTCGCTTGTCGCCTTTCGCCTGGTTGTGGAGGGCCTGAACGAAGACGAGCTCGACGACCTCAACCGGCGTTTCCTGGACGCGGTCAACGATCGCCAGCGCATCTTCATCAGCCACGCGGTTGTGCGCGGCAACTACCTATTGCGCATCTGCGTGCTGTCGTTCCGCACCCACCTGCCGAACATGGAGATCGCCCTCGAGGACATTCGGGCGGTGGTCGACGAGCTGACCGCCGTCAGTTCGGGTTGATCACGATGCGGCCGCCCGAAAGCTTGTTGCGGTGTTCATCTGACCCTCTCATTGGCGCTAGTTGTCCCCAAGAAACACGACGCGGCGAAAGGCTGGTGTTGGATTCGGCTGTGGTTCCACCTCGCGGTGGGGAGGGTCAGTACTCCGAAGGGTGAAGCAGGCGGATATAGGCGGTGGTCCAGTTGCGGAAGTCCTGCTCGAGCAAGAGCAGCTTGCCGTTGTTGTCGATGTAGACGTCTTCGTAGTTGTCGAGGGAATCGAGCTTGATGGCCTCGTAGGTTCGGCCGCCGATGTCGATCTCTTCGAGGCCCTTGAACTCGAGCTTGCCGCGCACCACGTCGGTGCGGCGGTTGCTGCCCGGATCGCCGCGGCGTCCGCGACGCCGAACCTGCTGGCGGCCGATCCGGTTGGGCCGCAGCGACAGGAACTCCATCTCGGTGACGCCGATCGCCTGGAAGATCGCCGCCGGAATCGTGATCAGCGCCGGGTTTTCGGTCTCGGAGAGGAACACTCCGGAGGGGATGCCACGGTTGAGCGAGTCGTGCTCGGGAAGAGAGAAGTTGAAGCTGGTCTCCTCGACGCCCTCCGGGGCGCGGAACAGGTAGGCGCTGCCGAGCCAGCGCAAGCGCCCGCGCTTGTTGACGAAGTCGGTGTCGGATTCCTCATCCGGGCCGCCGCCGTAACGCACCTCGACCGGGAAGCCGTAGTGGTTGACGGTCACCGACATGGTGGCGCGAAGGCTGTCCATGGACTCGCGGTCGTTCGGGTTGATCAACGACAGCTCCCGACCGTAGGTGAAGGAGTACAGCGGCATGCCGGTGTTGGCACGGGAGATCTCGTCGAGCCGTATCGTCCACATCTCGAACTCGCCGGCCCGAAAGATGCGGTCGGGGCCGCGCGCGTAGCGGCGTTCCTCGCCGAGCCGGAAGCCGAAGGCGTCGTGCTGCGGCGCGATGACCTCGGCGCGGTACTCAGGGCGATCCTGCTGCTCTTGTTGCGCCGACAAGGAGACCGGCAACGATCCCGCCGTCAGCGCCGCCGTTACCAGGACGACGCTGAGAATCGAGTGCTTGCGCATAGGCCCATTCTATTGATTCGCCTCGGAGGGGTTAAGGGGCGCCACTCCCGGCGACGCACGCGGTAGGCTTCCCGGCCATGCAAGCCGACGAGCCGACCCGCGAGGCGATCATCGAGGCCGCCGCAGAGATCATCGCCGCGGCGGCGAACTGCGCCCTGGTCACGATCGGACCCGACGGGGCGCCGCAGGCCCGCATGATGAACCCGTTTCCGCCGGCGGAGAGCCTCACCGTCTGGATGGCCACCAACCGCGATACCCGCAAGGTCGCCGAGATGCGCGCCGACAAGCGGGTCACGTTGGTCTATTTCGACCCCGGTGATCCCGGCTACGCGACTCTGATCGGCACCGTGCGCCTGATCGACGATCCGGCCGAGAAGCGGGCGCGCTGGAAGGACGAGTGGTTGATCTACTACCCGGGTGGGCCCGATGGGGACACATACCTCTTGATCGAGTTCGTCCCCGACCGCGTCGAGGTGGTCAGCGTCAAGCATGACATCGCCGCCGATCCTCTCGCCTGGAAGGCCGCGGTGGTTGAGCTCGAGGGTCGATGAGGTAGCCCGCGCCGGGCGGCTGGGCGACGTCTCGGTGCTCTGGCCGATAGCTGTCGCCGGCAGGGGCCGGATGGCCGTCGATCGGCGGGAACAACCGCTTGTCGGCGACGTAATTGTCGTAACGGCCCGGTCGCCGCTAGACTAGATTCAGACAGAGTTCAAACCTCCCCGGAGGGTTTCTCCCGTGATCGGCAGTCAGCTGGCCCACTACAAGATCGTCGACAAGCTCGGCACCGGCGGCATGGGCGAGGTGTTTGCCGCCGAGGACACCAAGCTGAACCGCAGGGTGGCGATCAAGATCCTGCCGGAGGACCTCGCCGTCGACCCCGAGCGACGCCAGCGCTTCGAGCGCGAGGCCAAGACGATCGCGGCGCTGAACCACCCGAACATCGTCACGATCTACTCGGTCGAAGAAGTCGACGGCCTCCACTTCATCACCATGGAGCTGGTTGAGGGCGAGCCTCTGGCCGACAAGATTCCCGCAAATGGCTTCACCCTCGACGAGTTTTTCAAGATCACGGTACCGATGGTCGAGGCGCTCGACGCGGCTCACAAGAAGGGCATCGTCCACCGCGACATCAAGCCGACCAACGTGATGATTACCAACGAGGGTCGGGTGAAGGTTCTGGACTTCGGCCTCGCCAAGCTCACCGGCAGGGAAGCGCCGCTCGACCCCTCGGAAGCCGCGACGATGCTGGCGAGCAGCGACCTGACCGAGCAGGGAAAGATCCTCGGCACGGTCAACTACATGTCACCCGAGCAAGCCGAGGGGAAGGTGGTCGACAGCCGCTCCGACATCTTCTCGCTCGGCGTCGTGATGTACGAGATGGCCACCGGCGAGGCGCCGTTCAAGGGCGACACCAAGATCTCGGTGATCACCTCCATCATGCGCGACACGCCGCCGCCGGTAAACGATCTGAACCACGAGTTGCCGCAGCATCTCGGCCGCGTCGTGAACCGAAGCCTGGCGAAGGATCCCGCCCGCCGCTACCAAACCGCGACCGATTTGCGGGTCGAGCTCGAAGGACTGAAAGAAGAGATCGCCACCAGCGAATTGCGGCAGAGCGCCATGGATCTCAAGGTGCCGCCGCCCGCGCGACTCTCTCCCGTCGTCAAGCTGGTTGCCGCGGCGGCCGTGGTTCTGGGGGTCGTCGCCGTGCTTGCCTGGTTCGGGCCGAGGTTCATTGGCGGCGGAGAGGGGGCGGGCGCGCCGGTCGCCGCGGCGTCCGACGGCAAACCCTCCCTCGCGGTCCTGTATTTCGAGAACCTCAGCGGCGACGAGAATCTCGACTGGCTGCGCACCGGCCTGACCGACATGCTGGTGACCGACCTGGCGCAGTCGCCCAACCTGCGGGTGCTCGGCACCGACCGGTTGCACCAGATCCTCGCGGACATCGGCGCCGCCGACGAGGAGATGACCTCGTCATCGGTCGTCGAAGCGGTGGCGACGCAAGGTCGGGTCGAGAACGTCCTTCTCGGTAGCTTCGCCCGCGCCGGCGAGACGATCCGCATCAGCGCCCGCCTGCAGGTTGCCGCGACCGGGGAGATCCTGAGCTCGGAAACCGTCGAGGGAGTCGGCGAGGAGAGCATTTTCCGGCTCGTCGACGAACTGACCAAGCGCATCAAATCGCAATTCGACATGCCCGATGTGATGCTGGTCGCCGACGTTGATACGGACTTGAGCGACGTCACGACCGACTCCGTGGAGGCCTATCGCAACTACGCCGAAGGGATCATGCTGCACGAGCAGTTGCGCACCGCGGAGGCGATCCCGCTGCTGGAGCGCGCCGTCGAGATCGACCCGAACTTCGCCATGGCGCTTGCCAAGCTCGCCACCGCCTACAACAACGTCGGCAACCGAGCGATGTCCCTCGAGTACTCCCAGCGCGCCATGGACAACCTCGACCGGGTCAACGACCGCGAGCGTTACTACATCGAGGGGCGGCATTACTCGATGGACCAGGAAACCATCGACGAGGCGATCGCCGCCTATCAGAAGGCGATCGACGCCTACCCGGACCACACCGCGGCGCGCAACAACCTTGCCCAGCAGCTCATAATCCTGGAGCGTTTTGACGAGGCCATCGACCACTTGGAGGAGCTGCGGCGCTCGGGGATGAGATTCCCCGCGACCTATTCGAGCCTGGCGACGGCCTACGGGATGACCGGGCGGTTCGACGAGGGTCTCGTCGTCCTGCGGGAATACGCCGGACAAAACCCGGAGAACGCCGCCGGTCACCGCAACGTCGCCCAGCACCTGCTGTGGGCCGGCCGCTTCGACGAGGCGATCGACGCGGTGGAACGCGCCGAGACGAGGGGCTTGCCTTCCTTCGAGACCAACACGCTGCGATGGCAGATTGCCGCCCTCTCCGACGACTGGGATGTCGCCGGCCGCGTGGTTGCTAGGCTCTCGGATAGCGATGAGCCGCGGGCCCGGGGCACCGCGTTGTTCGCGGCCATGACGCAAGCTCTGTACCAAGGCGAGCTCGAAGACGCCTACCAGGCGTTCGACGATCTCATCGCGCTATCGGACGACGACTTCGGGCCGCAGGCCCGCAACCTGAGGGCAGCCGTGCAGCTCGATACGGGCAACCCGGAGGGCGCGCTCGAGACGTCGGCTGAGATGAGCGAGCGTGCCGGAGACGATTTCCCCCAGCGGATCACCGCCATGGCCGTCCGAGCGGCGGCGCTGGCGCAGATGGGCGACCGTACCGCCTCCAACGGCGTGATCCTGGAGATGTTCGAGTTGGCGCAAGGGTTCCCGATGCCGCCGCGCCTGTTCCGGCGCCAGGAGCGGACGTTGCGCGGCGAGGTGGCGTTCCGGGCCCGGGACTGGGAGGCGGTGATCGAGTTCATCGCCCCGGCGATCGAGGACATGCCGATCATGGCACAGGTCGGGAACTCGCAACGAACCCGCCTGCACTACCTGGTCGGCGTCGCCTACTTCGAGACCGGCGACCTCGACCGCGCCGAGGACAGCTTCCTCAAAGGCCTGGAGCAGGCGGGCCGCGTAAACGCTCCGATCGCCACGGTTCGCAGCATCTGGTACCTGGGAAGCATTTACGAGAGCCGCGGTGACGAGACCCGGGCGCGGCAATACTACGAGCGCTTCGTCGGCTACTGGGGTGCGGGTGATATCGACGAGGCCAACGTCGAGCACGCCGAGGATTTCCTCGACCGCACCGGGTGAGCCGGCCCCCGGTGAGAAATCCGCGCTAGCGGTTCCCCGCCGCCATGCGCGCGGCCTCGGGCAAGGCGCGCAGCCGCGCCATGCTGATGATCCCGAACAGCGGCCCGATCGCCAGCGTCGCGAAGGCCCACTCCCAACCGATCCGCTCGACGAGGGGTGGGATCATCCAGATCGTCACCATCGTCAGCGAGAAACCCAACGCCGTCTGAACGGTCAGCGCCGTGCCGATGTGCTCGGCGTCGGTGAGCTCGGTGATCGCGGTGCTGAATTGGGCGCTGTCGGCGACGACCGCCAGACCCCAGACCAGGCAAAGCACGGTGAGCAGCGCCGGCGAGTCGAGCAGGAACCCGGCAAGCAGGCAACAGCCGCCGGAGATGATCAGGCTGCCGATTGATACCGTGGTTCGCCCCCAGCGGTCGGCCCAGGCGCCGGCAATCACGCTGCCGACGGCCCCCACAGCGATGGTTGCGAAGCCCGCAACCCGCGCCGCGCTCTCGCTCCACCCCGCCTGTTGGTAGCTGGTCAGAAGAAACAGCGGAATCCAGGCCCACATCGCGTACAGCTCCCACATGTGCCCGAGGTAGCCGAAGTTGGCCAGCCGCGACGGCTTCTGGCCCAGAGCTCGGGCCGCGTAACGCCAGCTGAACCGGCTGGTCGCCGGCAGCACCGACCCCGGGCGCACGAAGGCGGCGGCGATGGCGGCGCCGGCGACCGCCGCTACCGAGGCGACGATCATCACGCTGCGCCAGGGGGGCATCCCGGCTTCGCCGCCCAGGAAGGGCAGGGCGTTGATCAGGTGGGGAGACGCCGAGCCGATGGTCAGGGCGCCGACCAGAAGGCCGATGCCGAGGCCGCGGTCCTCCACGCACCACGTCGCCACCAGCTTCATCGCCGGTGGATAGACGCCCGCCAGGCAGACGCCGGTCAGCACCCGCAACACCATCGCGACGTCGGGTGAGTCGGCGAACAGCGCGATGGCGGCGTTGAAACAGGCACCGGCCAGGGCGCTGGCGCCGATCAGGTACTGGGGCTGGACGCGGTCGGCGAGGTTGATCGCGGCGCTGATCAGCGCGCCGATGACGAAGCCGGCTTGCACCGTCATCGTCAGCCAGGATTGCTGGTTCCCGGTCAGGTTCCATTCCGCCGTCAGCTGGGGCACTACCGCCGGGGCGGAGAACCAGAGTCCCTTGGCCAGCAGCACGGAGATGGTCAGGAGCCAAAGATTGCGCCACTTCTCGCTCATCGGGCGGAGCTTACCCGATCAACAAAGCCCGCAGGGGGGCGTTGAGATATGCGGGCTAGCCGGCAGACTGCCATCCACGCGACGCCTCCGGTTGGCGAACGGGCCAACTCTTGTCAGACTGGGCGCCCGCATCCCCACGCCAGCTGTTCATCCACAGGAATCGCAACAGGAGGCTGCCCCGCATGGCATACCACCGATCCTTTCCCGCCAACCGGATTGCCCGGTTTCTGACCCTCGCACTCGCCGCGGCTCTGGTGATTCCACCGATGGTTCTGAGCAGCTCGGCCACCGCCACCAACCTCGCCGCTGAAGGCTGGATGTCGGCAAGCGCCGCAGCCACCGGCTGGGAAGCCGAGTACCGGGCCGCCGTTCGCGGCCAACGCGGCGGCCGCGGTGATGGCGGCGGCCAGCAGAACGGACCGCCGCCGACGATCGAGGAGCACACCGCCGACATGGAGTCGATGGACGGCTTCATGCCGATGTACTGGGATGCCGAGGCGGGCGAGCTGTTCATGGAGATCGATCGCTGGAACGAAGAGGTCCTCAACCTGAGCGGCCTCGCCGCCGGTCTGGGATCCAACGACATCGGCCTTGACCGGGGCGCCGGGCAGGGCAGCCGGATCGTCTATTTCGAGCGCGTCGGACCGAAGATCTTCATGGTCCAGCCCAACTATCGCTTTCGCTCGAGCTCCGATAACCCCGAGGAAGTGCGGGCCGTCACCGACGCCTTCGCCCCGGCGATCCACTGGGGTTGGACGCCCGCGGCGCAGACCGGCGACCGTGTGCTCGTCGACATGACGCCCTACTTACTCACCGATCACAACGGCATCGGCAACAGGCTCGGCGGCTATCGCCTCGAGGGCAGCCGTAGCGCCGTGTACATGCCGATGACGATGAACTTCCCCGAGAACACCGAGATGGAAGTCTCGCTGACCTTCGTCAGCGGCGGCGGTGGTGGCGGCGGTCGCGGTGGCGGTGGTCGTGGCGGCGGTCGCGGCGGCGGTGGCTTCGAGGGCGTCGGCGCGGTAGCGGCTTCGGCGGCGGCGCCGACTCTGCGCATCCATCACGCCTTCGTGCAGCTCCCCGACGATGACTACGTGCCGCGCGAGTACGACCCGCGCTCGAGCTTCGGCGGCAGCACCTATCAGGACTACTCGGTGCCGTTGGGGACGTCGCTGACCCAGCGCTCCATCCGCCGGCATCGGCTCGAGAAGGTCGATCCCTCCGCCGCCAGGTCCGAGGCGGTCGAGCCGATCATCTACTACCTCGATCCGGGGGCTCCGGAGCCGGTTCGCACGGCCTTGCTCGAAGGAGCACGCTGGTGGAACCAGGCCTTCGAGGCCGCCGGGTACATCGACGCCTTCCAGGTCGAGTTGCGGCCGCCCGACGTCTCGAGCCACGACATCCGCTACAACGTCATCAACTGGGTGCACCGCTCGACCCGCGGCTGGAGCACCGGCGGTGGGGTGACCGACCCGCGCACCGGCGAGATCATGAAGGGCCAGGTGACGCTGGGCTCGCTGCGCGTCAGGCAGGATTACATGATCGCCGAGGGCCTGCTGGCGCCGTACGTCAACGGCGACGAGACGCCGCCCGAGCTCGCCGACTGGGCCCTGGCCCGGGTCAGCCAGCTTTCGGCGCACGAGGTCGGCCACACCATCGGCTTCGGCCACAACTACTACGACAGCTCGCAGGGCCGCACCTCGGTGATGGACTACCCGCATCCGTACATCACCTGGACGGAATCAGGCGGTTTCGACTTCTCCGAGGTTTACGAGCGTGAGATCGGCGAGTGGGACAAGGTCGGGGTCGCCTACGGCTATCAGGACTTCCCCGACGGAACCGACGAGACCGAGGCGCTGCAGGTGATCCTCGCCGAGGCCTGGGCGCAGGACCTGCGCTACATGACCAACCAGGACATGAGCGCCCATCCCCGTTCCAACCAATGGTCCAACGGCACGGACCCGGCCGCCGAGCTCGACCGCATGATGGAAGTACGCCGCGCCGCGCTGGATCGTTTCGGCGAGCGCAACATCAAGCTCGGCGCGCCGCTGGCGACCATGGAGGAAGTCCTGGTGCCGCTGTACCTGCACCACCGTTACCAGGTCAGCGCCGCGGCTTCGCCGCTCGGCGGCAGCAACTACATCTACTCGCTGCGCGGTGATCAGCGCACCCCGTTCGAGCCCGTATCGCGCGCCGATCAGATGGCGGCGCTGGGTTCCCTGCTGGCGACGATCTCGGCGAGCGAGCTGGTGCTCCCCGACAGCGTCGTGACGATGCTGCCGCCCCGCCCGACGGGCTACGGCCGAACCCGCGAGCTGTTCCCGCGTTACACCGGATCGACCATGGACATGATCACGCCGGCCGTCGTGGCCGCCGATCACACCGTCGGCGAGATTCTCAACGGCCAGCGCGCCGCCCGACTGGTGCAGCAGCACGCCATCAACGAGTCGTTGCCGGGCCTCGAAGAGGTCATCGACGAGCTCATCGAGGCGAGCTTCGGCGCCCATCCGGCGAACAGCTACGAGGCCGAGATCAACCGCGCCGTCGAACGCGTCGTGGTCGAGAACCTCATGCAGCTCGCCGGCGGCGCGCAGATGCCCCAGGTTCGCGCCATCGCCACCTTGGCGCTCGAGCGCCTCGACCACCGCATGCAGGCGGAGAACGGTGTCTCAGCGGGCGACGCGGCCCACTACAACCTGGTGGCTCGCGACATCGAGCGTTTCATGTCGCGCCCGGGCGACGTCTATACCCAGGCGGCGACGCCGGGAGCGCCTCCCGGAGCGCCGATCGGTGAGCCCGCGCTGGATTACATCGGATCGTGGTCCGGCGCCGGCGTCCGTGGCTTCAACTACATGCTGGGCCTGGAGCCGTACTGCTCGCAGGACGAGCTCTTCTACCGATAGGAAACGTCCACCGGCGCCGCGGCCCTGGTTGAGGGCTGCGGCGCTGTTTTTTTCGTGCTCGCCGAACGGTGGGCGGACAGGGGGCCGCATAGGCATTGCTTCCGCGCCTCGATTCGTACTTCAACAAGGAGGAAACGAGCCGTGTGTTCCTTCTTGCCGACGGCTCACGACGGCGGCACATGCCTGATCTGAGCCTCGTCGACACCATTGTCTCGCTGACCTGATCCCGACATGACACCCGAACGTCCGTCGATCGATGTTTTCATTTCTTACA
>SMVB01346382.1_pt1 | contig 25392 bp, 23 predicted proteins | sample 2456461 | NCBI WGS metagenome assembly SMVB01 (sample SAMN11095934, study PRJNA526329) | marine sediment metagenome | biome: Marine sediment; feature: Surficial sediment; material: Deep marine sediment; isolation source: Hadal surficial sediment | place: Pacific Ocean | collected 2014-05 | depth...
CAGCGACATCGCCCGGCACGAAGCGCCGGGTGTCATGGCCCCAGCCAACCGCAGCGGCAGGCCGATCGGCATCAAACTCAGCGCTCGCTCCCACGCAATAAAGCCCTTCCAGATCGTCGGCGTCGCTGGTCACATAGCGTTTTCTGGTCAGATACTCGACGATGTGTACCCGTTCGCTTGTTTCGAGACGAGCGGACTGGACCGCCATGATCCCGCCGTTCATGGCAGCCATCAGGGTGCGCGCCGGCATCATCTCGAGCCAGCTGAAATGTGGTGCCTTGGGAACGGTGCCATCGTGACAGGACGCACAGCTGCTTGCATACAACGCGGCACCCGGGAGCGCGTCGCGATCGCCCAACTCACCCAGCCCCACCTGGAACTGGTCGGTGGACTCCAGCGCCGCGGTGGCTAGGCTGGTTGCTGCCGATCCTTGTTCCCCTGGCGCGCATGCGCTGGCGACCAACATTGCAAGAACAGCCAAAATTCGATGCACGCGCCCCCCTTTGTTTGTCAAAAATCGGTTACCCCAAAAGACCCACGACAACCCGCAACGCGCAGCGTAGCCATTTGCCCGGGCCCGCGCAAAAAGCCATTATGACGGCACCACGAGGGGGCCAAGTAATGACGCAAGTTTCCACGGCGATCTGCAGGTTCTGTCACGCATTCTGCGGCGTGAACGTGACGATCGAAAACGGCAGAGTCGTCAACGTGCTGGGCGACATAAAAAACCCGATGTATCACGGCTACTCCTGCATCAAAGGCAGGCAGCTGGCGGATCAGCACTACCACCCCGAACGGCTGCTGAGCCCGCAAAAGCGAACCGACGCAGGCCACATCAAGATCGGTTCGGAACGCGCGCTGGATGAGATTGCCGCGACGCTTAGCCAACTCATCGACGCTCACGGCCCGCGTTGCCTGGCAACCTACACGGGCACCTATTCCTTCCCCTACCCGGCCGGGGCCGCCATGGCGGGGGCATTCATGGACGCGATCGGTTCGCCAATGCTGTTCACGTCGGGTTCCATCGATCAACCCGGCAAACCAATGGCGATCGCTTTTCACGGTCGCTGGAACGCAGGACCGCAGGCCTTTGCCGATTCCGACACCTGGATGCTGGTGGGCGCGAACCCGGTGATTTCCAAATGGGGCGGCATTCCCCAGTACAACCCGGGCAAACGCCTGCACGATGCGCTGAAACGCGGCATGCGGCTCATCGTGATCGATCCCCGGCAGACCGAGACCGCGCGTCGGGCGCACGTGCATCTGCAGTGCAAGCCGGGCGAAGACCCGACAATCCTCGCCGGCATCATCAACGTCATCATCGGTGAGGGTCTCCACGACCCAGCGTTCATTGCCTCGGACGTCGACGGATTCGACGCGCTTCGGGACGTGGTGGCCGAATTTACCCCGGACTACGTGGCAGGCCGCGCCGACGTACCGAGGGCACAGATTTTCGAAGCTGCGCGCACGTTCGCGAGCGCCGAACGCGGGATGGCCACCGCCGGAACCGGGCCGAACATGGCGCCTCACGGCACCCTGTCCGAATACCTGGTGCTGGCGATCAACAGCGTGTGCGGACGCTGGCTGCGCGAAGGCGAACGCATGCCCAACCCGTTCGTTCTGCTGCCCGAACGTCGCGGCCGCGCTCAGGCCGAGCCAAAACCCCGCGCATTCGGCTTCGGTGAGCGACTGCGGGTGCGAGATCTCACCGACAATGCCGGCGGGTTGTCGGCCGCAGCCCTGGCGGACGAAATTCTTCTGGAGGGCGAGGGCCAGGTGAAGGCGCTGTTTTGCGTGGGCGGCAACCCCATGACCGCTTGGCCGGATCAGCTCAAGACCTTCGAGGCCATGAAAACGCTGCATCTCAACGTTGCCCTGGACATCAAGATGTCTGCCACCGCGAAGCTCGCCCACTACGTCATTGCGCCCAAACTCGGCCTGGAAACTCCGGCCATCAGCCAGCCGAACGAGGCAATCTGGTTCTATGGGTTCTCTACCGGTTTCCCCGAGCCATATGCAATGTATCAACCTGCCCTCATCGCGCCGCCGGAAAACTCCGATCTGCTCGAAGAGTGGGAGGTTTTCTACGGGCTTGCCCAGCGCATGGGGCTGAAACTCGAATTCGCCGGCCAACCGCTGGACATGGAACATAAACCCAACACCGACGAACTGTTCGAAATGATGTGCCGCGGGTCGCGCATCGACCTTAAAGAGGTGAAAAAGTATCCGCACGGACACATCTTCGACGACCCGTCGATTACCGTGCTGGGCAAACAGGACGATTGCGCCGAGATGCTCGACGTCGGCAATGTGCACATGATCGAAGAGCTCCGCGAAGTCCGCGCCGAAGCGCTGAGCGATCACGGTGGTTATACAGGAGAGATGCACTTCACCCATCGACTGGTCAGCCGTCGCATGAACGACGTGTACAACTCCTCCGGCCGGGACATCCCCAGGCTGGTTCGCAATCACCGCTACAACCCTGCGTACATGAACCCTGCCGACATCGATACGCTGGGGTTGCATGCGGGCGATGTGGTGGAAATCTCGTCTGATCACGCCACCATTCTCGGGGTGGTGGAAGCGGCCCAGGATGTTCGCTCCGGGGTCGTTTCCATGGCCCACGCCTTCGGCGATGCCCCGCAATACGACAAAGACCTGTTCTACATCGGCTCCAACACCGCTCGCTTGACCAACGTGGAGGAGAACTACGATCCGCGCACCGGAATGCCGCGCATGAGTGCCATTCCCGTGAACATCCGGCGTGGTGATCAGAGCCTTGCTTCACGCTGACTCGCCTCACGGCGACACGAGGAAACATCATGCAATTGGGGCTCGACGGCAAACGCGCATTGATCCTCGGCGGGAGCCGCGGCATCGGCTGGTTTACGGCAAAACTGCTTGCCGAGGAGGGTTGCTCGGTCGCGTTGTGCGCACGCAATGTCGAAGCGGTCACCCAGGCCATCGACACGCTCTCGAAAGAAACCACCGGCAATCACTTCGGTGCCGCCGCGGATCTGATGGATGGCGACGCCACCCGTGGATTCGTGCGCACGGCCATCGCCGAACTCGGCGGTCTGGACCTGCTCATCCACAACGCCAGCGGGTTCGATTCCAGCGGGGATGAAGAAGGCTGGCAACGCAGCTTCCAGGTTGACGTGATGGCCGGCGTACGGGCGGTAGAAGAAGCTCTACCGGCATTGAAAGAAAGCGACGCGGCCAGCATCACCTTCATCGGTTCCATGGCGAGCAAGTTCTACTTTCGCCGCCGCTCATCCTATGGCCCCGCGAAAGCGGCAATGCGAGCGTACGCCAACGAGCTAGCTCAGAACTTCGGCCGCGAGGGCATTCGCGCCAACGTGGTCTCGCCCGGAGCCGTACATTTTCCGGGCGGCACCTGGGACAACGTGAAACAGACCCAGCCCGACTTCTATCGCAACGTGGAGAAAGCCATCCCCTTAGGAAGGCTCGGCACCGGTGAGGAACTCGCTCGCATCATCGTGTTCGTGGCGAGCCCGGCCGGACTCTGGATCAACTCCACCCACATCGCCGCTGACGGGGGACAGGTCGCTGCCGTAGATTAGCCTCGGCAAGGCTGGCGATCGGTCGAGGAAGTCCATTTGCGAGGCCTTCAACCTATTCAACCGGGAGAGCCGAGATGACACACGGGATGGTCTGCGCCCCACAACCCGAGGCGGTGGAAGCCGGGGTGCTGAGCCTGCGTGACGGTGGCAATGCCGTGGACGCGGCAATCGCCTGTGCGCTGATGCAAACGGTTGTCGATCCCTTGATGTGCGGCATAGCCGGGTTCGGGTCCATGCATTTGTATTTGCCAGGCCGCGGCGAACACAGCTTCATTGACTTTCACGGCCGCGCGCCTCTGGCAAGCAACGAAACTATGTGGGTGGACAAGGTGATCGCGGAAACCGAAGACGGGTTCGGCTTCATTCTTCGTGACCATCTCAACGAGATCGGCTATCAGTCGATCACGACACCCGGATCGTTGCGCGGATTCAATGAAGCGCTGACCCGATATGGCACTAAAACCATGGCCGAGCTACTGCAAGCTCCCATAGAGTGCTGCGACGCCGGCTTCATCGTTCGCCCCCACGTCAGCTACTACTGGAATCTCACCGAGTTGGCGGGGCGGGTGCCACACATTGAGCAGATCCGGCGGGTTCCCGCAACCGCTGCAATCTATATCAAGGCAGATGGCAACCCACGCAGCCCCGGTGAGATGCTGAAAAATCCAGACATGGGCAGAACCCTGGAGCGAATCGCCACGAGCGGAGTGGACGATTTCTATATCGGCGCGCTTGCGCGTGACATCGACACCGATATGCGCGCGAATGCTGCGTTGCTCGCCGCGGCAGACCTTGCCGCCTACCAGACCGACACGCACGAACCGCTGTGGGGTGGTTATCGCGATTACCGTATCGCAACCAACCAACTCCCGGGCGGAGGCGCCATGGTCATCGAAATGCTGCAGATCCTCGATCACTTCGATCTCGCCAGCATGGGTCACAACAGCCCCGAGTACATTTCCACGCTTGCCGAGACCATGAAAATCGCCACTGTGGACAAAGATGCGCACATGGGCGACCCCAGGTTCGTGAGCGTGCCGTTGGATCGCCTGTTGTCGACAAACTACGCCTGGGAATGCTCCGAACGGATAAAGCGTGGAGAACGAACACACGTGCCGCGATTTAATCGCGGCGCAGATAACAAAGACACCACCCACATCTGCACTGTCGATGAGTTCGGCAACTGCGTATCGATGACGCACTCTCTGGGCAATCCGTCCGGCGTAGTTACCGAGGGTCTCGGTTTCATGTACAACGGCTGCATGAACGTGTTCGATCCGCGACCGGGTGGGGCGGATTCGATTCAGCCCGGCAAATCGCGTTTTACCGCGATATCGCCGTCGATCATCTTCAAAGATGGATCACCTTTTCTGATCATTGGTGCGCCCGGCGGTACTTTCATCACAATGGGCGTCTTACAGGGCATATTGAACGTCATCGATTTCGGCATGAGCGCCCAGGCCGCCGTTGCCGCGCCAAGATTCTGCGCGACCTCGGATATCATCGAATTGACCAACCGAATCCCCAGGTTCGTCGAAGCCGAGTTGAACGCCATGGGTTACCAGACGCGCCGCAGCTACCTGTCCTACCACTTTGCCGGCGTCCACGCGATCAGGCTGACCGCGCAGGGCTGGGATGGCGGGGCGGATCCCGGCAGAGACGGCATGGCAATGGAGTGCTAGGGCCCCCGCTCAGTACACCTCCAGCAGGCACCGACTCGCGGGCTTGATCGTTTTTCTTATCTCGTTGGTACTCCACTCGCGCGGCGGCTTGGCCCGCAGCGCATCACCAACCTGCAGGTAAGATTCTGCCAACCCCTGCTCGGCCAGCATTCGGAACAGGCTGATCCGCATGCCCATCAACCCGCACAGGTAGATGAGGGTACGGTCATTGTTGAGCAGGGAGCCGAAGTAGTCGATCTGCTCGTTCAAGAGCCCGTCCACGTATAGCCCCGACGGATTGCCCTTACGCGGTTCGCGGCTGATCGCGGTGTGGTAGCGGAAATTGTCGTGCTCTGTTTCGAGCCGGCGCAGCAGGTCATCGTACAAAAGGTCGGTGCTGTAGGGGGAACCCATCACCAGGTCGATGCGCGATCGGCAGGGGCCATTTTTGCCTTCCAGCAGCTCGAGCAACATGCCACGAAACGGAGCGATACCGGTGCCCGTCGCAAGAAACAGATAATCGTGCGCATCGACGTCCGCCGGCAGCAGAAAGCGTTTGCCGTTTGGGCCGGTCACTCGCACCGTCTCGCCGGGTTTTACGTCGCACAGGTAATTGCTGCACACACCCCTGAACAGGTGATGGTCGCCTGGATCATCGGTGCGCTTCTGCGGCGCAAATTCTTCGATCAGCCGCTTAGGGGTGGTGGATACCAGCTGTGCCGCGCCATCCTCGCCCCAGGTGGGGCACGCGACAGAGTACAATCGCACCTTGTGCGGCTTACCGCGATGGTCGACGCCGGGCGCGACCACCCCGAACGACTGCCCGCACCGGAACGCGCCCGCAAGCGCGGTATCGCTCACGTCGAGAACCAGATGTTTGACGAAGCTTGCAGATTTCCCGCGCATGCACAGCTCGTTGGAAACCACCCGCGCAAGCGCCGGATCGTCGGCGCGGACAAGTTTAATTTTGACATCGGGCAGAACGGGTTCCGTCATGCAATCGCTGCGCCGAGCATCTATCTCACGTCACGTTACTTTTTCAATCGCAACACGAAGCGATTGGTTTGACCGCGCACCCCGGGGTCGAACACGCTAGCAGACATGTCATCGTCTGCGTTGCGCAATATGTCGCTCTGGGCGTCCAACGTGAAGGGACTGGCTTCGATGACCTCGAGAACCTTGGCTATTTCGATGCGATGCAGCGCTGCATTGTCGTTCTCCGCCGTTCCAGCGTGATCGATCACGGCCAATATGCCGCCGGGCTTCAGCACCTGGTACACGCTCTGCAGCAATCCCGTCGCCGCTTCGGCCCCGGCGCTGTTGTACACATCGTGAAAGTTGATCGCAAACATGGCAACGTCCACGCTGTCGGGCTGCAGGCCTAGATCATCGATTTCACGGTCCAGCCGCTGCACGTTGGGCAATCGGTCGTCCGCCAACCGTACCGTCATACCCTTGTCGTTCACGCCATCGCGCATGCTGAGCAGGAACTCGGGGTTGTGTGCGTATACCGTTCCATCGGCGCCCACGGCGTGGGCAAGAACCTCGGTGTACCAGCCCGACGCTGCGAACACATCCAGGACGGTCATGCCCGACTCAACACCTAAAAACGTAAGCACCTCGACCGGTTTACGGCCTGCATCCCGCGCCCGGTCCGCTTCAGAGCGGGTGGCGAGGCTCTGGGCAAGCGCTTGCGGCGCAGATGTCGGGTCGGGGATGGGAGCGAGCGCAGTCGGAGCGGCAACCGCAGGCGCCGATGCGGGTTCAGAGTCCTGGCTGGCGGTTTCCGGTTGCTGGCACGCGGCCAGCACCAGTACCAGGGTCAAAGCCGGGGTCCGGATATCAACGCTGCGCATGAGCCTTCTCCCAGGATCAGATGCAACCAAGCATACCACCTTGATCGCGCCGCGGTGCCCGGGCCGCGAGACTGACTACTATTCGAGTAACAAGCCTTTTATGCTTGGCGCCCATGATTCCATTGACTGGGGGGACGCGTCGCATGCCTGCACTCGACGGCTTGAGAATTCTGGATATGACACAGTACGAGGCGGGCACCGCGTGCACTCAGGCGCTGGCGTGGCTCGGCGCAGACGTCGTGAAGGTCGAACAACCCGGCACCGGCGATCCGGGTCGCGGCGTGTGGGGCGACGACTCCAGCGACGCCGAATACTTCATGGTGTGGAACAGCAACAAACGCAGCATCGCCATGAACCTGCGCAAGCCCGAAGGCCGCGATCTGCTGCTGAAAATGCTCCCGCATTACGACGTGTTCATCGAAAACTACGGCCCGGGCGTGATCGAGCGTTTGAACCTTGGCTACGATGTGATGAAGGAAATTCACCCTGAGATCATCTACGCCCGCATCAAAGGCTTTGGCCTTTCCGGGCCATGGGCCGACTACAAGTGCTACGACATGATCGGGCAAGCGGCTGCCAGTGCGTTTTCCATCACCGGCGAGCCCGACGGCCCACCGATGCGGCCCGGGCCAACCACGGGCGATGCTGGCACCGGGGTGCAGATGGCGCTGGCGATCTCGGCCGCCTACGTGCAGAAGCTCAAAACCGGCAAGGGGCAGTTCATCGAGCTTTCGATGCAGGAAGCCATGACCTACTACCTGCGCACGGCTACGGCAAGCACCAACTACGGCGAGCAGCCCACCCCCAGAACCGGCAACGGGAAACTGCCGACCATGTCTTTGTACCCCTGCACCGGTGGAGGTCCGAACGACTACGTCTTTCTCATGGCGGTCACCCCACGAATGTGGCAGGACCTGTGCCGGGCCATCGAGCGCGAAGAACTCATCGAGGATCCACGCTTCGCGCATCAGAGCGACCGATTGAAAAACAGCGATGCATTGAGGCAGGAAATCCAGGCATGGACCATGCAACGCGACAAGTACGAAGCGATGCGGATACTGGCCGAGGCGGGGGTGCCGGCAAGTGCGGTGCTCGACACAAAGGACCTTTACGACAATCCACACCTTGTCGAGCGCGGCTTCATTCACACCGTTGAGCACGAGGTTCACGGCCCGATCAAGCTGCTCGGCTGGCCTGCCCGCATGTCCGAAAGCGAAGTGCCCATCACGGCTGCGCCGCGACTCGGTCGCCACTCCAGCGAGGTGATCGCCCAGGACCTGTCGCTCGCCCCGGCGGACATCGAGGGTCTCATCGATGCCGGCGTGATCAGCCAGGCCGATTCGATCTAGGCGGTGGAGCAACAGACCGGCGCGACGGACCCGTCATTTTCCCGCGGCTACCGCTCCTACACCCTCGCGGTGCTGACGGTGGTTTACATCTTCAACTTCATCGACCGGCAGATTCTCGTCATTCTGCAGGAAGACATCAAAGTAGAGCTCGCGCTTTCCGATACGCAGCTCGGCCTGTTGTCAGGATTCAGCTTTGCGATCTTCTATGTCACGTTCGGCATTCCGATCGCACGTTGGGCAGACAAAGGTGTGCGGCGCAACATCGTCGCTCTGGCCATCGGCACCTGGAGTTTCATGACGGCCGCTTCCGGGTTGGCTGGCAACTACTGGCAGCTGCTGGCCGCTCGCATCGGTGTCGGCGTTGGCGAGGCAGGCGGCAGCCCGCCCGCTCATTCCATGATCTCGGATCTGTTCCCCCCCGAAGAACGCGCGACCGCTTTGTCCATCTATTCCATGGGGATCAATTTCGGGATTCTATTCGGGTTCCTCATCGGCGGCTGGGTCAACGATTTCTTCGGCTGGCGCATGGTGTTCTTCGTTATCGGGGTCCCGGGAATCGCGATGGCGCTGATCGTTCGCTTCACTTTACGCGAGCCGCCACGCGGTCACTCCGAACGACTGCAGGTCGTGGCCGATACGCCACCTTTTACCGACGTGCTCAAGCTCCTCTGGTCGCGACCTTCGTTCAGGCACATGGCGCTCGCCTCGGGTCTACATGCGTTCGTTGGCTACGGCGTGGGCCAATGGATCGCGTCGTTTTTCATTCGTACCTACGAACTCAGCGGTACCGGCGAAATCGCCACCTGGCTGGGGCTGATTTCGGGAACTGCGGGGGCCGCCGGTACGTTCTGCGGCGGGTACTTTGCCGATAAACTCGGCCAGCGCGACAAACGCTGGTACATCTGGGTTCCGGCATGGGCAACCGTGCTTGCCATTCCTTTTTCGCTGACCGTCTACCTGATCAACAACTACTACGTAGCGCTGTCTATCTTCCTGGTTCCGGTATTTCTCGGCGCGATGTTCCTCGGCCCGACGCTGGCGATGACGCACGGAATCGTAGGTGTACGAATGCGGGCCCTCGCGTCAGCGATCCTTTTCTTTGTGCTGAACCTCATCGGGTTGGGATTGGGCCCCCTCATCACCGGGATGATCAGCGATTTGCTCGAGCCTTCGCTTGGCGCTGAGTCACTGCGCTACGCGCTCGTCATCGTTGTGTCGTGCTACCTTTGGTGCGCATACCACTACTACCGCGCAGGGAAGACTATTCGCGAAGATCTGGCTCGCGCTCCCGCGTCGTGATCAGGCGTCGAACGTCCTGTCGAGCCAGTCGATCATGGCGCGGCCGAGTTCCGCCGGCTTCTCGTGCTGGGTCCAGTGTCCGCAGTCCTGGATCACCGCGCTGTCGAGGTTTGCAACAAAGGGTCGCATGCGCTCTGTGCAGCCCGGCGGTCCGGAAGGGTCGCCGGTGACCTCGATCATGAGACACGGTACCTGGATGTAGGGATCAAGGTCCTTTGTCGCCCGCCAGTTCCGTGAGATGTTGCGATACCAGTTCAATCCCGGCGTAAAGCCGGTGATTTCGAACGCGGCGACAAAATGAGCGAGTTCGTCATCGCTCAAAACCAGCTCGCCCGGCGGGTCTGGATTGAACACAATCCGCTCCATTCGCAGCACCCGCTGTTCCTTGGGCAGTTGCTGAAAGTCCGCCATGCTGAACAGGTTTGTGCGGTACAAACCACGGAACACCTGTTCCACGTTGGCGTTGAACTTTACATCCGACGAATCCGGATCGTCGGGCCCCTTGTTGTGGAAGTTGACCACGTAGTGCTCGTCGCCCCACTCGGCACGCAGCAATTCGAGCGGATCCGCAGGTACATCCGGTGTGTAGGGATTGTTGACGCCGATCACGCCCGCCACTTTGTCGCGATGCAGGAGCGCGGAATTCCACACCACCGGCGCACCCCAGTCATGGCCGGCATAGACGGCCTGCTCGATATCCAGGGCATCGAGCAAGCCGGCGATGTCAGCGGCAAGTTCCGTGATGGCATAGTCCTCGGTGTGTTGCGGTCGCTCGCTCGCCCCGTAACCGCGCTGATCAACCGCGATGGCACGGTAACCGGCCTCCGCCAACAGCGGCATGACCCGGTGCCAGGAGTAGCCCAACTCGGGAAAGCCATGACACAAAACCACGGGCAGCCCATCGCCCATCTCGTAGTAGGCAAGCCGAACGCCGTTGCTCTGCACGAAATTCGGTTCGGGGAAATCAGCCGCCATTGTCCATCTCCTGGTTTTACGGCTTGAACGGGGTCTTCAGGTGAAACGCGGCGCGAATCGCGCCCCGGGGCAGCACCTGCCAGGCCCGCTCATGCACGTAGTACATGAAAATCTTCAGCACGAACTCGATACCGCCGATCAGAATGGCGGTGCCAATCTCGCCTATGACGGCGTAGGCGATGGCTGCGGTCGTCAAGGTCGCGACGATGCGCCACGAAAAGGCTTTCAGAACGCTGCGTAAATGGGACTCCCTGAAATCCGCCGGCATCGTTGACTCCAGCTACGGTTTAACAAGTTCAAGAACGCGGGACACGCACTCATCAACCGACAGCTCACCGGTATTCAGGATTAGCTGAGCGGACGCCGGTTCCTCGTAGGTGCTGTCGATACCGGTGAAATGCGGTAGTTCTCCCTTGCGCGCTTTCTTGTACAAACCCTTGGGATCACGCTCTTCGGCAGTCTCGAGCGACACATCCAGAAACACTTCGTCGAACTCGTCTTCGGCAAAAAGCGATCGGGCCATATCCCGTTCCGCGCGAAAGGGTGAGATGAACGCCGTGAGTACCACCAGCCCTGCATCCACCATGAGCTTTGCGACTTCAGCAATCCGGCGGATGTTCTCGATGCGGTCGGCGTCTGTGAAGCCCAGGTCCTTGTTCAATCCATGGCGGACGTTGTCGCCGTCGAGGATGTAGGTACGGATACCCCGGCCGTGCAGCACCTGCTCGGTGGCGTTGGTTATCGTGGACTTGCCGGAACCGCTCAGGCCGGTGAACCAAAGCACCTGGCCCTTGTGGCCGTTCAGCTTCTCCCGCGCTGATTTGTCCACCGACACAGCCTGGTGATGAATGTTTTTCGCCCTGCGCAGCGCGAAGTTGATCATGCCGGCGGCGACGGTTGCGTGGCTGTAGCGATCTACGAGCACAAACGACCCCATAGCCGCACAATCCTTGTACGCCTCGAACGGAACCGGCTTGTCAAAACTGAGCGTAACGCGACCGATCTCGTTGAGATGAAACGTCCGGGTGGACAGCTCCTCGAGGGTATTGATGTTGTACTTGAACTTGATGTCCGTGAGCGTTGCGTTGATCCGGGTGGTTCCCAGCAGCAGCCAGTACGAACGGCCGATGAAACCCTGCTCCTGGTCCATCCACACAATGGACGCATCGAACTGATCAGACACCTCGCACGGCGCGTCGGCCGCAACGATGACATCGCCCCGGGAAACATCTACTTCACGATCCAGCGTGATGGTTACTGCCTGGTCGACGATGGCGGACGGCAACGTGTCGTGATACAGCACGATGTCCGCCACCCGGGCCACCTCACCCGACGGCAGTACCCGGATTTCCTGACCCCGGGTGACACAACCCGCCATCACGGTACCGGAATAGCCGCGAAAATCCGCGTGCGGTCGATTGACCCACTGCACCGGAAATCGCAGCGGATGCTCAAGCTGGGCCTGGCGCACCTCGACGGTTTCCAAAAAACCCAGCAGCGTCGGTCCGCTGTACCACGGGGTGCGCTGCGAGCGCTCGATGACGTTGTCGCCCCGTAGGGCTGACAGCGGAATGGGGGTCACGGTTTCAAAATTGAGCCGATCTGCGAACTCAGCATAGGTCGCGCTGATGGAATCGAAAACTTCGCGATCGAAATCGACCAAGTCCATCTTGTTCACCGCCAGCACCACGTGCCTGATACCGAGCAGCGAGGTGATGAACGAGTGGCGCCGGGTCTGAGTGAGTACGCCCTGGGATGCATCCACCAGAATCACGGCAACGTCCGCGGTCGATGCTCCGGTGACCATGTTTCTGGTGTACTGCTCGTGCCCCGGCGTATCGGCTACGATGAACTTGCGATGGTCGGTAGTGAAGAACCGATACGCAACGTCGATGGTGATGCCCTGCTCGCGCTCAGCCGCCAGCCCATCCACCAGCAGCGCGAAGTCGATCTCACCGCCTTGAGTACCCTGTTTCTTCGAATCGTTGCGCAGCGCGGTGATCTGATCTTCGAAGATGAGCTGCGCCTCGTACAGCATGCGGCCTATCAATGTGCTCTTGCCGTCGTCTACGCTGCCACAGGTGATGAAGCGCAGCAGGTCGAGCTGCGCTTGACTGGCGATATAGGCGCCGATCCGGGCTTCGATATCCTCACTGGTGGCCAGCGCTTGCCTCATTAGAAGTACCCCTCCTGCTTTTTCTTCTCCATGGAGCTCGAAGAGTCGGAATCGATGGCCCGGCCCTGCCGCTCACTGGTACGGCTCTTGAGGAGCTCGAGCACGATCGACGACAAACTGTCGGCATCGGATTCAATCGCGCCCGTCAACGGATAACAACCCAACGTACGGAACCGTACGCGCTTGATCTGGATTTTCTCACCCTCGAAGAGGCGCATCCGATCGTCGTCTACCAGCATCAACATGCCGTCGCGATTCACCACGGGTCGTTCGGCCGCAAAATACAGGGGAACGATAGGAATCCGCTCGCGGTGGATGTATTCCCAGATATCAAGCTCGGTCCAGTTCGACAGGGGAAATACGCGGATGCTCTCGCCAGGGTTTTTGTAGCCGTTGTACAGGTTCCACAACTCGGGGCGTTGGTTTTTCGGATCCCAGTGGTGGGTGCGGGTGCGAAAGGAGAACACCCGCTCCTTGGCCCGGCTTTTTTCTTCATCGCGGCGGGCGCCGCCGAAGGCCACATCGAAGCCGTGCAGATCGAGCGCTTGCTTTAGTCCCTGAGTTTTCATCACGTCGGTGTGCAAGGCGCTGCCATGATCGAAGGGGTTGATGTTCTTCGCGACGCCTTCGGGGTTGATGTACACAATCAGCTTCATGCCACTGTCTCGCACCGCCTGGTCACGAAACTGATACATCGCCTGGAACTTCCAGCGGGTATCCACGTGCATCAACGGAAACGGCGGCACGGTCGGGTAAAACGCCTTCTTCGCCAGATGCAGCATCACCGAGCTGTCTTTGCCCACGGAGTAAAGCATGACCGGATTTTCCGCCTGGGCCATCACCTCACGCATGATGTGAATACTCTCCGCCTCCAATCGGTCGAGATGTGAAAGCACCCCGCCGCTGGCGGGAGTGGATTTCGGAATCACCGAGTCATAGCCTGTCGGGGTCTGCACGGATTGGTACGCGAGCGTAGCCATTCGCATGTGGCACCCGGACGGTAACTCGATATCGTGGGTTTTGCGTTCCGCGACCAGCTCCCGACAGAGCCTGGTGAGTTCACCGTGGGGCCAGAGCAGCACCGGTTTGCCCACAGCCTTTGCGCCAGCGATCGCATCAAGAGCCTTCAGCAACGACGCACCATCCGACGGCTGGGCGTCGATATAAATCCAGCGCCGGCCCATGCGTCCGTCGTTGGCCATGAGCACCAGCCCAGCCCGAGACGAATCGTGTAGCTGCACCACCAGCGACAGGGTTCGCTTACGCCTGGCTTGGGCCTCAAGACTCTCACGCACCAGCTGCAACGGCGGGCGGTCCAACTCGTCGCGAATCTGTTCCAGCTTCAACGCCTCAGGCAGCAGATCTGACTTCTCGAGCAACCTCTCGGTGGAGCGCAGGGTCTGGTCACTACCGGTTTGGCTCAGGACATCGTGCACAGCGGCCGTGTCCCAACAGATCAGGTCACCGCTGGCGTCGGTTCGGTTCTTATATAGGAGTTCTGGCAGGTGCACGCGTGTCTCGCTTCAACTTTGTCGAGCATCCGGATGTCGCAAACTACAATTTATACGCGTTTCTTATGATATTCAATGGTTAAACGGCTGTTTTTCGTAAGTTTCTTATAGAAACCGCTTATTGCGACACTTCCTGAATATATTCATGCCGGCTGCGGTTTCGGTCGGGGTGGGAGCAGAATCATGGTGAACGCCGCTGGAATGATCACCAACAGGAAAAGCTGCCAGGCACCATCGTAGCTACCCGAGGTGTCGCGCAGATAGCCAGCGACCCACGGTCCGACGGCTGCCAGAGTTGTAAACGGTCCCACCATGCCCATCACCTGACCGAACGCGCCGGGGCCGAACCGGCTGCCGATGATGGCACCCAGCAACGGCAGGAAACCACCGGCGGCAAAACCGAGCAGCGCGCTGATCACCACCAGCTGCACGTAGCTCGGCTCGCGCATCATCAAACTCAAACTTAGGACCAGGACGGCAATGGCAACCGCGTACAGCCAGCGATGGTCCCAGCGATCGGACATGGCGCCAAAGAAGATCTTGCCGCCTACCATGACCATGGCCATGAGCGACACCAGATAGGAAGTCGCCTGAGCGTCAACACCCAGATCGGCCGCATACGGGGCAAAGTTCTGTTGCGCGGCGCCAAACGCTGCGACCATGGGCGTAAATGCGAGCACGGTTACCCAGAACGCACGCTGTTTGAGAATCCCCATCGTGGTCCAACTCGGATAGACGTATGCGGTCATCCCGTGAGCCATTTCGACGTCCGGTTCGGGTACCACGCCGCGTTCCTCAGGCGTGTTGCGCACAACCATCCAGACGGCCGGCACGACGGCCACCACCACGAACCCGGCCAGCATGAGGTTCGCCTGGCGCCAACCGTAGGTGCTCAGGAGGTACGCCACCAGAACCGGCAACGCAAATCCCCCCAGCGAGGTTCCAATCGAGGATAGGCCGATGGCGGTACCGCGGCGCGCAAAAAACCATTTGGCCGCCAACGTCTGTGCCGCAAGCGGGCCGGCAAGCAGCGCGCCAGCAACGAAGAATACCCCGTAGATCATGCCGATCTGCCACAACGCGGTAGCCTGGGATGACAGCGCAAGCGCTACTGCGAAACCCAACGCGCCGGTAACGATCAACCCCCGGATGGACACGCGATCCATCGCTCGCCCGGCAAAGGGTGCTACGCAGCCCATTATGACCTGCGCCGTCACCAGGATCGCCATCACGTCACCGCGGCTGGCGCCGAATTCCTCTCGCCACGGAGCAACCCAGAACGTAAAGCAGAAGAAGCCAATACCAAAGATAACCGCCTGGAAGAGCATGCCCACGGCAAGGATGTTCCAACCGTAGTAGTAGCCGGCTGGCTGCCCGATGGGCAAATGAACCCCGTTAGAAATCTTGTAAGCCCCTGCTTGTCCTGCAACGATAGTACGCTATTCAATCAGCATCCAATAACCGCCAGCAAACCGGAGGGCCGCATGGATTTCAGCGATACCCCCGAAGAATCCGCGTTGAGAGACGAGTGCCGATCCTCGCTGAGCAGCAATATGCCAACGCCGGATGAGCTCGAAGGTCTGGATCCCATACAAGCCGCCAAACTCTGGCAGAAGCGCAAATACGACGGCGGTTGGGCGTGCATTCGCTGGCCGAAGGCGTACGGCGGCCGCGATGCAACCCCAATCCAACAAGTCATTCTCAATCAGGAGGCACCCGCTTCGATCTCCCCGTGAGTCCTTTCACCATCGGTCACGGCATGGCCGCGGCGGTTCTGATCTCGCCGCGCTGCGCACAAGCGCGGTGCGCGACGGCGACGACTGGGTGATCAACGGCCAGAAGATCTGGACCTCGGGCGCGCAACACTCGGACTACGGAATTCTCGTGGCGCGAAGGCTTGAGCTACTTCTTCCTCGACATGAGCTCGCCAGGGATCCGAATCAAACCCATCAAGCAGATGTCCGGCGATTCTGGCTTCAACGAAGTCTATTTCACCGATGTGCGCATTCCCGATTCGCAACGCCTCGTCGAGGTCGGCCAGGGCTGGCAGGTTGCGCTTACCACGCTGATGAACGAGCGCGCATCCATCGGCGGCAGTCCGGTCCGCGTTGGCTTCGACGCGGTATTTCGCCTTGCGCAGAAGGTCATGATCGACGATCGACCGGCCATCGAGAACGGTCACGTGAGGGCTAAGCTGGCGGACTGGTACGTTCAGGAAACCGGACTGAGGTTTACCGGCTACCGTTCGTTGACCGCCTTGTCACGGGGTGAAACACCCGGGCCGGAAAATTCCATCGGCAAGCTCGTGAACGCTCCAAAGACAGGAGAGATCGCATCGTTTGCGCTGGATCTGCTCGAGGCGAGCAGCGCCATCTGGGATCCGGAGTTGTCCGCAGAAGCCGGGTTGTTTCAGGAAACCCACATGCGGGCGCCGGGTTCGCGCATCGCCGGCGGCACAGACGAGATCATGGCAAACATCATCGCCGAGCGGGTTCTCGGTCTTCCCCAGGACATGCGCGCCGATAAGGGCATCCCGTTCAAGGAGGTGCCCACCTCCGATTGAATCGCAGTCAGCCGGCGGAACTCTCTAACAGCTGGGCAACGAGAAATCCCCCGCGCTTGAGATTGCTGATAAATTCCTCGTAAAAAATGTCCGGCACCGAACCCTTAACGACGTCGCTCTCGATCAGCGCGCCTGCCCAGGCGTTCACCAGCGGGTAGTCGTCTAACAGCCCCGTGGCGAGCCATTGATCTACGATGAGAAAGCGCTGCAGAAACGGCGCGTACGCAGCATCAACCAGGCTGATCCGCGGTCCGTTGAAAAAGGGTCCATCGTTGCCGCGCTCGTTTGCGAGCGCCTCTTCGAGCTTTTCAAGACGCTGCCGCGCAACCTTCTCGCGCTTCTCGTTGCCGTCTTCGGTTTTTGTGTAGTAGATGCCGCTCAAGCCTGCAGCAAAGGTCGGGACAAAATCTGTCCAGGCCCGATTTCGCGCACGTTTGATCGGATCTTCAGGGTGCAGTCGGGGTGCCGCCACGTCGTCGAGGTACTCGGCAATCGCGTTGGATTCGAACAGCGGTTTGCCGTCAACCTGCAGCACCGGTACTTTTCCGTGAGGTGAAATTTCCAGGAACCAATCGGGTTTATCGCGCAGATCGATGTAGGTGACCTCGAACTCGACATTTTTAGCGCGCAAGGCGATCACGGCGCGCTGAACCCAGGGTCACGTGGGCGCGCTGGTCAGATGATACTTGGGTGTTTTCGAAGGCATATCTGATCTCCGCATCATGTCTCCCTGCAGTGACTTCGAGGCTACTCGTTTACAGCGACGGTGTCACCAAAGAGGATGTTCGGGCCGCGGGAGAACCTGGGGAAACCACGCCCCGCGCAACGGATCGCCAGGTTTGAGGCCCACGCTGTGACCCGGATAGGTCGGCGCCGAAAGCGGTTTGGGCGCATAGACAACGTCTTCGCCGAAGAACCGGATGGACAGCGTGCGACGGCGGCTGCCACTTGCGGCACCACCACCGCCGTGGAGCATTCCAGCATGAAACATGACCACATCGCCGCGACGAATCGGGAACGCAAAGATATCGAAGCTTGCGCGGTCGGCTTCGATGTCCGGGATTCGAGGATAAAGATCACCCGGTTGGAACGGCGTCGTCTCGTCATCGTAGTCAAAAGCGCTGCCTGCGTAGGTCGGACCGCGATGTGAGCCGCGAACGAATTCCAAAGACTGGGCTACAGGCGTGTCGTCCAGCGTAATCCAGAACCCGGCGATTTGTGTGCCCGCGGTGATCCAATAGGTGGTGTCCTGATGCCATGGGGTGCGCCGTGCCTGGCTCTGCGTGGATTCTTTGATAAAGATCTGGTCGTAGAACAACCACATCTGCTGCGTGTCGAGAATTTCCGCAACGATATCGACCATGGGCGACTCGCGGATCAACATGCGGTATTCGGGGATTGCGGCGTAGTTGCAGTAGTCGTCGAAGAATGCCCGCGGCGTACCCTCATAGTGAGTGGTCGCATACGGCCCGGGATTGCGCAGGTTTCGCTCGACCCCGAGTTGTACGAGATCCATCCAGGTCGAGTCCAGGGCCGCCGGCAGCAGCACCGCGCCGTCTTCCCAGAACTGCTCCTTCATCTGCGGTGTGACGTAGGGATGATCTTTCATGGGACCAGGGCTCGAACATCCGCAGGAGAGGGCGCCCCGGGCATGAACATCACCACAGCATCGTCAAACCCGGCATCGGCGAACTTGCCCAATCGATCGTTCAGCTCGCCAAGGTCGGTATCTGCTGCGAGCACAATGGTCGAGACGATGGCGCGTCCACCCCCGAGCCCTCGATAGCGCTGCAACGCCGCAGTGACTTCGTCGGGAGCGCGGTAATGGGCGGAGGCGATCCAGCCATCGAAGGACTTCGCCGCTCGTTCCACACCCTTTCCCCACGAGCCAAGAAACAGCGGAGGCCCGCCTTTAACCGCCGGCCAGGGCGACAGCTCAACGCCATCGAAACCGCCCTGGGCAAAAAGCACCCTGAGCTGTTCAACGTTCGAGGAGAAATCACGGAAGCGCGACTCGTAGGGGCGATCGAACGCGGCAAAGTCGCTCTCGGTGGAGCCAGCGCCAACACCGAAGATCAATCGATTGCCACAGACCTGCATGAGCGAAAACACCCGCTGGGCAAGGTCCACCGGATGGTACAGCGGCACCTGCAACACCGCGGTGCCGAGCTCGACAGTCTCGGTCACCGCCGCGGCAACGGACAACGTCACGATCGGATCCGTCATCATGAAGCCACGACCGATGGCCTGGGCAGACCACAGGCTGTCGAGACCTTCGCCCACATACCTGCGCGCCTGCTCGGCCAGCGTGTCCGCAACGGACGCATCCGCCACCGGCCCCAGCAACGCGCCAATTCGCATCAGCGCCGCCTTGCCCGTTGTTTACACACTACGTCCACCGTCCACATTGATGCTCGTCCCGGTAAGAAAGTCCGCATCGTCAGATGCCAGAAACGTCACAGCAGCCGCAATATCGTGCGGCTCAGCCAGGCGTCCGCGCGGGATCGTGCTCACGAGGCGTTCGCGCATCTCATCGCTGAGCTCATCCATGCCGGTGGCGCGTTTCATAAAACCCGTATCTGCAGCTACCGGGTTCACCGCGTTCACCCGAATGTTGTGGCGCGCGACCTCCAGCGCAAGACCTTTGGTCATGGTGAGCACGGCGCCCTTCGTTGCGTTGTAGGGGGTGACTCCGGGACGCGGTGCGATAGCGCCGATGGAGGCGATATTTACGATCACGCCGCCACCCTGCTCGATCATGGGTGGAATTACGTGCTTGCAGCCAAGGAACACCCCGCGAACGTTTACGGCGAACACGCCGTCGAACTCTTCCACCGTGATCTTCCACATGAGCTTGTTGAGGTGGGAGTAGCCCGCGTTGTTGACAAGCACATCCACCGAGCCAAACGACTCCAGCGCGCCCTGGATTAACGCTGCCACCTCGGTCTCAGAAGCCACATCGGCGGTGATGGCAACCGCCGACCCTGCGAGTTCTGTCGCGACTTGGCGCGCAGCGTCCGCGTTGATGTCGGACACCACCACGTTGGCTCCTTCACGGGCAAACCGGCGCGCGATCTCTGCGCCAAAGCCGGAGCCTGCGCCGGTGACCACCACATTTTTATTTTCAAATCGGCTCATTGTTCCGATTCTCCATGGATCCCCAACTCTGCGAGGATTTCGTCGGTGTGCTCGCCGAGCTTGGGCGGCCGTCGATACAGGTTGGTCGGAGTTGCCGTGTACTTGATCGGATTGGCCACGATGGAGACCGACGGATTGTCTCCGGGAAGCTCCATGCGGTTGATCATGCCGCGAGCTTTTACATGAGGATCTGCGTAGATGTCGGCCGCGGTATTGACCGGACCACAGGGCACCAGGCCGCCCAGCAAATCGACCACCTGGTGCTTGGTCCGGGCAGCCGTCCAATCGGAAATAACCCCCTCCACGAACCCCCGGTGCCTGGCCCGCAGGTGGACGTTTTTGGTTCTCTCGTCGGCAATCAGGTCCTCGCGGCCAATGATTTCGCACAGGGCCTGCCAGTGGCCGGGTCCAGGGGCCGCGATTGCCACCGCGCCGTCGCTGGTGGCAAAGATGCCGAACGGGCACAACGTCGGGTGGTGCGAACCGCGCGGCCCCAGATCACCGTTGCCATAGCCGTAGTTGGCGATCACGGTTTCGCTCAAAAACATCACCGCATCGTACATGGCGATGTCGACGAACTGACCTTCGCCGGTGCGACGCGCATGATGAATGGCCGCGACTACACCAAGCGCGAGAAGCGTGCCCGGGTACAGGTCGCCGACGCTGGCCCCGGCCGGAAAGCCGTTGCCGCTGTCGGGGCCCGTGATATGCGCAATGCCCCCCATGCTCTGGGCGACGATATCGTATGCAGGCCACGACGCGTATGGGCTTTCGCCCGTGCGCGGATCACCAAAACCGCGCACGCAGCCGTAAACGATCGCCGGGTTGCGCTCGCGCAGCACGTCATAGCCCACGCCCAGCTTGTCCATCACGCCGGCGCGCATGTTTTCGATCACCGCATCGGCCGTGTCGCAGAGTTTGAGCAGCGTATCGCGTCCCGTTTCCGTCTTCAGATCCAAAACGATGCTGCGCTTGTTTCGGTTGACGCTGGCGAAATACCCGCCGAAGTCACAGCCGGCAGGCTCGTCTGCGTTGCTGTTGGCATAATCTGCGGGCAATGGCGGCAGGCTGCGCGAGCCATCCCCAGCGGGCGGCTCCACCTTGATCACGTTGGCGCCGAGATCAGCGAGGATCGCCGCGCCGAACGGTCCGGCCAACGCCATCGTGCAATCGATTACGGTGACATCGGACAGCGGCCCGGTACGTTGATTCATGCAGCCCTCCTGGATTTATTCGGCACCCACATCGCCGCTGCGAGGTTACACTATCGCGAGGCACATTCTCATATTGGTGGAACCAGATGCGCTATCGGCTGTTGGGAAAAAGCGGGCTACGGGTTTCGGAGCTGGCGCTGGGGGCCATGACATTTGGCACCGAGTCGGGGTTCGGTGTCGACAAGGATGAGAGCCGCAAGGTGTACGATGCGTTCCGCGCCGCGGGCGGCAACTTCATCGACACTGCGAACGTATACGCCGCGGGCACCAGCGAAACCTTTCTGGGCGAGTTCATGGGCGCGGATCGTGAACGGGTGGTGCTGGCCACCAAGTACACGGGCGCCATGCGCGGCCGCGACGTCAACGCCGCCGGCAACTCGCGCAAGAACATGATGGATTCCGTGCATGCCAGCCTGAAGCGCTTGAACACGGACTACATCGACCTCTACTGGGTGCACGCACGCGACTATCTGACCCCCGTCGACGAAGTGATGCGAGGGCTCGACGATCTCGTCAGCCAGGGCAAAGTCCTGTATGTCGGGGTATCCGACACGCCGGCCTGGGTGGTATCACAAGCCAATACGCTTGCCGAACTGCGCGGATGGACCCGGTTCATCGGCCTGCAGATTCGCTACAGCCTGGTGGACCGCACGGTGGAGCGGGAATTGTTGCCTATGGCGCGCGCGTTGGATCTTGCGGTGACGCCCTGGGGCATCGTGGGCTCGGGGCTGTTGACGGGGAAGTACAACAAGGACTCTGCCGCCGCCGGTCGCGCCCAGGATCGCGGCATCATTTCAGAACGCAGCCTCACAATCGCCGCGGAGGTCATCGCCGTTGCCGATGAGTTGGGCGTGACGGCTCCCCAGGTCGCCATCGCCTGGGTCCGTCGAGGCGAAGGCAACATTATCCCCCTGGTGGGGGCGAAGACCGAAGCGCAGCTGCAGGAAAATCTCGGCAGCCTGGAAGTGACGCTCGACGTCGCCCAAATCGAACGGCTGAACGACGCAAGCGACATTCAACCCGGATTCCCCCACGACATGTTGCGCCCGCAATCCCAGGGTGCGGCCAAACGTATCGACAACCATCGGGCCAACACAACCCCGGAATGGTAGGGAGATAAACACACCGGTCATCACCACAGAAGCGGAGAAAACTCATGGGTAAGTTGGACGGCAAGGTAGCTCTGATCACGGGTGCCGGCGGAGGTCTCGGTCGCGCGCATGCGTTGTTGCTGGCGAGCGAAGGCGCAGCCGTGGTCGTGAACGACCTGGGCGGCACCCGGGACGGTTCGGGCGAAGGCCACTCCATGGCCGACCAGGTGGTCGAAGAGATCAAGACCGCTGGCGGTCAGGCCGTCGCCAATTACGGCTCGGTGAGCGACGAAGCCGCTGCCACGCAGATGGTCCAAACGGCGGTCGATGAGTTCGGCAAGATCGATATCTGCATCAACAACGCCGGCATCCTACGCGACAAATCCTTCAAGAATATGACCCACGAAATGTGGGATATCGTGATCGACGTGCACCTGCGCGGAACCTACCTGGTCGCTAAAGCCGCCTGGGACCAGATGGTGGCTCAAGCCAGCGGCGGACGAATCATCAATACCAGCTCCACGTCAGGCCTCATCGGCAACTTCGGGCAGACCAACTACGCGGCGGCCAAGGCGGGCATCGCGGGGTTGACCCGGGTACTGGCGCTGGAAGGGGTGAAATACGGGATTACCGTCAACACCCTGGCGCCGGCTGCCTGGTCACGGCTGACCGAAGACATCATGCCCGAACACATGCAAGAACGCCTGGCGCCGGAAAAGGTGTCCCCGGTCGTGGTGTGGTTGTGCACCGAGGATGCTGTCAAGGTCACCGGCCGCCAGTTCTGTGTGGGCCAGAATCGGATTTCCCTGTTGTCGTGGCAGGTGACCGAGATCGCCGACAAAGATGCATTGGATGAGCCGTGGACCCTCGACGAAGTGGACGAACGCATGCAGGCGAGCATGGATAGCTGGCCCAAGCTGCTCAAACCCATGGAGGTGTAGCGCACCCGACGCATGGCTCATGGCGGTCTCGCACTTTTTTATCGGTCAGCTGGTCGAGCATCTGAAGTTCGGCTACCGCGGCGTGGTGTTTGGCATCGACCCGGAATTCAGCCTGACTGAAGAATGGTACGACCAGGTGGCGCGAAGCCGACCGCCGAAAGACAAGCCCTGGTATCAGGTTATGGTCGACGGCGCCATCAACACGACTTATGTCGCCCAACGCCACCTGCAGGCGAGCGAGGATTTCACCCAGATCGACAATCCGTACCTAGGCGAGTATTTCAGCGGCTTCGACGGCAGGAAGTACCTGCCGAGGCAGCCGGTGCATTAGCTGGCCCTACCACTCCGACTACCAAGAGTTGCGCAGCTCGCGCAGCTTGACGAACACCTCTCTCTGCGAGGGCGACTCGGCCAGGTCGGGGAAGGCTTCGCGCAGCCGCTCGATCACCGTCGCGCTCGTCAGGCGGAAAAACGTGTTGATCTGCTTTTCCTGGGCAAGCGAGGTCACCATTGCCGACTCAGGATCGTGGCTCGCGGTGAGCTCATCGAGCAGCTTCGCGGCGGCTTCGTTGTCTGGTTCGCGATCCAGCGTAAATTGGAGATTGTTGGTGATGTAGTCGTGGCCGGGATAGATGAGCGTGTTGTCCGGCAACTTATCGAGCTGGCTGGCAAAGGTGTCGTACAGCTCATTCGGATGACCGCCTCCGTGGCAGTTCCCGGCGCCTGCGTTGAACAGCGTATCGCCGCATATGAGCGCGGGCGTTTCGGTCTGCGACAACATACACACGTGACTCATGGTGTGCCCGGGCGTATCCAGAGCCAGCAGTTCCACCGTGCGGCCTACTTTTACGATATCGCCGGCACCCAGGCCCACGTCAATGCCTTCGATTGCGTCCTTTGCATTCTTGTGCGCCAGCAATTTTGCACCCGTCGCCTTGATCATCGGTCCGTTGCCGCCGGTGTGATCACCGTGCTCGTGGGTGTTGAGAATCTGGGTGATCTGCCAGCCGTTATCTTTGGCGCGCGCCAGGCACTTTTCGTAATCGAGCGGATCCACCGCCAGCGCCTCACCCGTTTGCGGACAAACGATCAGATAGTTGAAGTTACGATACGCGTTGCCGGTCCAGATCTGCTCGACGATCATGTGGGTTCCTTCTGGCGTAGAAAACTGGCGTAGGAAACCACAGTGTAACTCACCTACCCGGGAAGGAATCTCTCTACGCGAAAGTCCGCAAGCAGCTCGGAACGCGCGCCGTCGATCAACTCCAGCGTTGCGAGCTGGCCAACGATTCCCGCCAGCGACACGCCGGAGTGCATCACGGCCAGATAGATGTCGGGAAAACGCTCCGGCGCCCCGACGATCGGTTTTCCGTCCAGCGGCATCGGCCGCCAGCCGATCACCACGCTTTCGATTTCCGCCCCGGCGAGGCCCGGTACGTAAAGCTGCGCAACGGCTTTGATGCGCTCAGCCTGCGCCCTGCAGCCAGACGCCTGGGGTTGCCGAGGAGCGCTCGGTTCGCCCAACACAACCCGCCCATCGTGCCTCTGCCGTATGTAAACGCCGGGTGCTACGACCACGGTGTTGAGCAGGGGCGGCACGGGCGCGGTGGTGACGATGATGCCCGCTGTGGGCGCTTGCGCGAATTCGATGCCGGCGAGCGCGGCCAGCTCGTGAGTCGCCACCCCGCTTGCGAGAATCAACCGCTCGGGGGTCATGGCTCCGCTGGTGGTCTCGATGCCGGAAAGCTCGCCAGCGCGGACTCGGATTCCCGTCAGCTCACAGGGGAACATGAGCCTGGCGCCGTGTCGCTCGGCCGCGGCCAGCAGTGCTCGAACGGCCGCGCGCGCGTCGATCGCTCCGTCCAGCTCGGAGTATGCAACCTCTGCCGCGCCGCGGAGATCTACGTTGGGCTCGATACGCTCGACAGCCTCGGCCGGCACCATTCGCACCGGCATGCCGTAGGTCTGCTGACGTTCAACGCCCATACGCAGCTCGGCTTGTTGCTCGGGCAGCACATGCCATTGGATGGATCC
>SMVB01015330.1_pt1 | contig 25372 bp, 21 predicted proteins | sample 2456461 | NCBI WGS metagenome assembly SMVB01 (sample SAMN11095934, study PRJNA526329) | marine sediment metagenome | biome: Marine sediment; feature: Surficial sediment; material: Deep marine sediment; isolation source: Hadal surficial sediment | place: Pacific Ocean | collected 2014-05 | depth...
ACGACCTCTGTGACGCCCTCATCGCTGCCGGCGAGACCACCGGCGAGCGGCTGTGGCGGCTTCCCGCCTGGCGCGACTACGACAAGATTATCGACAGCGACATCGCCAACGTGCGCAACTCGGCGGGGCGGGCCGCCGGCGTGGTGACGGCCGGGATGTTTCTCAAGCGATTCGTCGGTACCACGCCGTGGGCCCACCTCGACATCGCCGGGACCGCGTTCCTCGACAAGGCGACGCCGTACCAACCAAAGGGCGGCACAGGGTTCGGAGTCCGCCTGTTGACCCGGTGGTTGACTACGTGAGCGATCCCGAGCCCATCGACGCCAAGGAGCGGGTCGAGAACCTGCGCACCACCTTCGAGGACCGCCGCAGGATCCTCGTCCTGACCCATGACAACCCCGACCCCGACGGGCTCGCCAGCACCTTCGCGCTCGCTGCCGTTCTCACCCACCTGACGGACGTCGAATGCGAGGTCGGGTACGCGGGCATCATCGGCCGGGCTGAGAACCGAGCCATGCTCCGCGAGCTCGACCTAGCGCCGACGCGCATCCACGGCGATACCTTGGAGCGTTTTGACGCGATCGCATTGGTCGACACTCAGCCCGGCTTCGGCAACAACTCCCTCCCGGCAGAGCGGCACGCGACCGCGGTCATCGACCACCACCCGCGACGCGGCGGCCTCGACGAGGTCGCCTTCGTCGACGTTCGCGAAGGCTACGGCGCCTGCGCGACAATTGTCCACGAATATGCTCAAGCGGCCGGCGTTCCGCTGCCGGAAAACATCCTCACGGCGCTTTTCTACGCCATTAAGTCCGAAACCCAGGAGCTCGGCCGTGGCGCGGGCTACGCCGACCGGGAAGCCTACCTCAGCCTCCTGCCTCGGGCCGACAAACTGGCCGTCGCCCGGATCCAACGGGCTCCTGTGCCCCGCAACTACTTCCGCGCCTTCCAGGTCGCGATCGAGAACGCCCGCCTCCACAACGGCACGGTGATCACCGACCTCGGGCGCGTCGACACTCCCGATCTTGTCGCCGAGATCGCCGACTTCCTACTCCGTCTCGAGGGCGCCGACTGGGCGATATGCATGGGCCGCTACGAGAACAGCGTCGTCATGTCATTGCGCACCGCCGCGGAGGAGGCCCACGCCGGCCAGGTCATCCGCCGCGTCGTCGCCGGGCCCGGGCGCGCCGGCGGCCACGGCACGATGGCCGGCGGGCGTGTTCCACTCGACGGCCGCGACTACGCGGAGGTGGCGGCGCAAATCCGCGCAGGTCTGGTCCAAGAGCTCGCTGGCGACGACGTGGAGGGCGACCCGTTGGCGCCGAACTGACCCGCTCTCCCCTACCCGCCAGCCCGCATTTCTGAGCGGGTCGTGTGGCGAGCGGGTGTGGATTCATGACCCGCTCACAGCGTAGGTTCGGCACTTTTCCCTTCGACACGCTGCGGCGACACGATCCCGCCGCTGACCACGAAACGCAGCGCCTCCTCGACGCCCATGTCCAGGAAGATCAGCTCGTCGCGCTGTGCCAGCACCAAGACTCCCGAGGTCGGGTTCGGTGTGGTCGGCACAAAGACGTTCACCGTCGTGCCCGGCGTGCGATCCTGGAGCTCGCCTTGCGTCGGCGCGGTGACCAACGCGACGGTATAGATCCCCTGGCGCGGGTACTCGATGAGAACGACCGACTCGAACGTGCGGTCGGCGCTGCTGTAGAACGTCTCGATAAGCTGCCGCGCCGAGCCGTAGATGCTCTTCACGAGCGGGATGCTGAGCGCCAAGGCGTCCATCTTGCGGACCACGGTTCGGCCCAAGATATTGCTTCCAGCCACCCCCACCAGGTAGATCACGACGACGGTCAGGACGAGGCCGATGAGACCGGCGGCGACGCCGGCACCGGGCAGGTCCAGGAGGGCTGCGAGGCCGATGGCGTCGATGAGCCCCATGACGGGCGGGGTCGCAAACCGCTGCACCGGACGCAGAATGAGGGCGAACAACCACAGGGTGATGACGAGCGGCAGAATGATCAGCAGCCCGGCCAGCAGCGACCGGCGGAAGTGCGCCACGACCCCCATCAGGTCGAACCGCCGCCCAGTCCCAGGCGTCCCCAGAAACCGAGGAAATACTGCGCCGCGGACATCAACGACAGGAGGACGACCAGCCACAGGCCAATCTTAGCGACAAAGAAGTAGTCGCCGAGATTCGACGGCCCGAGGATCAACAAAATGACGGTGAACATCTGCACTGTGGTCTTGTATTTGCCGAGAGACGACGCCGGGATGTGGACCCCCTGGTCCACGGCGATCGAGCGCAAACCGCTGATCGCCAACTCACGGCCGATAATGATCACCACCATCCACGCCGGCGCGAAGCCGAGCTCCACCAACGATATGAACGCCGCCGAGATCAACAGCTTGTCGGCGATCGGGTCGAGTAGTTGCCCGAGCGTGGTGATCTGATTACGGGTTCGCGCCAGGTACCCGTCGAACCAGTCCGTCAATGACGCGACCATGAATACGGCCAGCCCGATGAGCCGATATTCAGTGAGCAGGAAGACGACCAGAATCGGGACGAGGAAGATCCGCAGCACCGTCAGTGCGTTGGGTAACGTCCAGTTCCCAGTAGATGCGGAGGCCACGTCGATGGTCGCTTGTCCAGTCTGCGGCGGATTCGCCATTGCTCACGCTTGATCGGGTACGCCATGCGGAGATAGTTTAGCAGGGCGCAAAAGATCGGCTATTAGCAGGCCGTGGTGAAGAACTCCCACGGCGTCTCGAACACACTGATTGCGGTACGATCGCAAATTCCGTCCCGCTGACCGCTGCCGGCAACGTATGCGTTTCTCCGTTCGTTCTTCCTTTCCGGCGACGCATCGAATTCGCATCGATGCGCGCGGCACGCTCGAGCCCGTCCATTCGCACAACTGGCGGGTCGAGGCGTTCCTCGATGCCGAGGAGGACCACCTAGCCGGTACTGCCGCCGCGGCGACGGCGTTTCTCGCCCGCTGGGTGGCGCGCTACGAGGGCAACTGCTTCAACGACGTGGCACCGTTCGACGAGGTCAACCCGACCGCCGAGGAAGTCGCGCGGGTGCTGGCCGACGAGCTCGCCGGCGCCGTCCCGGGGGCAGCGATCATTCGGGTCGAAGTCGGCGAAGCGGCCGGTTTCAGCGCCATCTACTGGAGAGACGCCACCCGCACGCCGCCATACATCAACGGCTGCTGAACGCCGTCGTCCGGCGCTTGTCGACGTAGCTCTGCAGGCCGATCTCGATGGCTTCGGCGATCTCGGAGCGATACGCGGCGCTCTTGAGCCAAGCTTCTTCCTCTGCGTTGCTCACGAACGACGCCTCCACCAGAATGGCCGGCATATTCGCGCCGACGAGCACGAAGAACGGAGCGGTCTTGACGCCCAGGTCGTGGACGGCCTGATAGCTCTTGGCGACGTGCATCACGAGACTGTCCTGGACCGACGCGGCGAGCTCGCCGGACGCGCCCCGGAAGTCGTTCTTCATGATCGTCTCGAGCATCTCGTCGAGGTCACCCATGCTGCCGGCTTCGCTCGACGCATTTTCGCGCGCCGCCGTCTCCGCTGCACCCGGGTCGATCGCCAGGTCGAGATAGTAGGTCTCGAAGCCACGCAGCCGGCGATTGCGGGCCGAGTTGATGTGGATCGAGATGAACAAGTCAGCGTCAACGCCGTTGGCAAACTCGGTGCGCTCCTGGAGGCTCACCGTGCTGTCGTCCGAGCGCGTCAGCAAGACTTCGTACCCCGCATCGCGCAGCCGTTTTGCCAGCACCAACGATAGATCCAGCGTGAGCTGCTTCTCGGTGGCCCCGGTGCGACCGATGGCGCCCGGGTCGGTGCCGCCGTGACCGGGATCGATCACCACCCTGTGGACGCCCAAGCCGAGTTGCTCCGAGATCGACTCTCCCTCGGACTTCCGCGGTCGGCGCTCTGAATTCACCCGCGCCGCAACGCTAGCGGTGGGAACGTCGATCACGATCCGAAATGGTTGGCCCTCGTTGTCGAGAGTAAACAACGTGTAACGGGCGGAATTACCGAGATCCACGACCACGCGGACGATTCCCGGCTGATTGAGCGCAACCCGGACACGAGAAACTGCTTCGCCGGGGATCACAATCACTTGCTCCCGACCCCGAACCACCGCTCCGTCCAGGCTCGCTGGCGCACCAACGCCCTGCAGGTCGATGAACAACCGCTGGGGGTCCCGCGCCTCCCCGGTTTGGAATCGAACCGAGCGATCAAGGTCGAGAACAACGCGGGTATGGGTGCGGTCGCTGTAGTGCCGCACCCCGGTCAGTCGTGCCAGATCACCGCTCGTCACCATTACGGATGTTTCATCGAGCGCCCGGCCGACGGCCCCAGCTTCGTCCGGCTCGATGGGCACCATGACATCATCGCCCGACGGCTCGACCGGCGCCAAGGCGTCAACGCCGCCCGGCTCGATGTTCGGGTTGGCACGTACCAGCTCGCTCATCCGGTTGCGCGCCAGGGTCGCCTGCGGGGTCCCCGGATAGCGTTGCAACAAGCGCGAGTACAGCGACGCCGCCCGGGCGCCGCTCGCTGCTTCGGCGTCGACCGCCAATCGCAGCAGCGCCTCGGGAGCGTGCAGGCTGGCCGGGTATCGCTGCACGAGGTTCCGGTAGGTCTCGAGCTGGCGACTCGCCGCCACATCATCGCCGGACCGCGCCCGGCGGCCATAGATCCGCGAGACGCGCCACAGCGCCTGTGGGGCGAGCGGGCTCTCCGGATATCGAGCCGCGACATCAGCGAACGCGTCAGCGACCCGCGTCCAGGAGGAGGCTTCGCCGGACGGATCCACGACCTCGAGCTGGCGATACAGCGTTTCGGCGCGCTCGAAGAGCTCCTGCGGCGAATTAGGCAGAGCGGTAGCGGGGATCGCTACCAAGAGGGTGATCGCGGCGATGAACGACACGCGGCGATAATTCTTTGATTTCAGCATGGCACGTCTCCCGACGCGCCTCCCGATTCAAGGCTCGATACGCTTCGCCCCTGAAGCACTCCGGAGTATAGCAGGCGGTGGTGGAACTGCGACGGGTCAGGGGAGATGCAACCGCAACGCCGAATTGCCCCCGAGGCCACGGTAATAGGCCAGCACCCGGTCGATGTACCCACGAGTCTCCGGATACGGCGGCACCCCGCCATAACGGGTAACGGCTCCCTCGCCGGCGTTGTAGGCCGCCAATACCCGCCGCGGGTCGCCGTTGAACTCATCGATGAGCCAGCGCAAGTACGCCGTTCCCCCGGCGATGTTCTGCTTCGGGTCCCACGGGTTCGCGACGCCGAAACGGTCGGCGGTATCCGGCATGAGCTGCATCAGACCCTGGGCGCCCTTCGTCGACAGCGCCCGGGGGTCAAACGCCGACTCCGTGGCGATGACCGCCTCGACCAGCCGGGCGTCGACTCCCTGCCGCATCGAGGCGTCGGCGATCTCCTGCTGGAACGGCACCGGGCCACGGTTCAGAACCGACGCCGGGGCTAGCGAATAGCGTGTCTCGAGGAACACCTCGGCCCCCTCGACCGGCTCGTTGGTGAAACGGCGCGAGCCGTCCGGATCAACCACGACGTAGATCTGCGCCAGCGCCGGTGTCGCCGACAGCACGGTGACGACGACGACGATGCCGGACGCGCGCAGCACAGCGCGCAGCGGCGACGACAGCGACATCATCTGGATCAGGACCGCAGGCAAGCGATTCATCGGCCGATAGGGGTTCGATTCGCCAAGAGGCTACCGCGGCGACAAGGCGTCACACTAGCCCGAACTTCGCAACGGTGACTACGACGGTCAGCCCTCGCCGAGGAGTTGGTCGACAATTTCGGGCGCTTTGTCGAGCGCCTCGTGTAGTTTCGAGCCGTCCGGCCCGCCGGCCTGTGCCATCTCCGGTTTTCCGCCGCCGCCGCCACCTACTATCTTGGCGAGCGACCCGACGATGTCGCCCGCCTTGATACGGCCCGCCAGGTCGGCGGTCACACCGACGATGATGTGCGCTTTGCCGTCGCGGCACGCCCCGAGCACGACGATCCCGGAACCGATCTCGTTTTTCATGGAGTCGGCGAGACGGCGCAGGCCGCCCACGTCGAGGCCCTCGACCGCGCGACGCAGCAGCTTGATTCCCTCGACTTCCACGACATGATCGTCGACACCGCCGGCGGACGACTGCTCGGCCAAGCGCACCCGCAGGTCTTCATTGTCGCGCTCCGCGACCTTGACGCGTGTCAGCAACCGACCGACGGAATCCGAGACCTCGTCCTCGCTGGTCTTCAACTCGGCCATGACGCGGCGCAGCGTGCTGCGCTGGCGCTGCAGGCTCTCGACCGCCGCAGCACCGGTGATCGCCTCGATGCGACGGGTTCCGGCCGCAACGCTCTCCTCCTTCGTGATCACGAAGGTACCGATTTCCCCGGTGCGCTGCACATGGATTCCACCGCACAGCTCCGTCGACACGCCCGCTACGTGGACGACCCGAACCACGTCACCGTACTTGTCCCCGAAGAACGCCAGCGCCCCCTGCTCGATCGCATCTGCGTACGGCATCTCGCTGATCTGCGTCTCGATGTCGGCGCGAATCACCGCATTCACGTCGCGCTCGAGCGCGGCGAGCTGGTCGGCATCGACGGGCTCGAAGTGGCTGAAGTCGAAGCGCATGTGGTCGGGCGCGACCAGCGACCCCGCCTGCTGAACGTGTTCACCGAGCCGCTCGCGTAGCGCCGCGTTGAGCAGATGGGTCGCCGTGTGGTTGCGGACCGTGTGGGCACGCCGCTCGACGTCAACTTTGAGGCGGACCTCGTCTGCAACGCGCAGAACACCCTCGGTAACGTCGACCGAGTGAACGACAAGCCCGCCCGGCAGGCGGTGTGTGTCGGTCACGACCGCCCGACCCTCTCCGGCGACGACCTCTCCACGGTCACCCACCTGGCCGCCCGACTCGCTGTAGAACGGCGTGACATCGACGATCATGGCGCCGCTGTGACCGCTCTCGAGTGCTTCGACCGGCTCGTCGCCGGCGAGCAGACCGCCGACCTTGGCAGCTTCGCACTCGAAATCGGTGTAGCCGACGAACGTCGTGCTCTCGATCCCCCGCCCGGCCAGCGTGGCCACCAACGCCTGAGCGGCGGCCGCGTCGGCTCCCCCCTTCCACGCCGCTCGAGCCCGCCGCCGCTGGTCTTCCATGGCCGCCGCAAACCCACTTTCATCAACGGCCAGGCCGACGTCCTCGGCAAATTCGCGGGTCAACTCGAGCGGCAATCCGTAGGTATCATGCAAGCGGAACGCTTGGCCTCCCGGAATCGTGTCGCCACCGGCAGACTGCACCTCCGCGACGACTTCCTCGAATTTACGGGTGCCGTCGGCCACCGTCCGGAAGAAACGATCTTCTTCGGCGAACGTCACCCGGGCGATGAGCTCTTCCGCCCGCCGCAGCTCCGGGTAGACGTCGCCCATGAGGGAGACGACGTCGACGGCCGCGGCGTTGAAGAACGGCGCATCGAAACCGAGCTGCATCCCGAATCGCACCGCCCGGCGGATCAACCGGCGCACGACGTAGCCGCGGCCGTCGTTGGCCGGGCTAACACCGTCGGCAAGCAGGAACGCGGTGGCACGGCAATGATCGGCGATGACCCGCAGCGCCACGTCGTCGGGCTCGTGGACCCCGTAGGGGCGGCCGGCGCGCTCGGCGACCGCGGCGATCAGCGGGCGGAACAGATCGGTGTCGTAGTTGCTGCGCACCCCTTGAACCACGGCGGTCACTCGTTCGAGACCGGCGCCCGTATCGATGTTGGGGGCCGGCAACGGCTCGATCTTGCCGCTGTCATCGGCGTTGAACTGCATGAAAACGAGATTCCAGAGCTCGACGAATCGGTCGTCATCGAGATCCACTTCCTCCGGCTCGACGTAGGTCCCGCCGGCCGGCCACACGAAGTCGCCGACGCCGTAGTCGAAGTGGATCTCCGAGCAGGGGCCGCAGGGGCCGGTGTCGCCCATCGACCAGTAGTTGTCCGCCTTGCCGAGGCGTAGGATGCGGTGGTCCGGCAGGCCGACGATGTCCTTCCACAGCTCGAAGGCCTCGTCGTCGTCCTCATACACGCTGGCCCATAGGCGCTCCGGCGGCAGCCCGTAGCCCTCGGTCAACAGCTCCCATCCCATCTCGATCGCATCCGCCTTGAAATAGTCGCCGAACGAGAAGTTGCCGAGCATCTCGAAGAACGTGTGGTGGAAGCTCGACGGTCCGACGTTCTCCAGGTCGTTGTGCTTTCCAGACACCCGCATGCACTTCTGCGACGTCGCGGCGCGCACGTAGCTGCGCTTCTCGTGGCCGAGGAAAACCTCTTTGAACTGGTTCATGCCGGCGTTCGTGAACAGCAGCGTCGGGTCGTCGCGCGGTATCAGGCTGCCCGACTCCACCACGGTGTGGCCACGCTCCGCGAAGTAGTCGAGAAAACGCTGCCGCACCTCCGCGGACGAAAGCGCATCAGCTCGCGGCGCCGATTGGTTGTCGTCGTGCTGTGTCATACCGTCGGATCCCGAAACGAGTCCCGCGCCCCCCTCAGCTGGTGAGATCGTCGAGCCAGGAGGACAGCTTGTTCAGTACCAGGTAACGCGGGAAGGCGCGTCGCATGAGGTGGTCGAAACAGCGCTTCGCCGCGGCGAGATCTTCGAGCTCTCCGTGCCGCACGACCCACCGATCGAAAGCGTCGTCGAGCACTCCTCGCTCGCCGCCGAACTCTGCCAATACCGTGTCGGCGACAGCCTCGCTCATTGTCGCGGTCAATCCCTGACGCTGCAAGTCCCGCAGCGCGTCGGAACGGCCGGCCGGGCGGCGTCGGAGACGTGATTCCAGCCGGGTGCGACCGAATTTCCGATCGTCGAGGTAGCCCCATTCGACGCACTTCTCGATCGCTTCGTCGACCTCGCCCGAGGCGTGGCCCTTGGCGAGTAGCTTGGTACGCAAGCCGGCGTGGGTGTAGTCACGCCGGGTCAACATCGCGAGGGCGTCGCCGGTCGCAGATTTCCGGCTCCGCACCACGGCCTGCCAGCCGGCCTTACGACGGCGGCGCGTCGCCGCTGCGGCGCATCGTCTCCATCGTCGCCTCGGCCGCTTCGCTAGAGGTCACGATGCCACGCAGGTTCAGTTTCATGTCGCTCGGGTTGGTGGCCGCGGCAAGCGCTTCTTCGATCGAGATCAGACCCTGCTTGTGAAGCCACAACAGCGACTGGTCAAACGTCTGCATGCCGTATTGGCTCACGCCGGAGGCGATGGCGTCGCGGATCTCGACGACGCGTTCGCGGTCGCGGATGCACTCACGGATGAAGGTCGTCGTCAGCATGATCTCCGCCGCCGGAACGCGTCCTTTGCCGTCGGCGCAGCGCACCAACCTCATCGACACCACCGCCCGCAAGACCTCGGCAAGCTGGGCGCGGATCTGCTCCTGCTGGTACGGCGGGAATACGGCGATAATTCGGTTGATCGTCTCGGGCGCGTCGAGCGTGTGCAGCGTCGACATGACGAGGTGGCCGGTCTCCGCCGCCGTCATCGCGGTCTCAATGGTCTCCTTGTCGCGCATCTCACCCACCAGAATGACGTCGGGGTCCTGGCGCAGCGCCGCACGGAGGGCGCCGGAGTAGCTGTTCGTGTCCTGGCCGAGCTCGCGCTGGGTGATGATCGACTTGCCGCCCGTGTGCAGGAACTCGATGGGATCCTCGATCGTGACGATGTGCTTTGCCCGGTTGCGATTGATGTGGTCGATCATCGCCGCCAACGTCGTCGACTTGCCGCTACCGGTGGTGCCGGTGCACAACACGAGACCGCGCTCCTCGAGCGCGATCTTCTCGATCATCGGCGGCAGGTTCAGATCGGCGATGGTCTTGGTCTGCCCGGGAATAACCCGCAATACAGCGCCGTGCACACCGCGCTCGATGAACACGTTGCAACGGAATCGCCCCAGAGCGTACAGGGCGTAGCTAGCGTCGAATTCCTTGATCTGGTCGATATCGACATCGTGGCCCTCGAGCAACTTCATCGCCACCTGCCGGGTGTCGGCGGCGGTCAGCGGCGGGTGGTCGAGGGGCCGGAGCACACCGTCGATTCGGAGGTACGGGGGCGCATCGACTTTCAGGTGGAGGTCCGATGCTCCCCGGGCAACGGCATCGCTGAGCAACGTATCGAGATCTACGGGCATGTTCGGGCTTCACGGGTCGAAGTTTCAGGCGCGCAAACAATCGACAGCGTTGCGCACCCATGGATACAACAAGCCGATGATGGACGGTAAAGCTCCACCATACAACCTCAAAAAACTCGCCGGATTGCCGTTCAGGTCTCAGGCCGAAGCTTCGGAAGTGTCCGCGACAACGTCGGCGGGGCCGTCCGGGTGAACCGGCGTCAACCAGCCGTGACGATCCTCGGTGCGTCCCTCGACGTGGGCGAAGAAGATTTCCTGAAGCTGTGCCGTGATCGGCCCGCGGCTGCCGTTACCCACTTGGATCTTGTCGATCGAGCGGATCGGCGTGATCTCGGCGGCGGTACCGGTGAAAAAGACCTCGTCGGCAATGTACAGGCTCTCGCGCGGAACGTCGACCTCTTCGACCGTGTAGCCGAGCTCGCGGGCCAGCAACATGACCGTCTCACGAGTAATCCCCGGAAGCACCGACGCGGCGAGCGGCGGCGTGACGAGGCGGCCGTTGCGCACGAGAAAGATGTTCTCGCCGCTGCCTTCCGAAACGTAGCCGCGAGCATCGAGCGCGATGCCCTCGGCGTAGCCGTTCAGCAGGGCTTCCATCTTGATGAGCTGCGCGTTCATGTAGTTGGCGGCAGCCTTGGCGATGCCGGGCAGCGTGTTGGCCGCGACCCGGTTCCACGAAGACACCATGACGTCGACACCCTGCTCGAGGGCATCTTCCCCGAGGTACTTTCCCCATTCCCAGACCGCGATGTACGCCTCGACCGGACACTCCGTCGGGTCGACGCCCAGCGAGTGGTAGCCGCGGAAGACGATCGGCCGGACATAGCAGGAATCCATACCGTTGGCGCGAATGGTCTCGAGGCAGGCCTCCTCGAGCTCGTCGACGCCGAACGCGATCGGCATCCGGTAGATGTGCGCTGACTGGCACAGCCGCTTGATGTGGTCATCGAGGCGAAAGACGGCCGGACCGCTCTGGGTATCGTAGCAGCGGATTCCTTCGAAAACCGCCGATGCGTAGTGCACGACGTGGGAGAGCACGTGGATCTGAGCATCGTCCCAGGGGATCAGCTCGCCGTTGTGCCAGATCTTCGCCGATGCCTTGAGTCCTGCCATGCGCGCCTCTCCATGCCTGCTTAGCCTGCATATCTCAACGCCGTTCTGCCGCGGGCGCGGAGAAGCGCGCGTCTACGGCGTCGAGATATGGAGGCAGGGTGTGGGAAAGGCCGAATTATACCCCGGGAACGATTGTTCCGAGAACCCGCGGCCCGGCCGCCCCGGTGGCCGCAGGAACGCTTCCCGGGCGTCCCGCGAGGGTCTCGACGGCGAGAACGGCGAACAGCACCGCTTCTTTGGCGTCGCCCGGAATCGGCCCCACCTCGCCGGCGTCGCGCAACCGCGCCGGGGCTACGAGCGCGCTCAAGCGGCCGCGAAGAGCACGGTTGTGCGCCCCCCCACCCGAGATCAGGACCTCGTCGACGGGTTGCCGCACGACGATGAAGCGGGCGATCCCGTCGGCGATGCTGCGCGCCGTCAGTTCGGTGAGGGTGGCGAACAAGTCGGCGTCGCTGATCGATTCGCTGCGGCCGAACAACGCCTGGGTTCCGGCGTTGAGAAAGTCCGTGGTGTCGACGGACTTCGGCGGCTCGCGATCGAAAAACGGGTCGGCGAGCAACTCGTCGAGGAGCTCTTCGTGGAGCTGCCCGGCCAACGCCAGCTCACCATCGACATCGTAGCCGGCCTCGATGGCGCGATGACGCGCCGCGGCATCGAGCAACACGTTGCCGGGCCCGGTGTCGAAGGCCAGCAAACCGCTCAGGTCCGCGGCCGGCGGCAACCCGGTGACGTTGGCGATGCCGCCGACGTTCACCGCCACCCGACCGAGCTTCGCGTCGGTATACAGCAGGTGGTCGAGAAACGGCACCAGCGGCGCGCCCTGGCCGCCCGCCGCCAGGTCGCGGGCGCGAAAATCGGCCACCGTCGTGATCCCGGTGCGCTCGGCGATAACCGCGGGCTGGCCGATCTGCAAGCTGGCGCGGGCGCGCGAACCGGCGTGCGCCGTGGGCTCGGGAAGATGCACGATCGTCTGCCCGTGCGAGCCGATCACGCGAACCGCCGACGCCGTCAGCCGGGCCGCTTCGAGCAACCGCAGCGCGGCGTCGGCAAACGCCTCGCCGACGATCACGTCCAGCAGGGCCAGGTCGGCGGGAAGAGCGCTCCCGGCGGCCCTTCGTAGAGCCTCGACCAGCGACGCCTCGTAGCCGTAGGTCTCGAACCCGAGAAGCTCGATCGCCGCCGGGTCGGCGGATGGATCCAGGCGCACCAGTGCAGCGTCGATGCCGTCCATCGACGTCCCGGAGGACAAACCGATGGCCAGATGCGACTCGATTGCGGGCCTCATGCGGCGATGGTAGCTTGACGCGCCGGAAGGTTCGCCCCCCCTCGCCGTCAAGGAATCCGCCGCCTGATGGAATCCCTAGCCACCTGGTTTCAAGAAACTCTTCTCCCTTACGGCGTATGGGGGATTCTGCTCCTGACGGCGATGGATTCTTCGTTCGTCCCCATGCCGGCCTTCAACGACCTTGCGGTAATGGGCGCCGCGGCGCTGTCCCCGCAGAACGCCGTCGGCTACGCTGCCGCCGCCGTGGTCGGCTCCACCACCGGGGTGATGATCGTCTACGGCTTGGCGCGGGGCGGCCGTCGTGCCGCCGGCGGCGGCGGCAAACGGATGGCCTGGGCCCAGGATTTCCTGGAGAGGCGCGGCACATTGGCACTTCTCGGCGCGGCGCTGATGCCGGCGCCGTTTCCCTTCAAAGTCGTGGTGCTGGCGGCCGGCTACCTCCGCCAGCCGGTGCCCAGTGTGATCTTGGGCGTCGCCACGGGCCGCACGATCCGCTTCGGCCTCGAGGCTTTCTTGGCGGTGCGCTACGGGAAAGAGATCTTCGCGGCGGTGCAGGCCAACGGCGCGCTGGTCGGCCTCGTCATGGCCGCGGTGATCGTCGTCGGCGGCCTCGCCTTCTACCGCTGGCAGGCGTCGCTGCAACCCTCGAAGGGTGTGGAAAAACCCTGATGGGTTCGACGCGCGAGTCAAGCCTCGCCGTCGGGCTCGCTCCCCCACTTCACCTTCCACGCCGCGATCAGGTTCAGTGCTTCGAGCGGGGTCAGCTCGTCCACCCGACGCTCGCGTAGCTCGGCAACCAGCGGGTGCTCGGGAACGGAAAACAGGTCCATCTGCGGGTCCGCCGGGTCGCCCTCGTGCCGCGCCCACCTCGGCCCGGACGGCGTCGGCGCGTCGGTTGCCTCGAGGTTGCGGAGGATCTCCTCGGCGCGATCGACGACTTCTCCGGGCAGGCCCGCCAGCCGGCCGACGTGGATGCCGTAGGAACGATCCGCGGCGCCCGGCTCGACCCGGTGCAGGAAGACGACGCCGTCGCTGGTTTCCTGCGCCGCAACGTTGAGGTTGCGGAGGCTCGGCAGGACGCCCTCGAGGCTGGTGAGCTCGTGGTAGTGGGTAGCAAACAGCGATCGCGGCGCGATGTCCGCTTGCTGCTCGAGGTACTCGACGACCGCCCAAGCGAGCGCCAACCCATCGTACGTGCTGGTGCCGCGCCCGACCTCATCGAGGATCACGAGGCTGGCGGGCGTAGCGTTGTGGAGAATGTTGGCGGTCTCTTGCATTTCAACCAGGAACGTCGACGCGCCGCGGGCCAAGTTGTCGCTCGCCCCGACCCGCGTGAAGATGCGGTCGACGACGCCGACGCGCGCGGAGTCCGCCGGTACGAAGCTGCCCATCTGGGCCATGATCGTGATCAGGGCTACCTGGCGCAGGTAGGTCGACTTGCCGCCCATGTTGGGGCCGGTGAGGAGCTGGATACGATGCGCGCCGTCATCCATGTAGGTGTCGTTGGGGACGAAGCGCTTGCCGGTTTGCAGCTTTTCGACCACCGGGTGGCGACCCTGGCGGATTTCCAGCACTCGCCCATCGTCGACGTCGGGCTCGACGTAGCCGTTCAGAGCCGCAACCTCCGCCAACCCGGCCAAGGCGTCAACCGCCGCGACCGCCGTGGCGGTGCGATGTAGGCGGGAGGCCTCGGCGCCGACGAGCTCGCGAAGCTCGGCAAACAGGCGGGCTTCGAGCTCGCCGATCTTCTCCTCGGCGTTGAGAACCGTCTGTTCGAATGCCTTCAGCTCGGGGGTGATGTAACGCTCCGCGTTGGTCAAGGTCTGTTTGCGGACGAAGTCTTCGGGCACCTTGGCCTGGTTGGCCTTCGACACTTCGATGTAGTAGCCGAAGACCTTGTTGAAGCCGACCTTGAGCGAGCGGATGCCGGTGCGCTCGCGCTCCTGCGCCTGCAGGTTGGCGATGAAGCCCTTGCCTTCGCCGCGGGCGCAACGCAACGTGTCGAGCTCGTCGTCGAACCCGTCGCGAATCACGCCGCCGTCGCCAACGGCGGCCGGCGGCTCATCGGCGAGGCGTTCGCCGATGAGCGCGGCGACGTCGTCACACGGATCGAGCTCGACGAGAAGATCCTCGACGATCGGCGTCGCGTCGATCTCCCTGAGATGAGCGCGTACCGCCGGCAGCGCCTCGAGCGAGAGGCGCGCGGCGGCGAGGTCGCGTGGGGTCGCGCTTCCCATGGTAATGCGGGTCGTGAGGCGTTCGAGGTCGCGCACGCCGCCAAGCGAGTCGCGCAGCTCGGCGCGGGGCAATGACGCAGCGTGCATGGCGGCGACGGTGCGCAAGCGCCGGTTGATCGGCACCGCATCGCACAGCGGCCGCAGGAGCCACTGCCGCAAGCAGCGTGCTCCCATCGCCGTGACGGTGGCGTCGAGAATCTCCAGCAGCGAACCCTCGGCGGTACGATCCTGCCACGACTCGAACAGCTCGAGGGTACGACGTGTAGTGGCGTCGAGCTGGAGATACTCGCGAACCCGGTGGCGGCGCAACGAGTGAATGTGGGACAGCGGCGCCTTCTGGGTTTCGCTGGCGTACGCCAGCAGAGCGCCGGCGGCTCCCACCGCCTGGTCGCAGCCATCAAGATCATAACCAACCAACGAAGCGACGCCGAAGTGCTCGCACAACCGCCCCTGGGCGCGCGACGGCTCGAAGGTCCAGGCCGGCAGCACGCTCCAGGTCGCCGCCCAGGCGCCCGAGAGCGGACCGTCCTCTGCCGCCAGCCAGGCGCCGACGTCGGCGCCGTCGGGGACGCAGATCTCGCGCGGGGCGAGGCGCGCCACCTCTTCTCGCACCTGCCGGCGACGGTCGTCGCCGGCGAACTGCGCGGCGACGAATTCACCGGTTGACAACTCGAGGGCGGCGGTGCCGATCGCGTCGCCGTCTTCGAACACAGACACCAGATAGTTGTTCTGCCGGCTGGCGAGCAGGTTGTCTTCGACCAGGGTCCCCGGCGTCATCACCCGCACCACCTGCCGGTCGAGCGTCCCTTTGCCCCCGGGGTCACCAACCTGCTCGGCGATCGCCACCTTGAGACCGGCGCCGAGAAGCCGGGCAATGTAGCCGTCAGCAGCGTGCGCCGGCACGCCGCACATCGGCGCCTCGGACGGCTTGCCGCGGTTGCGCGCCGTCAAGGTGATCTCCAGGAGCGAGCTGGCAACCTCGGCGTCCTCGAAGAACATCTCGTAAAAGTCGCCAAGCCGGAAGAAGATGATGGCGTCGCTGTGGTCCGCCTTGATGCGGTGAAACTGCTGCATCATGGAGGTCTTTGCTGCCGCAGCGCACATGGAAGCCAGCGTAGCACGGTACTGTCAGTGTCCTATGAGTCTCCGCCCGCGCCTTCTCGCCGTCGATTGCGCCACCATCCCGGCCAGTATTGCGTTGCTCGACGGCGACGTCACGGTGTGCGAGTTGGTACACGACGACGACCGCCGCGCCGACGCCTGGCTCGGCACCGCGATCGAGCGGTGCCTGGCCGAATCCGGCGTCGAATTCGATGGGCTCGACGGTTTTGCCGCCGCCGTCGGACCGGGAGCGTTCACCGGCATCAGGGTCGGTATCGCCACCTGTCTCGGCCTCGCCGCACCGCTCGGTTTGCCGGTCGCCGGTGTGCGCACTCTCGATGCGCTGGCGACAATCGGTCGTGCGGCATCCGATGTCGTGGCCGCCTGCATCGATGCGCGGCGCGGCCAGGTGTACGCCGCCCTCTATGGGCCCGAAGCCGACGAGTTTTCCCTGCCGATCCTGCCGCTCTGGGGCCCCCAGGTCTGCGATCCGGAAGAGTTTGCGCGCCGTCTCGCTACGCAGGCCCCGGGGGCGCTGGTGTGCGGCAGTGGCGCGCCGTTGATCGCGGCGCACGGCGAAATCCGGATCGCCGGCGACGTCCTGCCGCTCGCGGCAGCGCTCGGCTCTCTCGCCTCGCGCGCCTGGACGGGAGACGGTGAACAGCGCCGCTGGCCTCCACCGGCGCCGGTCTACCTGCGCCCTCCCGACGCCCGACCACCCCGTAATCCGCTGCGCGATCGACGCCCCCAGGGGTCTATTTGAGGCCCCCACGCAACGGTGTTAGCATCGAATTCAGTCCCGAAATTCATCCACTCTCGTAACCATCGGAGGCGTACTGTATGGAGCTGGCCGACCCCCAAGTCCGAAACATCCTGCTCGACGAAAGCGACGAATTCCGCGGCCTCGTCAAAGAGCACGCCGGGTTCGAGTCGCGCCTCGAAGAGCTCACCAGCAAGGGACTTCCAAGCGATCGGGAGCGGATCGAAGAGACCCAGATCAAGAAGCACAAACTGATCCTCAAGGATCAAATGGCGGCGTTGATGCGCGACTATCGCGAGAATCTCGTCGTCGCCCACTGACCAGCGGTCAGTCCCCAAAAACGGCAGGTCGCTGATCCATGTTCTTTCGGTCCGAAGCCCTGCCCTACGTTCTTCCCGGAGCTATGGCTGCCGCAGTCGCGGCTGCGGGAGGCTATGGCGTCGCAGCACTCCTTCTGGCGCTGCTCGCGGCATCGCTCGGCGCATTCTTCCGCGACCCGGAGCGCCAGTCCGCCGCTCCCCCGAACTGCGTGCTGTCGCCGGCGGACGGCAAGGTTCTCGAGGTCAGCTCCGGAGAGCGCGGCGTCGAGATCGCCATCTTCCTTTCGGTGTTCAACGTTCATGTCACCCGGTCGCCGCTCACCGGCCGGCTCCTCGAGTGGACACGCATCGACGGTGGCTACGCCATGGCGTTTCGCGAGCAGGCTTCCGACAATGCCCGCCACCGGGTCGTCATCGAAACGCCGCGCGGCAACGTGGAGCTGTCCCTGATCGCCGGCGCCGTAGCCCGGCGCATCGTACCCTTCGTCGCGCCACCGGCAGAGCTCGAGCGCGGCGAGCGTCTGGCGCTGATCAAGTTCGGCTCCCGCGCCGAGCTACGACTACCCGCCGGTTACGCCGCCGTGGTATCCGTAGGGGATCAGGTACGAGCCGGTGAGACGGTCATCGCCGAGACGGTGCCCGGAAAAGCCCATGATTCGTAAACCCAAAGCCACCCAGCAACTCAAGCGCGGCATTCCACTGCTGCCGTCGCTGTTCACCGTGGGCAACCTCTTCTGCGGCTACTACAGCGTCATCGCGACGCTGAACGGCGAGTACGCTCCGGCGGCGCTGGCGATCGGCATCGCGATGGTGGCCGACGGCCTCGACGGACGCATTGCGCGGATGACCAACAGCGAAAGCGCCTTCGGCGGGGCGCTCGACTCGGTCTCGGACGCCCTCACGTTCGGCATGGCCCCCGCGACGCTAATGTTCTCGTGGGCGCTGGCCGATCTGGAACGCATCGGCTGGATGACCTCGTTTTTCTTCCTCGCCTGCAGCGCCACACGCCTGGCCCGTTTCACGGTCCAGACGGGCCACAGCGACCGACGCTACTTCGTCGGCCTGCCGGCGCCGCCCGCCGCCGCCATGCTCGCCGCCATGGCCTTCTACTCACCGGCCAAGGTGACCGCACCGATCGTGTCGTACGGGGTCGTCGTGATGGTGGTCATGCTGGCGATTCTCATGATCTCCAAGATTCGCTACCGCTCGTTCAAGAACATCGACCTGCGGGCCCGGCGGCCATACCCGATGGTCGCCGTTCTGGCGGTCGGCTTTGCATTGATTGCCAGCGCGCCGCAGATAGTGCTCTTGCTGCTGGCGGCGACATACCTTGCCTCGGGCCCGGCCGAGAAGATCTGGCAGCAGCTACGCCGACGGCGCCATGAGCTCTCCGCCGCGACGCCCGGCGTCGCGGACGACCTCGGGAACGAGGCGGCGGCCCAACGCTCCGACCTGGAGCACGCCGTCACCGATCTCGACGACGAGACCCCCTAGCGAAACGCCGTGGCCGCAGAGTCGCCCCCATTCGACGGTGTACGGCTGGCCCTGGTGGGCGCCACCTCGCTCCTGGGCAAAGAGCTCAAGGATCAGCTCGCGGCCTCCGGTGTCCCCCCCGACGCGGTGACGTTATTCGACCTCGAGGAAATAGCCGGCATCCTCACCGACTACGGCGATGAGGCGAGAGTGTTCGCCAAGACGGTGGCCGAGGACGTCCTCACCCACGAGCTCATCTGCTTCTGTGGCGACCCGGCGACAGCGCGAGACTCCCTCGAAGGGATTCGCCGCGCCGGCGCGCTGGGGATCGATTGCACCGGCGCCTGGCTCGACGACCCCAACGCCTTCGCCTGGATACCGGGCGTCAGCGCGGCGCCGAGTGGTAGCCACGACCACGCGATCGTCATCCCACCGGCCCCCTGCTTGATGCTCGGGACGACCCTCGCGGCGCTCGGCGATAGCGGCGATAGCGCCGCGGTCACCGTCTTTGTCCCGGCCTCCGATCTCGACAAAGCCGGCCTCCAGGAGCTCGCCCAGCAGTCGACCGCCGTGCTGAATCTCGAGGAAGTCGATGTCGAGGTGTTTGGCCGCCAGCTGGCGTTCGACATCTGGCCGGCGGCGCCCGACCGCACCGGAGACGCCTTGGCTCTGGCCTCCCTGCTGACGCGACTCGGCTTCACGGCGCCGGCCCTGCAGCTTGTCTCCGTCCCGGTTTTTCACGGCACGACGATGTCACTGTTCGTGCCCGGCGCCGACGCCGAAAAGATTTCGACCGCATTGCTCGATGCCGGAATCACCGTCGGAGCCAAAGACGGCAAGCCCATCGACAGCCCGATGCTGGTGACCGGGTCCCCGGGCCTGCACGCCATCGCCGTGCGGCCCGATCGCAACGGTATCTGGCTCTGGCTGACGATCGACAACCTTCACGCCCGCGCCGCCGCCGCCGTCGCGGCGATCCACGCCTTGTCGGGGTCCGGCCTCAGCCCGGATACCTCAACGGGTGACGAAGCGAGCGGGGGCGAGGGCGTGTGAGGACAAGGCGCGCGCCGATTCGGGCGCGGAGACGTACTTCTCAGTACGTCGAGCACCCGAATCAAGCGCAACGCAGTCATCGCGCGCCATCGCGCTCGCGCAGCCGTGACCCGTTGAGGTATCCGGGCTAACGCCGGGCTGCAATAGCGCGCCGCGCCAGCTCCCGCACGTAGCCGTCGTCGCTGTCGAGGAGCCGGCGCAACGCCTCGGTGGCCTCTTCCTGGTCGAAGGTGGCGAGCCCTTCGGCGGCGCTGCGCCGGAGGAGCAAACTGGCGTCGCCGTCCGCCGCGATCGCTGCCAACGGCCCGATGGCGCGCGGCTCGGAGAGAACAGCGAGCGACTGCACGATCACACGCCGCACCGCGTCCTCGGCGACGGGGTCGCCGACCTCGGCGAGCAAGAGATCGACGGCGGCCGGATCGCCGAGATCGGCGAGCCCCTGGGCGGAGATCATCTGTTGCGCGGCGTCACCTGACGCCAATCGTTCAGCGAACGCTGTCCGCGCCGCCGCCGGATCCATGTCGATGATGCCGCGCTCTGCCGCCTCCTGCACGCCGCGAAAGGGATCGTCGAGCGCCGCCACGATGCGGGAAACGTCCTCCGGCTCGCCGATGCGGGCAAGTGCGTCCACCGACCACTCCCGCACCGTCGCGTCTTGGTGGTCGAGGCCGCGCCGCCATCCCGGTGCCGCGGCGGGACTGAGAATCGCCTCTTCGTCGTTGCGATAACGGGCCGTGGCCGTTCCGAACCGCTGCGCGACAAGGTCGTCGATGACGCTCTTGACAAGAGCCGAGGTCCGATCGCCCGAAGAACATCCCACCGCCAGCAGAGCCGACAACAGGGAAGGCAACAGCAGCGGTAGGACCAGGGCTCGTCGCATCAGCCACCGACCTGCCCCAACAGGTCGCCATCCAGGAGGGCCGCCTCGAGCCGGGCGATGTCCGGCGCCAGGACACGGTCCGCGGTCAACGGTTCGACCAGGTCGCGAACCCGATCTTTGAAGGGACGCAGCGTCGGCGCCGGCCCCACCGGCATCAGGAACTCCATCGCTTCACAGGCGCACAACACTTCAATGGCGATGACACGCCGGCAGTTGGCAACCGCCTGCCACGCTTTCCAGGCGCCCCAGGCGCCCATCGAGACGTGATCTTCCTGGTCGGCGGACGTCGGGATGCTGTCGGCGGCGCTCGGCACCGCCAGGCCCCGAGCCTCGCTTACCAGCGCCGCGGCGACGGTCTGGGTGATCAACAGTCCGGACTGCAGGCCGCCATCTTGCACCAGGAATGCCGGCAGGCCCGAGAGCGCCGGGTTGACCAGGCGATTCACCCGCCGCTCGCTGATCGATGCCAGGTCGGCGGCGGCGATGGCGAGCATGTCAACGGCGTAGGCGATGGGTTGGCCGTGGAAGTTGCCACCCGAAATGATACGACCGTCGTGGAGCACGACGGGGTTGTCGGTCACCGCGTTGATCTCGACACCGAGGGTGCAGCGCGCCGTGCGGCAAACATCGCGGGCGGCGCCGTGCACCTGCGGGATACACCGCAGCGAGTAGGCATCCTGCACCCTCTCGGCTCCGTATCGGCCGGCGAGCTCGCTGCCCGCCAGCAGCTCCACCATATGGTGGGCCACTTCGACTTGCCCGGGATGGGGCCGCAACTCGGCGAGGGCAGGCTCGAAAGCGTCGACCCGCCCGCCTAGCGCCTCGACGGAGAGCGCCCCGACGATATCGGCGACGAGGCACAGATCTTCGAGCTCACGGCATGCCAGCGTCCCGATCGCCGTCATCATCTGGGTGCCGTTGAGCAGCGCCAAGCCCTCTTTGGCCTGGAGAACGAGAGGATCGAGGCCGGCGGCGCGAAGCCCTTCGGCGCCCGGGACGCGCGCGCCCCCGACCCAGGCTTCGCCCTCGCCGACCAGAACCAGGGCAATGTGGGCCAAGGGTGCAAGGTCGCCGCTCGCTCCAACGCTCCCTTGGCGTGGCACGACCGGGCACACGTCCTCGTTCAACAAACCGAGGATCTGATCGACAATCAGCGGCCGCCCACCCGAGTGGCCGCGAGCCAGCACGTTGGCGCGCAGCAACATGATCGCGCGAACCGCTTCGAGCGGCAGCGGCTCGCCGACACCGACCGAGTGGCTGCGCACGAGGTTCAGTTGTAGCTGCTCGAGCTGATCGCCGGCGACACGCACCTGGGCGAAGTGTCCGAACCCCGTGTTGACGCCGTAGACGGTGGCGCCCGATTCGAGGACCTCGAGGACCCGATCGTGGGTCCGTTCCATCGCCGCACGGGCTCCCTCGTCGAGCTCGAATCGATCGAAGTGCTTGCGCGCCGCACTCTGGACGTCTTCGAGCGTCAGCGAGCTGCCGTCGATACGCAGCACTCGATCGGGTTTTCCGGCATGATCCGTCATCGAGAACGACATTAGCAGGCCCAACGTTCGCACTCGACCACGCCCTGCTTGTCGCCGCTTCGACGGTCCTGGTACGATTCGGGTATCTGGTTTTTCCCGCCGCAACCTTTCCTCAATCTCCATCTCGGCGGAGTTCGTCTGCATGTCCAACGTGGTCCTTCTGGGCACCCAATGGGGTGACGAGGGCAAGGGCAAGATCGTCGACTGGCTCACCGAGCATTTCGACATCGTCGCCCGCTACCAAGGCGGCAACAACGCCGGCCACACCGTCATCATCGATGGCGACAAGCACGTCTTGCACCTGATCCCGTCGGGGATCCTGCGGCCCGGGCGGGTCTGCGTCATCGGCAACGGCGTGGTCGTCGACCCGGAGGCGTTGTTCGAAGAGATCGACGGGCTCGCCGATGCCGGCATCGATGTCGACGGCCGGCTTCTGATCTCGGAACGAGCCCACATCATCCTCCCCTACCACCGCGGCAAGGAGCGCGGATCGGAAAAGCGCCGCGGCGAGGAGAGTATCGGCACGACCAGCCGCGGCATCGGGCCCTGCTACGAGGACAAGATGGCCCGCTCGGGGATCCGCGTCATCGATTGCATCCACCCGGACGTGCTCGCCCACAAGGTGCGCGCCAACCTCGGCGTCGTCAACGAGCTGCTCGCCGCTCTGTACGACCTGCCGCCGTTCGACGCCGATGAGATCATCGAGACCTACACGGGCTACGGCGAGCGGCTGCGGCCCTACGCCACCGACACGTCGCTGTACCTGAACCAGGCGATGGACGCCGGCAAGACGGTGCTGATCGAGGGCGCCCAGGGAACCCACCTCGACATCGACCACGGTACCTACCCGTTCGTCACCTCCTCGAACGCCACCGCCGGCGGCGTCTGCTCCGGCCTCGGCATCGGCCCGACCCGAATCGACCGCGTCCTCGGGGTTGCCAAGGCCTACACCACGCGCGTCGGCTCGGGCCCGTTCCCGAGCGAGCTACACGACGAGCTCGGCGAGCATCTCCTCGCCGCCGGCAACGAGTTCGGTGCCACCACCGGCCGGCCGCGCCGCTGCGGCTCGTTCGACGCCGTCGCCGTGCGCTACGCCACCCGGGTCAACGCCTGCGACGCCCTCGTGTTGACCAAGCTCGATGTCCTCGACGGCCTCGAGACCATCCCGATCTGCACCGCCTACCAGATCGGCGACGAGCGTCGCGACGAGATGCCGGCGGAGACGTGGTTGCTCGATAAGGTGACGCCTGTCGTCGAGGAGATGCCCGGCTGGCAAACGCCAACCTCTGAGATCGACGACTGGGACGACTTGCCCCAGGCCTGCCGCGACTACGTCGCCCGGGTGGCCGAGCTCACCGGCTGCGAGGTCAGCGTTCTCTCCGTCGGTGCCGAACGCCGCGCGATCATCACCGTGCCCGGCACCCGCGTCGGCGACTGGCTGGGCGGCAGCGGAGACTAGTCCGTCGCTAGACGCCCTTCTCCGCGCCCTCGCGACGAAGGGCGTTGAGATTTCCAGGCGAGCGACCCCGCCTCACTGAATCGCCACCACCCGGAAGCTCTGCTCCGTGCCGACGGCGACGACCTCTTCTTCGTCGTCCTCTCCGGTCTTGATGCCGAGCGTCGCCGTGTAGCGACCCGCGGCGACCAACGGGGCCCGGTTTCCACGACCTCCCCGGCCACCGCGGAAGCCACCGCGACCACCACCACGACCACCGCCCGGTTCGCCTTCCGGCGCCGGCGGCGGATCCTCGCGCAGGTTCCACGCTACGCGGCGCAGGCCCGCCGTGCCGTCGAGCTCGATCTCACGAACCTGCTCGCCGTCGTTGTCCGTGATCGTGACGACGAGCTGTTGGCCCTCCTCGAGGTCTTCGCGCACGTAGTACGTGAACACCGCACCGAACGGCGGGTTGGGCGTCGTGTAGTTACCCGACAGGCTCTGGATGCCGGCCGAACCAGCCGGCGCCTGTCCTGTCATGTTGTAGAGGTAGGCATCGCGCAGGCCAAACAGCTCGACATCCTCGGCGAGGGACTCGGCGTTGATGTCGCGCAGCGGGCTGTAGTCGTCGAGCACCCAGAAGCCACGGCCGAAGGTAGCGAGCACGAGGTCGGTCTCACGCCGCTGCACCGCCATGTCGCGCACCTGCATCACCGGAACGCCACCCTGGAGCTGGGTCCAGTGGTTGCCGCCGTCGACGGTCACGAAGACGCCGAACTCGGTGCCGGCGAACAACAGGTCGCCGTTCTCGTGGTCCTGGATGATCGAGTACACCGGGTGCCGGTCGGGCAAGTCGCCGACAATCGAGGTGAACGTCTCACCGCGGTCGGTACTGCGAAGCAGGTACGGGGTGAAGTCGCCGCGCTGCCAGTTGTTGAGCGCGATGAACACGGTGTCGGCGTCCCGCGGCGAGGCGAACACGTCCGTGACGTAGGTCCACTCGGGGATCCCCGGCAGGCTCTCCACCCGGCGCCAGGTATCGCCGCCGTCCTCGGTGATCTGCAGCAAGCCGTCGTCGGTGCCGATATACAGCAGACCCTCGCGCAGCGGCGACTCGTCGAGCGTCACCACGTTCGACAACGACGTCGTCGAGGCGTTCAGCCGCACCGAGCCCTCGGGCCACACCTTGCCCATGATCGGCAACTCGCTGCGGTCGAGGTTGCGCGACAGGTCGCCGCTGATGCGGTCCCAGCTATCGCCGCGGTCCTCGCTGACATACAGGTAGTTGCTCGCCCAGTACAGCCGCGTCGCCTTGTGCGGGCTGATGATGTACGGGGCGTCCCAGTTGGTGCGCTCGCGGCCGCCGCCGCGGCGACCACCGCGGCGACCACCGCCGAACTGGCCCTGCTCGTTGTTCTCGTCCTCGTCGCCGGGAAACGGAATGCGCGGCCGGATGGTCACCGACTCGCCCGTCTCCTTGTTGAGGCGGCGAAGACCGCCGTTCTGCGACGTCGCATACACGGTGTTCGGATCGTCCGGGTCGCTACGCGCCTGAAAACCGTCGCCGCCGGCAATGACGTACCAGTCGCTCGTGCGGATGCCCCAGGGCTTCGTCGTGCGCGACGGGCCGCACTGCGAGAAGTTGTCCTGCGTGCCGCCGCAGATGTTGTAGAAGGGCCGATCGTTGTCGACCGCAACCCGGTAGTACTGGGTGATCGGCAGGTTGGTGAAGAAGCGCCAGGTCTCGCCGCCGTCGTAGGTCTCGTACAGACCGCCGTCATTGCCCAGAAGGATGTGCTCAGCATCCGACGGGTCGAAGGCCAAGGCGTGATGATCGACGTGCACGCCGCTGCTTTCCCAGCCGGTCGGCTCCCACGTCTCACCGCCGTCCTGGCTGCGATCCAGGCGGGTATTGACCGAGTACATCGTGCCGGGTCGGTGCGGATCGAGAAACAGCTCCTGGTAGTA
>SMVB01306035.1_pt1 | contig 25363 bp, 32 predicted proteins | sample 2456461 | NCBI WGS metagenome assembly SMVB01 (sample SAMN11095934, study PRJNA526329) | marine sediment metagenome | biome: Marine sediment; feature: Surficial sediment; material: Deep marine sediment; isolation source: Hadal surficial sediment | place: Pacific Ocean | collected 2014-05 | depth...
AGCCAAAGCGGACAAAATTTAGGAAGCAATTCCGTGGCAAGATGCGGGGGACCGCCACCACTGGAAGCTCCGTTTCTTTTGGGGAAATCGGTCTCAAGGCCATGGAGGCGTCGTGGATCACCGCCCGGCAGATCGAGGCCGCCCGCGTCGCCGTGACCCGCCACCTCAAGCGCGGCGGGCAAGTTTGGGTCCGTGTTTTCCCAGACAAGCCAGTCAGCAAAAAAGCCGCCGAGACCAGGATGGGTGGTGGAAAAGCCGCCGTGGACTATTGGGTGGCGGTGGTAAAACCAGGCAAGATACTGTTTGAGGTGGCCGGCGTGCCACACGAGGAAGCGGTCCAAGCCCTACGTTTGGCCTCCCGCAAGCTGCCCATCTCAACTAAGACTGTCGTCAGAGACCGGTTGGCCGCTGCGGTGGCCAGCGGATTGGTTTAACATGCGCACCCACGAGATAAGAGAACTCAGCAACGACCAGTTGTACGAAGAGTTGACAAAATCCGGCCGCGAATTGATGAACCTTCGGTTTCGCGCCGCGACCAACCAGTTGCCCAACAGCAACGAACCAAAAGGGGTCAGAAAAACCATCGCCAGACTCCGGACAGTTATCAAGGAACGGCAGATTCAGGAGGCTGGCTAGTGGTAAGAACCATGCGCAAGGTCCGCGTCGGCGACGTCGTGCGGACCAATCAGGACAAAACCGCGATCGTGGAAATGATTTGGAAGCAGCGCCACCGCCTCTACCGGAAACAGGTGCGGCGGGTGGCTCGCTTCTACGTACACGACCCCGAGAACCAGTGCCGTCTGGGCGATACTGTCCGCATCGAAGAGACCAGGCCCATCTCCAAGAACAAGCATTGGCGCCTCATGGAAATATTGGAACGCAAGCAGGTGGCTGAAGTCCGCCCCATCGACTTGGAAACCGATGTCGCTCCGGAGATAACCCAGCCGCGGATCCTGGCCGCCGAAGCCAGAGCAGAAGCCGCTGAAGCGGCGGCCGTAGCTGCCGAAGACGAGCCCGCGATCCAAGAAGAAACGGTTGAAGAAGAGCCTGAGACCGATGAAGAGTCCGCCACCCCAGAGGATTTCGTAGAAGAAGAACCTGCGGCAGAAGACGAACCTGACGATTCAGAGGACTCCGTAGAAGAACCTGTGGCAGAAGACGAACCTGACGATTCAGAGGACTCCGTAGAAGAACCTGTGGCCGAAGACGAACCCGACGATTCAGAGGATTCCATAGAAGAAGAACCTGCGGCAGAAGACGAACCTGACGATTCAGAGGACTCCATAGAAGAAGAACCTGCGGCAGAAGACGAACCTGACGATTCAGAGGACTCCATAGAAGAAGAACCTGCGGCAGAAGAAGAGCCCGCAACCGAAGAGCCTGAGACGCCTGAGGATTCTATAGAAGAGGAACCTGAGGCGGAGGAAGACGCGGTTGCCGAGGATGAACCTGCCGCTGAAGACGAGCCAGGAGAGGAAGCCGAAGAGGCAGCGCCCGAAGCCGATGAAGCAGCGGACGGCGATGCTCCGGACAAACAGGAAGAAGAGAAATGATTCAGACCTATACCCGGCTGACGGTGGCCGACAATAGTGGGGCCAAGGTGATACGCCTCATCAATATTCCGGGCAGTGGCAAGCGCAGATACGCCCACGTTGGAGATGTGATTGTCTGCAACGTCAGGGAAGCCGCCCCCAACTCGCCGGTCCGCAAGGGCGAGATTGTAAAGGCTGTCGTGGTCCGCCAAGCCCAGCCTCGCCGCCGCCCCGACGGGACCTACATCAAGTTCGATGACAATGCGGCGGTGCTCATCTCCGACGACCAACTCCCCAGGGGCACACGCATCTTCGGTCCGGTGGCCCGCGAGTTGAGAGACAAGGGATTCATGCGAATCGTATCCCTTGCGCCAGAGGTGGTCTAATGAGGATCCGCACCGGAGATACCGTGCTGGTCATCGCAGGCAAGGAAAAGGGCAAGACCGGCCGCGTTGATCGTCGATTCCCCGAACAAGACCGGTTGGTTATCGAGGGTGTAAACTTGGTTACCCGGCACATGAAGGCCCAGCCGGGCGTGAGACAGGCAGGACGGATCCAGAAAGAAGCCCCGATCCACGCGTCCAACGTGGTCTTGATCTGCAATAAATGCAATCAACCAACCAAGCCCAAGACCACCTTCTTGGATACCGGAGTCAGGGTGCGCACCTGCATCAAATGTCAGGAAGTTATCGACGATGCCCGATGATGAAACACAACAACCGGCGGACGTAAGCGAGCCGACCGAGACCTCAGGCGAAGCCGCTGAATCCAATGGCGCCGGCAATGAAGCAGGCGGCGAAAAACCAGCCGAAGCCGCGGAGCAACAAGAAGCGCCACGCCGGGGACGGCGGGAACGCGCCGGTGGCAGAACTGGCCGTGGCGGAGCAGCCCTAGCCGAGCTTGAACCACCCACGGAGCCACCGCCTCCGCCCCGTCTCTATGACCGATTCAAGAAAGAGATTGTTCCCGCAATGATGCGGGAATTCAACTACGGGAACCCAATGGAGGTCCCTAGGCTGCAGAAGATTGTTCTAAACATCGGCTTAGGAGAAGCTCTAACCAACGGCCGGGCCATGGAGGCCGCCAGCCGAGACCTGACGGTGATCAGCGGTCAAAAGCCAATCATCACCAGGGCCCGGCGGTCAATCGCAGGTTTCAAGCTTAGGGAAGGAAACGCCATCGGTACCGCGGTTACCCTTAGGGGCGCCCGTATGTACCACTTCTTGGACCGGTTGGTCAATACGGCTCTGCCCCGTATCCGGGACTTTAGAGGCCTGGCCAGACGAGGATTGGACGGCCGCGGGAATTTCTCGATCGGTATCCGGGAGCAGATCATCTTCCCAGAGATTGATTACAATCAGATAGACAAGATTCGTGGGCTGCAGGTCACAATCGTCACCACGGCCAAGAACGATGCCGAGGCTATCCGCCTCCTGGAAATGTACGGCATGCCATTCATTAAAGACACGGCGGAGGCGTAGTGGCCAAGACTTCGTTGATTCAAAAGTGGCTGAAAAAGCCCAAATACAAGGTCCGGGGCTACAACCGGTGTCATCGTTGTGGCCGTCCACGGGCCTACATCAGGTACGTTGGTATCTGCCGTATCTGCTTCCGTCAGCTGGCCCTAAGCGGCGAACTGCCCGGCGTGCGCAAGGCCAGTCTGTAGTCCGGTGCAGCGTTTGGAAATGCAGTATCCAATCTGGATAACGATAGATGATAGCTTCAGGCGGAGAGGGGAGATAAACCTAAAATGCCGGTAACCGACCCAATTGCGGACATGCTGACCAGGATTCGTAACGCTGTACAGGTGCGTCACGATTCCGTTACTCTCCCACACTCCAAGATAAAATTGGCCCTGGCCAAGATACTCAAAGAAGAGGGATTCATTCGGGACTTCGACATGCCCCGGGCCCAAGCCCATCCCACGCTGCGTCTGCACCTGATCTACCGCGAGGGAAGGCAACCGGCAATCTCTGGTCTCAAGCGCGTCAGCAAACCCGGACTGAGGATCTACGTGGGCAAGGGAGAGATACCCAGAGTCTACGGGGGCCTCGGCGTGGCCATCGTATCAACCTCCAAGGGCGTTATGGCCGGGCGGAAAGCCTGGCGCGAAGGCGTCGGTGGAGAACTACTCTGTTTTGTCTGGTGATTCGGCCGTGAACGAAAAGAAACAAGAAAAAACCCTCTCCCGGATTGGCCGAAAGCCGATACCCCTGCCCGATGGAGTTCAGGTGGAGGTCCAATACGGTGGCGTCAAGGTTACCGGGCCCAGAGGTACCCTTGAACAGAAGTACCATCCGGAAGTGCTCGTTAAGGTCGAGAACGGGGAGGTCTTGGTGGAACGGCAATCGAGCAAAAAATTCCACCACTCCTTGCACGGTCTCACCCGCAGCTTAATCGCCAACGCCGTAATCGGCGTGTCCGATGGGTTTACCAAGACCTTGGAGATCATGGGTGTTGGCTACAGAGTAGCCGCAGCCGGTGATGGTATCGTGCTTAACGTCGGCTACAGTCATCAGGTGGAGATTCAACCCCTAGAAGGGGTAACGATGGAAGTGGAAGGCAATAACCGAATCCACGTCCGCGGTATCGACAAACAGAAAGTCGGCCAACTGGCGGCCCAGGTCAGGCGGGTCCGTCCGCCCAACACCTATAAGGAAAAGGGCATCAAGTACTCAGACGAAGTCCTTCACTTCAAACCAGGAAAGGCGGCGGCTAGAAAGGCCTAGCGGTCCCAGAACCAGCCGTGCGATACAGCTAAAGAAACCATGCCAAAAGATCGAAACGCGAAATATCTGAGAAAAATCCGGCATATCCGGTTGCGGAACAAGGTCATCGGAACGCCGGAGCGGCCCAGGCTATCGGTGTTCCGTAGCCTACACCACATCTATGCCCAGGTGATCGACGACACCAACGGCCACACGTTGGCGGCGGCTTCAAGCGTTGACGCAATCAAAGAGGCCGGCGGTCCCATCAGCCCTAAGATGGACGTTTCAACCGCAGTGGGCAGATTGGTGGCGGAGCGCGCTCTCTCCGAAGGCATCACCCAAGTGGTGTTCGACCGCGGCGGATGCAAATACCACGGACGGGTCAAGGCCCTCGCCGAAGCAACCCGGGAAGCCGGGCTGAAGTTCTAGAATCGAAACCAACTTACCGCAGAGACTGGGAGGTCCAACCCACTAATGGTCCAAGCCCCTAACAGATCCTTCTTCGACAGAGACCGCGACCGAGGCCGAGGCCGAGGCCGGGAAGAGGACACCGGAGGATTCTCCGAAAGGGTGGTCTTCACCCGCCGTATCGCCAAGGTAGTAAAAGGAGGCCGCCGTCTCCGTTTCAATGCTTTGGTGGTGGTGGGAGACGGAAAAGGCCAGGTTGGTGTTGGCCTGGGCAAGGCATTGGTCATCCCCGACGCAGTCAGAAAAGGCAATGCCGTCGCCCGGCGGGACTTGGTCACCATCCCGCTTCGGGGGAACACCATTCCCCAGCAGATAACAGTCAAGAAGGGCGCAACCATCGTGATGATTAAGCCGGCCCGCGAGGGAACCGGGGTCATCGCCGCCGGCGCCATGCGCGCCATCTTGGAACTTGGCGGCGTGAAAGACGTTGTCGGAAAGTCCTTGGGCTCCCGGAATCCGATCAACATTGTCCACGCCACCATGAAAGCCTTACGGCAGTTGAAGGACCCAGAAATTGAGTTGGCCCGCCGCCTGGGCCGGCCGATTCCATCTAAGAAGCCGCCCACGGAGCAGCCCGCTGAAGAATCGAATCTGGAATCCCTGATGTCGGAACGCCCTTCCTGAAACGGCCGCTCGACGAGAAATCCGAAGAATAAAAAGGGCCGTATAACATATCTAGAAGGCCCGGTTGAATCTAATGGCAGAAATAAAAATCACCTGGACGAGAAGCGGCATCGGCCGTCCGGAGAAACAGCGGCGCATCATCAAGTCTTTGGGGCTGCGGCGCCTGCACCATAGCGTGGTCCATCAGGACTCGCCGACCATCCGCGGTATGGTGAACAAAGTCAGCCACTTAGTGATGGTGGAAGAGGTCTAACCCACCGGCCAAGCTGGGCGGCGCTGGCCGCTACATAGCCGGGAATGCCGCCAAACCAGCATTGTGGCAACCGCAATTCCGTTTACTGACGGTACAGACACGGCTACAATCAAACTATAAGGCGTAAAAGCTCAATCGAGGCATGCCCAATGATGGAACATCAACTGGCCCCAACCAAGGGAGCCAGGAAAAACAGAAAACGGATCGGGCGCGGCGACGCGGCAGGCCAGGGAAGCACCGCAGGCCGAGGCATGAAGGGACAGAAATCCCGCGCCGGCAGCGGACCGGCCATATGGTTCGAGGGCGGCCAATTGCCCTTGATCAAAGGGTTGCCCATGAAGCGGGGCTTCCACAATAGGTTCAAGACGTATTACTCCTTGGTGAAATTGGAGACTCTTGACCGATTTGACGAGGGTGAGCGAATCACCCCGGAACTCCTGTTGGAGCGTGGCTACCTTCGGAACCTCAACTTGCCGGTGAAGATTGTCGGAGACGGGGAGATTAACAAAGCCGTGACCGTGGTGGCGGCCAAATTCACCCGCTCGGCTAAAGACAAGATTGAAGCGGCAAAGGGAACTGCCGAGGAGATCCCGGCTAAATGATTTCCGGTGAGGTCCAGACTGGAAAATTTCCCAGGCTGATCCAGGCAGCGATCGATGCCTTCAGCCTGCCTGACCTGCGCGCCAAGATTCTGTTCACGCTGGCCATCTTGGCTCTGTACCGGTTCATTGCGCACATCCCCCTTCCGGGTATCGACCAGATAGCGCTGGACAACCTCTTCCGCAACAACGAACTCCTGGGCTTCTTGGACCTCTTCAGCGGCGGGGCCCTGAGCCGCATGAGCATCGTGGCCTTGGGAGTTTTCCCCTACATCACCTCGTCCATCATCATCCAGTTGCTGACGCCAGTTATCCCCTCATTGCAGGATATGGCCCGCGAAGGCGAATCGGGCCGGGCCAAGATGAACCGGATCACCCACTGGATCACCATTCCAATCGCATTTGCTCAAGGTTATGGGCAACTGGTCCTCTTGGAACAGAGCAACGTTATAGCCGACGTAGGCTTCACCGGCGACGCCCTCTTGCCCACCGTCGCTGCCCTGTTCTCCATCGCGGCCGGGACAATGTTCTTGGTCTGGCTGGGCGAGATGATCACCGAGCGCGGCATCGGAAACGGCATCTCCCTGATAATCTTCGCTGGGATCGTGGCCGGGTTCCCCAGATTGTTGACCCAAGGGTTCTTGGACCGGGATAACGTGTTGGGCATCGGATTCTTCGCCATTATCGGCGTGCTGATTATCGCCTGCATCGTTTTGTTCAACGAGGCCCACCGGCGCATACCGGTCCAGTACGGCCGCAGCATATTCCGGGGCGGCAGGATGTACCGGCAAAGCGGGGCTACCTATCTACCATTGCGCATAAATTCGGCGGGTATGATACCCCTGATCTTTGCGTTTTCCATCGTGATTCTGCCCGGCACCATCGCAACTTACTTCGCAACGAACACTAGTTGGGTCGGCGACGTGGCCAATTTCTTCGCGGACCTGTTGATACCCTCATCGCCCCTCTATTGGGTTATGGTCTTTGTGCTCGTCGTGATATTCACGTTCTTCTATACGTTGGTTGTTTTCAACCAGCAGCAACTGGCTGAGAATCTCCAGAAGAACGGGGGATTCGTGCTGGGCATCAGGCCCGGCAAACCTACTCAGGACTATCTCAATCGAGTGATTGTCCGCATCACCCTGGGCGGCGCCCTTTTCCTGGGCACTATCGCAATCATGCCCTATATTGCGTCGCTCATCACCGACGTTCAAGCCATATCCCTCAGCAGCACCAGCCTGCTGATCATGGTTGGTGTCGGCCTGGATACCTTGCGCCAACTTGAGGCGCAGCTAATGATGCGTAATTATGAAGGGTTCCTGAGATAAAATGCCCCAGGGAGTGAGATTGGTATTATTCGGCCCTCCGGGCGCGGGAAAGGGCACCCAAGCCCAGTTGCTGAAACAACGATTGAGCGTTTGCCACATCAGCTCGGGCGACCTTTTCCGTCATCACGTGAGACACCGGACACCCCTGGGCCTACAAGCCAGCGAATACATGAACAAGGGTGAATTGGTTCCTGACGACGTGACCATCGACATCGTTCTGAACGCGGTGATGGCGGTGCCCGACGACGACGGGTTCATCCTTGACGGGTTTCCCCGGAACTCCAATCAGGCCCGGCAACTGGAGCAGGCGTTGGTTGGCAGGTCCCGGAATCTGGACAAGGTGGTGCATATCGACGTCTCGGAACCAGAATTGTTGCGCCGGCTGGGTGGCAGGTTCGTCTGCCGCGACTGTCAAGCGCCCAACGCCGTCAGCGAAGACGAAGATTTCGCTTCCAAGAAATGCGGCCAATGCGGCGGCGAACTATACCAGCGGGACGACGACAATCCAGAGGCAGTCAAGAGGCGCATTGAAGTCTATTACGAAGAGACCGCGGCCGTCCTCGGGTTCTACCGGAAACGGGGAGTCTTGGTTGACGTCCCAGGCGATTGCGGCGTCGATGAAGTCAACAAACAGGTCTTGGCGGCCCTTGGGCCGGGCCTGTGTATAACAGCTGGATAATAGCTATAATCCATTGGGTTCCCATGGCAATCAATCGGGAGTAGAATATACAAAGTGAATCGCGGCCGAAAAGTTGAAACCGCCTCCAATTCGGCGTCAAGTTACTCCGGGGGGATTACGATAAAGTCCTCTCAGGAGATTGCTTCGATGCGCCGTGCGGGTGCGGTTGTTGGCGCGGTTATCGACCTGCTGAAGGCTGCGGTGGAACCTGGTATGACCACCAAGGACCTGGACAGCATCGCGTACAAAGAGATTACGCGCCAGGGCGCCAAACCCACCTTCATGGGTTATCGTGGTTTCCCAGCAAGTATCTGTACGTCGGTGAACGAAGAGATCGTACACGGGATACCCGGCAAACGGGTGCTCAAGGAAGGCGATATCGTAAAGGTCGATGTGGGTGCGACTCTTGAAGGCATGATTGGCGACGCCGCGGTGTCGATCGCGGTAGGCGAAGTGTCTCCGGAGGCCACCGCTTTGATGGATGCGACCCGCATCAGTCTGGAAGAGGGCATCCAAGCCGCTCAACCCGGAGGCCGGGTGGGAGACATCGGCGCGGCGGTGCAAGCCTACGGCGAGAGCCGGGGTTACGGCGTCGTGCGGGAGTTCGTCGGGCACGGCGTTGGGAGGTTTCTCCACGAAGACCCACAGGTGCCCAACTACGGACAGGCGGGCATGGGTCCGCTGCTCCGCGTTGGCATGTGCATAGCGATAGAGCCAATGTTCAACATGGGCGACTGGCATACGAAGATATTGGACGACGAGTGGACCGTGATTACCGCCGACGGCAAACTTTCGGCCCACTTCGAACATTCAATAGCCATAACCGAAGACGGACCGGAGATTCTAACCGTCCATAGCTAGTCTCGGCCCACGGCCAGTTCCGGCTTCTTCTCCGGCCACCGTCCGCGGAAGGTCCGGAGCGGGTCAAAATCCGAACAAAAGAGGACTTATGGCGAAGAAACAGGCGATCGAGGTGGAGGCCAGCGTAAAGGAGGCCCTGCCCAACGGTATGTTCCGCGTGGAATTGCCCAACGACCACGAGGTCTTGGCCCATGTGTCCGGCAAGATTCGGATGCACTTTATCCGTGTGTTGCCCGGCGACCGGGTGTTGGTGGAGCTCTCTCCATACGACTTGACCCGGGGCCGAATCACCTACCGCTTCAAGTAATTTAAAGGCGTGCGTTGCGCCGGAGTGCGTAAATTATGAAAGTATCAGCATCGGTTAAACCCAGGTGCAATAGCTGCCGTGTAATCAAGCGCAAGGGAGTGGTCAGAATAATCTGCTCCAATCCCAGGCACTCCCAGCGGCAGGGCTAATTCAAAGGCATCAATCAAGCCAACAGGAACAGTTAGAGGAGGCCCGGAGTGGTCCGTATCGCCGGAGTAGACGTTCCCGACCGGAAGAGGGCTCACGTAGCGCTGCGAAGCATCTATGGCATCGGCCCTAAGATTGCTGAAGAGATTCTGATCAAGGCTGACCTGGACCCGGTCATTCCCCCGCGCATGAATGAACTGACCGAGGAACAGGTTGACCGCATCAGAGAGCTGGTGGACCGGGACTATATCTCGGAAGGCGATTTGCGCCGGGAAGTCAGCCAGAACATACGTCGGCTGATTGAGATTGGTTCCTACCGGGGCTCACGCCACCGCCGGAACCTGCCAGTTGCAGGCCAGCGGACCAAGACGAACGCCCGGACCCGCAAAGGTCCCCGCCGCACCGTTGCTGGCCGCGGCAGGCGCACCGGCGGCAAGAAGTAACCAGAAACAAAGGGTGGAATGAGAGAAATCAATGGCTAGACCAAGGACCAGGCGCCGCGAGCGCCGCTCTGTGCCCCAAGGCAAGGCATATATCTATTCCACGTTCAATAACACGCTGGTGAGCCTCACCGACCCCCAAGGCAACGTGATTGCCTCGGCCAGCGCGGGGACGGTGGGCTTCAAGGGCTCACGTAAAGGCACCGCATTTGCCGCCCAGCGCGCTGCGGAACAAGCAGCCCGCAAGGGCATGGACTCCGGTCTGCGACAGATAGACGTGCTCATCAAGGGACCAGGCGCGGGACGAGAGGCTGCCATCCGGTCTTTACAGAGCGCTGGGTTATTCGTGACTAGTATCAGAGACGTGACGCCCATCCCCCACAATGGGTGCCGCCCACCAAAACGAAGGAGAGTGTAACTCCGAATCCATGGGAAGATATACAGGACCCTCCTGCCGCCTCTGCCGGCGGTCCGGCGAAAAACTATTTCTCAAGGGCGACAAGTGTTTCACGCCCCGGTGCGCATTCGAGAAGCGCCGCAACCCGCCCGGAGATGTGTCGCGCCGCCGCCGAAGGCCGACCGACTATGCCGTGCACCTGCTGGAGAAACAGAAAGCCAAATATATCTACGGTGTTCTAGAAGGCCAATTTCGCCGCTATATGACGGAAGCGTTCAACATGCCCGGAATGACCGGCATGAACCTGCTCCGTACGCTGGAACGCCGTCTGGACAATGTGGTCTTTAAATTGGGTTTCTCCGACTCCCGAAAGCAGGGCCGTCAGATCGTCTGCCACGGCCACTTCCGGGTTAATGGCACGAAAACGGACGTGCCCTCTTATCTGGTCAAGCCAGGAGATGTGATTTCCTGGAAAGAATCAGTTAAGGGAACCGACTTTTACGCGGCGCGCACCGATGGTGTGCCCAAGCGGCCCGTCCCTGCCTGGTTGAGTCTGGACCAAGGGGAGATGGCTGGTACTGTCGTGTCATTGCCCGCGGATGAAGACCTTCAGGCAATCGTGGATTCCAGGTTAATCGTAGAGTTTTACTCGAGGTAAATTGTCCATGTTGGACAACATTGTTCTGACTCCGGGCACGCCGGAGGCTGGTGCGGAAACGCTAAATCCCACGATCCGGGTGATTGAATCAGACGACACCTACGGCAAGGTGTCCGTTGAGCCCCTGCCCCGCGGCTTCGGGCTGACCATCGGGAACCCTCTCCGCAGGATCCTGCTCAGTTCGACCAACGGTAGCGCCATCACATGGGTAAAGATCGAAGACGTGATTCACGAGTACTCCGCGGTGCCCGGCGTTAAAGAGGAAGTCATGGAAATCCTCCTCAACGTCAGGCGCATCCGGATTCGGTCCCAATCGGACCGGGCCGGAAAGATGCGCTTGGACGTTAAGGGTGAAGGCCGAGTTTGCGCGGGAGACATCTCAACATCAAGCGATTTCGAGATTGTGAACCCTGAGTTGCATCTGGCGACTCTAGATTCCGACGATGCCCATCTGTCCATGGAGTTCAACGTCGAACAGGGGATAGGCTACAAGACTGCGGGCCAGAGCGACGGCGTCTCCGCCCCTCCGGTGGGCGTTTTGCCGGTGGACGCCGTTTTCAGCCCCGTGCGCAAAGTCAATTATAACGTCGAGCGCACCAGGGTCGGCCAAGTCACCGACTACGAACGTCTGGTGATGGAAGTCTGGACCGACGGGACCATCAAGGCGGTCGACGCGATTCAACGCGCCGCAGACAAACTGGTCAGCCACTTCTTCCTGTTCACCAAAATTGATGAAGACCCTGATCAGGCCACCCCGAAACCCTTGATATACGATGTGGCGCTGATTCAGATGCCCATTGAAAAGCTGGAGCTTTCTCCACGCACTCTTAACTGCCTGAAGCGTTCCCACATTTCCAAGGTTGGCGAAGTGCTGGAAATGTCCGATGACGATTTGCTCAAGATCCGCAATTTTGGCGAGAAATCGTTGGACGAATTGAAAGAGAAGCTTATCGAGCACGGCATTACCGATACACCGGGTGGCTCTTCGGGCGCTGTGGACGATATCTCCCCCGAGGACTTGGGCGAACTGATGGGCGATGAAGAAACAGACCCAGAGTCGCCCGCCGGGGCGCCTGGGATGTCCATCGAAAACGTCGATGAAGTAACGAGCGGAGTCGAGGGCGACGGTTCGGACGAAGACGATTCAGACGATAACCAAGACAAGGACGAAGACTAACCATGGCCTCCCACAGAGTTGCCGGCAGGAAACTAAGCCGGTACCGGGACCAGCGCGTTGCATTGTTGCGTGGCCTTGTTTGTGAACTAATCACCCACGAACGAATCACCACCACCCTGGCCAAGGCCAAAGAGACCCGGGTGATGGCGGAGAAACTGATTACCCACGGAAAAAAGGGGAGCCTGCATCACCGCCGGCTGGCCCTGGCACAAGTGCCCAACTCCCGCGTGGTCAAGAAGGTGTTCGACGACGTTGCCGTCCGGTACGCCGACCGCGCTGGCGGTTACACCAGAATCATGAAATTGGGACCGCGCAACGGCGACGCCGCCCTGATGGCGATCATAGAGCTCGTCTAGATCGGACCATGTGCCGCTCGCAATCATCGAGCGCGTCTAACGGAGCAGGGGTTAGAGGTAGTAGTTAGATAGAAGACGGCAGAGTCGATAATTCAGATACCGAGCCATCAAGAGAACCGAACGGTCAGCCTTGGCGGGCCGCCCTTCTGGTTGAATACCAAGGAACCAAGTACGCCGGGTTCCAACTACAGGCCGGCCAGCCGACCATTCAGGGTGAGTTGGAAAAGGCCTTGGCCCGGTTCACGGGCAAAGACACCCGGATCAGGGGAGCCAGCCGCACCGATGCGGGAGCCCACGCCAAAGGACAGGTAGTCGACTTCCTCACCAGCACCCAGCATCCCTTGGAAAGATTCGGGCCGGCCCTGAACTATCACCTCCCCAGGGACATCAACGTTCTTGAGGCTTACCGGGTTGACCCGGGCTTTGATTCCAGGCGGTGCGCCCGGAGCAGGACCTACCAATACAGCATATTGAACCGGCCTGCGCCTTCGCCGTTGCGTCGGCGCACCCACCTCTGGATCCGGGAGGATTTGGACGTTGCGAGGATGGCCGAAGCGGCCCAACTCTTGGTCGGCGTTAACGATTTCCGGGCGCTGGCCACCGGCCACCCCAAGGACCGCAGCGCGGTTAGGGAAGTGATGCGCTGGGAGGTGGCGAGAATCGAAGATACGATTATCATTGAGTGTGAAGCCAACGGCTTCTTGAAACAGCAGATAAGGAAGGCCAACGGAATACTGACCGAGATCGGTAGAGGGAAATATCCAGTCGAGCGTGTGACTCAAGCGCTGGCAGGCACGGCAATGGGAACTCCCTTGCTTCCCGCCCACGGGCTCTGTCTAATTAGTGTAAAATACCTAGGTTCCGCAAATCTCGGGGCGGCCCCCGGCAATGCCGGACCGGAATAACACAACCGGATTGATAAAAGATGAAAAGAACCAGCACCTACTTTGCCAAGCCTGGCGAGATTCCCGAAAGGTGGCGGGTGATTGACGCCCAAGGTCAGACCCTAGGCCGCTTGGCGCGCAATATAGCCATCGCCCTTCAGGGCAAAGACAAAACCAGCTATGCCCCCCACGTTCTCACCGGCGACTTCGTAGTGGTGACCAACGCAGCCGATCTGCGGGTGACCGGCAAGAAGTTGGACCAGAAGATGTACTATCGTCACAGCGGGTACGTCGGAAACCTCAAAACCTTCCGTCTCAGGGAGATGATGGAATCGCGGCCGAACCGGGTATTGGAGTTGGCGGTCAAGGGCATGCTGCCCAAGAACCACATGGGAAGGCAGATGCTGCGCCGGCTCAAAGTTTACAGCGGCCCAGACCATCCCCATCAGGCCCAGGTAACCGGATACCCAGCGGCGGCTAGCAATGCCGCAGTGACGGAAGCCCAATAATGAGTGGAGGGTAGAACTTACCTTGGTACAAGCAGAAGCCAATCAGACCTATTATTACGGCACGGGTAAGCGCAAGACCTCCATCGCCAGAGTCCGTCTATACCTGGATACCGGCGGCCCTATCCTGGTCAACGGCAAGCCCATGGACGAGATCTTCAACTGGGCCCCGTGGCAACACACAATCAACGAAGCATTCCGCGTCAGCGATACGGTCAACAAGTTCCGAGTGGTCGTTAAAGTCGCTGGTGGCGGAGTGAACTCCCAGGCGCAGGCCATCCGGCACGGCATCGCCAGAGCTTTGGTGGTCTTCGACGCCGATCTCAAACCATCTCTCCGCCGGGCCGGCCTCATCACCCGGGACGCCCGCATCAAAGAGAGTAAGAAGTACGGTCTCAAGCGGGCCCGCCGAGCGCCCCAATACACCAAACGGTAGAAACAAATATCGGTTGAATAACCAAAGGCCCCGGTCGTTTCCGGGGCCTTTTTCTTTGAGGCAAGGAAATCGTCATTCTGAGGCGTCAACCGAAGAATCTCTTTGCGGTCGTTCCAACATTCCTCTGGAACAAAAAGACCCTTGGCTACACGCAGGATGCCAGGTTCCTGGAAGGCTTTCCGCCGGGCGTCTAGACCCCAAGGTACTCCATAGCCCCGTCCAGCAGCTTGGTCACCATATCCGGGGTGGCGGCCTCGGCGTAGATGCGCAGCAGGGGCTCGGTGCCGGAGAACCTTACCGCCAACCAGCCGTCATCGATGTGGAACCTTCTGCCGTCTATGGAATCTGTACGGAGTATCTCGACACCGGCAATCTCGGACAAATCAGGGTTGTTCAGTTTATCCAGGATCCTCTCCCGGTCCCCGGCTTGGAAACCAATGTCCCTCCGGTGGTAGGAGTGGGGACCGACCTTGTCGATCAGCCTTTGCAGCAATTGGGTGGGGCTGCCGCCGGTGGTGGCCATGTACTCCAAGAAATACAGACCGCTGAGGATGCCGTCGCGCTCGGGGATGTGTCCCCGGAAAGCGAACCCACCGCTCTCTTCCCCGGCCATCAGAGCGTCCACCTCGGTCATCTTGGGGCCAATGTTCTTAAAGCCCACCCGCATCTCGTGGACATCCACGCCGTAGGCCTCCCCAAGTTTGTTGAGGGCGATGGAAGACGTCACGCCCTTCACCAGTGCGCCCCGTTGGTTTTTCTCCTCCAGCAGGTAATGGGCAAGTATGGAGAAGGCGTCCAGGGTGGTGATGAACCGGCCCTGCTCGTCCAGGATGCCAACCCGGTCTGCATCGCCGTCCAAGGCGATTCCCACCGATACTCCACCTTCCGCGATGCGGGCGGAGATCCCGGTCAGGTTGTGGGCGATGGGCTCGGGTTGCTCCATCCCGGGAAAGGCCGGGTTGCGGTCGCCACGCAGTTCTCTGACGGTGGTCTTGCCTCCTGCCAGCAGGGTGGGCAGATACCCGCCGCCGGCCCCGTGCATAGAATCCACGACTACGTCGAATCCGGCGGCCTTGACCGCCTCCAAGTCCACCAGAGATGCGATGCGTTCCAGATATGATGGAGTGGGGTCCAGATCCACTATAAGACCGCTATTCCGGCCCTCCGCGACGCTATGGGGCACCGCAGTCGTAACGCGGGCGATGGATTCCTCAAGCCGGTCGGTTATCTCTTGGGTGGCGCTTCCGGCGTACTCTGGCTTGAACTTGAACCCGTTCCATTGGGCGGGATTGTGGCTGGCGGTGATGATTGCCGCGCCCGCAGCCTGGTGATGCAGCACGTTATAGCTCAGCACCGGGGTCGGAGCGGGCTTGTTGGCCAGAAAAACCTTGATCCCTTGTGCGGAACACACCGCAGCTACGGTTTCGGCGAACTCAGGAGACAAGAACCTGGTGTCGTAACCGACGACAAGCCCTCGGCCGGCAGTGCCCACCTCTTTCAGGTGGTCGCAGAGCCCTTGGGCACAACGGGCCACGTTCTCAAAGGTAAACTCGTCGGCAATCAGGGCCCGCCAACCGTCCGTCCCGAATGTTATGTCCGTCAAACCCGGGCCTCCCTCGCGCATGCTCCGCGCGCCGCTTGCTAACAATATTAAAAAAATGGGAACTACGGTCGAGTGCCACAGTCCCCAAATTTACGACGATTGCTGATCGCTGACGGCTGACAGCTAAAGACCGGCGTCCTTGCGCAGCGCCTCTGCCTTGTCCGTGCGCTCCCAGGTCAGGTTGAGACTCTCGCGGCCGAAGTGGCCGTAGGCGGCCGTCTGCTGGTAGATGGGCCGGCGCAGGTCCAGGTCCCGGATGATTGCCGCAGGCCGCAGGTCGAAGTGTTTGGCCACCAACGCGTGGATGGTCTCGCTGTCTACCTTGTTGGTGTCGAAGGTCTCCACCGCCACCGAGATGGGGGTGGCCACGCCGATGGCATAGGAGACCAGAATCTCGCAGCGCTCGGCCAGTCCCGCCGCGACGATATTCTTGGCCACGTAGCGTGCGGCGTAGGCTGCCGAACGGTCCACTTTGGTCGGGTCTTTGCCTGAGAAGGCGCCTCCGCCATGCCGGGCGATTCCACCGTAGGTATCGACCAGTATCTTCCGCCCGGTCAGTCCGCTGTCCCCCGCAGGGCCGCCAATGACGAACCGCCCGCTGGGGTTTACGTATATCTTGGTATCGGAGTCGAGCAGGTCGGCAGGCACGATCTTTTTGATGACGTGCTCGATGATGTCTTTCTCGATTTGTTCGTTGGTGGCTTCGGGATCGTGCTGGGTGCTGATGACCACCGTGTCGACGCGTGCGGCGACACCATGATGGTACTCAACGGTCACCTGAGACTTGCCATCGGGGCGAAGGTAGGGAATGGTTCCCTCTTTCCGGACCAACGCCAGTCGCTCGACTAGTTTCTGGGAGAGGCTGACGGTAAGGGGCATCAGCTCTGGGGTCTCGTTACAGGCGAACCCGACCATCATTCCTTGGTCGCCGGCGCCGATCTTGTCCATGTCATCTTCGGCTGCGTCGCCGCGCTGTTCCAAGGCGGTGGTAACGCCCTTGCTGATGTCTCCGGACTGCTCCTGGATGGAGACAATCACTCCGCAGCTCTTAGCGTCGATGCCGTAGTCGGAATTGGTGTATCCGGCGCGGGTTAGGGTGTCCCGTACAATCTTGGGCACGTCCACGTAGGAGGTGGTGGTAATCTCACCCATGACGACAACCAGTCCGTTGGTGACGGCGGTCTCGCAGGCCACCCGGCCCATGGGGTCGTCCCTTAGGACCGCGTCCAAGATGCCGTCCGATATCTGGTCGCAGAGCTTATCGGGGTGTCCCTCGGTGACCGATTCCGAGGTCAGAAGGTATTTAGGGGATTCGTGAAATAACATCGGCATGTTTATATCTCCTATCGCGGCCGGGGATTGATCGAGCCCAGCTTATGGGGTCCTTCTGCCCGGCTTTTATCTTGATTTGGGTTAGGTGCCTTCTTGCCAGCTCTCCTGGTATTTCAGCTGGGCGGCAGTCAGCGTGTCGATGCGGATACCCATGGAATGCAGCTTGAGCCGGCCAATCTCAGCGTCCATCGCGGGAGGCACGACGTGTACGCCGATGTCGAGCTTGCCCTTGTTCTGGCACAGATATTCGGCGGACAAAGCTTGGTTCGCGAAGCTCATGTCCATCACCGAGGAGGGGTGGCCCTCGGCGGCGGATAGGTTCACCAACCGGCCATCGGCCAACAGGTAAATCAGGCGTCCGTCTTTCATCTTGTATTCTTCGACGAAGGGCCTCAGTTCGCGATTGGACACCGACATCTCTTTAAGGGCGTCGATGTCAATCTCGTCGTTGAAGTGACCGCTGTTGGCGAGGATGGCGCCGCTGGACATGACTTCCATGTGTTCCCGCCCGATCGCGTGCAGCCCGCCAGTGACCGTGATGAACACCTCTCCAATCTTTGCGGCTTCGATGCTGGGCATGACGGAGAACCCGTCCATCACCGCTTCGAGGGCCCGGACCGGATTGGTCTCGCAGATAGTCACGTTGGCGCCCATACCCTTCGCCCGGGAGGCGACGCCACGGCCGCACCAACCGTAGCCAGAGATAACCGCGCGGCGTCCGGCCCACAGTATGTTGGTGGCCCTGGTGATGCCGTCAAGGGTGCTCTGGCCGGTGCCGTATCGGTTATCGAAGAAGTGTTTGGTCTCGGCGTCGTTGACGGCGATCACCGGGTACTTGAGCTGCCCTTCGGCGGACATGGCGGTCAAGCGAATAACGCCGGTGGTGGTCTCCTCGGTGCCGCCCATGACATCCGCCAGCAGGTCTGCATGCTTGGTGTGAAGCAGCGTCAGCAGGTCGGCCCCGTCGTCCATGGTCATTTGAGGCTTGGTTTCCAGGGCCGCTTCCAAGTGCCTGTAATAGGTTTGGTCGTCTTCGCCCTTGATGGCGTAGGTCGGGATGCCGTACTCATGGACCAACGCCGCAGCGACATCGTCCTGAGTGCTGAGAGGGTTGCTGGCGCAGAGGACGACCTCGGCCCCACCGTCCCGCAGAGCGATGGCCAGGTTGGCTGTTTCGCTGGTCACGTGCAGACAGGCAGACAAGCGCACGCCGGCCAGAGGCTTCTCTTTGATGAAGCGCTCCCGGATGATTTTCATCACGGGCATTTCCCTTGCGGCCCATTCGATCTTGTTGACTCCGTCTTTAGCCAGGGACAGGTCCTTTACGTCCCCTTTGGTCTGTTGTGATGCCAAGTTGGTCTCCTTGCGTCCGGTTTCAAATCACCGGACCTGCATTTTATTGACTACGGATATTACTGCTGATATTTAAACTATGTGGATTTGCTGGATACGAACTCCGCCCGTCCCAACCTACCCTGCGACGCGGAGCCTCGCCTTAAAAGTAATAGGGATCTACCGTGCTTTCGTCACCCCGAGTGCAACGAGGGGTATCATCGTGCCTGTGTAACCATCCCTAGAGGAAACGAGATTCTTCGCCGGCCTACGGCGCTCCTCGGAATGACAGTTTTCGGGCAAGACCCTGGAACGATGGAAGGGATCGGTTCGGCTGAGGCTAAGCCTCATCACCGTACGAGGTGGGATGACCTCCAGCGATCCAAGCCGGGGTCCCGTCCTCAATGTTGATTAGATTCTCGGCGTCATAACCCATGGACGCGGCCATCTCGCAGGCCAACCCGCTTCTGACTCCGGCCGCGCAAATGAATAGAACTTTCTTGTCGGTGGGTACCTGGTCCATCCGGTCGGTCAGGTCGTCTACCGGGATGTGAATGGCGCCCGTGACGTGTCCGGTCACCCATTCGTCGTCCCGCCGGACGTCAATCACGACGGTCCCATCTGGGTCTGCGTCTAGCATCGACCGGCCTTCGTTGGAATCCACGCGGAAGTACGGCTCGCCTGGGTCTTGTCTAGGCATTGAAAACCTCCTGGACCTCGCTGGTCCTTAGCTTAAATATCTCCCCGTGACCGGGGCAAGTTTTCGTTTAAGATCTTCCGGAATCTCATCTTTAGCAGTGATTATGGCGTCCCGAAGGGCCGATTCACAGGGGCAATTGCGTTTACCGCCCAGGGCGGGAATCACCTGCCGCAGTAATGCCTTGGACGTCGCCACGTTCTTCTGCAGATTGGCAATCACCATCTCCACCGTGACCGATTCGGACGCCTGGTGCCAACAGTCGTAGTCGGTGATCCAGGCCATGGTGGCGTAACACATCTCAGCTTCCCTGGCCAACTTGGCCTCGGGAAGGGCGGTCATACCGATTATGTCTGCTCCCCAAGAGCGGTACATGAACGACTCGGCCCTGGTGGAAAACGCGGGTCCTTCCATCACCACCATGGTCCCGCCTGGGTGCACCGTGATGTCCAACTTCTGGGCTGCATGGTGGACGGCCTGGCTGGTCGGCCCGCAGAACGGGTCCGCCATCGCCACGTGCACCACCATGCCGGTGTCGAAGAACGTGCTCTCCCGCAGACGGGTGCGGTCAATCAATTGATTAGGCACCACCAAGTCCAAGGGGGCAAATTCCTCCTTCAGGCTGCCCACGGCGCTCACCGAGATGATGCGCTCCACGCCCAACGACTTCAGCGCGAATATGTTAGCCCGGGCCGGTATATGTGAGGGATTGAACCGGTGGCCACGACCGTGCCTCGGCAGAAAAGCAACCCTCACACCGTCCAGGTCACCGAGGACGACAGCGTCGCTGGGCTTCCCGAAGGGAGTGTCCACATTCACGGTCTCGACGCCGGTCATGCCGTCCATCTCATAAAGACCGCTGCCGCCGATAACCCCTATAGTGGCTCCCTTAGTGGCTCCCTTTGTCGTGCTCATCCGGCGTTTATTGGACCGACCTTACTGCCAAGTCCAAGCTTTCGTTAAAAGGCGGACGGGCCACGCCAGCCTCGGTGATTATGGCGGTTACGTATCTGGCGGGAGTCACGTCGAACCCGGGGTTCAGGGCCTCGACACCTTCCGGCGCCACCCGGATACCCCGGAACTCCGTCACCTCGCTGGGGGAGCGCTGCTCGATCTCTATCTCGTCTCCGTTGTTCAGACTCAGGTCAACCGTGCTGGTGGGCGCGGCGACGTAGAACGGGATGTTGTTCTCCTTGGCCAGCACCGCCAGAGTGTAGGTGCCTATCTTATTGGCGGTATCCCCGTTGGCTGCGATCCGGTCGGCGCCAGTGATAACACAGCCAATCTCGCCCCGGTGCATCAACATGCCGGCCGCCGAGTCCACAACCAGGGTGGACGGTATTCCAAGTTTCTTGAACTCCCAGGCGGTCAGCCTGGCGCCCTGCAAGAATGGCCTGGTCTCGGTGTTGAACACCTTGAACCGCTTGCCATCTTCCCAACCGGCCCTGATGACCCCCACAGCGGTGCCATAGGCGGATGTCGCCAAGGCGCCGGCGTTGCAATGGGTCAACACTGAACCACCGTCTGGCATGAGTACTTTGCCGTGGCTACCCAATCGGCGGTTTACCGCTTCGTCTTCCTTTTCGATCAGCACCGCCTCTTCCACCAGGCGCTCTCTGATGCTGGCTGAGCCGCTCACTGACCTAGCCACGGCCATCATCCGGTCGACGGCCCACATCAGGTTCACGGCGGTGGGCCGGGCGGCCTTTATCTCCACCCCGGCGACTTCGAGACGCTGCAAGAACGTGTCCCTGTCGGACGTTTCCAGTTCCCGCGCCGCCATGGCGACAGCATAGGCGGCCGTGACCCCAATGGCTGGTGCGCCGCGCACGCGCATCTCTTTGATGGCGTCCACGGCATCCCGATACCCATGGACCTCTACCACTACCTCTTCGGATGGAAGGCGGGTCTGGTCCAGCAACCTGAGCGTGCCGTTCGCCCATTCGATGGGTCGAATCTCGTTCACTGGAAATGCTCCCGAGCCCTTGGACGATGGAGATAGGCCGGAGTGTAAAGAAAGGTCTCAAACATCAAAAAAGCTTCTCGACAGAGAAGCTCACAGAGACCCTGAGCCCCCCTCATCTTTCGTCTCCACCGCTGTTTTACCAGCGACGGACGCCGGAATTAGCACCGTATCCCACCCGCCGCGACGGAATAGGACCGGTTGCCAGGCTTCACAGGGCCGTCCCCTCTGCCGTTCTGAATAAGGGTTTCTGAGGCGCCTTTCGATTTTTAAGCCGGTCTTTTAGTCGGGTAAATGTTACTAAGGGGCCGTCACCGTGTCAAGAAGAGCCCAGCCAAGAGACCGGATGATGCTTAGGCGTGACCCACGCTCAAACTCGGTTGACATCGCCTTCGGAACACCAACATAATACCCCTTAACCTTTCCCAAATCCCCTAGTCCGGCTACGGATTCGATGACTGCACCGAAACTTCCTTTGCCCGGAGAAGACCTGGGCCTGTTCACCGACCTCTATGAGTTGACCATGTCCCAGGCGTTCTTCCGCCAGGGAATGTCCGCCACTGCCACTTTCAGTTTGTTCACCCGCACCTACCCGCCAAACCGCGCCTATTTCGTGTCGGCTGGGCTGGAAGACGTGCTCGACTACCTCTCGAATCTCAATTTCAGTGGCCGAGCCATCGACTACCTGCGGGCCACGGGCATCTTCTCCTCCGACTTTTTGGAGTACCTGCGAGACTTGCGTTTCACTGGAAGCGTCCGGGCCATTCCCGAGGGAAGGCTGTACTTCACCGACGAGCCAGCTGTAGAGGTGACAGCGCCCATAATCGAAGCGCAGATCGGCGAGACCTTTATCATCAACCAAGTCCACCTCCAGAGCATGCTGGCCACCAAGGCCACCCGTTGCGTCTGGGCCGCCCAAGGACGGGGCATCGCTGATTTCGCTTCCCGCCGCACCCAGGGCACCGACGCCGCGTTGAAGATGGCCCGCGCCAGCTATATCGCCGGGTTCACCTCCACCAGCAACGTACTGGCCGCCAGTCTCTACGGCATGCCGCCAGCCGGCACCATGGCCCACTCATTTATCTCCAGCTTTGCTTCGGAGCTAGACGCCTTCCGGGCCTACGCGGCGTCTTTTCCCAGCCGCACTATCCTCCTGATAGATACATATGACACGGTCACGGGGGCCTGGAACGCAGTGCTGGTGGCCAAGGAGTTGGAAGCTGACGGGCAGAAGCTGGTGGCCGTGCGCTTGGACTCGGGAGACTTCGATGGACTGAGCCGCCAAGTGCGCAAGATATTGGACGATTCGGACCTGAGTTATGTCAAGATATTGGCCAGCGGCGGACTTGACGAATACGAACTTGAAACGCTGGTTAAAGCCGGTGCCCCCATCGACCTCTTCGGCGTGGGCACCAAGGCCGGCGTTTCCGCGGACGCCCCTTGGTCAGACATGGCCTACAAATTGGTCTGCTTCGACGGCCGCCCGGTGATGAAACTCAGCACCGGAAAGATATCCCTGCCCGGGGCCAAGCAGGTCTATCGGACCCGAGACGCCGACGGCATGTTCGCCAAAGACATAATCGCCCTGGAGGATGAAGATCTGCCCGGCGGGCTGCCGATTCTGGAAGAGGTCATGAAAGACGGGAAAAGAACCGGTCCCGCCGCCACGCTCGAAGAAATCCGGACCAGGTTCCAAGAGGACTTCGCCGCTCTGGACGACCGGTTCAAGGCCCTGAACAACCCGCCCCGCTATCCTGTAAGCGTCAGCGGCCGCCTGGAACGCCTCACCTCGGAGGTCCAAGACGCGGCCCTAAGCGTCAACGTACCGGACAGTCGCTAGGTTTCGATTAATCCAGAGAATGCGGAAACCTGTCCCTTCCCCGTAGTCCTTCCGCGGAAGGAGGGAAGGTCGGGATGGGGCCCGGTACGAGATAATCCGCCAGTCAATCCAATCTTGAGGAACAGCTAACGCATGAAGACCGCCGTGTGCATGAAATACGTGCCAATCATCGCGCGTATAAAGTTCGACTACGAGGCCAAGACCATCATCCGCGAAGGCGTTCCTTCCGAGGTCAACCCCTTTGACCTGTTGGGACTGGTCCGGGCCGTGGAACTGAAGAGGTCTGCCGAAGACGAGGTGGTGGTCATCTCCATGGGCCCGCCAGGGGCCAGCGAGGGGTTGACCAACTGCGTGGCTTTGGGTGCCGACCGGGCGGTGCTGGTCACCGACCGCGCCCTGGCCGGTTCGGACACCTTGGCCACATCGCGGGCACTGTCCTTGGCATTGCAGCTGGAAAAACCAGACCTAATCATCTGTGGCCGCAACAGCACCGACGGCGAAACAGGCCAAGTCGGACCGGAGATTGCCGAACTCATGGGCCTGCCTCACATCAGTCACGTGCGAAAACTGGACCTGAGCGAGGACGGCAAGGCAGTGATCGTGGAGCGCATGACCGACGAAGGGTTTCAGACCCTGGAGTGCGATCTGCCAGCCCTGGTCTGCGTTACCGAGGGGGTGGCGCCGGAACTCTACCCCAACAAGGAGCAGATGGACCGGGCCCAAAAGATTCCTGTCAAAGAAGTGACCTGCGCCGATCTCTTGGCCAATCGTCCCGCCGGGGCTTCTGGTGACCTGACTCAGTTCGGGGCGGAGGGCTCGCCAACCTGGGTCGATGAGATCCGCCTGGTGGAACCCAACCGGTTGGGAGTCCTGCTGGAAGACGCTACACCCGAAGATGCCGCTAAACAGGTGGCCGATGCCCTGCGTCGGCGCCTCGCCGAACTGGCGGCCGCCGACGCAGCCGGTTCCGGAAAGGCCGACGCGTTGCCCCGTTACCCAAGCATCAAAGAGAAAAGCATCTGGGTGGTAGCCGAGACCACCCGCCAAGGCCTGGCCCACGTAACCTTGGAGATGCTGGGCAAGGCGAGGGAATTAACCCAGTTCACCAAGAGCGAGGTTGTGGCGGTGCTCATCGCGCCCCATCAGGACGAGGCGGTGGCGGAGTTAGCTTCGCAGGGCGCCGACCGGGTGCTAGTGCTGGATAACTCGTCGCTCGGACCAGTGTACAGCATGGCTGTCGGCCAGGCGTTCGCTGAAGCTGTCCGGGGCGAAAAACCCTACGCCGTTCTGTTCGCCTCCACCGCAGATGGCCGCGATCTGGCGTCCCGGCTGGCGGCGAGATTGGAATTGGGTCTCACTGGCGATGCCATCGACCTTGAGATAGACTCCGAAGGGCGGTTGGTGCAGTTGAAACCGGCCCTCGGCGGCAACGTTATCGCGCCCATCCTGTCCAAGACCCTGCCCAACCTGGTCACCCTGCGGCCCGGACTGCTCACGCCCGCCGCACCGGAACCGGGGGCCACCGCCACCGTGGAGCAAGTGACTGCGGCCCCCTACGACGGCCCCGATATCCGGTTGCTCCACGAAGAGTTCCAAGAGGACCAAGTCGGCATCGCCTTGGCCAACGCCCCAGTGGTTTTGGGGGTGGGGATGGGCTTCGGAGGAGTCGAGAACCTGGCCAAGATACAAGAGATGGCCGGGACCATCGGGGCTATTATCGCCATAACCAGAGACGTAGCCCACGAGGGTTGGCTTCCCCAGCAGGTCCAGGTTGGCATCAGCGGCCGGACCATCGCTCCCAAGGTCTATCTGGCGGTGGGTATCCGGGGCGCGTTCAACCACACGGTGGGCCTGCAAAGGGCCGGAGTAATCATCTCCGTGAACCAGAACCGGCGGGCGGTAATGTTCCGCTCATCCGACTTCGGCATCGTCGGGACCTGGGAGGAGTTTCTGCCTCCCCTGCTTGAAGAACTGCGGCCCATACTGCTGGGACTGAGCACGGCCTGACGGCCAGCCGAACTTGACACCGATTACGCCGCACACGAGAATGACTAAGGCGTGATTCCGAGGGGCTGTTGCAGCGTTGGCCGGCCTAGTTTTCACTCAGGATTGGAGAGTCACAAAATGGATTTTGGTTACACACAAGAAGAAGAAAACCTTCGCCTGAAAGTGCTGGATTTCATTGCCGACAACGTCAGTCAGGGTCTCCTTGACGAGATGGAAAGCGGCGAAGATG